>ENA-OSEO01003680-OSEO01003680.1-sediment-metagenome-genome-assembly--contig:-NODE-3680-length-17465-cov-6.286807_pt1 | contig 17465 bp, 10 predicted proteins | sample MGYA00237883_ERZ534232 | MGnify/ENA metagenome assembly ERZ534232
GCAACGGTAAATCCGGTCCCCGTCAGGGACAGAATCGTGTTGATCACACCAGTCGTCCATTGTCTCTCTCACAGAAGACCCTCTCTTGACATACTCCCATAATTCACATTAATTGCAAAGATAAGCTATTTGAAAGGAGGCTTCTTATGGGACAAGTAACTATATACCTTGACGCCGAGATCGAAGCAAAAATGCGTTCGGCAGCCAAGGCGATCAACACCTTCCTAAGCCAATGGGTTGCCAATATTATCAAAGAAAAGACAACCGAGGTCTGGCCTGAATCCGTTAAATCCCTTGCAGGAGCCTGGTCTGATTTTCCGGAAGCCGAGGAGCTTCGATCAGGCATGGGCTAGGACGCATCCAGAGAGACCTTCTGATGTACCTGTTAGACACAAACACCCCGATCTACTTTTTCAAAGGGAAAGGAAATGTGTCCCGCAAGCTGTTCAAGGAGCCTCCGTAGCGAATAGGGATCCCCTCTGCCGTCCTATATGAACTGGAAGTCGGCATTGCGAAATCCTCTTCGCCGAAAAAACGGAGCGAACAATTCAAAGTGCTGGTTTCCGCAGTGCCTATCCTTCACTTTGGGATAAAGGAGGCTCGTTCTTCCGCCCTTATTCGAGCCCGGCTGGAATCCCAAGGCGCCCCGATAATGTTGGTTTTATTGAACTATTGAAGGACATGCCCGATTCAATATGTCGCCCTATGGTGAGCTTAATCCCTCCCGGCGGGAACTGCTCGCCTGTTTCAGCATCTTGAATTTCCACCTCAAGTAGATCTCCCCTATTCAAGGATAGAGAGGAATGAAAGAACACCGTCAGATTCGTCGTTTGATTCTCCGCCGTATCTATTTTGACTGTTTTCGGTACTTCTGTAGCCAGAACTGATTTTCTCTTCCCCCTTTCATCCACGTTGAAGACATCTATTGAAAGAGTTCTGCCGATCTCTCCGAAGAGATCCATTTGCGGGGACACGTTCATCTGATCTGTCCTGGCGCGCAAGGTGACTTTGACGAAGCTCTGCATGAGCGTAAAGGTCGGGAGAACCACCTCTACATCCACTCTCTTTTTCTTCGTTGCCTCAATGCGAGAGACAAGGTGGGGTATAATCAGTTCCTGGAGTGTGGCCCCACCATGGGAAAAGGATTTCTCTGCCTTGAAAAAGGCGAGCCCGGGTGAAAAGGCCACTCTCATTGACTGGTCCCATACAAAAGGGAAGGTTATTAAAGGCAGATCAGCCTCTGCCGGAACCAGGGCAAAACGTTCTTTCAGTACACGGCACCATGCCTTGTCGCAGGCGACTTCCGGAGGCAGTTGCTTCTCGTCAATCAGGATAAAGCCGTGGTCGGTTACGATATGGACCTCAGGATAGCCCCAACAATGAATTTTCCTTACCATCCGGGCAAGTCTTTCAATCTCGATGTAAAGGTGCCTGATGAGGGCCTCCGCACTCTCATGGCCTATATGATCCAGCTCTTCATGACCGAAAACCAGAAGCAGTTCCCCCAGATCCACCGGGGCTTCTGATGCATTCTCCAATTCGGCGATTTCACGACAGTCTGCGCCGAAGCCTTTCATGTAGGCAATACGGTTTTGCCGAACGCCCATGTCTTTTCCATTGACCGTCGGGTGAAGCGTGTTGCCATGCTGAACAAATCCCATCTCACAGCCGGAAATCGGCATCAAGGCGGTCATTCCAATGGATGTGATGGGAGGAAGACCTGCACATAGGGGCTTGATCTTCACATCCACCCCGGAAAGGGCCCCTTTGATCTCGTGGGCACAATCGAAGCGAAGCCCGTCTACAAGAATTACTGCACGTTTGCCTTTTGCCTGCCATATCTCTTTTTCAAGATACGGCGTGACGTTAGGCGCACCAGAAATCTCGGCAGTCTCCTGCGCCGCAAAAAACTCAAAGAAGCGCCGGTTGAGCGCATTCAGGTAATCGCCATACACACGATCTGCAACCATTCCCGCGATGGGAACTTCCTTCTCCATGGCCACGTGGCGGATCTTGAGGTGTTTCCCATCCAATTGGGGGCAGGATTCGCAAAAAAGCGCTGTCAGGCCTGAAACGGTTTCCACCGATCCGATCAGATCCATGGCCCTGTCCGCCGAGGAAGCCAGATGACCCATGTCCTCGAGCAAGGCCCATGCACCCACCTCGGTGCGTCCGGCTTTTGCATATTCAGCTTCCTTCCGGATGGTCTTCCCGTATCGAGTGAAAAACGCCTTTGTTTCCGATGCCCTGTTCGCGGCCTTTTCAAATGCTGCCAGCGTTTGGCGCCACCGCATGCTTACGAGATGCGGGAATCCGAAAGAAAGACCGTTGCGATGGGCTGCCCAATCGGCGAGATCCACTTCCGATTCCACCTCAAGGATCAGCCGGTCCCAGACGGGCCTCGCTTCCGCGTCACGGAGCCACCTCCCGAGGAGTTGTGTGTGGTTTTCGCGGACAGCTATTGGCGGGAGGCGGTTCAAAAAAGGAAAATCCTCCGGCTCCCCATATCCAAAGAAGGTTTCCGTCAATGCGAGGATAGAAACAAATTCCCGGATCCACGCCTCAGGATCTTCCAAGAGGAGTTCAAATCCATAGCGCTCCTTGACGGTATCAAGAAATTCCTTTGCCAGCCCATTTTTCCGGATTTGGGACCAGGCCGCATCAGGGGCCGCGGCCAGGTCCAGCAGGGTTTGGTCCATATCTCCTACCAGCCGGGACCGGACCAGTTCAGGGGTTAAAATGGATTGCCAGAATGCAGGCGGTCGGTCCATGAACCTTGCCGTGTATTTGGCCAGCAGGGAATCCGTACCCCCCTCCCAGAGACTGCGCTGGTCGGAAGGGTTGGCAGGGAGCGGGATCCCTGCCTGACGAAGGAGGGCGAAAAGCGTCGGCTGCTTTCCCCCTATCCGCCAGATCAGGCCGGCCACCGCATATTCCATGAGCAGTTCAAGGTGATGGCTTCCCTCTTCATCCGGGCCTTTGAGCCGATATTCCGGGAAAGGCACGTAGATGACAAAGCGCTTCTTCTTTCTGTTTTCCGCCGATAACCCTGAGCGCTCCCGGTAAATCCGGTGCTTGATCCAGATCTGTCCACGCCCTTCCACGGGGTCGTAATCCAGGAGGTGAAATGGAGCGCCGTCCATTTCTTCCAGATACTGCTTAAAGCCGGGGATCAGCCGCCTGAACTCCTGTTTCTCATCGAACCAGAGGCAGACCTGGGCACGCTTTTCGTGTTGAAAGCGCTTCTGGAATTGATCAGTCAGGACCTGGAGAATCATCATTAGACTACCTTCGGGATTCTGAGTACCCCTGCCTTCTGGAAGGGTTCGATGTTGACCTTGACCCCATCATCCAGATCCGGATTCCATCCCTTCGGTCTTTGCTCGGCAGGCTTCCAGGGCGTCAGGATACGGTAATCCCGGTCTCCACCATCTGGGCTTTCAACATGCCCTTCCTGGACGAGCCGAAGCCGGTGGTCCAGATCCTGGGCATCTTCCAGAGCGGCCAGCCACTCCAGCCGGTCCTCTCCCCGATCTTCCCGAGAGGCAAGGGCCGCCTCCCGCCTGAAAAATCCCAGGGCCTCCCGAAGGTAGGTCCCCCTTAACAGCGCCATGCCGTTCTGCTCAAACCGATGGTAATGGACCAGTGCCCCGAAGGCGGCCCTTCCTTTGACCCCACGGCTCGAAAGATGCCAGATGAGGGGCCGTTTTTTGTAGAGGGCCGCATGGTACGAGAAGAAGACATCCTCAAGCCATTCCCGTATGCTGTTCACGGCCCGGTAGCCCCTTGTTTTCTTTTTCAATTCGTTGATGATGTCCACCTCGATCCGGGAGACGGGCTGCCCCCTGAACAGATCCTCAAGTTCATGGTACACACGGTCCATGAGGCCCGTCTCCTGGTAAATGGTCCGGAAGGGGATAACCCCATCCACATCCGCCTCAACCACCCGTTTAACAATATATGACAGAAGCCGCCACACGTGCTCCATGCGTTTTTGTTCCGACGACTTCCCCTCCATCTGAGGCCATATAACCTCAGGAGGCCGGTGGCCTAATGTTTCTTCAATGATCTTTCTGGTATTTTCCGGGATGCCATACAGGCGATAGACCTCGTCGTTGAGTTCATCGTATAGCGTTTGGATGCGGGTATCCTCTGAGGCCTCAAATTCGGCAAGCCGGTCAAGGCGGCGGGCGATAGGGGTTGCGGGATCGATGATGCCTTTACGCAGGACCCAGGGAGCAGTAAAACGGGTTGAAATTTCGTTGCCTGCGTCCCAGGCAGCCTTGGCCTCATAGATCTCTCTGGCAAGCCGTTCAAGGTTTTTTCTGTCTTTATCCATAAGATCCGGGACAGGAAACCGTTTCACGATGCCCACTTCCCACCGTCCGCCCATCTTCTCCCTGGATGTGAGGGTCTTTCCAAAACAGAGGGCCATATCGGAATTGAGAATCCCCAGCAAACTCCATGTGTCGACCGGTTCATTTGGAAAGATCGCGGGTCCTTTATGCCCGAAAACACATCCATCCGGCAGGATTCGTACATTGAGGATTGATGCTGCGAGAGGCCAGGTGAGACCGGGCGTAAAATAGAGATCCAAACTAGGTAACCCGTTTCCTGAAGCTTTTAGATCTTCGCGATGTTCAGGTTTCCAGTCGATGACTAGTGAAACATCGGCATAGAAACGCGAGAAGTCTCCGCCTTTGGCAAAAGGCCTCCACCCGTCCTTAGTATTGACCTCCCAGAACTCTCTTACCCACCTTGGATCGTCTCCCGTTGCCTTACCTTGCCGTACGATGCCCCTCGCAGGATCCAGTGCAGGCGATTCACGGAAAATATGAGCGATGAAGCCGATGCGGCGAAAAGCGAGAGGCGCCCCCTGGATGGCGCTGAAGTCCCGCCGGGCGACATCAAAGCGGACGTCCCTGACATCGCCTCTAAGGGCGCGGACAAATTCCTCATGCCTTGTGTCATCTTCCTTTTTCCGTCCCTGAAACCGGGCCAGGTCAAAGAACGCGGCTCGTTCCCCTTCAGTAACCACATAATAGGCCCGATCCGCCTGTTTCTTTGTGGTCTCTATGCCTTCCCTGGCCTGGGTCGCCTGAATGGTGGAGACCATGAGTTTTCTGCGAAGATCAGGGTCTGCAAGAATTTTCTTTATGTCCACACGCCGGTTAACGGCCATGTTCCGACTCCCATCGTTCAATAGAGTTCGCTTCCCATTCCGCGATTAGATCCGCCAGGGGCCGGTAGTGCGCATGGATGCGTCCTGCCTCGCAGGCGTCGAAGTACCTGTCTTCATCGTTTTTCCGCTCGTAATGATCCAGGGGCAGCAGTCTGTTCTGCATCAGGATGAGGTTTCCCATAATGAAGGCGGCACGGCCATTCCCCTCGCGGAAAGGGTGGATGGCCAGGACCTCATTCATTACCTCGCTGGCATATCCAAAGACATCCTCATTCTTTTCAGACAAGAAGGGGGACCGGCTCAAGACCTCTCGTTCAAAGACCGACATTACCGGCTCGATGCCGCCGGGGGGAATCGGCCATTTGGTGGGACCTTCCCCTTTGTGCAGGGAAACCTTGCGCCATTCTGCTGCAAAGGGATAAATCGCACCCATAAGTTCGGAATGTATTCGGCGGATCACGACCAGTGTGAGAGTGACAGGTTCAGGTTTGTCCAGGAGTGCGGCAACGTATTCCATGGCCCTGCCCACGCCCTCATCTTCCCTCCGGTCAATTTCCTCCCGATCGAGACAACCCGCATAATTGAAACAGAGGCCCTCCTCAGTCTCGATCCAGTCCCACTCTCTTTCGTAGTTTCTCCAGGGATTGGGGATGATGTCAAAGGCATCCGGGACTGTGGATTTGCAGTCCAATTCTTTGAGACGGTCTGATTCAAGTTTTCTCTGGTTGGCGGGCACAATGTAAAAGGTGTTGGGTTTGTTGCCCTGATAGTGTTCGGCCGTCCTTTTGCCTCTCCCGCTCTTAAAGCGAAAGCCGAAATCCCGCTCCTCCCAGCGCCATCTAACCCGCTTCACGGCAAGCCTCCCCTGATTACGACAGCGGCCGTCTCAACAGTTGCATCGTCAAGAATCCCGGGACCGACGTCGAGCATAAGCAGAATTGGGTTGCGGGCAAGCAAAATTTCGCATCTCAGCCTTTCAAAGGTCTTGTTGGTCTTGAATGTGGACGGAACAAGCGCACCGATATATCCTCCCTCCTCCACAAGCTGGGTGGCCCTGTCGATAAATGCTGCATAAATATCATTCTTTGTTATGGGATACATGGATTTGACGAAGTCTTTTACTCTGGGGATAAAGGCCCCGTAGGGCGGATTCATTACCACCACGTCGAATTTTCGTGAGAGCGTCTGAAGCAGCTTGAGTCCCCGGGCCGTGTCTTCGACAAACAGGCGTTCGGGATAATCCGAGCTGATTTCATCTGCTGCCTTTTCAAGTGCGCCGAAGAGTTCATTCCGTAGCACTTCCGCCTCTTCCTCCAGAAGCCGGCGTTCCAGCCGATACTGTTTGACCCTTCGCACTTCGAGGAAATCCAGTTGTTCGGAAGGCTCCTTTAAGAATTGCGTAATTCCCCGTTCACGGGCCTGGCGCTCAACCCAGTCGTCAATCACCCTGGCAACGCCTTCCCGCACCTGAACCAGACTGCCAAGCTCGCCCACATGTTGAAGGTTTTCCCAGATGGTCTTGAAGAGGCGTTCACGAATGTCCGGCGAGCCGAACCGGCCGTTAATACGCTCAATGAGGGTCCTCAATTTGTCTTCACCCAGATCCACCGCATTGGCCACTACCAGGTTGGTCCTCCTGATGCGAACATCGCTGGGAGTGATCCCCTGCCTGAAAGCGGCCTCCTTAACGGTCAGGAGGAGGGCTAGGGAAGCGATCTGAATGGCCCGCGGGTCGATGTCAACACCGAAGAGGTTATGCTCCACAATGGCAACCGGAATATCCCTGGGATCATTAACGGACGGTTTTTCCGGCCAGCCGGGTTTGCCCGCATTCTGGATCTCTTCCACGTACATTCGAAAGAAAAGCCCGAAGGCATACTGACCGAAGTGCATGGTCCCGCATGCAGGATCAAGCAACGCGATATCCCGTGCCCGTTTGAAATCCAGGATTTCTCCCGAATCCGTGAGTTGCCTGTAGGGGAGCTTTTCACCGGTTGCGGGCACGAGATAATCGGCCATGGCATCCATTGAGGTGCGTTCGTCCGGCAGGGGCGGCGGGCCTTCCGGTTTAAGGCGGGAATCCGGGTGCATTTGAATCCAGAGGCGTCCAAGGGTATTATCCACCAATGTCTTGACGATCCAGCCCGGCGTATAGAACTGGTTGATAACCGCCAGTTCATAGGAACTGCCGGGCGTCCCTTTGGTCCTGGCCCGGACCTTTTTCTTCTCCTCACGATTAAAGAACTGGTAGATCCACCCCAGAAAGTCTTTGGCTCGAAAGACCTCCTGCGGGATGTCCCGGTTGATCATATCAATGACCCTCACAAGGCAGGCATGGGTCGGCCATAGGCAGGAATATTCATGGTCAGGGTCGAACAGTATACGGATGTCGCCGGTAATATAGGTAAAGGCCGTTGTCAGAGCGTCCCTCAGGAGAGTTTCTTCGGCATCCGCAGTATATTTGTATCGCGAACCGCCGGCAGCGCGAAAATCCCGGATATAGGGGGACCGTGCCTGGCCGGGAATACGTGTGATGATCCCGGTCTTTTCAGGCACGCCCTCTGATTCTCCAGGCGGTGGGAGATAAAGCAGATTGCGGGCTTCCATGCATTTGAGCCCGATCAGACGGTTCAAACAGGTGTAGGCCAGTTCATGCAGGACCGCCTCAACGCCTCTCTTGGGCGACCCTTCGGACAGGATCTCCCGGTTTAAGAGAGCTTCAATGGTTCGTCGCGTTTTGTATGATTCATCTGGAAGGTTCATCTCCTCTAATGGGATAAACGTACCGTCAGGCTTTAAACCGATACGTTCGAGCTGGGCGGACAGATCCTCCTCAATCACCCTGCGGACCTTCGGGACCCAGGACCTGACTGTTTCTTTCTGCTTGTCTAAAAGGGCTTGGAGATCGTCGGTCATTTTATCACCACTGTGAAACCCTCGCGTATCCGCTTTTTGATCTCATCTGCAATTTCCTTTAACACGCGGTCCACATCCTTTTCTGAGCTAAATCGCCTGCCGGTTAGCAACGATCCGGGCGACCAATCCAACACCTTTTCGTCCGGGGGGGGCGGCGGTTCCGATAGGCTGCGCAGTTCGGCTTCCACCCGGTTCTTATACCCCGGAATGGCCATAAGGGCCTGGGTCAAGGAAGTGAGACTGTGTTTCGCGGCGGCATCAAGGAGAGATTGTGTCTTATCGAGGTCTATGTCAACATAGTGACATGCTCCGCCAGGTCCGAAAACCCTTTCGATCACCTCGTCACGCTGGTTTGAAGGTGCCTCTTGATAAGCAGTTCCCTGGTGGATCTCATCGAGGGCCGTTTTTGCTTTATCCCTTACCTTAGCATAGGCGTCGCCATAGGCTGTCCGATAGGCATCTCGTGCTGCTTCAAAAGATGCACGATAATCCGGCCACCGACGTATGACCTCCCTGTTCTCAATCATCGTATCCATGTCTTTCATGGTTTGTTCAAGGGCGCCACGCGCGGCATGGCCGGCAGGCACAGGATGATGGATGGTGAGGTCGGCTATCTGTCTGGAGATCTTAAATGTCAGGTGGCGCTTCGCATCGAGAAATGCCTTCAATCTCTTTAGTTCTTCGTAAAGTGTCTTCCATACTTCCCCGGTCTGAAGGAACAAGACAACCGTTTTGGTAGGGTCCTTCACCTTCACCACCTCGGAGAACACGGATTCTCCTTTCAGGATATTGTCCGGGACCGGCAGTCCCGCGTCTGAACGGCGTATGGCCTCTTTAATGCCTGCATGAAGGGTCTCTCCTAGCTTTCGCAACGCAGCTGCTATGGCGTTCCCCGATTCCGGCACGCCGGTCACGTCCATGGAAATCAGGAGTTTACCTGCCTCCTTGAGCTGTTTGACGGAAAGGCTCGTTTCTGCAAGTCGCACATGGATCTTCTTGAACGTGTTGACCTTTGCGAAAAAATCCTCTGAACCGCTGTATTCGTAATGGGGTTCAAGGCCTGCCCCTGTGGGTTCTTCCAGATAAACAGCTCCTGCCCGAAAGCAGGCTGCCAGGACCAGCCGGACGAGTTCACCCGGCCAACCAAAGGGGGGGCGGGTAAATCCCCTAAAACCTTTGTTCTCTTTTGCATCAAGGAGGACTGAACCTGTGGGATCGAAACCCTCATCCTCCAGGTCGGAGAGCACTTCCAGGACTTGCGATACCAAATCTGACTCACGCTGAAGCCCGCCCTGGGTGTCAAAGAGGTCCAAATTCGGGGCAACGGAATGAAGCTCTGTCAGGCTCGGATTAAGAAGGCCCCGGAGTTGCTTTGTAAAGTCGAATTCCCTGTCTGCTGTTGAGAACCCTGGATAGACATTCGGGATGACTGAGATAAGCGCTTCTTTTAACGGTTGGCGCATATCTGATCCCCCGTTGAGTTCCACCTCCTGGCCCCCGTGGAAAATCACCCCGGAGAGAAAGGCCGCCTCAAGGTCCCGAACCAGGGCCGACTTCAGCTCATCCCTCTCCTTTCGCTTCTCTGAAAGGGCATCCTGCATGTCCCTGGCACTGTCTTCAATAAATCGTCTGTCGCCCGTCACCTTCAGGAGGGCCTCATATCTTCTGATTCTTGTTTCCAGCCTTTCGGGACAGTCAGCAACCCACCAGAGCCTTTGACCCTTGGCCCCGGCCATCTGGTTCTGTTTGCGGATTTCTCCGATTTCTTCTTTCCTTCCGGCTGCAAAGGGGCTCAAGAAAAATACCTCAAGATCAGGACCTGTATCCCGCGCTTCACTGTCAAGGTATACGCCAAAAGGAAAAGGGACGTTGGTATCGCCGTGAAGAACGGAAAAATTATTGAGCTTTTTCTTGGTAACGACCTCGTCCCTGCAAAGTTGTTGAGAAGATCGTCGCACCAAAGCCGTGCTGATGCTCTTGGGACCGCCGGTCCTAACCATCTCCTGAATCGCCTGCTCGATGGTCCGTTCATGCTCGTTCAGGTACTTCCATTCACCGGTGGCCTCATCTTTTCCCACATAGCCTGCCTCCTGAAGTCTTATAAGCGTCTGCTCAACCTTTTCACGATGGGAGGCGATTTCCGTCTCCAGGTTGCGGATTAGGAGTTTGGCTATGGTCTCCGGGACGCGGGGCACCCAGGCGATTTTCTGAAGGAGCCAGAGGACCTTGAGAACACGGGCAGGTTCAATGGGTGTGTTTTTGACCCTCTTGTTAGATTTGGTTATGGCCCTGACCCCGGTCGCGCCGAGGTATTCCTGTGACAGCAGGTCGTTTTCAACGGCATCAAAAATCTGATCGAAACTGACAATCGCGCCAAGCTCCTTGTCTGCCACTTTTTGAAGCGTCTCCATGACCACGGAAATCATGGATCGAACGCCGCCCGAAATGCGGAAACCCGAAAGGGCTTCAAAAATATCCTGAGCTAATTGGATTTGATGGGGCAAAAACGGGTAACTGCTGACAAAGCTGTTTTCATCAAGGATCCCAAGATGACGACTCGCCTTGATGTCGGAGAGCTGAGCGATATGGCCTTCGTATGTACGATACCAATCACGCAATTGCGGTTCTTCCGAGAGGTGCTTCTTTAGGATGCGATCGGAAACGACCTTGTTGATCTCATCAGAAATGAGGTGGGGCTTCAGCTCGAATCGGGCGTTGAGACGTCCGATAAGGGCGGGCTGGAAGTTCGTTCGATCAACCACCCTTTCAAGGTCCTGTTGACTTGTGGCGATGATCCACACTTTCCCCTTGCCTTTGTTTCCCACCATCTCTGCAATAGCGTTGAGTTCGCTGATTTTTTCCGTGGAATCACCAATAAAGGTGCCCATCTCGTCGACAACAAAGATGAGGTGTTGCACCTTGCCCCCTGTTGCTTTTTGAGAGTCGATCCATGTGACAAGTTCATCCGCGATCCCTTCGGCGGTGATCTTTTCATGGCGAAAAATAACATCAAGGTTCTTTTTGGCTTCTTTTTGGTCCGGGAAATTGGAAGGGTCTATTTCGGGGAGGATTTCCGCCAAACGGCGTCGGACAGTTGTCAGATCATCCCTGCCTTCTGGGTGGCGCCATGGGACGCCATATCTGTTCTCGTAAGCATGTTCGAGTCGTTCCAGGAGACCACGACCTTGAAAGCGGCGTTCTATCCGTGCGACAACGAAATTTTCGGAAAGCCCGATATGCCGGTAGAATACGCTCAACAGGATTTCGCCGACCGAATTCGGATTGGTAAGAGACTGGAGGCTTTTGATTTCAAATGGGATGGTTTCTATCTGGGTGGCGGTTTCCAGTTCCTTGAGCCGTAGGGCGATTGATTTACCGCGAGGTGTATCCGACAGGTGTTTAAGAAATGCATCGATGCAGCCCTCAGGAGAATCATCTCCGAGGGCTGCATTTTTCAGGAGATACCCGAGCACCTTGGCAAAATGGGATTTTCCTGAACCGAAGAACCCTGAAATCCAAATCCCCATGACATCGCGTGGCGTGGCGCCACGCCGCAGCATATCACTCTGCTGGGTAAAACAATCAACAATATTCTTTACATTTTCTTCGATCCGATCCGTGAGGACATATTCTCGAAATTCATCAGCCAAGGAATCGCGGTCGAAAACTTTTACAATGCCTTCTACTTTTTTACCGATGTCCCGCTTAATGACATCCCGAATCCGCATTTGACCCTCTCCTCTGATTTGGGCTGCATATCCGTTCTTCAAGCTTATACGAGTTTAATCGTCAGATAATTACCACTGTCTGGCTGATCCATAAAATAGGTTTTGCCATCACGTTCCGTTCCCGGGTGAGATAGGACGATTCGGCAATTGAGATCCCGAACCGCCTTGAGAACCTCCCCGAATCGGATAAGAGGATAGAGCGAAATTGTTCCGCAAACAATTACAGTCCCTCCAGGAATTTCCGCCGCCAGTTCAGCGAGTCGTCTCTGAAGACCTGCTTCAATGCGTTTTGACAACCCCTGCTTCATCCATCTATAGTCATCGAATTCATCTTCTTTGACTATCTTGAGGGTTTCATCATCAAGTATTTCAAAAAGAAAATCATTGAGATTTAAAAGACGATAAGGGATAGCCTTGGCATCTAAAAAGGGAAGAAATTTATCGTGGAGGTATTCCTGAAAATCGAATTCTTTCTCAGAAGGATAAATAAACCTGATTGAATTATCGGTCTTTACGCCTCCTTCAGGGTTCAGAGGCTCTTTAATAAGGTCAAGGAGGACTTCAAACTGTTTTTTCATTTGACCCTGTCCACATCCAGTTCAATGACATCTGCCTGCATTTTAAACCTCAGTTCGCCTCTTCGATTCAGTTCTCCAAGTGCGTCAATAACTTCGGAACCATTAAGGTCCAGGAGCCGGAAAATGTCAGCTTGGATGAGATCCATGGGTTTCATACCTGCAAGGCGTAGCGCCCGGATAAGGAGGCGGACCGGCGATGCGTAAAGGGCTGGTCTTTGGGTCTTCTTCTTCACCTTGCCCCTAGCCAGCCCAAAATCCCGGACGCTTGCCATATAGTGCTTGGCGACACTTTTTCTTGTTTCCGGAGACCAACCAGAAATCTCCGGGTGCAACTCGGCTTTGCCATCAATAAAATACAGCACATCCCTGACATGGATTTCAAATGGTGCGCGGCGCAGGTTTGGAAAAAGCCATTCACAGCCAAGGTCATAGACCAGACGATCATTCAAAGCAAGAAGCCCATAAGCGGTAAAGGAAAGCTCAGGTTCGCTTTTACAAAGCAGCCATTCTTTCCAAAAGGCTAAAAAAAGCGGATGTCCGCCGTCAAGGGTATAGCGGCCTCGCAGTTCTTTCCACAATTTCCTGCGGGCTGAAATGGAAGACCGGGCTAACCGATTTTTGTCGAGGACCAGTTCACGGTAGCTTCGACCCGGCAAAGGCTCCCGTAAACCATCTAAAAGCAAACGCAAATCCGTGTACAGCGCAGATCGTGCGGACAGTCGCGAAACGTATCTCGCTTTGGGATCCAAGGCTGGAATTGAGCATTTCGGACGATCCGAATAAGCTAAAGAATCTGTATCCATTCTGGGCTAGCTGAATTCCACCTCTGGGAAGGGTATTGGCGCCCAATAAGGGCTGAAACTCTTGTGCAGCCTATAAAGATAATGCCTGCCTGTCAAGCTATTTGAAGGCGCCTTGAATCTGTCAATATTGTTATAACTTATTGATTCTAAAGTAAATAACATCGAATATCGGATATGGGCTGTGTCCAATTTTTGCTATTCAGCAATGGTCCAACGATCCTTGGTTTCGTTCATCTCGATATGTGGGGGCATTCTCAGGTTTGATGTATTTTTTAAACTAAATAGATCCTTAATTGTCCATCCTTTTATTGGATATCGATAGATAGATGATTATAATTTATTATTTGTATTTATTCATCAATTATATGTGAATGAATTTATGCGGAAGAGAACCGGGATACCCTGACAGCACCCAAAGCCTGGTTGCACGTATCGATAAGGTATCAATTGTGTTCCAAAAGGTGCCTCGTTTAACGAGGTGGTTCTCCGGGTAATGTCGAGCGGTTTACCATAGAAAAGAGCCCCAAGAATGGTTTTGATGGGACAAAAATATGATTTTGATTCTGCCAATATGTGATGGAGCTACGTTTTCACTTTGATAAGGCCGCCAGGGGTTCAGCTCAATCCCACAATAACCGTTCCGACGCCCCTGCAAATAACACAAAATAAAAGCCGTCCCCGCAGGCGCTTCATCTTCAGGCAGGTCTGTTTCACGCTTGCCCTGACCGGGCACGAACCAGCGCTTCTTTCACCGTCAGCCCCAACCTTTCCAGGGTCACGGGTTTTTTCAGGTATGGGCCTGCGCCCATTCTCTGGGTTTCCTTCACATCCTCTGTTTGGGTGTAGCCACTTATAATGACGGCATTCTGGCCGGGGTGAAGCGCGATGATTTTCTCGTATGTCTGGCGTCCATTCATTCCCGGGTCCATAATCATATCCAGCAATACCAGGTCTGCGGAATTCTCTTTTAAATATTCGATCGCCTCTTCCCCGCTGGAAACCGCTGTCGGGCTATAGTGGAAATCCTTCAGCATAGTGCAGAGTATTTCCCTTTGACTTCTCACATCATCCACCACCAGGACCGACTCGCCGTCTCCGGATAAATCCTTAATGGGCAGGGACAATCTATTGTTCAGCAATTCCTCGCGGGTTATGGGAAAATAGAGTGTGAACGTGGTGCCACTGTCGTCACTTTGTACATCGATATATCCATCGTGGTCATGGATGACATTCCATACGAGCATCAAGCCCAAACCGGTCCCGCTGCGACCCATGACCTTTTTGGTAAAGAAAGGCTCAAAAATCCGTTCAATATCACTTGGCGGAATCCCCGTGCCATCATCGGACACCTCAAGGACCACATATTCGCCGCTTTCGATCGTGTCATAATTCCCTATGGGTTTGTCCACATAACGGTTGGATGTCGATAGGGTCACATGTCCACTCCCCTCAATCGCCTCCGAGGCATTGGACACCAGGTTCATAATGACACTCCTGACGTGGGGCTGAGAACCCCTGATATTGAACAAATCGGCATCCAGGCGGGTATCGACCGTAATCGATGGGTGAAACTCCAAGAGTTTGCTGTGCTCCGGGGATTCCAGGTGTTCGTTGATCACGTCATTCAGGTTCATGGTCTCTTGGGGCGTGGCCACACCCCTGGTCACGGATAACAGGTCCTGGACGATGGCCGCTGCCATCTTGCCGGATGTCTCGATCGCCTTAATAGGTTTGACGAGTGGGCTGTCTTGAGGAAGTTTAGATAGGATCATTCCAGGATAGCCTACAACCCCGAAGAGGACATTGTTCAAATCATGGGCCACACCGCCGGCCAGAAGACCGAGGGATTCCGTCTTCTTTAATCTGGCTATTTTCTTGTCATTTTCGAGCCGTGTCGCTTCTTCACGCTTTCGTTCAGTCATATCGCGCATGATGGCAAGGACGGCGGGCCTTTTTCGGTAGGTAATCGTGCTTGCATTTATTTCTACAAAGCCCTCTTCGCCGTCTCCTTTAAGTACCCGCACCGTATACGGGTCAAGGGCATTGCCGCCGCTGAGGAGCCTCCGACAGTTTTCCAGGACCTGCCTTCTGTCTTCAGGGACCACAATATCAACAAAATCCCTGGCCGCCGCATTGTTTAGCGATTGACCTAAGACATTCATACACGCGGGATTCCCGAAAACCATTTTCCCATCCTGGATTACCAGGATACAATCGTTTGCAGATTCCGTAATCACACGGTATTTATCTTCCGCCGTTGCCTCTAAAAAGTCGTCGAAGACGACCCACAAAACGGCGACAGAGAACCCCATGAACCCATACTCCATGAAGTATTGAAGGCTTGGAACCCCCAGCGAAGCCAGGCCGTCATGGGCCCCCAAAACGATCCAGAAGCCCATCCCCGCCAGATAGGCCTTCCGGTATCTCGGATTGCTTCCTTTGCGTCTCACCCAGAGAACGATGGCCATGATGCTGGCCAGGAATGCATAAAGCACAAACACCGGGCCGAGAGGCCCCAGCGCAGGTTCAATATAGGGGGTTTCCAATCCGATAAAGTCCCGGGTGACGAAGCGGTCGGCAACAATATAATCCGTGGACCACAGGAGGACGAGGATGAGGGAGTGGCAGATGCCGGCGATGGGATGATATCGCTTGCTTTTAATTCCGAGATAGGAAAAAGTGAAGCCGTACATGCACTGGATCAGGCAGATAATGGCGGTGTACTCCAAAAGACCTGCAGATCGGTTGAGAGGGCCGGGCGATGCATTATACTCAAAGAAAATGCCGACGGCATAGAGCATGGCCGAAAACGAGGTGGCCGCACCCCAGCCGTACCATGAAAATCGAGGTTTCCTTAAAAAAAACTCGGCCTGAACGATCAACATGAACAGGGCAAAGAGCGCCACCGCCAGGGATCCGGCCGACTGAAGTATGATATTTCCCAATTGTATTCCTGTCTCCTGCCCCGATCAACTCCAACATGAATCCAAGCCCCAATCTTGAACGGGAAACCGACAAGCCAGCAGCCATTTCAACGGGCTACATGCCTGTATCAAAATTGGTGTGGGAAGTAAATTAAAAAAACCGTCCATTCTTCTCTGATCGATATCATGTAGTATAGGTTCAATCGGTTCAATGGATGTGGTTTCGAATCCGGGCAGGGGTGCGCCTCTCAGGCGATGTCGTCTTCTACCTCGAAGATCTCGGGGTAATGACGCTTCATGCTCAAAACGCTGTTTCTGCCGATGACCACGTGATCCAGAACCGGGATGTCCACGTTCCACAAGGCCCTGACCAGGGCCTTTGTCAACTGGATATGGTCGTCGCTGACCATCGGAAGGTCCGTAGGATGGTTATGGGCCAGGATGAGGGCAGAGGCCTTTTTCCGAAGAGCCGATTCCATGATCTCGCGGGGATGCACCGTGGAGATGTCCAATATCTCTTTAAAGAGCACCTCTTCCGAGATCAGGTGCCGTGATCGGTTCAGGTACAGAAGTCTGAATTCCTCCCGGCTCAGAGACCTCATAGATCCCTTGAGATAGTCGTGGAGAGGGTCCGGGTTTTCGATCACATTCATCTGGGCCAGGGGCTGGCGGAGCCTCCGTTTGACGATTTCCATGGATGCCAGGACCTGGGCGATCTTGGCCTTGCCGATGCCCTTCATTTTCATCAGGTCATCACGGCCTGCGGACATGAGGCCGTTGAACCCGCCGAATTCCGCGAGCATCGCCCGGGAAAGGCTGAGGGCGTCCTTCCCCTGCCCGCCGCTCCCAAGGAGTATGGCCAAAAGGGCTGCATCACTCAGCGCGTCCGGCCCCTTTTTCAGGAGCCTCTCCCTGGGTCGATCTCCTTCAGGCCAGTGCCTGATGTGAATGACCTTCTTTCCCTGGCCGTCCTTCCTGCGGTTCTTTTTCATGTTGCGCCGTGGTCCTGTCTATACGGTTCCAGGTTCGGGTTCCTCAAACGACATTATGATATCATATTCATTTGAGCAGGTCCAATGGGCCGTTTCTTTCACAGGAAACGAGAAGCTATGCGAATGACGGATGGTCTCAGAGTGTTCAGCAAAGCGAGGACAAAGGCGGATCCCGCGGGCTTGCAGGCCTGAAACTCCCCGGGTCTCAGGTTTTAGGAACCGGAGGCCCGAAACCAGAATTGTCTTTTGGCTTGCCGGCATGGCCCGCGTTAATAATCGTATTTCCAGTTGAAGCCGATCCCGGCGCCGGACCGGGTGCCCGCCCTGCTTTCCACTGAGAAG
>ENA-OSEO01003683-OSEO01003683.1-sediment-metagenome-genome-assembly--contig:-NODE-3683-length-17450-cov-8.546826_pt1 | contig 17450 bp, 14 predicted proteins | sample MGYA00237883_ERZ534232 | MGnify/ENA metagenome assembly ERZ534232
ACAGGATATCCCTTCTCGGAAGACCTGCGGTATCTCCGACGAGGTCCAACTTGTCTCCTGTTACAGATATCTGCTCTGATCCCGTAAGAAAGCTGGACTGGTGTGGGGCTTGGTAGATCATTCGTATAGGCCAAGGGCAGCAAAAGTTTGGATATGAAGGGTATCTGGCATAGAAATCTGACCTCCTGAAACTTGGTGACTTGCCTTCGGTCCACCTGAGAAGACGAACGCCCAGGCTGCGCAGATGAAGATGGCCGTATCAGATCTCCTCAGCATGGTTGGAGGCTCTTCGTCCGGGAAGGTGACCTCCGGAGTCTCGGCGGCTCAAAGTAGGAAAATGACTTCCAACAGAACACCCCACGTCTCGGTGGAACGCAAGGTCAAAGAAGTTGCTCCTTACAAATTGAAGGAGGTGAGCCCGGACAGAGTCATCCCAATTGGAGGAAAATGATTTCAAGGAGCAATTCCATTTAGAAGGTGAAGGGTAGTGTTGAAATGGCCTGAGTGTCGGGGGGGTGCACCTACGGTCGGGTCCAGGTTAATGAGCCAGATCTCACTCCGGCGCATGGAAATCCTCACTGCCCAGAGCCGTGAAAGAAGTGAGTTCATCTCCCTCAGTATAATCCCGTGACAGGGCTTCAGCCGCAATGGCCATCTGCTTCTTGTCTGCTCGCCTTGGGGACTCTTGAACTTGTGGGAGTTCTTTACGAATCCGTCTTTTCCATCCACCCGGAAAGAAGCTCCTCCAGAACTTTCGCATGGCTGTGCTCTGTGTCCTTTGCACCGTAGACGAGTGTGACATTGCCGCGGGACGCCTCCTGTGCGAGATCCTGGAGGAGGGATTTCTTCTCTGAGGAAGAAAGCTCCTTGAGGTATCGTCTCCTGAATTCCGGCCATTTGTCAGGATCGTGGCCGAACCACTTCCGCAACTCCGGGCTCGGTGACAACTCTTTGAGCCATTCATCGACCTCCGCTTCGGACTTGCTCACCCCCCGCGGCCAAAGCCTGTCGATCAATATCCTTCTCCCGTCGCTCGACTCTTTTTTCTCATAGGCCCTCTTCATCCTCAGCATGCCCGGTTACCTCCCTTCGGATTGTATGAATTCCCGGCTCTCGGGCTGCGATGTATACATTATGCTCAGCAGAGACCCATCCTCGGAATACACTACAATGCTGATTCCGACTCCGCGGCGGTGCTTCTTCTTCAAGAGAAGCCGAGTGATAGCACCGCTGCCTTTGTAGCCGAGCGCTGCTCGGCAAAATGGAAAGAGTTGTATTAAGTTCTACAATTAATAAGCCAAGGGAGACTTTAATGACAGAGGAAGTAACAGGAAATACTTTCCACACAGGGGTAAATAAAAAGAGTAGTAAGCCATATCCATTGGAAAATACGGCTGTAATAGTCTTATACTTGCAATTCTTAGAAAATACACCATTTTGGTGTTGACAGCCGAGTATCGTTCAAATTATAGATACCCTGTAGGACGCTGCTTCACACCAACATCAAACGCACGTGATACGGTGACCAGCCGTGGCCCGAAAGATCGTAAAGGAAGACACCAAAAGCAAGATAATTGAGGCCGCAAAGACCCTCTTCGCGGAACAAGGTTATCAGCAGACTACCATCGCCGAAATCGCCAGGGTCGTCGGCCTGGCCGAAGGGACCATTTACGAGCACTTTCGAGGAAAAGAAGATCTGCTCCTCACCATACCCGATGTTTGGGTGACCGATGCCATAGAGGATCTGGAACTCCAGCTTCTCGGAGTAGAAGGCGCGGCGAACAAGCTCAGAAAATTCCTCTGGTGGTACACGCATTACATCCAAAGCGAGCCATCGACGGCCAAGGTCGTTTTCCTCTTTCTCAAGACCAACCCCAATTTTCAACAGACCAACGTCTATCCCAATGTGAAAACATTTTACTCTTTTCTGCTGAGGATATTCGAGGAAGGTCGTGATTCCGGCGAATTCAACCAGGATCTGGATCCCTTCGTTGCAAGGGCCGTGTTCCTCGGGACCATTGAACACATGGCGATCCGATGGCTCCTGAAGGGAATGAGCTACTCTCTTTTTGATAATCTGGAAAAGACGTTCAGGGTCCTTGTAGACGGTTTCAACAGGCGCTAATCCAAACCATCAGGTCTTGCACCGGGTTGCCTTGTCCACCATCGAAAAGTACAAAGAGTTGAGGAACAAGACCGTCCTCGGCCTCTTCCAGGAGAGAGCTGAGAAGACGCCGTCAGAGGTCGCCTTTCGGGTCAAGAAGTACGGGATATACCTGGAAAGGACCTGGGTCGACTTTCGCCGCATGGTGGCAGCCTGTGCTGTGGCATTTGAGAAGATGGGATTGTGTCGCGGAGAGCGCGTCGCCCTCATGGGGGACCCATGCGAGGAGTATATCGTCTGTGAGTTGGCCGCTCAGAGTCTGGGGGCTGTGACCTATGGGATTTATCCTACCTCGTCCCAGAAGGAGCTCCGCTTCCTCATGGAAGACGGTGAGGCTGTTCTCTTCGTGGCGGAGAACCAGGAATACGTGGACCGCATCCTGCCTCTTATGGAGGAATTGGAACGGCTGAGGCATGTCCTGGTCATCGATACGCGTGGTATCTTCATGTATGATCACCCAAGCCTGGCGGCATATGAAGACCACATGGAAAAGGGAGAGAAGAGTCTCGCCTCCGGCCTCATTTCCTTTGAAGAAAAGGTCCGGCAGATCACGCCCTCAGACCCGCTCTTCATCGTGTATACTTCCGGCACTACCGGGAATCCGAAAGGGGTGCTCATCAGTCACGGCAGGCATCTGGCCGGAGTCTATACCCTTATCGACAGATACCCCATTCTCGCCGAAGAAGCGCATCGCACCATTGTTTATCTCCCCCTCTGCCATGTTCTCGGAAAAGATGTTGCGGTCACTTTGCCTCTCTTGACTCGAATTGTCCCGCACTATGGAGAAAGCATAGAGGACCTGGGACAGACGATCTTCGAAACCGCGCCGACCGTGCTTTTTACCGTTCCCCGGTATCTTCAGAAATTCCTTTCCTCCATACTCGTCGGAATTGAGAACACCTCTTTTCTGAAGAGGTCTCTCTATAAGCTGGCAATGAAAACCGGTCGTTTGTACATCAAACAACTCTGGGACGGCCGAAAAAATCCACTTCTTGCGATTTTATATTTCCTTGCCCACCATACCGTGTTCAGGCCCATCCTCAACAAAGCAGGCTTCGACCGGTTGAAGATCTGTCTGTCGGCCGGAGCCCCGCTTCCTCCCGAGGTCATGGCCCTCTGGCAGATCTACGGTGTGAACCTTTCCGAATTCTATGGACAGACCGAAACAGGCGGCGCCATCATTTCCGCACAGGGGGATCATTTCCCCAGACCCGGCGATGTGGGGGTCCCTCCAAGCGGTTGGAAGGTGGATATCTCGGACAATGGTGAAATCCGAGTCCACGGTGAGGATATATTCGAAGGGTACCTCAACCACCCCGAGATGACGCGAGAGGTTGTAGAAGACGGCTGGCTTCGGAGCGGTGATGTAGGGGAATGGACCGCTGAGGGCAGGCTGAAGATCATTGACCGGGCGAGAGACATCATCGTGACCTCGGGGGGAAAGACGCTGAGTCCCACATACATCGAAAACAATCTTCGATCGAGCCCCTACATCAGCGAAGCCGTGGTGTTCGGGCACAAGCGCAAGTACATCTCCGCGCTTATCGAGATCGACTTTGAAACCGTGGCGGACTGGGCAAGGACAAATAACATTTCCTACATGGGATTTACCAGTCTGGTGCAAAACCCCGCAGTCATCCGTCTGATAGGGGATGAGATCGAAAAGGCGAATCAGGATATTGCACGGGTCGAACAGGTCAAGAAGTTCAGAATCATCCCGAAACTGCTGGACCCGTCCGTGGATGGTGAGCCGGTGACTCCCACCCGGAAGGTCAAGCGGGAACTCATGTATCAGCAGTTCAAAGAGATTGTGGAATCCATGTACAGCGACAAGGAAGAAAAACTGGTGGCCATGGAAATAAGGGATGTGCTTGCCAGATGACAACTGTCTCCGGAAGTCTTCCCTTGTCAACGGAAGGGACAGAAGATAGGCCACTAAGGCACCAAGTCACAAAAGAATCACGTTACTCTTCTTGGTGTCTCTGTGTCTTGGTGGCGAAGTCAGAAGCATTTCACCCAAAACCAGAAGGAGGTGTCCCATGAACAAGAGGAGTTCTGTCTTTTTGTCAGTCCTGGCCTGCTGCCTGCTGCTTTTTGCGGCTATTCCCGCCTGGGCACAGGACGCGTACACGGTTGGCTGCACCATGGCAATCACGGGTCCGGGCTCGGATACCTATGCTCCCATCAAGGAAGCCATGGACCTCTATTTCAAGGAGGTGAACGCAAAAGGCGGCATCAACGGCCATCCCGTCAAAATCATCTATGAAGACAATGCGGCCGAACCTTCCAAAGCAGCGGCTCACGCGAATAAGTTCGCGACGCAGGACAAAGTCATCCTGAGCATGCTCTGCAGCCTTTCGAGCACTTATGCGCCGGTGGTCAGGGTGAATCAGCAATACAAGATCCCGCTCTACTTCGGGGGAGCCGTATGCCCTGAAACTGTGTACCCTCCCAAGGCGGATGAAAATCAGTTCTGCTCCACCGCCTTTGGTTACAAATATGACAGCCGTTTTGCCATTCCTTTCCTGAAGGAGCAGGCAAAAAGCGGTCTGAAGCTGGCCCTGGTGGCCATGAACATCCCCGTATCCAGGGCTGAGATCGATTATGCCGAGCAAATCGCCAAGGAGCTGGGAATGGAGGTCGTGGACAAGCAGGCCACACCGCCTCCGACTCCCGACTACACTCCCTATGCGACCAAGATCAAGGACTCAGGGGCCAATTGGGTTTACACCTGGGCTCCATGGGCTTCTCAGGTCAGGACCTTCGAGGCCCTGCGAAAAGTCGGATGGAAAGGCAATTATCTCGCCTATGCCCACATCAACTCCGAAGACGAATTGAAGAGGCTGAAGGATGACGGACTCTTCGTGTTCGGCTCCAACGCCTTCTTCTCCGACAACACGCCCACCCACCAGAAGATCAAAGCGGCCAGCGAGGGGGCAAAGAGCCTTTATCCGTACACGCAGCTGACCGAAGGATGGATCACTGCAATGGTGCTGGAGGAGATCCTGAAAAAGACCCCATGGCCTGCAACACCCGAAAAGGTTCGGAACGCGATGAACCAGCTCAACGTGGACACCAGGGGGCTGAAAGGCGGCCCTCTGGTATGGACCGAGACCAATCACTTCAGAACCATGGCTCATTACCGGGCCTACAAGTGGCAGCAGGACAAGAATGGAATCGTCCTCGTGAAGGATTGGACGCCGGTGGAAGTGAAGTGAGAGACGAACGTCGAACATCCAACATCGAACGTCCAACGTCGAATGAAAGCCAGAGGTCAGAGATCAGCAACAGACAAGATGAACGTCGAACATCTACCGGCAACTGACAGCTGACTCGGAATGAACATCAGTCCGACTTTGAAGAAAGACCAGAAATGCTAAGGGTGGTGCAAACATGCAGATGGTCGTGAATCTCATTGTGCTGTCTTCTCTATACTCGCTGATCTGTTGCGGGTACGTGCTCATCTACAGGTCCAGCCGCGTGCTCAATCTCGCACACGGTGAATTCATGGCCATGGGCGGGTACTTTCTCTTCACTCTGAGCATGGGGATACCCTTTCATCCAATACCATCTTTTCTCATAGCACTTGGCTTCAGCCTGGCCCTTGGCTTTGCAGTGTATTTTTTTCTCATGAGATACATGGCCGGGGAATCCATTTTTGCGGCGGTGCTGGTAACGATTGCACTGGGGATACTCATGCGCGGGCTCCTGACCCTGATCTGGACCTCTCAGCTATGGTACCCGCTGCAGAAACTGGGACTGGAGAACAATTCCCATCCGCTCTTCGGCGGCGCGGTGATTTCGACATTTGGGATTGTAAAGGTTCTGGCCGCGGTTCTCCTCTATGGTTTGCTTCTCCTGTGTCTCAGATTCACGAGATGGGGGCTCAGGATGAGGGCGGTAGGGGAGAAACCCCTGCTCGCCTCTCAGAGGGGAATCGGTCTTCATAAGTACTATGCGCTATCATGGGGCATAGGTGCTTTGAGCGTGGGGCTCGCGGGAATGATCCAGGCCTGCGATTCAGGTCTCGATCCGGGAATGTTCATTATCGGGCTAAAGGCATTTCCCGTGGTGCTGGTGGGCGGTCTCGACAGCCTTGCCGGCGTGATTCCCGGCGCTCTCATCGTTGCTGCGGCGGAGATTCTTACGATTGCCTACATCAGCCCGCACGCGAGCGAAGTGGCTCCCTTCGCGGTTCTGCTCCTGATGCTGTTGATCAGACCATGGGGACTCTTCGGGACAAAGGAGGAACTGGAAAGGGTATAGAATGGCATTTGCAAGCGGGTATTTCAAAATCACCTATCGGAGCGATCTCGCTCTGGTCGAAACGCGCGGCCGCAGGGCATGCCTTTGCCTCCTGGGGGCAGGACTGATCGTTTTTCCCTTGTTCGGTTCGGCCTTCTTCCTCGATCTTGCGAATCAGGTGCTTCTTGCGCTTGTGGGTGCGATCGCGCTGATGCTGCTGACAGGATATGCCGGCCAGATCTCCCTTGGTCATGCAGGTCTTATTGCAGCGGGGGCGTTCACAACCGCGGTCCTTTTCAAGGAGTTGCATGCCCCTTTCTGGATCACCTTTCCCGCCTCTGGATTGATGGGGGCAATCCTGGGGTTTGTGTTCGGACTTCCTTCTCTGAGGCTGAAAGGGCTCTACCTTGCCTTGAGCACACTCGCTCTCCACTTCATCGTGAGCTATGTGGGAGCCGAGTACGAGACCAAGAGAGGATTCGCAACGGGCGTGGTGATCGATCCCATATCCATCGGGCCCATCCTCCTCATCGATCAGCGGTTGTGGTACTTCGTTCTTCTGGTGATAGACGTGCTCTTGATCCTGTTTGCACTCAATCTGATCCGATCACGGACGGGAAGGGCATGGATGGCTATACGAGATCGGGACGTAGCCGCCGAGGCCCTGGGCATCAAACTATCCTCATACAAGCTTTCCGCCTTTGTGATCAGCTCCGTCATCACCTCGCTGGCGGGGTGCCTCTTTGCATACTACAGGGGATTCGTGTCGGTGGAGGCCTTCTCTTTAATGATGACCATCGAGTACGTCGCCATGGTCATCATTGGGGGGCTGGGCTCCATTCTCGGCGCGGTGCTGGGGACCATTTTTGTGGTCATTCTCCCATACCTGATCGAGGGTTTTGTGAGGATCCTGGATGTACCGAGTCGATTCACAACATACATGTTCAGCATAAACCACGTGGTTTTCGGGTTAATCATGATCGTGTTCCTGGTGCTGGAGCCGGCGGGTCTTGTCGGCATTTGGACGAGAATCAGGAACTACTTTCTCATGTGGCCGTTTAAGTACAAACCTTTTTGAGAGCAGTGCATGTCAGACGAACAAACCATCCTGAGCGTTGAAAAGCTGGAAGTGGTCTACCACAAAGTCTCCGTTGCCGTACAAGGGGTCTCTTTCGAGGTGGGCAGGAATCGTCTCGTCGCCCTGCTGGGCACGAATGGGGCAGGGAAGACCACCACCTTGCGAGCGATATCCGGATTCCTGGGAGTGGACGACGCAAACGTTACAGAGGGCACGGTCCGGTTCGAAGGGGAGGAGATCCAAAGCTATCGGCCACACGTAATCACCGGGAAAGGGGTCGTGCTCGTCCCGGAGCGGGAAAAGATCTTTGAAAATCTTACCGTGGAAGAGAACCTGCAGGTCTCGTCTGTGAGGAAGAAGGGCAACACCGAAAAACAGGACCCCTACCGATTCATATACAGGCACTTCCCGGTTCTCGGGAGTTTGCGAAAACGCCTGGGAGGTTATCTCAGCGGAGGCGAGCGCCAGATGCTTTCGCTTGCGACTGCGCTATTGTGCGACCCGAAACTGCTGCTCGTGGACGAGCTGTCACTGGGCCTTGCACCGATTGTTGCAGACCAGTTGATGAATCTGCTCAAGCTGATCAGGGACGAACAGAAGGTGACAATTCTTCTTGTGGAGCAGAATGCGCTTGCAGCCTTGGAAGTAGCGGATTTCGGGTATGTGCTTGAGAACGGCCGCATCGTTTTTGCCGGCGATCCGGGCAAACTCAGGAGCCACCAGGATGTCCGGGAATTCTATCTCGGAACGGGCGAGAGAGATTCCGGACGAAGAAGCTATCGGGATGTCAAGCAGTATCGACGCACGAGGAGGTGGTATGGATAGGGAGGGTTCAGAGTCCAGGGTTCAGAGTTCGGAGTCGGCAGAAGCCGTGAAGTGGTCAACCGAACGGATCCATCTCCGTTTCGACCAGGTCTCTCTGAATATCAGCGGGCTGGAGATTCTGAGCCGTATCTCGTTTGACACTTACAACGGCGAGCTTCTTGCCCTCATCGGCCCTAACGGAGCCGGAAAGACGAGCCTCCTGAACTGCATCAGCGGTCTTTATCATCCTACCAGGGGTGAGATTTTGTTTCAGGGGCGGGATCTCGCTCGCTCAAAGGCCCACGAGATTGCCAAAGCGGGGATCGCTCGGACATTCCAGCATGCAGAGCTGTTCCGGCACATGACGATCCTTCAGAATCTGCTGGTGGGCAGGCATACGAAGATGAGGAGGTCCCTCCTGTCCAACGGAATCTTCTGGGGAAGGACCATGGATGAAGAAGTCGATCATCGTGAATTCGTGGAAAAGGTGATCAGGTTTCTGGAACTTGAACGATTTCGAAAACAGGCCGCATCCAGCCTTCCTTACGGCGTTCAGAAGATTGTGGGTTTGGGAAGGGCGCTTGCCATGGAGCCCCAGGTCCTGCTGTTGGATGAGCCGTCCGCAGGAATGAATCGGCAGGAGAAGGAAGATCTGGCACGTTTCATTCTCCGAATCAAGCACGAGACGAAGATGACCATGATCTGGGTCGAACACGATATGCAGCTGGTCGGAGACCTTGCCGACAGAATCGTGGTGTTGAACTTCGGAAACAAGATCGCAGAGGGAAAAACGAATGACGTGCTGAAGGACCCCCTCGTGATCGAAGCGTATCTGGGGAGAAAGGCGTCTCTCGGGACTTGAAGAATTTTCTCTCACAGAGCGCGCAAAGGCGCGGAGTAAGTGTTGAGAAGTCGATTTGGCTTGGTGAAAAATGCAAGTGGAAGGATTTGATATGGCTGGTGATATGAAACCATTGTTCGAAGAGAGGCTGAAGCGCTATCAGGCCGCCATAGCCCTGGAAGTCCCCGATCGAATTCCCATCTCTGCGGGCTCCAACTACTTTGCAGAGGTTTATGGCGGGTACAACAATCAACAGATGGTCTATGAACCCAATATATGGGTCGACGCGGATCGAAAGTTTGTGCAGGACTTCCCTGAAGCGGACAACCTGAGGAGCGGCCGCTTCTGGGGCCCCCATCACGATGCGGTCGGCTGGAACCTGTACAGGCTGCCGGGCCGTGATCTTTCTCCATCCGTGCAGTTTCAGTTTGTCGAAGGGGAGAGAATGAAGAGCGATGAGTATGATCTTCTCATCCAAAACCCCGTGGAATTCATGTTTGAGCGCTTTTTGCCGCGTGCCTTGAATGATTTCAAGGAGCGGGGATCTGTCCGCTCCTACATGGCCTTCCTGAAAGGCGGCATGGCGGCCATCATGTGGGGGTTCTTTGCAAGAAACCGTATCATGACTCAGGAGAGCGAACTCGGAATGCCTCTGCCCATGGCCGGGGTCATGCTGGCGCCTTTCGATTATCTTGCCGACGGCCTCAGGGGTCTGCGGGGCATAATGATCGACATCCACAGACAGCCGGAAAAGGTCCTGGAGGCGTGCGAAACCATTATCCCCGACATCGTGAATGCGGCCCTGTCCATTGCCGATCCCCTCAGGCGCTATCCCATCTTCATGCCTCTGCATCGGGGGGCGTTTCCGTTTCTTTCGCCTAAGCAGTTCGACAAGTTCTACTGGCCTTCCTTCAAAAAGGCCATGCTGATGCTCATCGATGCGGGGTATACCATTCGCGCATATCTCGAAGGGGATTGGGGCCCCAACTGGCACCACTTCCAGGAGATGCCTAAAGGGAAGATCCTGTGCGACATCGATGACAAGGGCGACATCTTCAAGGCCAAAGAAGATCTCGGAGGGTACCAGTGCATTGCAGGAGGCATGCCCGATCACCTGCTCATCCTGGGGAGTCCGGATCAGGTTATTGACAGGACCAAGGTTCTCTGTGAGACCGTTGGAAAAGATGGAGGATACATCATCAATGCCGGCTGCGGCATTCCTTATGACACCAAAGCCGAAAATTACAGGGCCATGATCGATGGCGTGCTCAGGTATGGCAGGTACCATGAAGGGCCGACCGAATTTGAAATTCAGATGAACCCCAATCCTCCGGCCCAGTGGAAGCCGCCGCCACGCCGGGTCATTACGCCCTGGGAGGTGAAACTGGATGAACTCGGGACAATTGCGGGGGATGAGAAGATCATCAGGGAGAACTGGGAGTCCCTGGAGCACAGGGCATACAACTGGCTGTGGTCATGGGCCTGGTAGCGCAAATCGCATAGGGCATGGCGAAGATACAAGAAGGAGAAGAATCAATGAGTGAATTATCGGAACTCGGCAAGGCTCTCTTGGAATTGAATGAGGAGAAGGTCCATCTGCTGGTGAAGAAGAAACTGGAAACAGGAGAGAGCCCGGACCGGATCATTCTCGAATGCAACAACGGCATGGTGGAAGTAGGGGCCCGCTTCGAGAGAGGGGAGTACTATATCAGCGAGCTCGTGATGTCGGGAGAGATCCTTGCATCCGTCATGAAGGAACTGGGTCCAATGCTGGGTACCGTGCAGCAGGGCCCGTCTCTTGGAAAAGTGGTCATCGGAACCGTCAAAGGCGACATCCACGACATCGGGAAGAACATCGTGGTGATGTTCTTGAAAGGAAGCGGTTTCGAGGTGATCGATCTGGGGGTGGATGTGCCGGCAGAGGTGTTTGTCAAAACCGTGAAAAAGGAAGGTGCAAAAGTAGTCGGATTGAGTGTATTGCTGAATTCCATGTTCGCCGCAATGAAGGAGGTAGTGGACAAGCTGGCTGAGGCGGGTCTGCGCGACCAGGTCAAGGTGCTCATCGGCGGTTCCCCTTGCAATGAAGATGTTCGCCGGTTCACCGGAGCGGATTATTATGCAAAAGATGCCTCCGAAGGGGCAAGGATCTGCAAAGAGATATACAGTTGATGCAGACTGTCACCTCAGGAGATTCGTTAGGTATAGAGTTCATTTCGAACGGAGTGAAAGGAAACATGTCGGACACATCATAGATACTCCTGCAAGCTGATACAGTTTTGATATCCGCCTGTCGTGCCAGGCTCTGATGATGCCTTGCCGCTTGAGGGTTGCAAGGTGAATTTCCAACTCGTTCCTCAGTTCCTCGTCACGGTGGGAGTACGAAAAGAAAACCGTAACCATCCTCACGCTACCTCCTATATGCAATGCAGCCCAACTAAGCTGACTTGGAGGCCGGCACGGGCGTGTCGATCTGGCAGCCATTCGATTACCGTCTCCTGGAGAGACGACTCAATCGACTCGTGCGCTTCGGGCCGCTTGCAGGGCTCTCCGACCTGCCCACCATGGGCGAATGCTGGGAAACGCTTCAGCACGTCCACCTTCCTTGATTGACTTTCATAGCAGAAGCTCAAAACCTTCCCGTGTCTGTGCCCCCTCTGGTCCAAATATGTCACGAGGTAATGGGCGCAGACTGACTCCTTGCCTCCGTCCCTGGCCACACTCCCCCGGAAGTCAGGTTTCAGTACCTCCTCGGTGAGGGCATTTACCAATGGATGACCGAGTCCACCTATCTCACTCCCCCTGGTTCTCAAGGCCAGGCTCCGCTCAAAGCAGACCTTTTCAAAGCGTGGTGCAAGATGGTACTTGTGCTTCAGGGGCTCGGGGGTGATCAGGGTCCAAAAATCGCCATCCGGTATGACGCCACCGCCCAGCCTCAAGATCGTGTCCCGCACCCACGCGCCCAGTTCTTCCAGAGAATAACGTCCCTCAAGGGCTTTGTAGTGTTCCAGGTTGAATCCGCTCAGATCCTGGGTCAATGAGTTCAGGGCTTCCCTTGCCCGCACTGCCTCCTCGATCATTCGCTGAAGTTCCTTCTCGGTCCGAGTGTAATCCCTGTCCATGAGGGCAGCCTTATAAAGGTCCTGATAATCGGGCCTGCTTCCAAGATACCCCAGGATATCCCATCGGAAGTCTTCCCTGAGCCTCCCCGTTTCATCCACATGTCCAATGGAACGAGCGATCTCCTGGAGTTTCTTCTCCAGGATCCCGTAGATTTTCTCTTCAACGGTGTCTTCAGCCAGGAGGTTGTACACCTGCACCGTGTCTCTCTGGCCATATCGGTGAACGCGACCGATCCTCTGCTCCACGGCCATTGGATTCCACGGCAGGTCGTAGTTGAATAGGATTCTTCCTACCTGGAGGTTCACCCCTTCCCCACCTGCGGAGGTGCTGATGAGAAAACGGGCGCCATCCTCGTCCCAGAAATCCTCCATGGCAGCTATCTTGTTCTCAATGGGGCCGCCCTTGATAGTGGCGATACGTTCCTCTCCAAAAATGGTTCCAAGCTCCGCCTTCAGAAATTCGAGGGTGTCCCGGTACTGGGTGAAGATGACAAACTTCTCCGAAGGCCCTTCTTTTGAAAGGGCACTGACCGCCTTGAGCAACGTGTCAAATCGACGATCTCTCCCATCGGGGACAAGGCCGATGAGCTCTCTGACTTTCTCTATCTCGTTAGGGATGTCGGCCTCGGCAAAGACCCCGTCTTCCGCCTCTTCATCCGGGTCAAGAGACCAGCTCGTTGTCTCGTAGCTCTCCTCGATCTTCTTGAGTATCCTCCTTCGAACCCGTGCCACGTAAGCCTCGGCATCAAGTCTCGTCTCCTTTTCGAGTCCAAGGATGTCCTCGGCCAGTCGAACCATCTCGTCCTGGATGACCATGATCTCTTCGGCCACGCGTGCACCGGTCTGCCTCTTTGCCTCGATCTGGATCTGCTTTCTGCAGAGGAGAACCAGGAGTCTTCTCCTCAAGGCTTGCAGAATGGCCCTTGGGCTTGATGACATGATCTTCTGGAAGGTCCCCATGACAAAGCCTATGGCCCGCTGTTTCGAGGTGGTCTTTGCCTGGTTCAGTCCTGCCGCATCGTAGCCTTCTCGCAGGTACTCGCTCAATCTGTCGTAAAAGAAGCGCTCTTTAGGTGCGAGGCTGAACGGGTCGGTATAGACCTGTCTTCTGCAGAAGATAGGTTCCCCCCTGGCATCCGTAACCTCCCGCTTGGTCCTTCTGATCAGAAGGCGGGAGAGCAAACCCCTGTGGCCTGAAAGGTCTTCGGGGCCGCTGAAGAGTCGGTCGTTCAAGAGTTGGATGAGAGACCAGAACTGATAGGCGTTGCCCTGGTGGGGGGTTGCACTCAGAAAGATCAGGTCCCGCGTATGGCCCTTTAACGCTTCGCCCAGCTTGTAGTTCAGCGTAGTCTTGGTCTTGTTTCCCGACTTTGTCCGGGAAAGATGGTGCGCTTCATCAAATACGATAAGATCCCATGGAGGCGCGGAGAGGAGTCTCTGGATCCGTTTCGGCTGTTTCAAGGTGTCGATGGAGGCGATCACCAGGCGGTGCTTTTCCCACGTCGCGGAGCCGTGGTCCGAGAAATCGTGGTTCAGGATCTCGAAATGGAGACGAAAGCATTCTTCCAGTTCCTGGCGCCAGTTCCGCGTGAGTCCTGCTGGAGTCACAATGAGGATGCGCTCCGCCTCTCCCCTCGCCATCAACTCCCCCAGGAGCATGCCCGTCTCAATCGTCTTCCCAAGTCCCACCTCGTCCGCAATGAGGACGGAGCGGTCGTTCCTTGCCACCAGGTCATGCACGAGCAGGATTTGATGCGGAAGCAGGTTCACTCGGCTTGAACTCAGCTCCCCGCCGGTGTTGGAGTGGACCAGCTCATAGCAGATTTGCTTCAGGCGATAATCCTCGGGGTCGTCACAATCGCCGGCCCAAAGCCGCTCCCACATGTCACCCGTAGGCTTTAGAAGTTCAAGAGGCAGGGTTTCCAGACGCCTGCCCGAGGGATGTTCAAAGACCACGTCGGCCCGATAGGTCCCTGCGAACTCGGATATCCTAAGGACTTCACCAACCCCCAGCTCGGGTCTTGTCGGCACTGTCACCCGCTGGTTGGGCTTGATTTCAGGTGTACCTTTATATGATGTTGCCGTCTCGGTCATGTCAGGTTGAAACCTACGGTGTAATAGTCGTTTCCAAAGGCATCTGTTATCCTTGGGGGTGAATCGAAAATGGGTCCAAGAGAGATGTGCTTGCCGCCCCCCAACTCGAACCAAAGGTCTTGTGCCCTTGAAAGACGTCTTCTGAATACCATCTGGACCCAACCGATGTTGGCTGCGTCCAGCTCGTTTGCCCTGGCTGTCAGGAAACGCCGCATGCGGAGTGACACCTCCATCAGCCTGGGCCCTGCAGCCAGCATTACCTCCTCCAGACCGACCACCATCAACTGGTGCTCCTGATCAAAGGGAAAGACCTCGTGTCTGAGTTCCCGCACGTAGTCGAGAATGCCCATCCGAACAGCATTCGGCCTGATCCCATTCGGCCGGTGCGGCTGCATCATCCCTTCTTCGACTAGCATGTATCCTGACATAGGTTTATCCTCTGTGACGCTCGCCTGCCGTAGTAGAAAGTTGCTCCCTCCAACTCTGGATCACCCACCCCTCGATCCCCTCCCGTCAAGGGAGGGGAGGTTGCGGCGCCATTCGTATAAGGATCGTGTCATCTTCAAGGTGCCAAATGCAAGAGGTTGTCAGCTCGTGAAAGAAAAGACAGAAATCAACTGTCCCACTCCCCCGTCGATAGGGGCATCATCAAGACTCCCCCTCCTTCGACGGGAGGGGGTCGGGGGGTGGGTGTCCTTACTGCAATGCCTCCGAATCACTTCCAACACCCCCTGGAGATTATAAAAAACATCATTGTCCCAGAACCTGAGAACCTTGAAGCCATGACTTGCCAGACAACGATCTCTTTGCTCATCCTTCTCTTTGCTGGTGGCGTGCTGTCCACCGTCTAGTTCGATAACGAGCCTTATCTCATAGCTCAGGAAATCAACAATGAATCCTTCAATAGGTTCTTGGCGTCGGAACTTGATTCCCTCTATCTGAGACGACTTCAGATGCGACCAAAGCCTTTTTTCCGCATCGGTAGCCGCATTGCGGAGTGCCTTTGCGAGTTTTGTGGGACGAGAATGCAGCTTGTTCATGATGTGTACCAGCGTCCGAGTCACCCACCCCCTGACCCCCTCCCGTCGAGGGAGGGGGAACCGGAGAAAGACTCCTCTATTCTATATCCCGTTCTCCCTTGACGATGCAGCAGTCATCTTCAAGAGCGGTTTCCCCTCAACAAGGTTCAGGACCCTATCGATGTAGTCCTTCCAGTCCTTCCTGTGGTCACGCACGAATGAGAGGGCTGCCTTCAGCTTTGGCCGCAGGCCCGAATACCTCTCAAGCCACGGCACGACCGACTCCCCTGCCCAGGCAAGCCCGATCAGGAGATGAACCACGTCCACCAGATCCACTGAGTGCTCTATAGGCCGGTTCATCTCGTCAAACAGGGTGAACTGGGCCTTGCCCGCCGTAGAGGCCGGCTCCAGCCTTTCCTTCAGAGCCCCGAGCCTTTCCTCTGGTTGCTTCACCTTGAAAAACCTCCCCCGGCCGGTTCTTCCCTTGATGATGAGTCCTGCTTTCTTGAGATCGTCGGCAGTCACTTGCACGCCCCGCAAGGCTTTGTTGAGATCATTCACATTGATCTCCATCTTCTTCTCCATGAGAACCCTGAGCCAGACGTAGGAGAGAGGATCGATGTCTTCCAGTTCGGCCGGGAGGGGCCGTTCTCTGGTGACAAGCTGATCCACAATGGTGCCGATGTCCTGGAGCGCCGCATGGAGGGGGAATTCCTTTCCCTCATGGTCTAGAACCCTGCCGTAATGGCGGCTATAGAACTCCAGGCATTTCCCGATACAGATGAGCCTGACGTCATTCGGATTCAGGGGTTCTCTGCCGTAACGGCCGCCCTCGATAGCCTTCAGTTCTTCACGTGCCCGCCTCCTCACTTCCTGGCGGAGTCCTGCCCACGAGCGGGCTTCGGGCGAGACTCTTCGCTTTCTGCACACATGAATCAGGTCATAGGAGACGTTCTCTTTGTCCATCAGGTGGAGAGAGGCTTCACGCTCTCCATGGATGGGGTATACGGCGACGATCTCGAACCCCGAATTGCAGAGAACCTGAAGCAATCCTTCCCATATCACCCCCTCTGTGTCTGTATGGTGAAACGTGAAGGCGAGCAGGCCATTTTCCTCAAGACTTTCATTCAAACTGTTGAACCCGCGGCCTAGATTCTCGAAGAAATCCTCCGATGACTTACCCCGTGAAGGGTTCTCGATGATCTCTTCAGCCTTTGGCGTGAACTCGGGGGCAAAGCAGGCATACTTCTTATGAAGTGCAAGGCGGAGCCATACATGGAAGAAATCGGCCAATTCTGCATAGTTTACATTGCCGACATAAGGCGGGTCCGTCACTATGATTTGCGAAACGAGTCTTTTCCCCGCAGTGGCTGATTCACAAAATAAATCAGCATCCACTGGACCGGTTAGGGCATCCACGACCTCTCCTTTGTCAGCTTCGTGCCACTGAGCTCTGAAATCCAGACCCCTGTTCAGAACATCTATTCTTGCGACAAAGGTGTTGTTCCCTGATACGGTGCCCCACACATTCTGTTCACAGCCTGACATCTTTGGTTGAAAATCGTGTCTGGCAAAGATACCTGCTGGCGGAGTCCCACCTGGCGTACTACGGGAAGCGATATCTCGTACAAACTGGTTATTCCCCTCGAGGGTGTTCGAGAAGGCGCACAGGAGCATTTCCTTCAACTTCTCATCTTCCTCCTCCTCAATTCCCTTGAGTAAGGTTGCCAGCCCCAGGAGCTGTCTCGGAGAAAACATCTCGTGCCAATGGCTGTAATGGTGTGCAAGAAGGCCCGACTTGGTCTTTTCACCTATCGGGATCTCACTCTTTGGATAGGGAAGCGTGTCTTTATGTCTCTCCCACAAGGTCTCCGCGTGCTGGAGTCTGGCCTGGTCGGAACTCGAAAAGCCCTTAAAGAACTTGCCGTTCTTGGGAAGGAGGAGGATCTTCGGTCCGGGGTTTCGCCCGCTCTTGGCGTCAGGTGTCCATCCTTTGCCATGGAACATCAATCCTTGGGGATCGTCATTCGACTCTCCGTTTGACGAGGGCAGGTACGCCTGGAGGGCATAAGGTCTGACGGGCAGC
>ENA-OSEO01003684-OSEO01003684.1-sediment-metagenome-genome-assembly--contig:-NODE-3684-length-17438-cov-4.701630_pt1 | contig 17438 bp, 16 predicted proteins | sample MGYA00237883_ERZ534232 | MGnify/ENA metagenome assembly ERZ534232
GCCGGAAGTCCCGGCGATGCCGCCGAATCCAGGCGAGGCGCGATTCCAGGAATCGTCGGGCATGGTCCAGGGAGACCCGCTTGGGCACGGTCAGCTTCACGGTGCCGTCGCGCTTCAGCGTGATGCGCGTGTAGCGGGCGCGAATCGAGGACTCCACGAGGACCGGGCCGAGGTCCGCGATTTGCCAGGTGTCGATGTACTTGGGCTTGGGCATGGGACAGACGGGATCTATGTGCTCCTAACCTGAGACCTCGACCGTGGCGCCGGTGGCCTGAGATTCGAGGGCCGCCGTGAACAGCCGGTGCCACCCGGCGCTCTCCTGCGGCGTGACGCAGCCGGCGAACCGGGTCGGCGGGCGGCCCTTGTCCAGCTCGTACAGGAACGCCGCCCACATTTGCAGGACGGCGTCGGGGACGCCGAACTGAAAGATCGCTGGCGTGATCGACGGGTACGTCGTCTCGTGGCCCATATCGATCCGTTGCCATTTCTGTTCGCCGCCGGGAGTGTATTCGAGCACCTCGAGCGCGTTGGTCTGGTTGAGACTGTAGCGTGCGGAGGCGCCTGTCCCGTAGATCTCGATGTACCAGTTGTTCCTCTGGCCCGGCGCGATGCGGTGCGTTTTCACAGAGAGTGGAAAGACACTATCCGAGGTTGGATCCTGGGCCTCGCACAGCAGCGACGCATTGTCCCAGGTCTCGCAGGGGACCGTTCCGCCTGCGCCGTCCGGTCGCGCGGGCATGATATTGGACAGGACCGCCCGGACGTTTCGCGGGACCCAGCCCGCTCGCAGCGGAATGGTGCATGCGTGCGGGCCCAGGTCGCCCAGGACGCCGTACGCGCCATTGTAGGGGAGCATTCGTTTCCAGTTGATGGGCTTGTTGGGGTCCAGATCGCTGCTGTGCAGGAAGCCCGCGTTGACTTCGATGATCCGGCCGAATGCCCCGGCGTCGGTCATCCGCCCGATGCGCTGCGCCGCCGGGAAGAAAAGCCACTGCGACGCACAACGAACGAAGCAGTCTGGGTGCTTCTCGGTCGCCGCCACGATCGCAGCATTGGCCGCCAGATCGATGCCGAAGGGCTTCTCGCCCATCAGGTGTTTGCCGGCCTCGAGGGCTGCGAGGTAGAATTCCTCGTGCAGGTGGTGCGGCACCGCGACATAGACGGCCTCCACCTCGGGATTCCGTAGCAGCTCGCGATAGTCGCTCGTCACCTGGCGGATCGTTGGGATGTTGTCGCGGAACCAGTCGATCTTAGGTGCAGTGAGCGTGCGATTGCAGAGGGCCACGATCTCGGGCCGAAGGGTCGCTTCGGGCAGGTGCAGCCAGCGCGCCGCAGCACTGGCGAATTCCCGGCCCATCATTCCGCACCCGATGATTCCGAATCGGATCGTTCGCATCTGCGCACCCTCACATTTTTGCCGTCGACTGGACCCCGCGCGGACCGGCGTCTCAGCGAACCGTCGCGTAATGAGGCTCCCTGCGCCCGGTCTTGGCCGACGGCTGGGCGATGGGAATCCGCGCGGCGAACGGCTCCGCGGAATACGTCGCCTGCAGGGCTTCCCAGTTTCGCACGCCGCTGTCCCGCGCGACCAGCCACTCCCGGGTTCGCTGCCAGCGGGGCTCGAACCAGTCCCGCACGGACAGTTCCCACAGTTCCTGCGGGAAGGGACTCTCCTGGTCCTGTTCCAGGGCCCGCCGGGCGCCGCGGTAGTCAGCATGGGCCAGGGTCCAGCGCGACTTCGACTCCAGATGCCGCAGAAGCTCGATATGCTCGATGCGCCCCAGCACCGCGAGCGTCCACGCCGCTTCGACACCCAGTTCGTATTCGACCTCGTCGCGTCCCACCCGCGCGAGCAGGCTGACGCACGCCGCGACCACCTTGTTGCGCAGCACTGGCTCCGAGCCAAGGGCCAGCTTGGTGAGTCCCCAGAGCTGACACCAGGCCCCAGACGAGGCGACCTCATCAATGACGACGCCGAAGACCAGCGGCAGAATCACAGGCCCCATGGCGCCGCAGGCGCCGATGAGAACCTCCATCATGAGGTGATCGTCCTGCTCGCCGGCCTCGATGAGCCGGGCGAGAAGGGCCTCGCCGATCTCTTGCCGGCGCTGGTCGTCGAGCTTTGGCGCCGCGAGGGCGAAGATGGCGGGCACATAGAGATGGACGTAACAGGCCCGGTCGAGGACGGTCTCCCGCGCCTCGTCATAGGCGTTGAAGAACGGATCGATCAGATCCGGCCTGGCGGCCACGGCTTCCGCCAGGGCCTCCAGCGCCGACCACGGAATATCACTCTCAGTGCGCTCCAATACTTCCCAGAGCGCCTGCAAGGATTCATCATTCATGGGTCAAAACTCCTACCATACACGGCACGACCTGCCCCCGGCGCGAAGCTACACGTCCACGGGCCGGCGATAGCCCAGATTATAGATATCGACGCGCGCATCGCAAGAGACTTGAGCCTTTTCCGGCGGAACGAGGTGCCATCAGAGATACAGCGTTTGAAAGGGTGGGTATTATAGGACGTGAGACTCGCGGGGTTGCCTGCGGAGAGCAGTGGTCGGCGCGCAGATCATCCGGGCGGGATTTCTGCGTGGTCCTGGGATTCCTCTCCACCCCTCCGGGCTCAATCCTTCCCGGCGGCGATCAGGCCGTAGGCTATGGCGCCCTCACGGTAGCCTTTCTCCATCAATTCGAAGGAATCGACGAACCGACGGAGCTTGCGGGCCTTGGTGCGCAGCATCAGTTGGACGAGCGGATTGGCGACCAGCTTGAGGCAGTGCTCCCACGTGGGAAGGACGTTGGTGGTGATGTCGTCGGCCTCGATCGTGTGGAAGCCGGCGCTCTCCAGCAGGGACATCTGCTCGCTCATTGTCAACAGAGATGGACACAGCATGGCCTCGCAGGTCTCCTGGACAAGCTGGGCGTGCGCGGGCTTCCCCGTCTTGCCCCGGAGCCAGACGCATAGTCCCAGCCGACCGCCGGGAACGAGCAGCCGGGCGCAGTCGGCGAAGAAAGCCTGCTTGTCGTGGATGTGCTCGCTGCACTCGATGATCCAGAGGCGGTCGAATGTCCCGGACGGGAGATCTGTCAGGCAGTTGGCGTCGTGCTCTCTGAAGGAGACGAGGTCACTGACCTTGTCCTCAATGGCCCGCTGCTCCGCTGCCTGCGCCTGCACGGGACTGAGCGTCAATCCGAGAACGGAGCAGCCGAAGGTCTTCGCCAGCCAGCAGGCGGAGCCGCCCAGTCCGCAGCCGATATCGAGCACCCGATGATCGCGCGCGACCTGCAGACGGGCCGCCAGGCGCTCGATCAATTTCACTTGTGCCTCGGCGGTCTTCTCGTTGTCTTCCCAATAGCCGTGATGAATGTGCGGTCCCCACAGGAGTTGATAGAAACCCGACAGGGCATCGTAGTGTCTGCGGATGTCCTCGGTGAGAGACGTTTGTGCCGGCGATTGGCTCATCCATGTTCTCCCTGGTTCGTGTCCTTCTCGCAAGGTCTCCGGCGATTCAAGCGCGGCCGGGGATTGCAAAGACGCCTGCTTTTGTTTTACGTGCAGACGCCTCGGTGGGTTCTGCAGGAAGGCTCGGCACGGAGAAAGAGAGCGGGTGGCGCCGCCCTCGTGCCGACAGCGCCACCCGTTGGGTCCTTGCTTCGATGAGTTACTGAGCGTCCGCCTTGGTTCTTGCCTGTCGTAGGACGGCGTTGGCGCGGTTGGCGAGCTCGCCGGTCGCGGCCTGCGCGACCTTCTCGAGCGACGGGATCATCTTCGCGGCAAACGGCGCAGGACCCCGTCCGCGGAGCAGCCTCTCGGACACCGTCACGGCGGCGAGGACCGCTTCCTGACGGCTGCCGGCATCGTCCACGTACGGCATGATCAACTCCAACGTCTCCGGCGACTGGATGCCGCTGAGCGTGCCCAGAAGCAGCCGTTTCTCGTCGTCGCGGGAGACCTGGCCTGCCGCTTGCCGGCACATCGCGAGTCGCTCTTCGACCGGCACATCGTTGCGCCCCGCCAGGTTCAGGTAGCCGCGGAGGAAGAGCGTCTTTTCCGCCGCGTCGGTCGTCTGTTTGGCCATCGACAGCAGGATCGGAGCCGCATCGACCGTCTTCCACGTGGCCAGGGCCCGGGTCGCGGCCGACCGCACCTCCGCGTTGTCGCTGCGCGCCGCCGCGACGACCGCCTGCAAGGCATTTGTCCCGCCGACGGCGCCGAGTACACGGACCAGCGCCGCCTTCTGATGGGGCTGCACCTTGTCGAGCTGCGCGATGACCTTGTCCGCCTCGGCCTTCGAATCGGTCGCCTTCAGGCAAATCGACGTGATCGCCTGCTCCACAGTCGCAAGCTCCTGTGCCTCCCTGGCATTCTTGAGCAGATCGAACATCGTGGGCAACTGGTCGGGACCGCCCAGGTCGCCGATCATCTTGATCGCGTCGATCCGGATCTTCGCGCCGGTGTCGCGCGCCGCCTTCACCAGGACGGGCAGCCCGCTGGTCATGCGCCGTCGGCCCATCAGGTCGAGGGCCAGACGCTGTCTGGCCTCCTCCGCGCCGGTGAACATCTTCATCACGACCGCGTCGGCTTCGGCGCCGGGGAAGGCGGCCAGGCTGTCCTGCGCGACCTTGGCGATCTCGCCATTGCCGTCGTCCAGCAGTTGCACGAGCACGGGCACCGCAGTGTCGTCGCCCAGTTCGGTAGCGGCCCGTATCGCCGCGATGCGAACGGGCGGTTCGCCGGTCTTCGCCGCCTCCAGCAGAGCCGGGGCCGCTCCCTTCTCTCCACGCACACCCAGTGCCTGGATCACGAGGATCTGCCGGTCGGCGGACAGGGATTTCATGGCGCCGGTCAGGATCTTCGTGGCCCGGGCGCTGCGCATCTGGTGCGCCGCCTCCACGGCAGCCGAGAACAGGATATAGTCCTCGTTGCCCAAGCTTTCCTGCAGGAGCTTCTGGCGGTTCCCCGCCTGGCGGGTAAGGATGGCAGCCTTGAGGGCGCCACCCCGGACCTGATGGGGAGCGTCCGACTTGTACAGCCGGTCGTAGATCGCTATCGCATCCTGCCTCTGGCGTTCCTTCGCGAAGGACTCCGCACAGCGGAGGAGCCCCTCATAGACATCGAGCTTGCACTCGGCGGCGATCTTCGGCAACGCTTCCTGCAGAGCCTGGGCCGCCTCGGTATTGCCGATGTCTCCCAAGGCCCGCGCCGCGGCGCTGGCCACCATCGGACTTGAAGTGCCCAGCAAGGCCGCCAGCGCGCCGACCGCCTTGGCATCGCGCCGGTAGCCGACGGTGTGAATGACGCCCGCCAGTGGGCGGCCTTTGACCTTGGTCAGCGCGTCGCGCAGGGCCTCATCCACCGCCGGGTCCGGGTTCGTCTGCAGCGCGTAGCGGGCCATGTGCGAAAGCTGCTCATCGCCGAGCAGAGCAGCCAGCGGGGCGATCGAATCCCTGCCGCCCACGATCGCGAGCTGACGGCAGGCGTCAATTCGGCTCTTGAGCGGGGCCGACGGGTCTTTCGCCACGGCGATCAGCTTGGGCTCATCGCTCTTGGCCGCGACGGTCTGTGCGAGCGTCTGCCCGGCACAGGCCAACAACAACATGACGATCAGAATGAGGTGTATTCTCGATTTTGACATGGCAATCTCCTCTATGTCGAATTGGCAGGGCAAGCCCCACCCTACACGGTCCACGGCTCGCGCATCGCGCGGGAACGGAAGCGGTTCGCCTCGGCGTCGTTGACGAATTCCTCCTTCACCGGGTCGAACTTGATATCGCGTTTGAGCCACATGCAGACGTTGGCCGCATGGACGCTGGACATGGACCGGTGCATCATGACCGGATTGGCCACCGTCTCCCGGCGCGACTTGACGCAGTCGAGGAAGTTACGGACGTGGCTCATCGGCCGCTGCGTGCGGGCCATGTAGTTGTCGACCAGCTTCTTGAAGTCGGCCATCCAGGCGGGATTGGACACTTCGCAGCGCGAGTAGCCGTCCGCGATGGCGACCCAGCCCTCGGTGCCCTCGTAGCGGACACCGCAGGAGCCGTGCCAGATCTTCGCGTCCATGTCGCGTTCGAGGACCATCTTCACGCCGTTGGCGAAGGTCGTGACCATGCCGTCGCCGCTGTCGTTGGCGACGTACTTGTACTCCACCGGGGACGTCTTCCACAGGTCCAGCGCCACCTGGCACTGGGCGAACGTGTGGGCGCCCCATTCGCCGATGCAGCTCGTGTGGAAATCGTAGTGGTTGCGCCAGCCGCCGCGGGTGTATTCCGAGTTGTAGGGCCGCCAGGGACATGGGCCCAGCCAGGCGTCCCAGTCCGTCTCCTCTTTCGGCGGCAGCGGCTGCTCCGGCAGCCAATCGTGGCGCATTTCCGCCGCATCCCAGGGAGCAATGTGTGCCCGGACGGTGTGGACCTCGCCCAGATAGCCCAGTCGCAGCAGTTCGTTGGCGAAGGTGAAATTGCCCTCGCTGAGACGCTGGATGCCGCTCTGGTAGACGCGCCGATGCCGCTTGGCGGTCGCCACGACGGCTTGGCCTTCCGCGATGGTCATGGCCGAGGGCTTCTCCGAATAGACGTCCTTGCCCGCCCGCATCGCCATTATGGCGGCCAGCGCGTGCCAGCGGTCGCCCGTGGTGCTCAGAACCGCGTCGATGTCCGTGCGGACGGCCAGGAACTCGCGGATATCCGCGTAAAGGGCGCAATCCTTGTTGCCATAGCGGGTGTCCACCAGCCTCTTGACGGCCTCGCGACGCGCCTTCTGCGGATCGCAGGTGGCCACGAACTGGACGTCGCGTTCCGGCAGCATCCAGTTGAGGTCATGGGTGCCGCGGTTGCCGATGCCGATGCCGCCCAGGATGATGCGTTCGCTCGGCGGGACGGCCCCGTTGCGCCCGAACACCGAGGCCGGCACGATGGCCGGCAGCGCGACCGCGGCCGCCGTGCCCAGGAATGCTCGCCGCGAGAGATGGGAGTGGTTTTGTGACATGGCAGTCTCCTCTTCGATATTGATTATGGATCATGGATGATTGATGATTGGCACGAGAAGTCACCACCCATCAAGCACCCTGGCCTTGACTTGCGCCCAATTCTACCGCCCCACCGGTTGCGCGCCCACCAGAAAGGACCGATTATTGCGGAGCCCTTGGGGGTGTCGGACAAGACCAAGCCAACGTGACGCACCCGACGCAACAGGCTGTCCAACCGGCTGCATTTCGTGTATGATGAATGTGCTGTGCACAGGGACCAACCGATCCAAGAGGTACCGTAATGCATTTGAAGAGTGTGCGTTTTCACCCGGACCTGTATCCGACGCGGGAGCACTATCCGTTCAATCTTGGCATTTTCCACCGGGGGACCGGACTGGCCTTCGAGGCGCCGGTGACGTTCTTCGTGGGCGAGAACGGGACGGGCAAATCGACGCTCCTCGAGGCCATCGCCCGCCGGGCGGGCATTCACATCTGGCGCGAGGGCGAGCGGACCCGCTGCGTGGTCAATCTCTACGAGGACAAGTTCTACCGTTGCATCTCGATCGAGTGGGTCGACGACATGGTGCCGGGCTCGTTCTTCGGCTCCTCGGTTTTCCAGGACTTCGCCCGGATCCTCGACGAATGGGCGGCAACCGACCCCGGCCTGCTCGATTACTTCGGCGGCCAGTCCCTGCTGACCCAGTCCCACGGCCAGTCGATCATGTCTTTCTTCAAAGCCCGCTATGCGATCCGCGGCCTGTACCTGCTCGACGAGCCGGAGACGGCCCTCTCCCCCAAGACGCAGCTTGCCTTGCTGGACCTGCTGACGAAGATGAGCACCGCCGGCCACGCGCAGTTCATCATCGCCACGCACTCCCCGATCCTCTTATCCTGCCCCGGCGCGACAATCTACAGTTTCGATCACACCCCCATCGCGTCCGTTCCCTACACGGACACTGATCACTTCAGGATCTACCGGGGCTTCATAGAGAATCAGAGCAGAAACCAGCCGCCGATCGCTTCCCGAGAGACCGGGTTGGAGCCGTGATCAATCCACGAGGCTATAGTCCGTCCCTCACATCCTTATTGATACTGACCTTGAACTTCTTCCCAGCCTCGTCGATGATTCTGCGACGACTTTCAACATGATGAAAGACCAAAAGGTCAAATACTACACCGCCTGCGCCAGTGAGAAACATGGCACTTGATAACCATGTGCTCGTCCAGTCTCGATGAAGGATACACGATGCCACCTTATAGAGACCATACAGTCCGACAGGACCGCAGAAAAGAATACTCGATGCGCGCATGAGCCATGAAAGAACGCTGTGAACGCCGGCTCTGGGATAGGTATCTCTTGTTTCCTTCCTGGCGAAAGCCACAAACTCCTCATACTTGGTCAGACCTGACTGAACGCCAGTTCTTGGGGCGACCTCCCGAAGGAAAGCGGCGATCCCCGCGATGCGGAGGTACAGACTCGCATACTGAGCGTCGACGTACACGCACACGAATGGGATGCAGCAAAGCAGCGCCTTAGCGTTGATCGTGCTCTTGCTCTCCATAAACCCAAGGCCAACCGCCCCCAGAGTGGAGACGAGCACAAGCTTCCACTTTATGAGTTCGCTTCGGACCTTCTGGGTCTCGATCAGTTCCTGCCTCAGGATATCCATTGGAACCTCTCTGTCTGACCTTCCCGAGTCAATCCGTACGATACCTCACCTGGACGCTTTCACTTCATTTGGAATTCACCTTGTTGTCTTCATGCTGAGGCGCACTGGACATAGTAAAGGCTGCTTTCTCCTTCTGAGGGCAAAGTCTACCAACACATCATGTCCATTCGCAAGACTATCGCTGTGTATCTTCCATCGTTGTGATTGCGGCGTCGATACTCTGCCGCAGTTGGTCATCATTACCGGCGTCGCGCGTTTTCTCCAACGCGGTTCGCGCCTCGTGACCACCGATTCTGCCGAGCGCCCTGGCCACGTCTTCCCGCACAAGGCTTGGCCGCGATGCGTCCGCCAGGACGGTCGCCAGTGCTGAGACGGCCTGGACATCACCAATCCGACCCAGCGCCTCCGCGATGGAACACGGGAGGTACTCGTCCCGGGTCTCCAGCGCGCCGGCGAGTGACGCGACGGCTCGGTCGAGATCGATGCCTTGCGGTCGGGGCGGGGCGCAGATCTTCCCCAGCGCGAGGGCGGCGTTGTGCCGGAGGTTGATATCGGACTGGATGTCCTCCAGGATCACGCACAGGCCTGGAACCGCCTCGGGGGCCCTGCGTTCCCCGAGCGCGTGGGCGGCCAGCTTTCTGGCGTCGAGATCGTCCCCTGTCAGCCAGCCGAGGAGCTGGTCCGTGCTCTTGAGCGAGTAGTCCGCCGCGCGGATGTCGCGTATCGTCTTGACGCAGACCAACACCATGATCACGCTCGCCAGCATGACCAAGCCCGGACCGGCCGCGGCCGTCACGACGCCCCGCCGTCGGCCGACGAGAACAAGCAACGCGCCTGCGCCCGTGCCGAGGCCCCACGCACCGAGCACGATCACGCCAAATGCCTGTTCGTAGAACCGGACGACGCCGCAATTGCCGGCCGTATAGCGGAACCAGACCGCGGCGAAGACTCCCGCCGCGACGCCTCCGATGGCGGCCGCAACGATCGCCACGAGCCATGCCTTTCGCAGCGGACGTTCTGTCACCTTATCCGACATCCTCTTTCCCGCCCACGTCAAGCTTCGAGCGCAGGAATGCGACGAGCCCGTCCGGATCGTCCGTGCCGACGAGCGTGCTTCGTTCACCCATCGCGATCCGGACGCAGTCGAAGCCGCCGACGTTCCAGAGCCAGCCCCTGCGGGGCCGGTGGATTCCCCAGCCCGCCAGGAACGTCGAACGGTCCCGCTCGACATCGGTCATATCGGCATAGGGGATCGTCTTCTTGAACAGGGGCAGCGGGCCGAAGCGCACGGCCAGCCGGTCGCCGTCATCTCTGACCGTGAGCGTCCCCAAGGCGAACAGAAGAAGCACAAAGACCATAGCTGCTGCCAGGAACGCGGGCCTCAGAGGCGGCGCTCCCCGGACAACGCAGGCGGTCGCGACAAAGACCACAGCCACAGCCAGCAGGATCGGTTGGATGATTCCTCTCTGGGTGTGATGGTATCCGCAATCGATCATGTCGTCACTCCGGCTCCGGTTCAACCACTCGGCAGACGTTTCCGCCGCAGCGCTTGCACTTGCCTCGAAGAACCAAGTCGTCCTGCACCATTTCCGCTGTCTCCAGAATGATCGTGACAGACCCGCGGCATTGTCCGCACTAAACGTTGTCGAGAATCCGCTCCTGTGTCCACCGGCAGATTCTCTCCCACCGCCGCGCCCTCGCCGGTGTGAACGCATCGTTGTCACTGTGTTTGCAGGGCATTGATAGTGTCATCGATGGCACTCCACAAGAGCGGCGGCGCGTCCTTGGCTGCGAAGAGTGTCCGCAAATACCTGAGAATTGATCCGGACGCATAAGCATCCTCTTTGAAATGCTGCAGTTCGCATATGGCGGCAACCTGCTGCGTGGGTGGCAAGCCTTTGCCAACCCCTTCGTCCCATGCCGAGATGCGACGCATCAAATCATGATAGAGTTCGAATCGCTTGGTACGTTCTTCGCGGTTACGCTGGTCAATGTACTTGATGGAGCCTACGACGAAGGAAATGCCCGCACCGGCGACAGCAGTGATCGATATGTACTGTAGGATTGTATCGCCCATAGTCATACCCAGATCGTGCTCACACAGTCGCCTTCACATCCGGCAGAGATCATAGCATGGCACCAGCACAAAGTCAACGTGGCGAGAGCATCGCTGTTGCCGCGGACAAGCTGTTGACATAGCATACCGTTTATGGCGATAGTAGTGTCGGAAGTCGTGACGTTTCCGTCATCCGGAAGATCATGCCGAAATGAAAGAGGGTATTGCCGAAAGAAACGAAAAAAGGGCGAAAAAAAGGGGGACATGCAGTTGGATCTTCGCCTTCTTTCGTTTCTTTCGGCTACCAATTGCATCGGGAGGGACCATGAAAGACCGTGTGTTCGAGCTGACCGACATCGTGCGAGAGACGGGCTATGCCATCCACAGTTATCACGGCCCGGGACATCTGGAGAAGGTGTACGAGAACGCTCTGGTCCACCGACTGCGGAAGCGGGGTTTGAACGTTGAGCAGCAGAAGCCGCTAACCGCCCGCGATGAAGATGGCACCGTCATCGGCGCGTACATTGCGGATATCGTCATAGAGGGGCAGCTCATCCTTGAGATCAAGGCAGCCAAGGGTATAGTTGATGATCACATCGCTCAGACCTTGGGTTACCTGCGGTCGGCACGTCTGGAACACGGCGCTATCGTCAACTTCGGGGCTCCCAAGTTCCAGATTCGCAAGCTCGCCATGTGCGAGACTCTGCATCAGCCTGATCGTAATGGCCCCGCTCTTTTCCTCGTTCTTCTTCTTTCGTCCCTTTTCGTTTCTTTCGGCTATCTATCTTCGTCTTGATTCAGTATTCGTCCTTCATGCCGGCCATCCATTGGGGCCAGTCGCTGTCGGTGACGCCGCCGGCCTTGGTCCAGATGCCGTTGATGTCGAACTTGCGGTGCCACTTGAGCTGCCAGAGCTGCTTGAGCGCGACCTTCCGGGCCGACCAGTCGGCGAAGAGGCAGAATTGGGCGCCCGCGTGGCGGTTCACGCACAGACGCTGCATCTCGTCGCTGCTGAGGGTGGGCAGTCGGTCGCCGAAGGGGGCGGGACTGTCCGTGTGCAGGGGCCAGCCGTCCACCCACCAGCCCTCGGTGAAGACCGGGATATTGTAGGCCGCCGGGACCTGGTGGGTGCGCCAGTAGTAGTCCATGGGCCCGCGCCCCCAGAGGGTGCTGATGCCTGCCGGCGGATTGCACATCCAGCCGTTGGGGGCGTAGCTGCCCTCGTCGGCCCCCTGATAGGCGGGGACCCGCCACGCATCGAACGGGCTCGTCGCGGGCGAGCTGGTCGTGACGGGCACCGCGGTCCGGCTCTTGACCGCCGTGGGGCACAGCCACATCTTTTTGTCCTTCGACAGCGGGCGCATGCACTCCCGCCACCAGTCGCCGTTCTCCATGTTCGACGTGGAGCCATGCAGATAGCCGCTGTAGAAGTAGCCGTTGTTGTCGTCGGTGTACATGGCGAACATGAGGCCCCACTGGTGCAGGTTGGCCTTGCAGGCGACGCCGCGCGCCTGGGTGCGGACCCGCGTCAGAGCGGGCATGAGAACCGCCATCAGCAGTGCGATGATCGCGATGACGACGAGCAATTCGATGAGTGTGAAGGCCTTTCGTTCACGCATGACCGTGCTCCTCGAATCAGACTCCATGTCCGCCTCACACCGCTTGATCATAGCAGCAATCGTCCCGCAACGCAAGTCTCCGCGGCGGCCCGACGCGATTCCAGATACGCCCAGCCGCCAGCCCGCAGGCTGCCATATCTTTCGCATTGTGGGACAACCTTGCCGACAGTATCATTTGAACTGGTGAAGTGTACTGTAAAGAGTATCGCCGAAAAGAACGAAAAAAGGCGAAAAAAAGGAGAGGACCTGTAGGCGAACCTCTGCCCTCACTCCTTTCGGCTTCTTTCGTTTATGAATCTTGTACGGAGGGACTATGAAAGACCGCATATTTGAACTGACCGACATTGTCCGAGAGACGGGCTATGCTATCCACTGCTATCACGGCCCTGGGCACCTGGAGAAGGTGTACGAGAACGCCCTCGTCCATCGGCTGCGGAAGCAAGGCTTGAACGTCGAGCAGCAGAAGCCGCTGACCGTGCACGACGAAGACGGTACTGTCATTGGCGAGTATGTCGCGGATGTCATCATAGAAGGACAGCTCATCATTGAGGTCAAGGCGGCCAAAGCCGTGGTAGACGATCACGTTGCCCAGACGCTCGGCTACTTGCGTTCAGCACGCCTGGAACACGGCGCGATTGTCAATTTCGGCGCTCCGAGGTTCCAGATTCGTAAGCTCGCCATGTCCGAGACTCTGCATCAACCTGATCGTGCCGGCCTCCCTCCACTCCTCACTCTGATTCTTTCGTCCTTTTTCGTTCTTTTCGGCTATCTGTCCTTCTCTTCAAATGCCTCAGCCACTGTGGGCTCATCCCCATCGCCTGCGGCTGGTCCGCTTCGGACGCATCCGGAGAATCCGCGTTACTTCGCCGACGCCGGCGGGCGGCCGGTTTACCTGACCGGGTCCCACACCTGGTCGAACCTGCAGGACCAGGGGTCGAAGGACCCGCCGCTTGTCTTTGATTACGACCGGTATCTGAGCTTCCTGGAGGAGCACCACCATAACTTCATTCGCCTGTGGGCGTGGGAGCAGGCGCGATGGGCGCCGTGGTCCGATGGCAAGGGTCCCAATCCCAAAGACTGGTTCGTTCAACCGAATCCCTACGCGCGGACCGGGCCGGGAGCGGCGCTCGACGGCAAGCCGAAGTTCGATCTCTCGAATTTCGATCCGGCGTACTTCGACCGGCTCCGCGCGCGGGTGAAGCAGGCGGGCGACCGCGGCATCTACGTCTCCGTCATGCTCTTTCAAGGCTGGAGCTCGGCCAAGGGCTGGCTGGGCGGCAAACCGTGGAGGGGACACCCGTACCATCCGGCCAACAACGTTCAGGGCTTCAACGGCAACACGCACGGCGACACCGGGCCGGACCTGGGTGACCCGCGCATCCGTGAGAGGCAGGCCGCCTATATCCGCAAGGTGGTCGATACGATCAACGATCTCGACAACGTGCTCTACGAAGTCACCAACGAAGGCGGAAACAAGGACTGGGACTGGTGGGTAGTCAACACCGTGCATGAATACGAGAAGGGCAAACCCAAGCAGCATCCGGTGGGTCTGACCGGTCACGGCTCGGAGAACAACGACGAGATGCTCGCCAGTCCTGCCGACTGGTTCTCGCCGGGGGCTGATCCGTGGCCGGACCTGCGGAAAGACCCGCGAGCAGCGGACGGCAAAAAGGTGAGCCTGCTCGACACGGATCACGTCTTTGGCGTCGGCGGCGATCAGAAGTGGGTCTGGAAGGGCTTCCTGCGTGGCCATAACGTGCTGTACATGGACCCGTACGATGACCCCGAGTGGAAGCCGGTTCTCGAGGGCCAGGGCGTGGACATGAGCAAAGCGGGTGTAGCTCGTCCGGCGATGGGCCACGCGCGGCGCTACGCCGAGCGCATGGACCTCGCCAAGGCGACGCCTCGGCCGGAACTGGCCTCGACGGGCTACTGCCTGGCCCATCCCGGCTTCGAATACTTGGTGTACCTGCCGGAAGGCGGGAGGGCGATTGTGGATCTCTCGGCGACCGGCGGCAAGCTGGGGGTGGAGTGGATGCACCCGATCACGGGCCAGGTCACCCGCGCCGACCCTGTGGAAGGAGGCGCGAAACACGAGTTCACCGCCCCCTTTGCGGGCGATGTGGTGCTGTATCTGAAGGCGGCTCTGTGACTGGGGATGATGGATAAGGGTACGACACATGGCTCAACACCAGTTCTCACTCGAATCATGGCGTCAGACCGTCTGGGCTGGCTTAAGATTAAGGCTGTTGCCCCTGTTAACAGTTGGGCACCACAAGAAATCCCTGCGGATTAGGCAAATCCCCCAAGCAACGAGGGCGATTGGCTTGGTTAAGTTACCATATTGACAGAAGACTCGTGATAGACAGGCAATGGAGACGCTTTTTGGCTTGACGCACAGGGACACGCGCTGTACCGTATTCTGTCGAAAGGAATGCCTGCACAGGCATGCGAATCCTCAACATATCGTAGGGTTATTTGTACGACAAGGACGCCTTATGAGAGTGGACACTGCCAGGAAGAGAGCGCCAAAAGGCGGTGATATTGCGTTCCAGAGAGAATGCAGCTTCTGCCAACTCATGGTTGCCCAAGCGGACGGGGGATCAAGGGAAATCTGGGACACGGTCCTGTTCGAGTCTGACAATTTTGTCGTCGTGCCTACCTTGGGGGCATTTATCGAAGGTTGGGTGCTCATTGTCAGTAAGGAGCACTACCTGTGTGTCGGAGCAATGCCAAGGGCTCTTCACGGCGAGCTGGAGGCAGTAACCGCCAAAGTGACCGCTGCGATCAGACATGTATATGGTGCGCCTACCGTCTTCGAACATGGGCCCAGCAGAGATGGCCAAAGCATAGGATGCGGCGTTGATCACGCTCACCTGCATGCTGCAGCTTTGCCTTTCTCGCTGACCTCTGTGCTCCGACGGAGTGCGCAGTTCGCGAAGCTCACCTGGAACCTCGCTCACGGACGGTTCTCAGACCTCGGGATGCTGCACACAGCAGGGCAGGCGTATGTCTTCGTTGAAGAAGCGGATGCCCTCATGAGGTACTGCACGCCCGTCGGTCTGCCCTGCCAGGCTGTGCGCAGAGTCATGGCTCGCGAAATGGACATAGAGCAGAGATATGATTATCATGAGTACTCCTGTGCTACGACCGTCAAGCAGACAATCGACAGACTGGCAGGGTGCTTCTGATACTAGTAGTCACGTACATCTAGTAAGACAATAGCCGTAGGGCCTGTGAGATGGCAAGACATACGGTGGATCCCGGCTTCGCACCAGACGATCCCAGCGATGGACGGCAAGCTGGCGAGTGGAGGACGAGGTACTGTGATCCGGAGGCGCAGAAGGCTATCCGCTTTGAGGGCACATATGTGGCCTGCCTCCTCTTTGTATGTCCTCTGTTGCTCTTGGTCATGTGGCTTAGTCCGCTAGTTGCGGTTCACTCGCTAGAAGATGAGCGATGCTCGGTCTTGTGTCGATATGCCTTCGCATGGGTCGGGGGTTTACTAGGCGGAACACTATACACGATGAAATGGCTCTATCATGTCGTGGCACGTGGAAGTTGGCATAGAGACAGGAGACTCTGGCGATTGCTTGCCCCACACCTTTCGGCTGCCCTGGCCTTCGTCTTCGTATGTATGGTCGAGTCCGGTATACTTCTTGTTTTCGACAGAGATGTGACACGGCGACCATCTGCTGTAGTCGCAATGGCTTTCCTGGTAGGTTATTTCTCCGATACCGCCCTTGCCAAGATGTCTGAGATAGCCATTAGCCTATTTGGCACCGTAGGCAAAGCAACAACGCGACCAGAGTCGGATGAGAGGAAAGTGGAGGGCTCGGGGAGAAATGGCGACCAACCGAGATGACTATCCTCTTGTACTCGACCGGGACTCACCTGGATGGCATGCCTCCCATAACCGTCTGAGATCAGAATATGGAATCAAGGGCAGCGGCTTGCGGGATCTTCCTGGGCTTTGGACGCCGCGTTTCTTTCTTGTGTCTAAACGTCTGTACCTGCAGTTCCAGGACATCACCGAATATGGCCAATCCTTATCAATGGACATGGTCATAGCGGGTACAGAGGCACAAGACCTATGCACAGCGCTCCGCAGGATCGAGTCTAATCAAGACTCCTGGGTGATCGCGAGATCAAGTGCTATAGACGAGGACATTGACTGGCGAGGACGGTACAAGAGTGAACCCTGCTTGGCAAAGACGGATGATGTCTTGTGCGCCATAGGACGGGTATTTGAATCATGTCCACCTGAAGATACCACAGAGATGGGCATTGTCGTCCAATCCTATATCCGCATGCGGAAAGCTAGCGGACATCTGTCTAATGAGCGCCGAGTATCACGCAGCGTATCGTCCTGGGTGTGCGAGTTCGATTCAGTATCCGGCAGCGGCTCAGCCAGCATTCAGAAGATGACCTCAGTGGGGGTCGAATCTGCGGATGAGAACAGAGAACTCCTGTGTGTTGACAATGGATCATTGGTTCAGGCGCTAAAACACATTGCTGCCTGGGCCTGCAACAGAAAGCGGCGTATACATTTTGAGTGGTTATGGGACGGAACTCGCCTCTGGATCGTGCAGGCTGACGTCATCCCGGAAGCTCCTGGGCATACTCCTTCTGCCACCGCGTGGCACGGCGCACCCGTTGCGGAGACTGGCCCGCTCTCCGTGTTGATCTCTGAAAGGACGGTTCCCAAGGATCGGTGGGCCAAACTTGATTGCGTCAAAGTGTTCCGCCAATGTCATCTACCTACGACTGACCTTTGGCTTCTCGAAGATCAGGCAACGCTTGCCGGTTTAGCAAAAGGGCAATGCTCGGCAGAACTACGAAACGACATAGAAGTATTGTTGGCTGCGCCGATTGTGATCCGTACAGATGTCAGACATGCCGATGATCGCAGTAGGTTTATGCTTCCTCGGACCCATACGCTGGATAGCGTTGATGCGGTTGTAGAGTTCCTGATCGTCACAAGCATTCGCATTGCCAAAGAATGCGGGGAAACCTCAAGTGTCTGCTTCATATTTCACCGTTTCATACCAGCACGATCATCAGCTTTTGGACTTGCTGCCCCTAATCAGACTCGAGTCAAAGTAGATGGTATCTGGGGGTTCCC
>ENA-OSEO01003686-OSEO01003686.1-sediment-metagenome-genome-assembly--contig:-NODE-3686-length-17412-cov-5.458840_pt1 | contig 17412 bp, 14 predicted proteins | sample MGYA00237883_ERZ534232 | MGnify/ENA metagenome assembly ERZ534232
CTTCTTCATTTGTGAACACGGACGCACACAGACGACCACGGACAGGCACGGACGGGGAGGTCCGTGAGGGTTGGTGACGGTCCGTGGTTGTCCGTGCCCTGGACGCGACGCGTCCGTCAACTCAGGGCGTCTTGCGGGACAATCGGGTCCTTCTTCCGGTACACCATGCCTTCGAACTTCGCCACCAGCTCGCCGGTGTCGTCGGTGACCTCGATGGCGTAGACCGCCAGCTTGGGATTGCGGGAGATCTCTTTTGCTTCGGCGTAGAGGGCGCCTTCCTTGGCGGCCTTGACGAACCAGATGCTGGCGTTGATCGCAACGGCGACCGTGCCGTGCGAGTTGGAGGCGACCGCGAAGACGAGGTCCGCCAGGGTGAAGATGGCGCCGCCGTGGACGAGATTCACACCGTTACGGTGACAATCCTGGATCACCATTCGTGCCTTGGCCCGGCCCTCCCCAATCTCCAGCAGTTCGATGCCGCTGTGTTCTGCGAACCTGTCGTTCCGGAAAAACTCGCGAATCGCCTGCATGACAAACCCATTCCTATTTACGATTTACGATTGATGATTTACGATTCAGCCCATATCGTTCGGCGGGCATGTGTCCCATTGGTCCCATGAGACGCATCGCCCCCATAGTAAATTGTAAACTGCAAATAGTAAATCCTATGCTGATCGACTTTCATGCTCATGCCTTCCCGGACGCACTGGCGCCGCGGGCCATGAAGGCCCTGCTGGCGGAGGCGCCGGGGATCAAGTCGTACCTGGATGGGACCGTAGGCGATTTGCTGCGGTCGATGGACCGGGCCGGGATCGAGAAGAGCGTGGTCTGCTGCATCGCGACCAAGCCGGAGCAGTTCGAGCCGATCCTGGGCTGGTGCGCGCAAATCCGTTCGGATCGGCTGATTCCGTTCCCGTCCGTGCACCCGGCTGATCCGCGGGCCCTGGACCACATCCGTGCCATCCGGGCGGAAGGCTTCGGCGGGATCAAACTGCATCCTTATTACCAGGACTTCTTCGCGGACGAGGAGCGGATGCTGGCGTTCTACCGGGAGGTGGCGCGCGAGGGCCTGCTGCTCGTGATGCACACCGGGTACGACATCGCCTTTCCGCGGATCCGGCGGGCCGATCCGCAGAGAATCCTGAAGGTCACGGAACTCTTCCCCTCGCTCGGGTTCGTCACGACCCACATGGGCGCCTGGCAGCAGTGGGACGAGGTGCAGGACCAGCTTCTCGGACGTAAGATCTACATGGAGATTTCTTTTGCCCTGGAGGATCTGGGGCCGGAGCGAGCCCGCGCGATGATCCTGGCGCACCCGGACGAATGCGTGCTGTTCGGGACGGATTCACCCTGGACCGATCAGAGTCACACGCTGAGTCTGCTGGAAAAACTCGGGTTGCCTCAGAAAAAAATGGAATCGATAACGGCGGGCAACGCCCGGAGACTGCTGGGCTTGGCATAGTCGATCCGCCGGGAGTGGGGGCCTCTCTAAGTGTAGATTTCGACGGAAGTTAGGACGTGAGGAAGCGCCGCTGGCAGTTGGATTGAAGTCCTCCGTCCGGTGACGGGGGGCCGCCACAGGCCCCAATTATCAATCGAAATTTACAAGACTGTCCGAGAAGGTGCTTTATTTTTATGCTGGTGCGAGGCATGATATTCCGATTAAGTGAGTATGTGTTGGAGGCCGGTTGTGCCGCGTCGCCACTGACGGCAACCGTCCGTAGGCCCGAAGGTGCGTGAGAACCAGTAGTGGGAGAAGATCGATGTCCGGAGGGACGTCCCTCTCTGCGACGAGTCTCGGTTTCTATCATTTCGTCCGGCCCTGGATCACACGCGAGGCACTGGTCCGAGGGCAGGCAATCCAGGAGGCAAAAAAGGAGATAGCAATGAGGCACCACATGTGGAAAGTCGGACTGACGATGACAATAATGGCGGCGCTCGCCGGGTCGACGGTTCTGGCGGCGGCTGGAGGCTCCGCCGCAACTCCCGCGCCCCCGGAGCACAAGGAGTTGTTCTGGCCGGACGTCTGGAAGACGCTCCACAACCCCACGCCCTGGCTGAGCATGGGCCTGGATTTCCGGTTCCGGACCGAGTACGGCGAGAACTGGCAGACCCTGAACGACAGCCACCTCCAGCACGAACATGAGTGGCAGCGTTATCGGCCCCGGTGGTGGACCAAGTCGGTCCTGGGGGAGGACGTCACCCTCAACACGCGTCTGACGTGGGAGTTCCGGACGTGGGACGAGCCGCGACAGCAGGATGTGAACTTCAATCTCGACGAAGCCGTGTTCGACTGGTTCAACGTCAACATCCGGAACGTGGGGGGCATGCCCCTGACCGCGACGATCGGTCGCCAGGACATCATCCTGGGCGCCGCGTGGCTGGTCCTGGACGGAACGCCCCTGGACGGCTCCCGGACGATCTACTTCGATGCCGTCCGCGGCACGTATGACTGGGCCGACGCCAAAAGCAAAATCGACCTGATCTACATCAGCCAATCCGCCGAGTCGGATCGCTGGCTGCAGCCGATCTGCGACGAGGATCGGGCGGTGACCGAGCAGGACGAGAACGGCGCCATCCTGTACCTTACGAACACGTCGTTTGCGCCCATGCAAATCGAGGGATTCTTCATATATAAAAATGACAATCCGATCGACCGGGCGGTCACGAACATGCCGAACGCATGGACCCGGAAGGCAGAGATTTTCACGTTCGGTGGCGGCGTGTCCGGTACGCAGGGCGATCATTGGAAGTATCGAGCCGAGGGCGCGATCCAGACCGGTGAGAAGTCCGACATCACCGGCGACCTGAGCACGGGAGAGATGCGGGACCTGGAGGGGTACGGTGCGCTGGCGACCCTGGAGTACCTGTTCAAAGACTCACACGACCATGCGACCCACGTCACCTACGAGTATGCTTCTGGCGATGACCCCGACAGCCAGGACAACGAGCAGTTCGACCTGCTCTGGGGCGAGTGGCCGAGGTGGAGCGAGTTGCTGATTTACACGGCCGCCTTCGAGACCACGGTGGCGGAGCTCAGTAACCTGCATCGTGTGAACGTCGGGCATCGCTTCAATCTCAACAAGCAGTGGCAGATCACGACCGACTACCATGCCCTCTGGGCGGACGAGGCCGGCCAGGCTTCCACTCGCTACACCATCGACGACGACGGCAAGTTCCGCGGTCATCTGATTACGGCGTGGGCCAAGTTCAAGTTCAGTAGCCAGTTGACCGGGCATCTGCTCGGCGAGTATTTCATTCCGGGCGGCTACTACGACACCCCGAGCGACGACGAGGCCTTCTTCCTCCGCGTCAACGTGGAGTACACCTTCTAAGGGTATCGTGAGTGCCACTTCCAGCCGAAAGTCCAGCGATTCGCCGGTGGGTTTTTCCTTGAATCCACCGGCGAATTGTCTTACAATCCACGTCTTATGGCTAAGAAGAACACATCCAATCAAGCATTGCTTTCCGGAAATGAAGCGTTGGCCCAGGGGGCCTATGAGGCAGGCCTGAGCGTGGCCTGTGCCTATCCCGGCACCCCCTCCACGGAGATCCTCGAGGTCCTGGCGGGTTTCCCGGAAATCGATGCCCAGTGGTCGGTCAACGAAAAGGTGGCTTTCGAGGTGGCCCTGGGGGCCGCGACCGCGGGGGCCCGCAGCCTCTTCGCCTGCAAGCACGTCGGGCTCAACGTCGCGATGGACCCCCTGATGACCGCCTCTTACGTCGGCGTCCTGGCGGGATTCGTCATCGTGGTCTGCGACGATCCCGGCATGCACTCCTCACAGAACGAGCAGGACACCCGCTGGGTGGCGCTCTACTCGAAGATGCCGATGCTCGAGCCGTCCAGTCCGGCGGAGGCCAAGGAGTTCATCCGGGAGGCGTTCACGTTGAGCGAGCGGTTCGACACGCCGGTCATCCTCCGGATGACGACCCGCATCTCGCACACCAAGGAGAACGTGGTCCTGGGCGAGCGGAAGGTTCCCGAGCGGCCGGCCTTCGAGAAGAACATCGCCAAATATGTGATGGTCCCCGGCCATGCGTACCAACGGCACATCCTGGTGGAACAGCGCCTCACCAGGCTCAAAGCGGTCGCCGAGCGGACTCGCCTCAACCGAATCGAGAAGGGCAACGGCAAGATCGGCTTCCTCACGTCGAGCGTTCCCTACCAGTACCTGAAGGAGAACTACCCCGATGCTTCGTACCTGAAGCTCGGGATGAGCTACCCGTTCTGCGACGAGAAGATCCGCCAGTTCGCCAAGAGCGTCAAGAAGCTCGTCGTGGTGGAGGAGCTGGACCCCTTCATCGAGGAGCATGTCAAGACGCTGGGGATCAAGGTCGCCGCCAAGGACCCCACGTTCCGCATCGGCGAGCTGACGCCGGAGCTGATCCCGGACCTCGTGGCCGGCAAGGCCAAGGTGGAGCAACGGCCGGTCAAGCGCAAGCCCCGCCTGTGTCCCGAGTGTCCGCACTGGGCGTCGTTCGCGGCCCTCAAGAAGCTGGACGCCTACGTGGCGGGCGACATCGGCTGCTACACGCTGGCGTGCCTGCCGCCCATGTCGGCGCTGCACTCGTGCCTGTGCATGGGGGCGGGCGTGACGTTCCACGAGGGCTGGCGCAAGGGGGCGCCGGGCAAGTGCATCGTCGGCGTCCTGGGCGACTCGACCTTCGTCCACTCCGGCGTCACCGGACTGATCAACGCCGCGTACAACAAGACCAAGGGTGTGATCATCATCCTCGACAACTCGACGACCGCCATGACCGGCGGCCAGCAGCACCCGGCCACCGGCCTGACGATCCGCAACGAGCCCACGAAGAAGCTCATCCTGGAGGATCTCTGCCGGGCCTGCGGGGCCGATAACGTAGACGTGATCGATCCGAAGAACCTCGAGGAGTTCCGGACCACGCTGGAGAAGAGGGTCAACGAGGAGGCGCTGTCCGTGATCATCAGCCGGCATCCGTGTAAACTACTCAAAAGACAGCAGAAGAAGTGAGATCCGAAGCACGAAATTCGAAATCCGAAACAAGCTCAGAGCACGAAATCCGAATGACGGAAAGGCTGTCGCCCGTCGGACAGGCCGTTTGGGATTTCGGATTTCGGATGCAGAGACATTTATGAACAATAAGGTCTACAGCATTACCTTCGGTGGCATCGGCGGCCAGGGCGTCTTGAAAGCGGCGGAGCTCTGCGGCTGGGCCGCCATGTTCGCCGGCTACCACGTCAAGAAATCCGAGGTGCACGGCATGGCCCAGCGGGGCGGCTCGGTGGAGTCCCACGTGCGATTCGGCAAGCGGGTCTTCTCGCCCCTGGTCCCGGCCGGCGGCGCGGATGTCCTCGTCTGCTTCTACCATGAAGAACACCCGCGACTGAGCGCCTTCCTCAAGAAGGACGGCGTCGATCTCACGGAGTATCTCGACAGAGTCACCCAGGCCGTCGGGCATCCGCGCGGCGTCAATACCTGCCTGGTCGGCGTGCTCTCGGCCAAACTACCGATCAAAGAAGAGCACTGGATGAAGGCCATCGAGACCGTGTTCAAGAACAAGGGCGTCGAAGAGAACAAGAACGTGTTCCTGGACGGAAGGAAGATGGGTCAATCATGATCTGGAAAGAGAACGTCGAGTGTGCGGCCCCTGCGGAGCTGAAGGAGTTGCAGTCGGGCTATCTCAGGAAACTGATTCCCTACATCTACCAGAACTGTCCCGTCTACAAACGCAAGCTCGATGCCGTCGGGGTCAAACCCGATCAGATCAAATCCATCGACGACATCAAGCGGCTGCCGATCACGACGAAAGAGGACATGCGGGACAACTACCCGTATGGTTTGTTCGCCGCGCCACAGAGTCAGATCAACGAGATTCACGTCTCCAGCGGCACGACCGGCAACCCGACGCTGGTAGGCTACACGAAGGACGACCTCAAGCTTTGGGGCGACGTGATGGCCCGCGTGCTGTGCTGCGCCGGGGCCGAACCGGGCGACACGATCCAGATCGCCTACGGCTACGGCCTGTTCACCGGCGGCCTGGGCTTCCACTACGGCGCCCTGGAGATGGGCCTGCGCATTATCCCCACCTCTTCCGGCCAGACGGCTCGCCAGCTCAAGATCATGCAGGACTTCAAGCCGCGGATCATTGCCTGCACGCCCAGCTACGTCCTCTACATGGCCGAGGAGGCCAAGGACATGGGCCTCGACCCCACCAAGGGCAACTGGAAGATCGGGATCTTCGGAGCCGAGCCCTGGAGCGATTCCATGCGGAACGAGATCGAGGCCGCCTGGAACATGCTCGCAACGGACGTCTACGGCCTGTCGGAGATCATCGGCCCGGGCGTCGCCCAGGAATGCCAGCACAAGGACGGGCTGCACATCTTCAGCGACGTGTTCTACCCCGAGATTCTCGATCCGAACACGCGGGAGCCGGTCCCCGAGGGCGCCGACGGCGAACTGGTCATCACGACGCTGACCAAGCAGGGCATCCCGCTGCTCCGTTACGGGACGCGGGACATCGTCAGCATGCGGCAGGAGAAGTGCCGCTGCGGGCGGACCAGTCCGCGGATCAGCAAGATCAAGGGCCGGACCGACGACATGATCGTCGTGCGCGGCATCAACGTGTTCCCGTCGCAGATCGAGCACGTGCTCGTCGGCATCGAAGGGACCCAGCCACACTACCAGATTATCGTCGACCGCCAGGCCCGCAAGCTCGACGAGGTCGAGGTTCTCGTCGAGGTCGAGCAGCGGTTCTTCTCCGACGAAATCAAGCGGCTCAACGAAATCCGCGACAAGATCCGCAAGGAAATCCAGAACGTGCTCTCCATCGGTGTCAAGGTGACGCTCGTGGAGCCCAAGACCATCGCGCGCAGCGAGGGCAAGGCCAAGCGTATCGTGGACAAGCGCACGCTGTAGGGGACGGCTATGAAGATCACACAAATATCGGTATTCCTGGAAAACCGCAAGGGCAGGCTGTACGACGTCTGCTCACTGTTGGGCAGCAACAACGTGAACATCCGTGCGTTGACGATCGCCGAGACGGAAAGTTTCGGCGTCCTGCGGATTGTCGTGGACAAGTCCGACCAGGCGATCAAACTCCTGCGGGAGAACCAGTTCGTCGCGAACTTCACCGATGTGGTGGCGATCGAGGTCCCGGACAAGCCCGGCGGCCTGGCCTCCATCCTCAAGCTCCTGGCCGAGCACGACGTGAACATCGAGTACATGTATGGCTTCGTGGAGAAGTTCAGTGACAAGGCGCTGCTCGTGATGCGGTTCGAGGATACGGACTTCGCCCAGCAAGTCCTGGCCAAGCAGAACATCCATGTGGTGACGTCGAAAGAGATTGAAGGCCTCTGAGGTCGTCACGAGCACAGGGGTTTCGTGCTTCGTGCTTCTCTCCGGAGCTTATTCTGAAGATCCTATGATGGATATTCCCTTCTGGAACAGAGAGGTCGAGACGGCCGAGCGGAGCCGGATCGAACAGATTCAACTCGAGCGGCTGCGTCAGACGATCGGCTGGGCTCTCAAGACAAACCTGTACCGCAAGAGACTCAACCAGGTCGGAATCAACTCGCCCGACGACCTCAAGAGCCTGGGTGACCTGCGGCGCATTCCGTTCACCACGAAGGATGATCTCCGTGTGAGTTTCCCGAAGGGACACCTCGCAGTGGACATGGCCGAGGTTCTGCGTATCCACTCCTCCAGCGGCACGACGGGTATCCCCACGGTTATCTACTATTGTCGCGACGATGTCGACAACTGGACGGATCTGCTGGCGCGGAGCATCGTGGCGACGGGCGCCGTCTCGACGGACGTGTTCCAGAACATGATGACGTACGGTTTCTTCACGGGCGGTCTGGGCCTGCACTACGGGGCCGAGCGCGTCGGCATGACCGTCATTCCCATCGGCGGCGGCAACACGAAACGCCAGATCCAGACGATGAAGGATTTCCAGACGACGGTCGTGCACGTGACGCCGAGCTATCTGCTGCACATCCACTCCAAGCTCGGCGAGGACGGCATCCACCTGACGGACCTGGCGCTGCGCAAGGCCTTCATCGGCGCCGAGCCGCACTCGGAGAACACCCGGCGCAAGATCCAGGACCTCCTGCACATCGACGCCTACAATTCCTACGGCCTGAGCGAGCTGAACGGTCCCGGCGTCGCCTTCGAGTGCGTCTGCAAGAAGGACATGCACGTCTGGGAGGACGCGTACATCGCCGAGATCATCGACCCGAAGACCGACGAGAACCTGAAAGACGGCCTGGAAGGAGAGTTGGTCCTGACGAACGTGGTCCGGCGGGCGACGCCGATGCTGCGGTACCGCACGCGGGACCTGGCGTTCCTCTATCCCGAGGGCTGCGACTGCGGCCGAACGCACCGGCGGCTCTCGCGGATTCTCGGGCGCACCGACGATATGCTCATCATCAACGGCGTCAACGTCTTCCCCTCGCAGATCGAGGAGAAGATCATGAAGATCCCCGAGGTGGCGACGAACTACCAGATCCACGTGGACAAGAAGGGGGCCCTGGACCGCTTGACGGTCAAGGTCGAAATCTACCCGAAGCTGTTCCTGGGCGAGGTCGCGAAGCTCGAGGCGCTCAAGCACAGGATCGTCGAGGACCTGCGGGCCTCGATCACGATCAGTCCCGCGGTCGAGCTGCACGAGCCTGGATCGCTGCCGGTCTACGAGGGCAAGGCCAAGCGCGTCATCGACGAGCGGCCGAAAGACTGAGTGATTTACGATTTGCGATTTTTGATTTATGATTTGGCTGTCGCTCTTCCGAGCGGTCCCGCTGCGACAGCGGCCTCAGACCATAAATCGTAGATCGACAATCATAAATCGTAAATACGAAGGGTTTCCATGGCAAAGCAACTGACGATCTTTGTCGAGAACCGGGCGGGCCGGCTCAAGGCGATCTCCGAGAACCTGCACAAGAACCAGATCGACATCCGTGCGTTCACGATCCAGGATCGCGGCGACTACGGCCTGCTGCGACTGATCGTGGACAAGCCCAACGACGCCTACCTGGCGCTGGCCGACGTGGGATGTGCCTGTGCGCTGAAGGATATCCTCGCGGTTTCGGTGCCGGACCAGCCGGGGAACTTCCACAAGCTCACGTCCGGCCTGGCCGCCACCGGGATCAACATCAAAGACGCCTACGGGTTCGTTCTGCAGCCGCACCGAACGGGCGTCTGCTGCATGGAGGTCGATGCCACGCAGATGGCCAAAGCCGCCGAGGCGGTCAGACAGGCGGGCTTCTCCGTCCTGAGCGATGAAGAACTGTACGGACTCTGAGGGAAAGCAGGATTGGTGGTTGTTGATTTGTGATTGGGACCTCGCAGGTGATGTCCGGGCCATCGAGGATCGCCGAGTACGTCTGCTGTTGCTTCTGTCGAGACAATCTGGATGCATCGTCTCTTGATGAGGGCTGTCATGAAGACTGCGGGAATCACCGTCGTGTCGTGCCTTTGGGTTCTCTGTCTTGCGTCGTGTTCCAGCACCCGTGAATCATCGACTCCGGCGGCGTCTGCCGATCCCTACAAGGCCGAGCCTTCCGTGGCGACCACGTTCGCCTGGCCGGAGGGCAAGCGCGCTGCGGTGTGTCTGACGTTCGACGACGCGCGGCCGAGCCAGGCGGATGTCGGCGTTCCGATTCTCAACGCCGCCGGCGTCAAGGCGACGTTCTACGTCACCCCCTCGCGCGTGCCGGAACGGCTGGCTGCGTGGAAAGATGCCGTCCGGGCCGGCCATGAGATCGGCAACCACTCCGTGCGGCACCCGTGTACCGGGAACTTTGCCTTCGCCCGACAGAAGGCCCTGGAGGACTACACGCTCGCCCAGATGGCCGAGGAGTTGGACCAGGCCAGCGCCCAGATCAGACAGATGTTGGGCGTTCATCCCGTGACCTTTGCTTATCCCTGCGGCCAGAAGTACGTGGGTCGAGGGCGAGACGTGGAGAGTTATGTCCCGCTTGTCGCCGAGCGATTCCTGGCGGGTCGCGGCTGGCGGGACGAGGGAACGAACGATCCGACGTTCTGCGATCCGGCCCAGTTGATGACGATCGAGCTGGACGGCCTGACCTTCGAGCAGGTGAAGGCCCTGGCCGAGGACGCTGCCAAGAACGGGACCTGGCTGGTATTCTGCGGACATGAGATCGGGTCCGGCGGGCGGCAGACGGTGCTGGCCGAGACGCTGCGGGCGTTCTGCGAGTACGCACAGGACCCGCGGAACGGGATCTGGGTCGATACCGTGACGAATGTCACGCGGTATGTCATGGCGCAAAGAGACAACGCCGGCCAGGCGCGGGCACGCTGATCGCGCCGCTGGCCGGCAGGAGGAATCGAGAAGATGGGTAAGCGAGCTATTCTCGTAGGGATGCTGTTGTGCGGGACTTCCTTCGCGGGTCCGCTCTATCGGGATGCGAGCCAGCCGATCGCGGTGCGGGTCGAGGACTTGCTCAGCCGCATGACACTGGCCGAGAAGATCGGCCAGATGAACATGCCCTGTGTGTACGTGGGTGAGCTGGGGCGGGACGTGCAGAGTAAGATGGAGGGGTGCCGCAAGTTCACGCTGGGCCAGAGCGAACCCGGCGTCGGGCCGGCGGGTGGATTCTTCACCCTGGCGAACACCATCCTTCAGGAAGGGCCGGCGCAGCAGGCACAGTACTTCAATGAGCTTCAGGAACTCGCGACGAAGCAGACGCGCCTGGGGATCCCCTTACTGCAAACGGAAGAGGGGACGCACGGTCTGATGTGCTCGCTGGGGACCATCTTCCCCGAGGGCCCGGGGCTGGGTAGCATGTGGGATATGGCTTTGGTTCGCGAGATCTATGCCGCCGCGGCCAGAGAGGCCCGCGCGGTGGGCATTCATCAGTTGTGCACGCTGGTGGTCGAGCCGATCCGCGACCCACGCCTGGGTCGGAACCAGGAGGCCTACAGCGAGGACCCGTACCTCTGCGGCCGCATGGCCGAGACGATTGTCGGCGCGGTGCAGGGCCACGACATCCGCTCGCCGGAGCACGTGGTGGCGGTTCTCTGCCACTATCCTGGGCAAAGCCAGCCGGTCAGTGGTTTGGAGCGCGGCGCGATGGAGATCTCTGAGCGGGCGCTGCGGGAGGTCTTTCTGCCGCCGTGGGTGGCTGGGATCAAGAAGGCCGGGGCGCTCGGCGTGATGGCGACGTATCCCGCGATTGACGGCGTGCCGGTGCACGCGTCGGAGTGGATCCTGACGGAGATCCTGCGCGACGAACTGGCCTTCCAGGGTCTGGTGCTCAGCGAAGGGAGCGGCATCGGGACGCTTGTCTACGAGCGGCTGGCCAAGGACCAGCAGCAGGCGGGCATCCTGGCGTTGAAGGCCGGGCTCGATGTCGGCATCTCCTACGAACGTGGCTTCATGGGCGACATGACCAGGAGCATCGAAGAAGGGCTCGTCTCGCAGGACCTGCTCGATCGGGCGGTTCGGCGTATCCTCACGATGAAGTTCCGTCTCGGCCTGTTCGAGGACCCGTTCGTCGAGGGCGCCAGAGCGGAAAGGATCGTCAACAACCCCCGGCATCAGGATCTGGCCCTCCAGGCGGCTCGGGAGAGCATCGTGCTCCTGCGGAACGAGGGCAACCTGCTGCCCCTGAGCAAGACCATCGATTCTGTCGCGGTGATCGGGCCGAACGCGGATCACGAGAAGAACCAGTTGGGCGACTACGTCGCGTTGACGGTGTTGCAGGATGTGGTCACGATTCTCGACGGCATCAAGGCGACGGTTTCACCGCAGACGAAGGTCGAGTACGTCAAGGGCTGCGACGTGGTCGGCGCCGGGCTCAATGAGATTGCCAGAGCGCAGGAGGCCGCCCGACGGGCCCAGGTCGCCGTCGTTGTGGTCGGCGAGAACGAATGGCGCTCGCCGAGAAGGACGGGCACCGATGGCGAAGGGTATGACGTCGCCACGCTGGAGTTGACCGGCCGGCAACTCGATCTGGTGAAAGCCGTTTGCGCGACCGGGACGACGACCGTGGTCGTCCTGGTGAACGGCAGGCCACTGGCGATTCCGTGGATTGCCGAGAATGTCCCAGCGATTGTTGAGGCGTGGCTGCCCGGGGAGAAGGGCGGCCGGGCGGTGGCGGAGGTCCTGTTCGGCGACTACAACCCCAGCGGCCGGCTCGCGGTGACCGTGCCGCGACACGCGGGCCAACTGCCGGTCTACTACAACTGCAAGCCCTCGAAGAGACACTGGCTCGAAGACGGCTGGGGCAAACCCTATGCGGACCTGGACCCCGCGCCGCTGTACGAGTTCGGCCACGGCTTGAGCTATACCAATTTCGCCTACAGCGACCTGAAGATCGAGCCCAAGTCCACCGGCCCCGGCGGGACCGTTCGCGTCAATGCGACGGTCAAGAACGTCAGCGAGCGACCCGGCGCCGAGGTCGTCCAACTGTACCTCAGCGACACGATCAGCAGCGTGGTGACCCCGGTCATGCAGTTGAAGGGATTCGAGCGGGTCGTCCTGGAGCCGGGCGAGGCAAAGACCGTCGCGTTCACGCTCACGCCGGAGCACCTGGTTTTGCTCGACCGCCATCTCGAATGGGTCGTCGAGCCTGGTACGTTCGAGGTCATGCTGGGCCACTCTTCCAAGGACATTCGCCTCCGAGGCGCCTTTGAAGTCACCGGTCCGTAGGGTGGGGCTGGACCCACCGATTTCCCGGTGTCGGTAGCGTAAGGGTGGGGCAAGCCCTGCCCTACAGGTTCCTGTCCGCGCCACAACCCCATTGCACTTTGGCATGAATCCGGTATGCTTTCTGGCTTGCGCCCGGGGCCGGGTGCTTCGGAGAATGACAGGGCACGTATGAGTCCGCGATCCCTACGAGTGCAATGGATACAACTGGCGGTCCTCTCGGGCGTTCACTTCCTGGTGGACATGTTCGGGAACATTCTGCCGGCGATCCTGCCCGTGCTGCGCGGAGAGTTCGCGATCACGCTCTCGACCGCGGGATTCATCCTGGTTGCGCTGTCGCTTGCTGCCAACGGCATACAGATCTTGACCGGCGGGATGAGGCCGGACAAGACGACACCGCTGTGCCTGCACGTGGGCATGATCCTGGCCGCGAGTATCTGCCTGATCGTCCTGGCCCCGAAATCGCCTGCCGGGATCGTTCTGCTCTTTGCCCTGGGCGTGGTCAGCGGCGCGGGCATCGCGATCGCGCACCCGGAAGGACTCCGCGCGGTTCACACGCTTGATCGGATCTCGCCGGCGCTGAGCACGGCGGTCTTCATGACCTCGGGGTTCTTCGGGTTCGCCAGTGGCGGGGTGATCTCGGCCGCTCTGGTTTCTGCCTATGGGCTCAAGGGCCTCTATCCGCTTGTCTTCTCCCCGATCGCAGGCATTCTCGCGATTGTCGTGGTGCGCATACGGCTCTCGACGGACGACGCCCGTCCGCACGCCGACGAGAGACGGACACCGTCCCGACCGGAGGCACTGCCGTTCTGGAAGGTGCTGGGGATCGGACTCCCGGCGGCGGTGTCCACGACGGTCGTTCTGCAACTGACGCCGACCTACCTGGATGAACTCGGGTTCGGGTTGACGTTCGGCGGGTTCTCCACCGCGTTATTCGGCTGGGGCGGAGCGGTGGGTCCGTTCTTCTGGGCGATCCTCGCGCACCGCAAGGGCGACCTGACCTGTTCGGCGTGGGCCTTCCTGCTGTCGTTTCCCTTTATGCTGCTGTACCTGGTCTTCGTGACCCATCCGGCGGCCCAGTGGCTGCTGATCGGCGTCGGCTTCTCGTCGATGTCCGCTTACATCCTGACGATCACCCTGGCGCGCGAGGCCCGCGGCGTCCGTCTCGGTCATCGCATGGCCCTGATCGTCGGGGGCACGTGGGGGATTGCGATGCTGGTATTCCTGATCCTGGCCGCCGTGGCCGACCGCGTGGGAACGGGCCTGGTCCTGCGTCTCACCCCGGCGGGCTACCTCCTCTCCGGCGCGCTCACGTTCTGGGTACTCCGCCAGCATCCGGAATCCGTTGGGCGCCCTCGTGTAACGCCAGTCCTCGAGGCTCCGGTATGATTTTAGAGAGGTTCCGATGAGAATTGCGAGCAAGCTTCCCGTCTGGATGCTGGTGGCTCTCGTGTCGTTGACCGCTGGGGCCGAGGGATCGGCCGAGTCGGCCGCCGGCCGCGTTATGGCCGATCTGATGACGACTGTCCCGGTGGACTTCCCCCGATTCGAATTTGCCGGCCATGAGGAGCAGGCGGACCTGCTGACGCATTACCTGTGGTACCATTTCCACCATCGGCTCGGCAACGGCCTGACTCTCTTCAACCAGGAGTATCTCTCGACGGCCGATACGTGGCTGGGCAACGCTCGCCCACGCGGGTCAGATCAGACGATTCAAGAAGTCCATCGCTCCATGCTGCTCGGCATGCAGATAGATGCAGAAGGTTACGTGCTCACGCATCAGCACTTCTCCCATGCCCACGATCACGGCTGGCCCTTTCCGCTGTGGATCCAGTCGGACAACCTTCCGGATCGCGTGAAGGGCAAGACCTTCGGATGGCACTTCCAGCCTTTGGACAAAGTGCCCGGCTGGGCGGGCGACGCCCTCCGCCACTGGCGGCGCGACGAATACTGTGGCGAGAAGGCCGTCTCGCTCTGGGAGTTGCACAACGTCCGCTCCTTGGGCATCAAAGAGAACCGCTGGCATCTCGAAGCGACGGGCGTCTCGCCGGCGATCCTCACACCACAGGGATACGCCATTGATGCCTTCAATGCCCCATATCTGCAACTGCGTTGGACCCGTGCGGGCGAGCCGAAGGGCCACGCGCTGCCCTACGTGGAGTGGCTCTGTGAGGGACAAACCGAGTTCGGGCCGGACCGTCGTGTCTACTTTGCGCTCGAAAAGACCCCACTGTCGCGCGATTGCTATCACTCCATCCTGGCGATGCATCGACATCCCAAATGGAGCGGCAAGGTCGAGCGGATTCGGATTTGCCTGGCGCCCGGCGAGTCGGAGGGACGCTTTGAGATCGATTCTTTCTTCACCGCCTACGACACACGCCATTCGATCAACAATCCGATCTTCATCCTGGCCAGTGCACGGTACTTCAACTGGACGGGCGACGTGGACTTCCTGCGGCGCCAGATCAATCGCATGCGCCTGGCGTTGCGCTATCAGCAGACGGTGATGGGCGGCCTGGAGCACCAGCACATCCGCAATCCCTGGCCCGGCCACGACGGGCTGCCCGGCTTCGTCCGGGACGCCGACGGTAAGGCGACGATCCGCGGCGGTCACGGTATCGGCAACAACTACTGGGACCTGATGCCCTTCGGATGGGACGATTTGTACGCGACGAGCCAGTACCACGCCGCGACGGTCGCGATGGCCGAGATCGAGCAGGCCATCGCGGAGAGTCCGGGCTGGGATGTGCCTCTTGGAGCGCTGCGGATGGACCCGAAATGGCTCCGCGCGCACGCTCAAGAGGTCAAGCGGACCGCCAATGAGCTGTTCTGGAATGGTGATACGGGCCGGTTCTTCGCCAGCATCGACAGGGAAGGGCACCACCACGACTACGGCTACACCTTCCTCAATCTCGACGCCATCTGGTACGGCCTGGCGAGCGACGAACACGCGCGGTCCATCATGGCGTGGATCACCGGCCACAGGATCGTGGACAGCGACACCTCTCAAGGGGCAGATATCTACCACTGGCGGTTCGGCCCGCGGGCGACGACGCTGCGCAACCTCGACTGGTATGGCCAGGGATGGCATGCGCCGGAATCGATCCCGTGGGGCGGCCAAGTCCAGGACGGCGGCGCCGTGCTGGGCTTCAGCTTCTACGACCTGTGGGCGCGCCTGCAGGTCCTCGGGCCCGACGATTGCTGGCAGCGGCTCATGGAGATCCTCGCCTGGGAGAAGGAAGTCCATGCAGCGGGGGGCTACCGCCAGTACTATGAAGGCGGCAAACGCGGCACGACCCTCCAGGGCGGCGGCACGGCGGGCGGGCTCGGCATCGACTTCGAGTTCTTCGAGAGCAGTCTCCTCCCTTCCATCATCCTCTACGGATTCCTCGGGCTGGAGGCCCGGCCGACGGGCGTTCTGAACATCGAACCGCGACTGCCTGCGGACTGTCCAAGAATGGCGGTACGCCACATCCTCTATCATGGGGTCCGCATGGACGTGGTGACGAACCGTGAGCAGCTTGAGATTGCGCTCAAAGATACACCGGTCGATCCGCTGCGAATCCGTCTCGGTAGGGAGTGGGTCGGAAGGGGAAGGGACGAAAGATCCGATGAGCTTTCGTTGCCGGAGGCAGGGGCATATCAGTTCGAGAGAGCAAGGTGAAGCTCGGGGCGGTTCTCCTCTTCGCTTGTGTCACTGCGCATGGGGAACCTGGCGCAGATCGGACATCGGAATGGCCTGCTCCTTGGTGAACGAACCCACGCGGGTCCGTTCGAGCTCCACGACGTACCCGCCGGTACCCAGCGCCTCGCCCAGATCGCGGGCAAAGGACCGCACGTAGAATCCCGAGCCGGTGACCAGACGCACGTCAACGTCGGGCCATTCGTATCGGATCAGCTCGATCTCTTTCGCTTCGACCGCGCGAGCCGACAAGGTGAAGTCCTTCTTCGCCCGCGCCAGTTTGTAGGCGGCCCGTCCGCCGACTTTCAGAGCGGAGAACGCCGGTGGCTGCTGACGGATGATCCCGACAAAAGCCGCCAGTGCCTCTCGCACCCGGTCTTCGGAGGGGAGCTGGGCAACCTCGACCGGCGTCTTCTGCCCCTCGCGATCATCCGTCGTGCTGCGCCATCCCAGGCGGATGCGAGTTCGGTATTCCTTTTCCGTCCCGGCGACCTCGCCCAATCTCTTGGTGGCCGCGCGGCCCACACCGATGACCAGCACGCCCTTGGCACAGGGATCCAACGTGCCGGCGTGGCCCACACGCCGCTCGCCGGTGACCCGGCGGACCGCATCGACCACGTCGTGCGAGGTTTTGCCCTCGTCTTTGTAGACCGCGAAAATGCCTTCGATCGGAATCGCCTTTTCGACACTCATGGGAGCATTATAACATCCTGGACACGAGGCAGAAGGATTTGCTATGATGGTTCTGATGGTCCGGTCTTTCTTGCAGGAGGAATGAAATGGCTCCTTTCGTGAACTCATGTCATCTGTCGCGTGCGTGCGTTCTGGTCGGTCTCTTTGCTATCCTGACCTGGCCTTCACCGGGCACGCGGGCGGCGACCTACGGGGGGGGCGCCGGCACGGTCGACGATCCCTTTCTCATCGCCACGGCCGAGGAATTTGCGCTGATGGGGGACAATCCCGCGGATTGGGACCAGCATTTCCTGTTGGTTAACGATATCGACTTGTCCGGTTACGATCAGACGAACCTGCGGATGATCGGGCGGTGGGTGGCTCTGGGTTCGATGGAGAATCAGCCATTT
>ENA-OSEO01003687-OSEO01003687.1-sediment-metagenome-genome-assembly--contig:-NODE-3687-length-17403-cov-9.109604_pt1 | contig 17403 bp, 20 predicted proteins | sample MGYA00237883_ERZ534232 | MGnify/ENA metagenome assembly ERZ534232
TGGCGCTTGGTCGTCATCAACATGGATTCCTGGAGACTGGGGACATATCGTACAGCCCGCCTGAAATGCAGCGCCGCCGCCCCGGCGATGCCTTCGGAGGTGATCGCGATCTTGATCCCGAACTGCCCCCCGCTGTAAGCCTCCTCATATCGGACAGCCTCCCATCCGAGCGCCCTCTGCAGCATCACCTTGTGCGAATGGATCATGACGCTCCGCCCGATCACTACGAGCACGGTTCGGTTGTATCCTTAGGGAGGCTTCGGGCTGTCTCCCTCCGAGCACCCAGCAGGTACTTGCACACCCGGCCGATGAAGGCTTCTTTTTCGGCGAAGACGTCCCGTAGATGCGCCACTGTCTCGGCAAGCCCCGGGAGCGAATCATAGTCCGAGTCGGCCAGATCCCCTTCTTTCATAAGGTTCTGGAGGGCTTAGAATTCGCCTCCGGATATTTTCAGCTTTCTGGATGTGTTTTTTTCATGGCCCTTTTCTATTATAAGCGTATGATACCAATCGCAATGCGAAAGAAGGTTGCCTACGCAACGGGTTGGCCTCTTACAACCAGCCGCATAGGGTGAACGTGCGACTCCAGTCGCCCTGGTCACGTATTCCGTAAGAATCAAAATGCAAAGAAAACATCTGTTCGTTATTTCCATTATCATTCTGACAATATTAAATATAACAACAATATACGGACTTTCCCACGCATCCGGATTTGCTGTTTATACACAAAGTGCATCGGCACTGGCTCAGGGTAATGCGGTGACAGCGCATCAGGATGAGCCAAGTGCAGTTTTCTTCAATCCATCCTTGATTGGCAAATTACCCGGAACTCAATTTCAGATTGGATCAACTTTCATCCACTTTTCTCGTGATTTTGAAAGCAATACCGGTGGGGAAAACAAATCCGCCTCAGCCGATTTTTTCCCCAGCGCTTTATTCGTTACCCATCATTTAACAGATAATATAACTTTTGGCCTGGGAATTTTCTCGCCTTTCGGCCTCGGAACAGATTGGGGCCAAATATGGGAGGGGCGATATATCAGTACAAATTCAGAGCTGGAAACAATCAATATCAATCCAGTCGTCAACTTGAGAATAACTGAGAAACTTTCAGTTGCCTTCGGAATAGACTACATTGATTTAGATGCCACTCTCGAGAAAAATCTTTACTTGTCGCCACTGCCTGATGGATACCAGACATTTTCAGGCAAAGGCGATGGATGGGGTTATAATCTGGCAGCGAGCTTTGAACTAACAGACAAGACCACGCTAGGTGTGCACTATCGTAGCGACGTTCAGATTGATCTGAATGGTGAGGCCACATTTGTTTTGCCAAAAGGGACGCCAAGTTCCATCGTCACGGCACTAAGGAACAGCAGCGCCAGGAGCAGCATTACACTTCCGAGGCAAGCACAACTGGGGTTAGCATACCAATTCACCGATAAATTGATTACTGAAATAGGTGTTCGGTGGGAAGACTGGTCCTCTTTCAAATCTCTTGTTATAAACTTAGATACCGGTTTAACAAATGAAACAGAGCGCAACTGGAAAGATGTTTATGCTTTTAATATTGGATCAAAATTTAGTATAATCGAAAATTTTTCTCTGATGGGTGGGTACATTTTTGATACTAATCCAGCCCCTGACAGTACATTTGATCCAGCAATTCCAACTGCTAATGCACATATTTTTGCATTTGGATGTGAATACTTATTGAATACATGGAAGATAGCGCTTGCCTATGGATTTCAGCATTTTAAGCCAAGAGATAAAAATAACTCGATTGGATTGAATTCTGGCAAAACAGCAAATGGAAATTATCAATCCGATGGTCACATGCTCGCGTTGAGCCTTGTATATCGATTTTGATAAAACCTGACTTTCAGACGCACGCGGCGGCTGTTCGCACCTTATTCCTTTTTTATGCAGGGCTTTTAAAATAAGCAGCGGAAACCAGGCAGCACCGATTCCAGCCCCAAACCTGAAAACGCCTATAAAGCCCATGAGGGCCAATACCAATACAAAAGTGCAGGCGATTAAGAGTGCCTCGTCTACAACTTAGAAATCACCCTCCTCGGCTGATGCCTACAGCAGCTGTGATGAACTGTTCCGTTAAGACGGTATCATCGAAATGGCCTGCTGGGTTCATGCCCGCAGAAAGTTCGACGAGGCGACATCTTCTCCTCAGCAGGAAGCGACAGAGATCATAGCCCATATCGTTAAAATACTCCTGATCAGATAAGAATGCATTAATCTTGACCCTGTTGAGCATTCTAATGCCAAACAGGTTTATGCTGCGCCGGTCATCAAGGGGATCTTACAGCAGCCATTCGCTCTGAGCCCTTCCAAAAGGCTATCGACTATCCCCTGAACCAGTGAGAAACCCTGAAGGGATACCTCGAAAACGGGTGTCTCAAACCCTACAACAACACGACGGAAAATGCCATCAGGCCACTCGCTCTCTGTCGAAATTAAGTGACTTTCCGATTATGTAGAATTTTTTTGTCCACATCGTCTGCGCTTAACTGCTTACTGCACATAGCTTCCATCCGGAAATGGTCTTTTTGGTCAATCCCGGCCTCAATCTGCACGTTTGGTTGTGCGGCGACCACCAGGTCGCCTTCGCACAACCGCTTGATTTCCTTTATATTCGCCAAACCGGGATCCGCCCCGCAGGGGCGGGATTGAGCACACGCAGCGTATGAAGAAAAATACTCATTCCCTGATTGGAAACCGGTTTCTACCGGGAAATCATTTCCGGATGGACACCACCTAGATCGCTGCTGTCGTCCCTTTTGGATGGAAAAGGCAGATCGGCTCATCACGTGGCTCCTGTCAAAACCCCATCCCTTCTCGCCCTGCCGAACTGCGAAGACCGTTTTGCAAGAACTCGAAATTCGGCCGCGGTGCGGAAGGATGCAGATTTTTTGTTTGACGCACTCTTCCCCGGAGATTATATTCTTAATTGACGATATGGAGATCTTATGAAGACATTGATCAAGGTGATGAAAGCCCTATCCGACCCGAACCGGGTCAAGATCGTCAAGCTGTTGCAGCACCGGGTCATGTGCGTATGTGAACTTCGGGTCGCTTTGAACCTGGCCCAGTCGACTGTCAGCAAACACCTGCGGATCCTGGAGGAGGCGGATCTGGTCACATGGAGCAAGGACGGGCTGTGGGTCAATTACCGTCTGCTCGATGAAACACCGAACCCGTTTGCAGGCCGCATGCTCCGGAATCTCGAACAGTGGCTGGAAGAAGACCCTGAAATCACGGCGTTGATTACGCGGCTGCCGGAGATCCGCAGGGAAAACATCTGCGGCGTGTGATTTTTTTTGAACTTTCCACATCGTTAGATGGCGAACCAGCGATAAAGCTATGCGCACTGGAAAACCACGAATCCGCCGGCAGACGCCATCACAAGAGCATCGAGGATTTTGACCGATGAAGGAACGTACCAAACTCCTGTTGATCATCAGCACCTTCCTGGCCGCCTATTACGTGCCCTGGGGGCATCCCATCGTCCGGCAATCCGGGCTCGAGGCCTTCATGATGCTCCAGGAGTATGCCCGGGAGCATGTCCTCACCTGTCTCATTCCAGCCTTCTTCATTGCGGGGGCCATCGCGGTCTTCGTCTCTCAGGCCTCCGTACTCAAGTACTTCGGCGCGCAGGCCAGCAAGATCCTCTCCTACTCCGTAGCCTCCGTGTCGGGGACTATCCTGGCCGTGTGCTCCTGCACGGTCCTGCCGCTTTTCGCCGGTATCTACACGCGGGGCGCAGGCATCGGCCCGGCCACCGCCTTTCTCTATTCCGGGCCCGCCATCAACGTCCTCGCCATTACGCTGACCGCAAAGATCCTAGGCTGGCAGCTCGGGCTGGCCCGGGCCATAGGCGCCGTGCTCTTCGCGGTAATCACCGGGCTGCTGATGGCCCTCATCTTCCGGAAAGAAGATGCCGCCCGCGCCACCGGGCAGATCTTCCTCCCTGACCCCGAAGCGAAGGAACGGACCCTGCTTCAGGATTCTCTCTACATCGGGACCATGGTGCTGATCCTCGTCTTCGCGGCCTTCGCCAGGCCAGCCCCCGGATCGACAGGGCTTTGGCCCGCCCTCTTCGCCGCCAAATGGACCATCACGATCGGGCTGCTCGTCGTCCTCGGCCTCATGCTGAAGTTCTGGTTCACGCGCGCCGAGTGCAGGAACTGGGTGGAAGCCACCTGGGGCTTCATGAAGCAGATCTTCCCCCTGCTCGCCGGCGGAGTCCTCGTCGCGGGCTTTATGCTGGGACGGCCCGGCCACCCCGCACTCATCCCTGAACAGTGGATCCAGACGCTCCTCGGCGGCAACTCGATCTCGGCCAATCTCATCGCCTCGGTCGCAGGGGCCCTCATGTATTTTGCGACCCTCACGGAGGTGCCGATCCTCCAAGGGCTCCTCGGGGCCGGGATGGGCAAAGGCCCCGCCCTGGCGCTGCTCCTGGCCGGACCGGCGCTCTCCCTTCCCAACATGCTGGTCATCGGCAGCGTGATGGGCGTGCGAAAAACGGCCGTCTTTTGCCTTATCATTGTTGTCATGTCGACCATCGCCGGCCTGCTCTTCGGCACGCTGGCCGGATGACCCCTTTGGATAGGAGGACCCTGCCATGAAACGCCTCGACATCGAGTGGCGCCATCTCCTGAAAGGCGGCAGGACGTGCGAGCGCTGCTCCGACACCGGGGAGGCGGTCCACGCCGCCTACCGTGCGCTCGCCGCTGAACTGGAGCCCAGGGGATGGTGCGTGACACTGCGCAAAACCCCCCTGACGGAGGAGGACATCGCCGAGTCCAACACCATCCTTCTGAACGGCCAGCCGCTCGAACTGCTGCTGCCGGGCGCACACAGCGCCTCGAACTGCTGCGCATCCTGCGGCGACCTGCTGGGGATGCCCGCCATGTGCAGGACCATCGTGCACGGCGGCCGGATGTACGAAGCGATCCCCGGAAGCCTGATCATCGAAGCGGCGCATCGAATCGTTCAACAGGCCCTTTGAAATTGAAGAAAAGGAGGATTCCCAGATGGAAATCAAAGTCCTGGGCCCCGGCTGCCCGAAATGCCGCCAGACGGAAGAAATCGTCCAACAGGCGATAGAGGAAGCAGGCGTCCCCGCTCAGATCGAAAAGGTCACCGACGCCATGAAGATCGCCCGCTACGGCGTCTTTGTCACGCCGGCTGTCGTTGTGGACGGTGAAGTCAAGTCGGTCGGCAAAATCCCCAGCAAAGAGGACGTCAAGTCCTGGATCAAGAAATGAATCGGAAAGAGCTTTGAACATGGCCCGACAAGATGATTTTTCGCAGGACAAGGATGTCCTGGCGCCGCAGAATACGACGCCTGCCTCACGTCATGATGAACATGGCTGAGGGGACGGGTGAGTCGTGCCCCAACCGGCAGTTGGCCGGCGCATCCTCAAGTTCCCCGATGACACCCAGGTCGGCGTCGTGGGCCTGGACGCCATCATGGCCGACCTCCTCGCGCAAGGACTCGAGCCCGGCGAGCAGGTCGCCGAACAGATCATGGAAAGGCTCGAAAAGGAAAAGAACTACATCCCCACCGCCGAACGCGCGCGAAGGGAGTACGCCTACGCCCTGCTGAAGGAATACCGGAGATATGTCAAGGACCGAAAAGGATGAGCGAATCTGTCCGCTTTCTTCAAAGCCAGTCAACCTCATAACCTTTTTTATTCGAAAGGGCTGTCCATGCAATTATCATTGAGTGACATTCGGAAGGAAGACAGAGGTCTGATGTCGCCATGCGGCATCATCTGCTCGGGATGCGACATGCAGCTGGGCGAGAGCCTCGAGGCCATCAAGGAGGTCGTCCAAATCTGGGAAGGCTTCGACCTCGCTGGTGTTGCGAAGGCCTTCGACATGGATTCCCGAGAGGTTCGAGACGCGCTCCGCACCATGAAGCGGTTCATCCAGGTCAGAACGGAGGCCGGGCCCTGTCCCGGCTGCTTCCTGGGAAGCAGCCCCTTCGAAACCTGCAGCATCTTGCAGTGCGTCCAATCCAAGGGCTACTGGACCTGCGCAGAGTGCGGCGAGTTCACTGGAGACCCCTCCCTCGCCTGTCCTCACAGCGACGCTTCCGAGACCCCTATGGGCTCCCGCCACAGGGCTTCGAAATTCATCTGCAAAAGATACCGCGGCACGAATGTCGAGAACCTGGCCAGGTGCCGCGAAATCGGCTACGCGGCTTTCGTCGAAGAAATCAAGCAGAGGGTGGCAGAGGGCTGGCGGAGCTGGCATGTGATCGCCCCACTCAAACCCTGATTCGGGATGCGGCTATAAGCCCCCGACCACCCATGGGTTTCAGGCTCAATGGTGCGAGCTCGAGTTGTAGAAGCGGTGCGGTTCCTCTGCCTCTTCTCGTCGCGTTCGAGGCCGGCGGATTCCTTCTCAGCGCAACCCCCTGTAGAAGTGGTGCAGTCTCTGGACTGGCACACCGGCCAAAAAGCCCGCGATCATGAGCTGGTTGACGAAGGTCGTGCGCAGGACGCCGAGGGTCTTCCAGCGCCGCGCCGACGTGAGAGCCGCCTCACGGAGCGTTACGATCCTCCCTCGCCTGCGGAGGCGCCGGACCAGTTCGTAATCCTCCATGATCGGCATGGGCCTGAACCCCCCAACCTCCTCGAAGACCCGCTTCTCCATGAAGATCCCCTGGTCGCCGTAGGGCATCTGCAAAAGCGCGGACCGGATGTGCGTCACTCGTTCAACCAGGCGCATCACGGCCCTCGGATCGTCGGTCTTGAAACGGAATGCCCCTGCCACCGTCGCCGGACGATCCAGGGCAGCGCATATCGCCTCGGCGCACCCGCCAGGCGGGAGGGTGTCGGCATGGAGAAAGAGCAGGAATCTTCCACGGGCAACAGCAGCCCCGGCGTTCAACTGCAAAGCCCGCCCTCCGGACACCGTCAACACGTGGGCCCCCTCCCGCGCGGCTATTTCGCGGGTCCGGTCGCGGCTTCCGCCGTCGACCACGATCCGTTCGATCCCCACCCCCGCTCGTGCGAGCCATTCGAGGAGACGCCGGATCGTACCGGATTCCTCCAAGGTCGGAATCACGACGGAGACCAGCGATTTCCCCGAAAGGACATCCGAGAAGCGAGGATCGTGTCGAACCACATCCAAGTCCTCGGGCCGATCCACATCCTGCAGCGGCGGCAACTCTGCCACGCTCAACCCGAGACGTCGGATCTTTTCGCTGGTTTGGGCATAGACCCGGCCCGTTCCCCAGTCGATGCCCTCAAAGAGCGGGGGATGTATCGACTTCATTCCGATAAGGTAGTACCCGCCGTCAGCGGCACGCCCCACAGCCGTATCGTTCCATCGCAAACCCTCGACAGCCTGTTCGAGGATCTCGGAGGTCAGGCCCGGGATATCGGACCCGACGCCGATCACCGCCCCGGCTCCACTCTGAAAGGCCGCTTCGAAGGCGCCAAGCATGCGGGCGCCGAGATCGCAGTCCCCTGAGGCCTGTTCAGCGTAACCGAGATCGGTTCCCAGCCAGGCCCGGAAATCCCTCCGCCGTGCGCCGGTGGTCCACACGGTGACCGGCATTTCCCCGCGGGAGGCCGCCGCCCGCGCCATTTTCACGACGGCCTCGGTCATCCGGCGGTGAAGCCTGGCGGCCGTCTGCGGCGTCAGCGCCGGAATCAGGCGGGTCTTGACCCTGCCCGGTTCAGGGTATCGCGCAAAGATCAAAAGATGAGGAGCACCTTGCTTCATGCCAGATAACCATTACAATGGATCAACTGAGGCTCGTGAAAAAGGACCGCGCTTCGATACGGCATAGCAGCCGACTCGAATATGCACTCGTTCTGGTTGACCTCATTTGATATAAAAGCCTGCAGAGCTGGTTTTTTTGGACCCCTGACCCGCACGCGTTATCAGCAAGGAGCCTGACAAATGACCGAATTCATAACCGCCCATGAACCCGTCATCCGAATGGCCTTTTTCGCCGGGATCTTTTCAACTGTGGCCTTGGCGGAACTGCTCGCACCCCGGCGCACCCTGACCACCTCCAAGACATCCCGCTGGATCGGAAACATCGGCATCGTCTTCATCAGCACCGCCCTGTTGAGGGTCGTTTTCCCCGCCGGGGCGGTCGGAATCTCCATATGGGTCGAACTCCAGGGCTGGGGGATCTTCAATTATCTCCAGTGGCCCTTCTGGCTGGAGGTGGTGCTGACCATCATCGTGCTGGACTTCGTCATCTACCTGCAGCACGTCATGTTTCACGCGGTCCCGGTCCTTTGGCGTCTGCACATGATGCACCACGCGGACATGGACTACGACCTGACCACCGGCAACCGTTTTCACCCCATCGAAATCCTCATTTCCCTCGGGATCAAGGCCGGGGCCATCGTCATTCTCGGGGCCCCTCCGGTGGGGGTCATCATTTTCGAGATCATCCTCAACGGGATGGCCATGTTCAACCATGCCAATCTTTTCATCCCGCTCGGGGTCGACCGTGTGCTTCGGCTCCTGGTGGTCACCCCGGATATGCACCGCGTCCACCACTCGGTCTTCCCCAATGAAACCAATGCCAACTTCGGCTTCAACCTTCCGTGGTGGGACCGCCTGTGCGGAACCTACAAACCCCAGCCCACGAAAGGCCACGAGCAGATGACCATCGGCCTGAACCAGTTCCGCGACCCGTCCCGCCTCACGCTTCCCTGGATGCTCGTCCTGCCCTTCGTCGGAAAAGGCGGGGCTTACGCCATCGGCAGGCGAGGGTCTACTTCGGGTCGGACCTAGATACCCCATTGAAAAGAATACGAAAGATTCCCAAAAAAGGCACTTTTAGAACCTTATAAGCACCTTTTTGACCTTAAAAAGCGACATCTAAACATTCCTCTCCCTTTCCCCCTCCCGTTTTAAGAATACCAACCGGTGATTTACAAGCCCCCTTCCACGGCTCCTTCCCACAGCTTCTTTCTTCTATTGCTCCCTGACTTTCAGGGAAAGGAAAAACCTGGAATCTCGCTGATCGTCTGTTTCTGATGATCGTAGATCGAATGAGGAACAAGCGAATAGTCTTTGCCGGAGAGTTCTGAGACATGTTCGATTTGGCTGATGAACTTCCCGAGACGGCAGCGATACTGAAAAGTCCAGGTATTTTTTGCCCGTCAAGAAACGATTTCGGACAAACGGTTAATCCCGAAGCGCGTCGTGCAGCCTTCGACTAAGGCCTGCGAAGGCGGCGCTTTCCCTTTCCCGCGGCCGCGGCAGACTCACCGGGATCTCTTCGCGGATCCGGCCGGGGTTCTTGCTCATGAGAAGGATCCTGTCCGCCAGCATCACCGCCTCGCCGACATCGTGCGTTACAAAAAGGATCGTGTGGCCCAGTTCCTGCCAAAGCGTTAAAAGGAGGGACTGCATCTCTTCCCGGCTTTGGGCGTCCAAAGAGGCGAACGGCTCATCCATGAGCAGCACTTCGGGCCTCAGGATGAGCACCCTTGCCAATGCCACCCGTTGTTTCATGCCCCCGGAGATCTCATGGGGGAGATAATCCCTGAACTCGCTCAACCCGACCAGGTTCAGAAAACGATTCATCTCTTCAGCCCTGGCTTTCCTGGACTTCTTCTGCCCTTTCAGACCGAAGGCGATGTTCTCTGCCACCGTCAACCAGGGAAACAGGGCATCCTCCTGAAAGATGACACAGCGGTCCGGACCAGGCCCCTCCACCGGTTGTCCATTCAACAGCACCCTTCCCGAACTCGGAGGGATGAATCCCGCCGCAATCTTCAGCAGGGTAGACTTGCCGCACCCGCTCCTGCCGAGAATCGCAATCAACTCCCCGCCTTCCGCCCGAAAGCTCACATCCTCCAGAACCGGCAGGTACCCGCCGGCCGTGTGGAAGCCCTTCGAAAGGCCCTCGAACCTGAGGGTATCCTCCCTTGATGCCGCCCGGTTTCCGGCTACCGCCTTCAGGCGCGCTCTCACGGCATCCTCCTCGCGCTCTTGAAGCACAGCCGCAACCCGCCCTGAAGCAGTTTATCCGTGATCCGTCCAATGACGGCGATCACGATGATTCCTACGACGATCATATCGATGCGCCCGAGCATCCGGGCATCCATGATCACAGCCCCCAGCCCGTCCGGGACCCCGGTCAACTCCCCCAGGACAAGATAGGCCCAGGAGATGCCCAATCCCAGGCGCAGCCCGGCCATGATGTGGGGCATGGCCCCCGGAAGAAGGATAGCGAAGGTGCCCCTCAACCTCTTGACGCCCATCATGGCGCCTGCCTGGAGGAGCAACGGGTTCACCTGCCTCGCCCCCGCGGCCGCATTCAAGAAAACCGGGAAAAACGCGGCCAGGGCCACCAGGAACAGAGTGGCTTTCATCCCGATGCCGAACCAGACCAGGGCCAGTGGAAGCCAGGTGATGCCTGGGACGGCCCGCAACGCATTGACGGTCGTGCCTGTGAGACGCTCGATGATCCACAGACGCCCGGAAAGGATCCCGAGTGGAAGACCGACGGCCACAGCGAGGGAAAAACCGCAAAACACCCGCCACAGACTCGCGGCAGCATCGCGGACAAACCGCCCGGCATAAGGACCTCCTTCGGGCGCCCCCAGGAGGTATGCATAGCCGGCCTCGACGATATCGCGTGGGGGAGGCAACAGGTAGGTGGGCACCAGCCCCGTGGCACTCACCGTCCACCAACAAGAACAGAAGAGCGCAGGGACTACCCACGGCAGACACCACCCGCTTCCCTTGACGGCTTTCCTGCCATAGGGTCCCATCATTTCACCACCCGTTTCACGAATGACAGATCGAAAAGCCGCTCATAGTCAGGTTGCTTTCGGATGATCCCCAGGGCCTCCATCCGGTCGCCCAAGGCTCTGGCCCTCCGAATGAAATCGGCGTCCATGTCCCACGCCAACTCGATGTTGGCCGCGGCCTCCTTCAGGACAACCATTTCCGTGCCGAACGATGACGCCTTGCGAAGCCAGACCTCGGGATGGGATTGCAGGTATCGCGTAGCCTTCGCATGCGCCGTGACCAGTTCGAGAACCCGCTCCGGTTCGCCCTCGATGCTATCCCGCCGCACCAGCATGCCAGCGTTCATGGCCCCGATCGACTCGTCATAGTAAGGATACGCGAGGATCTCCCCGTATCTCTGAGCCACGGCAAGACTCGGAAGTGGCTCGCCCGAAAGAAAGGCATCGATGCCGCCCCCTGCCAGGGCCATACCCATGTCGAAAAAATCCACCCGCGTCAACACGACGTCTTTCTCAGGGGAAAGACCGCTGCGGGTCAGGATTTCCCTGAGTAGAATTTCGTGCATGGTTCCAGGGACATAACCGATCCTTTTCCCCCTCAGATCCATTACCTCTTTGACCGCTCCTCCCCTTTTGACCACCAGGGCCGAGCTCTTGTTGCAGAGGGCCGCCACCACGACAACAGGTTGACCGAGTGAGGCCGAATGAATGGCGTGGGCCAAGGTGGTGCCGCACATATCGAGGCTGCCGGCCAGGAGGGCTGTCTTTTGATCAGCTGGATTGGTGAAGGAATAGACTGTCACCTTCTGGTTTTCGGGAACAAATCGCTCATAGAAGAAGGGCTGTATGGTCTGGGGCGTCTTCCAAGTCCCTACACGGAAGTCTTCAGCCCGAGAGGCGCCTGAAAAGGACATCAGTATACAGGCTGCCATTCCGAGGATTACTCGGAAATATATTTTTGGCCAAAACATAATTTGCTCCTCCAACAAGCTGGTAGGATTCTGGTCCTGCAAACAGTGTTTGTGCAACTAGCTTGAGATACAGTCACATAGCATCCTTACCGTGAAGATACCGTGCAGGTTGAGTGCTGTGAGAGAGACTCGAAGCCTCAACAGCCGCGGCAACATGCCGCTCTCATAGGTTTTTTGTGTGTGGGCATGACCACCGCCGTTATCATGAATGTTTAGCTGGAAGCCGCGCCTGGAAAACAGTTGGACGGCAAGTCGGGGTCCCATTCCATTTCTTTAAAGATCGCTCTACAAACACCAAGGCTCTTCCCCCTCCCTTTCCCGGTGTCGGCCATTCCGTCCCTGGGACTGGCACCTACCTCCGGGAAAAAGAGGTTGGCCCCCGCCATGAGAGAGGCCGAGTGGGGTTCGTGGGTGCAGTGGGCGCGTGGCACATCCCCCATCACCAGCCGGCTGACCGCCACCATTCGGGCCATCTCCCGCTCCGTGATCATGCCGAACCTTTCCATGGGAGATCTTGGGAAATTAATGCGCCGCATCACTCCGCTGTATACGGCACGATGCTTTTTTGCCAGGAACATGAGGTCCACAATATCGTCCAGGGAGTGTTCCGGTCCCACCGGTTCGATGCAGTTCATCCACAGCAACCCCACGTCATTGAGAACCTGGATGGTTTGAATACGCTTCTCTCTTTTAAAGGGGGTGTCCACGCCTTCTCCCAGGCGGACTGCATGATAGGCCCCCACAAAACCGGCCTCCAGGAGTTTCTCTCCCTCTCGGTGGTTAATGTCCCGTGTGTTGGCCACAAGCGGGACCGAGACCTCCCTTTTGAGCAGCCTTCCGATCTCCAGCAGCCTCTCGAAGGAAAACGTCCCCGTCGTCATGAGGTTGAGGGCATCCGCAGACTGAACCTCGCCCATTTTGGCCCACCTCAAAATGGTCTCTTCTGAAAAATCCACATCTTCTTTGAAGATACCGGCCTTTTCCGTCAAGGAACAGAAGCTGCAGTTGAAGGGACAGGGCGCTACATTCACCCCGATATGAAGATGGCTCTCTGCTTTACCCCTGAACTGTTTTCTGGAAAGCCGGTTGGCCGTTTCCATAACCGCGTAGGTCTCTTTGGATTCGAGGTCAAGCCTTAACAGTAACCCTGCATCCTCCCTGCTGATTCCCACAAATTCTTGGGCCTTATCCAGTATGTCGCTGACCTGTGGTGATATTTTCCATCCCATCTTCAATTTCCTCTTCAGACCCCACTCGCTGTTTTCAGTAAAGTGGTGTTTGGCCATTGCGTGGCAGGCCGCTCCCATCAGTGCCGCTTTAGGATTCAGGATTACGTGGAGCGGCATATCTTCCCTGTGGCCCGACATCCGGCCCTTGCACCCGAAGGATTCCAGAAAAGGTCCGTCCTCAATAGCCCATAGAATCTGAGGCGGAATCCCGCCGCCCAAGTAGACTCCGCCTGATGCTATCACCTCTAGAGCCATGTTCTCCGCCTCCGCACCAAGAATGGATATGAACATCTCGAGGCTGCCCTGGCAGAGTCTGCACGGCCGCTCTTTATCGAAGGCCGCCTGGACGATAACGGGCGTGCGATCATATCCCAAAATCATCTGATTGGGCAACTAGTCGGGCTCGTCAGCATAACCGCTGTCTTTCAGACAATCATAGATGTTCACCAGGCCGCTGCCGGAGCAGACACGTTCGTAGGTGACATGTTCGAACCGCTTCAGGAGATATTGGCGCAAACCCGTCTCCAGGGCATTCGACGGTGCAAAATCAGTGTGTCCGCCCTCCGAGGCATAGGCTCGATATGTCGTTCCATCCCACCTCAGATACGCTTCGCCAAGACCGGTGGCCGGAGCGACTACGGCCATCGGGCCGCCTGATACCGTCCGCCTTTTGTTCAACACGTGCAGATCCTCTCTCGTCAAAAACGGAACCGCATAGGCGAGAGCGAGCAGATCGTTGAGCAAGCGCACGGAAGCAACGCCCAGAGCATTCCCGATATGGGTTTCATGCATCATCCATGGCAAATGGGTGATCTTTGACTTCCCGTTCACAACAGGGCCGGCTGCACCAAAGCTCGCTCGTTCAACTTTTACTCGATACCAGCAAAGAAATTCCTATACAAGAACTTCCAGGCTTGGATAATCTGCGCTTGGGAGGATCGCTTCTGCCAAGGGGGCACGAAGACCGGAGTCAGTGCTAAAACGGCCAGGTTGGCCTTGGTTCCCCCCATATCGCCGGCCAGAACTATCTTTGTCTTTTCTTCTGTCATCTTTGCAAACCGATCCTTACGGGTTTCTCAGATTCCCAGCGTCAGCCTCATGCTGGAGATCCTTTATCATGCTTTCCTTCACCTTTGATCTTCTTAATGATCTTCGGAATGAAGAAAGAGAAGATGAACAGGCCGATTGAGAAGAACACCTTGAAGGAGACGAGTTCTCCCCAGTTTCCCGAGGCCCATACCTGTTTCAATGTGCCGATGAAAAACGTGAAAATAAAGGTTCCGACGATGATGCCCAGGCCCGTGCCGACGATGTAGTCCCAGAAACGCACTTTTGTCAGTCCCATCCCGAAATTCATGGGGGTGAATGGAAAATAGACGAGGCGCAGGTAGAGTACCGTTGCAAAGCCGTTCCGCTCAATGGCGTCATCGTATTTCTTTAACCGGTCTCCGATGAGGGATGCGGCAAACTCCCTCCCCAGGGTTCGGCCGATGAGAAAGGCCGCGCTCGCCCCCAGCATGGCCCCGACCCACACATACAGAAAGCCCCAGTAGGGTCCGAAGATCGCCGCCCCCAACCCGGTGAGAAGGGTGCCGGGCAGGAACAGACACACGCCGACGGCATAGACGGCCATGTACGCGATGGGCGCCCATATGCCCGCGCTATCCAGGAACCGGCCAAGTATTTCGGCGGTGAGGAAATTTTTTACCGGTGTGAACCTCAACACATAAACAGCCGCGACGATGAAGGCTGCGAATACAAGGGCCTTGAGAACGGCTCGCCTTTTATTTTCCGGGGTTCTTTTACTGGGTATTTCATCCACTTTGTTTCTCCTCTCCAACTGAACTCAGAAATGGTCCACAGAGACGTCCCTACCATTCCTTTTCAGAAGCTCCCTAGCCGCATCAGGACCCCAGTTTCCTGCTTTCTAGGGCAGGAAGCCTTTGCGCACGGTTGCCGCATGCCTCAAACCCCTCCAAGACGGGGCTCAGAAAGGACCGGCAAACCTCCACCCCATCCTGTCCCCAGAGGAGCATATGATCTCCTGCCATCATATCGAGCAGCACCTTTTCCTAAGCGTCAAGGGCGGGTAGCTCCTCACTGAGGTAAAGGTTGAAAAGCGCGGGCAACCGTTTTCCAGCAGTCAACTCCCCCGAAGCCTCCAATGGCGACCAAGGTGCAAGGTTCGAATCGCTGATCAGTTAATCGTTTCAAAAGCTTCGCTCAATGATTTAAATTCCAATCATAGAAGAGGTATTCCACTTTGATGGTGGACCAGTTCCGGTCTATGAAGGCCCATTTGTCGTTCTTATCCAGGTATCGAAGCAAAAAACGCCGGATTCCCTCCTTCCCCCCGAAGTCCCTTTCGTACCAATCAAAAATCTGAGACAAGAAAATTTTGTTTTTTTCAGGCAACACAATGACTTCTGAGCTATTTACAAAGTTTTTTGCCGCCATATTCAGTTGCTCGCTGATCTTTTCCGCGTCGTAAAAGCGGATGGGAGCACAGGACCATGATGAGCAACTCCAGATCCCTTGTCTGGGGATGATCGATGGTCGGATACTAGATTTCGTTCACGATCCCATGGGACACGCTAAACCAGATGCGGCTTGATCTGGAACAGGCGGTACCCACCGCCTTTTTGGTGCTTGATGCCCACTCCGGGGCGGTACCGGGGCGTCCGAACGCCTCCCCTGTAACCCGTCCGTTTTTCATCATCTCCCCTCCCCCGATCCGCAGGCCCTGCCTTTCAGATGAAAGAAGAACTTGAGTCCCTTCTTGACCGTGTCGGAAAAGATCTTGGGAGAGAGGTAGGCGCCTGCGACCCGCTTGTTGATTTCGCCAAGGGTCGGATAGGGATGAACCGCCGCGGCCAGGGTGGAGAGTTTGACCTTGCCATTCAAGACGGCAATCCACTCGCCCAGCAACTCACCTGCTTGAGGCCCCAGGATCTGAACCCCGATCGGTTTTTCATTCTTATCGAGGAGCATCTTGATCTTTCCTGTCTTATTTTCTTCTGCAAGGCTCCTATCGTTGTCCTTGAAGGTTTCGGTGAACACCGTATATTCAATGCCAGCATCTTTGGCGGCCTTTTCGTTCATTCCGATGCCGGCCAGTTCCGGATCGGTATAGGTGCACCAGGGAAGGAAGGTGTAGTCGGCCTTTCGGGGAAGATGAAAGATCGCGTTGCTCACCACAATGCCGCCTTCGTAACCCGCAGCATGGGTGAACTGATAGGCCCCGGTGATATCCCCCGCTGCATAGATATGTTTCTGGGTGGTGCGCATGCGCTTATCTACCTTGATGCCCTTGCCGTCGAATTCAATGCCGATCTCTTCCAGGTGAAGCCCCTCCAGATTGGGAGAGCGTCCCATGGCAACCAGGATCTGTTCAGCTTTCAGCGTACTCACCTCTTCATCCTTATTTTGGATGCGGACTTCTTTCCCATCACCTGCATCTCTTACCTCAAGAACCGCCACATTCAAGTGAAAAATGACTCCCTCAGCGGCCAGGACCTGAGTGACCGCATCGGCCATGTCCCTGTCCTCTTTGCTTAGGATCTGACCACTTCGCTGTACAACATGCACCTTTGTCCCAAGTCGGCAGAAGGCCTGGGCCATCTCTGCGGCAATGGGGCCGGCGCCCAGTATGATCATGGATGCCGGAAGATGATCCAGGGAGAAAATGTCTTTGTTGGTGATATGGTGCGTTTTGTGTAAACCCTCGATGGGAGGGATTTGCGGGGACGAGCCGCTGGCAATCACCCAGTTTTTTGAGGAGATGCGCTGCCCGTTCAGGTGAATGCTATGCTCGTCCACAAAAGCCGGTTCACCCAATTCCACCCTGGCGCCAAGGCTGCAGAATCGCTCTTCCGAGTCATGTTCCTGAATGGTCGCGATCACGGACTGGATTCTCTCTTTCACCTTGACGAAGTCCACCGGGGGCATTTCTATGGCCGGGAGTCCGAAGGCCTGGGCGTTTTTCATGGTATGATAAACCTGAGCAGTCCGGATCAGCGTCTTGCTCGGGACGCATCCGAAGTGAAGACAGTCGCCGCCGAGCTCCTTTTCCTTTTCGATCAGGAGGGTCCTGGCCCCCAACTGGGCCGCCCCGGAAGCCACAGTCAGGCCCGCCGCCCCGCCGCCGATAATGCCGATGTCGTAATCATAGGTTGCCATGTTGCTTCTTCATCCTTTCCGGACTATTTTCCGTTAAGAGACCAGTCGTAGTCGAGATATTCGACCTCTATTTCTCCACCCCGCTTTTGTAGCCTGCTCCTGAGATCGCCTTCAGCATACTGTTTGAAAAAACCGACGATGCCATCCTTGAAGTCCTCGGAATACCACTTGAAAATGCTGCTTAGTTCCATCCGGAAATGGTCTTTTTGGCCAATCTCGGCGTCAATCTGCACGTTTGCTTGTGCGGCGACCTGCAGGTCGC
>ENA-OSEO01003690-OSEO01003690.1-sediment-metagenome-genome-assembly--contig:-NODE-3690-length-17381-cov-6.858183_pt1 | contig 17381 bp, 8 predicted proteins | sample MGYA00237883_ERZ534232 | MGnify/ENA metagenome assembly ERZ534232
TCCAGTTGAAGGGCCGAGTGAGGGAAAATGAACCTGACCGCCGGGCCGGGAGACGAAGCGGCCCGGTAGCAAGCCGGCGGGAGCGGACCTGACACCGCCGCGTCACGCAGCGGCGAGGCCGAGGGATAATGGGAGGGGACCCCGATCGGGGGCGGCGGCCGTTTATGCTCGGCCGAGTCGCGGAGGGACGCGAAAGCGGTGGCGGGCGGCTTGCGGGCCGCCGTCTCCCGGCCCGGCTAACCCAGACATGATAATTACAACCCTATTAGGCTAGCTGACCAGTGTAAAAGAAATCAGATCGGGGGAAGATGACACGAAGTAGGGTAAAATATGTCAATGATGATTTCTAAAACTACAGTTCTTGTTGAGGAAGAAAGTCTGGTCGCGTTCCTTGATCGGACGATCAATCTGATAGTGCCCGAATCAATTCAACTCGAAGTGATTTCTTGTAACGGGTGGACCGAAGTGTTCACACGCTACGCACAACTAATTCAGGCTGGTCGTAAACCACTGACTATCGTGCCGATACTTGATGCAGACACCATCACCCACACCACTCCCGCAAATAGAGCAGTTCTGGACAATCCGAATCTCTTCAGATTGTCCTATGATTTGGAATTTTCTTATGAAAACTGGATGCTCTCAGAGGCACTTATTCAGCTCAAATGCTCCCCATATGGCGTAGACCGCAGCCCTCAAAATTTTGTAGCATGTGAGCGTCTAATACAAAAAGCTCGTGTTGCAACTGTTCAATCCGGTGGCACCCTATTGAGACAAATAGAACACTATTGTCGTGAAGAATACGTTCGCCAGGATCGAGATCCAACAACATTTGTGCTCCCAAGCAAAAAAGCCATGGCGCTTTGCATCGCCGAGATTGTACGTTCAACCGGCCAATTTCCGTTAGAACTCGCGGCCTTAATTCACCATTTGGAGCGAACTTCCCGAGCATTGGGGCTTAAGCTCAAATCTGCACCCACCCAAGCAAACGCCAATTCATTAAACTATGCTTTGATCGATTCGGAGAAGTTGACTGGCAAGATTTTGGTTTCTTTCTCAGGACATGATTACCCGCTTCTATGGGTAATTGATCTTGAGGCGAGGGCCGTAAAACCTTTTGCTGAGGGCAACCGGAAAATGTCGCGTGCATCTTGGTCACCAAACGGCAAATTGATAGCTGGCCAAGCCCCCATGGAGGCCTTTCCCGAATGTCGTCGAAAATCTGTGCTAATTATTGATGAAAACAATCTAGAAAAGACTTGGCTATCAACTCGAACTCCAGTGGGTGCTGAAGCGGATCCATGCTGGTTCCCTGATGGCAATTATGTTGCTATAAGAACTGGTGAAGGTTCAACAATCAAAGTGTCGAATGACTCCAAACAATGGAAGGAATTGTATCAAGCTCCGACAGCATTCCATTGCGTATCTTCCCATAAGCGTATTGCGAGGACGATTTATCGAAATGATCATTATTTTCTCGAAGTGAGTTCACGTGAAGCAAGAGAACCTTTTGAACAAGTTCCTGATACTACGGACGTTCGTGGTGCGGTATCGTGGTCACCAACTGGAAGATATACTGCCTTTGTCAATCAAGTCTCAGACGGGGTAGGTTCGGTTTGCCTTTATGATAATTGTAAACGTACAACCCGCTTCCTTTCATCTCATTACGGATGGCCATATTTCGTCAGCTTCTCACCTGACGAACGTTTTGTATTGTTTTCTTGGCGTGAGAAGGCATTGCAACCATCTCTAAGGATTGTAGATGTCAAAACAAATGCGGTTTTGACGCTGCTTGAAAACGCGTTGAGTGAACCAATCCTGGGATGCCATGCATGGAAATCCAATTGTTAAGGCAAACACAGTCTGCCCTCTGGAATCAGAAATGATGGTTTTCCGAAGATTGGAAAATACATGAAGGTTTGGTCTGGCTAACCGTTTTGGTCTTCCGTTTTTTCGTTGCGGGAGCCCATCAATTGTTGCTCAGCCAAGGTCTGTTTCTCATGCCACTTTTGCCATTCCTCGCTCTCGCTCCTCACCAATTCCGGGTTCACAACCCGAGGACGTAATCGCTGTATATCATCGTCTGGGCTTGCCGCAAAAATCAACCGGTGAGCATGTTCCGCGATGTATCTCTGAAAATCCTCTGCCTGTTGGGAATGGACTAAGCCACGTAGTCGCGGGTTGCGACCAACCTGAGCATAGAGAAGGTGTCTTGGATTCAAAGGGAACAGGATTTCACTTCTTTTTTTTCCAAATCCTCCATTGAAATCATAACCACCGGAATCGTGACGATTTAGCCTGATAACAGGGTCATCGCTCGTGATCCAGGACATATCGCTCGGAGGTGTAAGAACAGACCATCTAAGACATTCAAGAATCTCGGCGTGCTTGTTCATTTGCCTCATCAAGAATTGCCACACACCCCTCCCAAACATTGTCTGCGCTTTGAGCACTATCTCATCATGCCCATCCCAGGATTGCACGGTCGTCTTGATCGGTATGTATTCCGTCCCTTCCAACGGGATCAACCTTTCAACAGGTTCCCCTCTTTCCTGTGCAGTTTCTATAGCTTGCACGGCATCTTCGAGTGTCTTATCTAAAAGTTGTTTTCCATTTCGTTCCCATCTCTTCATGAATCGGAGATACCAGGCGGGTGTACGGATATACTGGGAGGCCACAAAACGATTGAGATGCTTCCAATCGGATGGCTTCAGATTACAACCGGAAGATATTTTCCGTAGTGGCTCTGCCGCAGGTGATTCAAACTCTCTATCCAACCATTTCTCGAATTCATCGGTTTCTTGTCCTGCTACTACTCGTGTGTATAAGTGTGTGTGATATGCGACGCCTTTGAAGGACGTTTCTTTCCAAAGTGGAATTCGATCATGAGAGACAAAAGCGCGATAAATCCAAGTACGCCCTAGAGACGATGACCAACTCTTCAGATAGAGAATTGGCACATAGTGATTGTCACGATGGAACTCAAGTTCGGCCATAGCAAACATTGATCATGCTAACTCCCGAGCACAACACCTATTGGAGGATGGATATGGAGTGGCCAATCAGCCGGGCGGGGTTGGCCTGATTTCCAATCAGGAAGAGGGAGGAAATTTCCGTGCTCGTCGGGGGGGGGCCTGGGGGAGGGTCGAGGCGGGTCTGGTAGGGCTGGCCAGTGCGGATGGATTTCTGCATGGCGTCGTGGACTCCCGAGATGATTTGCTTGGATGATAAAATCATGTGGCCGCCTATCTTTTCGTTTTTTGTCCGTTTTTAATCAGAAAAATGAACAATCATATCGGAGAATAGTTGCGGCTGATCCTTGGTGAATTGCCAACAAAACGGATTTGTATAATATTCGCCACGAAAAGGCTCTGTGATTAATTCCAGGTCACGGGGCAATAAGATGATGCCCGAAATCAGAGGGTAATTACCCCCGAAAAAACGCCCTTTGGGAGTGGTGAAGTATTTATATTGAAGGGACTCAATTGGTTTTTTGACGCAATCTTCTCCATATAGAATCTGGGCCAAATTATCCTTCAGCCAGACCATCCAATCAGGAAAGATCACGATAACATTGGCATGCTGGGCCGATGGTTGTATCGGGAAAGATTTCTTGGCTTTGTCTAATCTTTTTCCTAGTGCTCGTCGCATCCTTGGGAAGTCAATTGTCTTGAATCCGCCATCATCGCTCCATGATTCTAAGAAACCTGGGTAAATTCCAGGATCAGGAGGGGTTTTCAGGAAAAAATGAAAACGAGCGTAGGTCTTATCACCTTGCTTCCATTCATAATGTCGTTCGGCAGTGAATTCTTCAGGGACGCTGATGGGGTTGAACTGATTAATATTAGACAAGATGTATGCAAGAAATGGATTGATATCTTTAGCACTAAAATCATCCGATAGTGAATAGTTGATTAGCCACGGATTTGGCAGACAGGAAAGTTGACGCCGACATTCACGCTCGAATTTTTCCAGCGTGATTTCATTATAAATTTGGCGCATCCGCTTGATTTGGATATCAAAAGTAACATTACCCAACACGCAGCGGAAGTCAGGTGGGGAATTGCTAACTCTTGGTTCATATTCAATAGCACAGGCTTTCGTGTGTTGAAGCACGCGGCAAAACCAAATTTCAACCAAGGTGTCGAAAGCTTGTTCTGGTTCCTTCTGACTGGAAAATCTAGTAACGAGCTTCGAAAATCCGTTCTTATTCAATGAATCCAGAGTCAAAGCCAACTGGTGAATCAATAGGTGATTATTTGAGATCCCTGAATAATGGCTCAGATTGACTTGTACTATTTCTTCAAACATTGTTATCGAATTACTACTCATAATCCCTCCTAGGCGGATGGCAGCAGCGGGGATCGGCGGGGGAGGGTCGAGGCGGGTCTGGTAGGGCCGGCCAGTGCGGATGGCTTCCTGCATGGTGTCGTAGATCTCCAAAATGACCCGCTTGATGCGGTAATAGCCATATAGGTGCCCACAGACTAAAACATTTTAATTGACAAAATATCTTGAACCACTTTGGACCATTCAATTTTAATTAGACAATTATTACCAAGTTGCCTGAGGCGAACCCGGGGCGGGATCGACTATCGAGATATACCTGGTATTATTATGTTTAGCGCGAGCCAACTCGTTATAAACTTGTAGACATACTAGCTTTGTTCGGTACTCTCCAAACCTCTCAATCTCTTTTTCCTTAAGGACACGAAATGATTCGCCTGGATAAGAGAGACCATGAATATCATGCGGATCCAAAATGAAAAGCCATTCCTCAAGGCTGAGGCCGAAAAAGTGCGCGAAATACGCGTCAATCTCACACTGAATACAGAAACGTCGTTCTTGATCCCACTTGAATGGATTACCATTCCAACCGAGAGATTTAGCTAGTGGCTGCAAATCCTCTGCGGTATAGCTTAGCTCAATCACCCTTGGACGTATAAAATCAATATCCTTATCTGAAAAATCTGACGATCTAGGAAAAGGGAGCTGGTCGAGATGATAATAGCTTACGTGAGTGCCCCCGATCTTCTGCCTAGCAATATAATCAACCACTAGTGAATTGAAAGCACCGAGAAAACAGTCAGCAAATTGCATTTGGTTCTCGCCAAGGAAAATTACAGGTGCCGTGTGTCCAACTGCCGAGATTGGAATAAAAGATCCAACTAGAGTCCTTTCCACCTTTGCATTCGAAACATCTCTGAAGACAAGTAGCCACTTCCTTTTCCATGTAACAGGGAGGCGCTGAGTGACTGCATCACAATTGACCCAATATTTAGGTGTTATTTTGTAATGAGGATTTTGATGGTTTTCTAAAGGCATATCAGGTAAACCTCGGCCACCTTTGCCCTTCAAGATCCCTTTGAACTCATACGAACCGAATCTATGATCGTAATGCCAGAACAACTTAGCCTCGTAAAGTGGTAGAGAAACAGAGCTCGGTTGTAATAAAAACAAGCCACTATCGTTCGCCATATCGAACATCCTCAGGTAGGAAAGATCCCAAGGATTTCTATTTAGATCGTTGCTCCGTAGAATCGGAAAACGATCATACAATCGAAGGGTTAGGTCTGCATCGAACCGAGTCCTGAAGATGGGGCAAGTTCTAGTATTAGGGTTGAGGCGGTTCAACTCGTCATGCGTCAAGCTGAAATATCGGTCCTCATCACGAAGTTGATCTGCATTTCTAATGTAGAACGAAAATATCGGTCTTGAGATTCGGCGAGATTTTCCAGAGATTGTAATCGCACAGTAACGTACGACGTTTGCGATTCCCTGGAAGAAGAATTCTTCGTTTTCGAATCCTGTTAGCGACACCAACCGTTCATCATTGATCAATGTCGCAAAAAAGTGCTGCAATTGGTCATCGGTTGCTAACCCTGTCGGAATGATAAGTCCTACATTGCCTCTTGGCGCCACAATGCGAGTGGCAAGTTCCGTGAAAACCGCAAATGTATTTACATCTCCCGTCCCAGACAGTGGAAATGCGCCAGAGCCCCGGAAGAAGCTACTCTCCGCTGCAGCTAGTCGTAGAGCATCTTGGTATCGTTCGTAGAGCTCCGGTTCATCATCCTTCAAAGCTCTTATAAGCCCTTGGCGAATTGAAGAATTGGGGGCATTGGCGATTTCTAGTCTGCCATTCGCTGCAAACCATTCCTCGTTTTGGAGTTTCACCCTCTCCCAGGGAGGATTTCCTAAGACGCAATCGAAGCCACCTTCGCCAATGACTTCCGGAAAAGCCAGATGCCAGTGAAAAAACCTATGCTGCTCTGAAAGGGATTCTACTTCTTCGGTCAGATCAGTGAATAAAGATCTGCCAGCAGCCAGGTCATTCAAGTGATTCTGGGTCAAGCCAGAGACACTTGTCTCACGATTTGGTTCGTGGAACTCTTTTTTAATGATGAATGCTGAACACCATGCGTCGGCGAGCAATTTCTTCTTGCGATATTCCTCAGTTTGCTCATGGCGACGGAAGGTCAACTCCTTGGCACGGATTTCCTCAGGCCGATCATCAGGTAGTTTTTCCAACAGTGCAGCGGCCTGTTGAAGGCAAGCCTGTGTTTCGGCATCTTGTTTGGCAAACAGTGGACCAAAACCTTTACGTTCTGCCTTATTGCGTTTTTTAAGTATCGCACAGGCTTTCTTGTTGTCGCCTTCTAAATAGGCAAAGGCTTCATCGGGCAAGCCAGCGGCGATGAGTTCGGGTGCAGCCCCTAACAGGCTGTTTCCTACACGGATGTGATGGTCGAGGAAAGAGAGCGGCTTGCCAGGCTCCAGCGCCTCCAGCCACAGATTGACCCGGCACAATTCGGCAGCCATGGGATTGATATCCACGCCGTAGAGGCAGCGGCCGATCCCGTCTCGCAGTGCTGTTCGAGTGGCCTCGGGGCTGGGCTCCTCCTCGCCGGTCCGGGCGGCGGCGACCCGCTTGGCCAGCCGATGGGCGGCGGCGATAAGGAAATGGCCGGAACCGACTGCCGGGTCGCAGATCTTCAATTTCAGGAGCGCCTCCGCGGCGGCCAGACCTTCCTTGCTTTTCACGGCCTCGTCCATGACCGGCTCCAAGGCGGAATCCAGCAGGCACTGCACCAGCGAGTCTGGGGTGTAGTAGCTGCCGGAGGTCCTCCGCTCATGGCCTGCAGCGTTCCGCAGCTCAAACGTCCCGGTGTCGGCGTTCACGAGGGGATGCAGTTCGAGAAGGCTCTCGTAGACTGAACCCAGTTCCTCCGAGCCCAGGTTCTTGTAGTCGATCGTCCGGCGGACGTCTCCGTCGCGAATGAACGTCAGGGCGTGCACGGCTTCCAGGAATTGACGGTTGGGCACCTGGCAGGCATTCAATTCCGGTGTCGCTTCAGAGTTCCACAGGAAGCTACCCAACGCGGGCAGGGCCAGCTCCGGGCAGCCAGCATCGGATCCGAGCTTGAGGGCGACGAACTGGAAAACCTGCCAGAGATCCGGATGAGGGGTCCCCGCCCGGCGGCGGGTGAGGAAGCGCAGCCGGCCGATGGAGTAAAAGTCATCGTACCGTCGACGCGCCTGGATTGCCTGGTCCAGCGCATCTTTCCCCGCGTCTTCACTTGGCAGGGGAGGATGCAGCAGATTCCGGTCCTCCGCGACCAGAAGGAACAGCAAGCGATAAATCAGGCGCAGGATCTGGCGATAGAAGTCCTGGGTGGACAAAGCACCGGAGCTGAGCTTTTCCCTCAGGGCCTGATTGGACTTGTGAGCGATCAAACCATTGCCCATGGCGACGATGGCCTGCTCCACTCCGGGCCGGAGATTCTCCAGCGCCCGCAGGCCCGTGTCTTCGGCCTGTTTGCGCCACTTCTCCAGCCGGCATTGCTCCGGCCGCCCGCCTGGGGGGACCTCGAATCGGGATTGGTGACACACCACCCAGAGCAGGAAAAACTCAGGGTAGAGATCCCCGTCAAAGATGGCCTGAAGATCCCATTCGACATAGGCCTGCCGGGTGAGGGCCAGATTATCCCGCAGCAATCGGAATGTGAAACCGTTGGAGATGATCCCCCAGAGGTGTTCATCGCTGGCATTGAGCACTTGCTGCACCAGGGAGTGCGGGCTGGCCTTGGCCGCGCCCACTGCGCCGGGGGTACGCCGGTCCAGATCGACATGGCTGCCCACCAGGTGGATTGGGACAGGTCCCCAGCCGTGGGAAACCGCATACGTGCGGCCGTCGGTTTCCAGGGGTTTTACCGCGGTGAGGCGACCGAAGTCCAACTCCTGAAACAGGGGAAGCAGCCAGCGTTCGCGGGTCTCCGTGGTGGTGGGATCGCCGGGCTCCTTCGCGGCGAGAGAACGCTGGAAATTGGCCCAGCATCCCTTCAACCGGTTCCAGCTCCGGTTGACCTGTTCACCGAGGCGCTCGCCGGGCGCCAGCCGGAAGGTGACCGGATCCAGACCGTCGATTCCTGATTTAGGATCGGAAAGGGCGGCCAGAAAATCGGCCGGCAGGAGACCGCCCTGGGAGGTGATGCCGGTGAAAATCTGTTCTTTTCGCATTTCGACACCTAATCCAGTCTCAACGCGGGAAGGTAGATATAGATCCCGAGGATGTCGGGCGGACTGGCTTCAATCCGATAACGGCCCCGGGCGGCGGACGCTTCCCGAACCCGGCGATGGTCATCTAATAGTTTTTCGCCACGTCGTTCGGCCAGTTCCGCCAATATTCCATGAAGCGATTCCAATCCCGAGAGGATCTGCCCGAGTTGAGTACGGGCCAGATCCGGGGGCACGTTCCCTTCCGGCTTCGCCGCCAGGAGCTTGTCGGTGGTGTTTTCATCCGGTTGACGTGGTGCTTCGGGCAAGCCGGTGAACGCAGCCACGATGGAGTCTTCGGCCAGCAGGTGGCGCTCGGTTCCCTTGATCGTGGTGATCAGGTGGAACCGGAGCCGGAGGAGCAGCAGCGCGGTCCGCTCGGAGACCGCCCGCGTCCGGATCACGCCGGCCCTCCGGGCGATGCCGCCGATCTCCCGGTCGAGCGCAGACGTCAACACATAGCCGGCCAGGCTTTCCACCAGCGGGTGGGTCCGGTGGAGATAGGTCACGTTCTTCTGAAGAATGGGTTCGAAACAAACCCGCAGCGAAGCGGTTCCTCCCAACGCGTCCTTCAAGCCGGGAGACGTTCCGGCCAGATCGATCTCCGCGACCGGCCCCGCGCTGACCGTCGCTCCCGATAAGACCAATGAACCCCGGACGAAAGTGCCCACGTCCTGGGGGGACCCAACCGCGTTTTCGACAGCCGCCAACTCGGCGGCGACCTCCTCGAACTTGATGGATTCCTGGGCAAATAGGGTCCGGGATCGTTTCTCCTTGTCGGCGGCGTTCTGCCAATCCAGATGCAACTGCTCCCGCTGGGGGCGGAAGAAGTCGTCGCCAAAGAGCGTCTTTCCCCCATACAGATCCGGGGTGGCTTTCTTGCGCAGGAGCAATCCCTCGAAGATGGCTTTAACAATCTGCTCGCTGTCGACCGGCATCGGCACGGAGATTCCCAAATCCTTCCGGATCGTGATGTGCTTCTTCAGGAGGATTTCAAGGACGATGCCGTCAATCTGGTTGTCGATGCCGTAATAGGTCAGAACGCGGATTTCCTTGCTTTTCTGACCGTAGCGGTCCACCCGGCCGTCGCGTTGCTCGTGGCGGGTGGGGTTCCATGACAGGTCGTAATGGACGACGGCATCAAACTTCTCCTGCAGGTTGATCCCCTCGCTGAGGCAGTCCGTGCAGACCAGCAGGCGCCGAGTGTCCTTGGCATCGTCCAGTTCCTCGATTCGCGCGGCCCGTTCCGGTGGGGCCAGGCGGCTGGTGATGCAGGCGACCGTCGCTTTTTTCTGGAGATGCGACTCGAGTTCCTCGGCCACGTATTCGGCCGTCTGGATGAAGCGGCAGAACACGATGGGATTGTACCCATCATCCAGGAGCCGCTTCAGATAGGGAACCAGGGTCTGCAGCTTGGAGTCTTCCGCTCCCCGGAGTTTGTCGGCTTCCCGGGCATAGGCCAAGAGCCGCCGGCGGTTGGCCGTCTCGCCTTCTTCCACTTCCGGATCGGCGCCGGGCACCAGGTCGCCGCTCTCCTCCCCCAATTCCTCGGTGGCATCCAGGATGGCCTTGCGACCCAATTCGTCGGCCGCGCTCTCATCGGCTGCCTCACTGACCCGCGAGCGTTCCCGCAAGGTCGCTGCGGCGGCGGCCGGGCTGCTAGCCAGGGCCCGCAGCAGCGACAGGGCCGACCACCAACGAACCCGTTGACGCAACATGCTGCCGGAGGTATCCGAGACCGTCTCCCGGGCGTAGGCCAGCACCTTGTCAAAAAGTGCCTTGTAGGCCGGACTCAGTTCGTAGTGGGTCTCGAGATCCTTCCGCTCCGGGAAGGGTGTGTCCCGCTGGAGGAAGTGGCGCAAATCGGCCCGCCGGCGCTGGACCAGGTGGGCGGCAAGGCGTTGCCGCTGGCGTTTGTTTTCCTGGCCCGAAAGGTCTTCGGGGAGCTGCGCGAAGCCCGGATCGAGCAGGGACAGGAGCGACCGGAAGGCGCCCTCGTTCCCGCTGTGAGGCGTCGCGGTCACCAGGATGAGATGGCGCTCCGGAGCGGACAGCAATTGCGAGAGCAGGAGGAACCGCTGGTGGGAGTATCCCCGCCCCCCGGCGGCCGCCGTGCAGGTATGGGCTTCATCCACGATGACGAAATCGGGACAGGTACGAAGGAAATCGTGCCGGCGGCGGTCTGACTTGATGAAGTCGGTGGATACCACCACGAACGGATGCACGTCGAAGATGGACTGATCGGAGCGTAAATCCCGTTCCAGCCGCCTTGCGGTGCTGGAGAGGACTAGCTCGGCGGGGATGTTGAATTTTGAGCTGAGTTCCAGCTGCCACTGCTCGGCCAGATGGGGCGGGCAGAGCACGCACAGCCGGTTCACCTCGCCCCTGTCCAGCAGCTCCCGGGCGACCAGGCAAGCCTCGATGGTCTTGCCGATGCCGACATCATCGGCGATGAGCAGCCGGATGGGATCCAGCTTCAGGGCCATGAGCAGCGGCACGAGCTGGTAAGGCCGGGGCTGGCAGGCCAGCCGGCCGAACGAGCGGAACGGACCGGCGCTGGAGCGAAATCCAAACCGGACCGCATCGCGCAACAGCCGGCAGGAGACATGGCTGCCCAGGTCATCCGGGCCTGGCGACGGGAAGCAGGCCGGGTCGACCTGTTCCAGGGCAAGGTGAATCCCGGCGGTCTCCTCGGTGGTGCCACCCAGCGGACGCACGATGAGAAAATCTTCCGAGGACTCGGGCAGCACGACCCATTCCCGCCCTCTGGCTCGAACGAGAGAACCGGACGCAAAACTCATTTCAACTCTCCAAAGATGGACGGGTACTGGCGCACGATCTCAGGCCAGTTGTCCCGATGATGGAATCGGAGTACGGTGATGCCCTTCGCCTGCAAATCCCGTGTTTGCTCAATATCCCGCTGGTGCCGGCCAGGATAGTCGTGCGGCGGCCCATCGACGTAGATGAACGCCGGATTGTCCCCCGTGTAGGAGAAGTCCGGTCGTGTCTTGAACTGCTCATAAAAGTGCTGCGCCCGGGCCGGCAGCCGGAGGGCGCGCACCTCCAGAAAATCCAGGAATTCCTTTTCCAGCCCGGAATCACACAGATTTCTCAATTGCTCCAGGTGGGCGGCCCGGGGGATCTCCACGGGGGACACGTCGACCTCGGCATCCCGGATTTGGAACAGGAGGTCTAGGATCAGCTGCCGGTCCAGAATCGGGTGGTCCGATTGGTTGTAATAGCTCAGCAGGCAATCGTAGCAGGCCGCCTGGCAGTTTTCCTCGGCATGGGCGGCTTTGCCAAGATCATCACCGGTCTCGGGATCGAAGTGGCACAAGCTGAGGGCTGATTGAGCGATGCGCTTCCAGGAGTCCGGATCGTCCACCAACTGCCTCAGGACGCCGGCGCCTCCTTCGGAAGCCTCATAGAACAGGATATGCCGGCGGGCGCTCTTGTCGGGCAGCGGCTCGGTGGCCAACTCCGAGTCTTCGAGCTGGTATTCGTTTTGGATAGCCCGCTTGAGGGCAGCCTCCAGGGAGGCCATGAGCCCTTCATCGGCATTCTTGGCCAGAGTCAGGATCAGGCTGTTTCTCCGATCGAGCACGAAGGGGATGACGCGCTGGATTTTCGCCGACGCATCTCCATCCTCCTCGTCGTCCGGATCGATGGAGCGCTTGGTCCAACGGCGCTGCTCCACATCCAGCCAGAAGCCACGTTCCTCCTTGCGCTCCCGGCGGGACCAACCCAGGTTGATCCGCCAGATCTCGGCGGCGTCACCGTACTGGATTTCGGCCAGGCAGTCTTCGCCCGAGAGTAATCGGGCGGATCGATACAGCGGCTGGCCGTCCCGCTCGGCAAACCGCATGCCGGTTTTTAGTTCATAACCCAGCCGGAGCCGTTCCTCCTCGTCGCAATTGATCCGTTCCCGCCGCTGGGTCACCACGTTTTGGAGGCGGAACATGTTCTTCCAGATCTCGGCGGCGTCGAATTCCTTGCCGCACCGCTCGCAGTTGGACGGCCCCGGTTCGGTGTTCACGGGATGGAGGTAACCACACCCGCCGCAAACCACCAGGCTAGTGGTTGTTAGTTCGCCACCCTGGTGATCCTGCAGCGGCATCATCACTCGAGTCACCTGATAGCGGGCACCCTCGTGATAGATCAGCGCGCCCGGGCCGAATTCGGAGATGGCCAGGAAGCGGGGACGGGAAATGAATTCCTTGGAAGCAGCCGCTGAGATCCGCCCGGGGATGAAGGCAGACAGCGGGAGCCGGGGAAAGTTGTAGCCAGGCAGAAAACCCTCGCTGGCAAAGTAGCGATAGCTGTAGAAGTCTGATTGGATGACGCTCTGCTTATCCGTGAGCAGCCGGAGTTGGGCCTCGGCCTCCTCGCGCAGGCGGCGGGCCGAGTCGTGATCCTGCGGACGGGAGTGATCCAGGATGATCCTGTTGGCCTGGTCGGCCTGACTACGGGCGGCTTTGTAAAGAAATCGCCAGCGATCCAAGGCCTCTTCGAAGGCCTGGGGGATGCCCCGGATCACCTCGTCGAGCCAGCCCTCAGCGTACCAGCCAGCGGTCGAAAGTGCCGGCAGCATGCCCTGGAGCAGCTTGACCGAACGTTCCTTGGCCCGCTCCCTCGGGATCTGATCATGGAGCTTGTCTTTCACATCGGGGAGTAATTCCAACGTCGGTTTGTCACCCGAGAGCTGCAACAGTTCACCGGGCGTGTTCCCGAGATCGAGACCGGACTCCTGCAGCCAGATGGCATAGATGTGGGACCGAATCAGGGCCTCATTGGCAATGTCCACCCTGGGCGTATGGACCTGCCCCGAAACCATCAGTTCGGGATGTTTGAAAAAATACTGGTCATGAGGGCTGCCGAACGCACAATAGGTGAAGACCATGGCGGGCTGGCCGCTCCGGCCCGCCCGGCCGCTGCGCTGGGCATAGTTGGCCGGAGTCGGGGGGACGTTGCGCATGTTGACGGTGTTCAGGTCCTTGATGTCGATTCCCAATTCCATAGTTGGGGAACAGAAGAGTATCGGCAGGCGGGCATCGCCGAAGTATTTCTCACGTTCGATTCGGACAGGACCGGGCACCTGGGCGGTATGTTCGTTTGAATGGATGGTGCGGTACCGATGCACGCGGGTCTGGTAGAGAGACGTAAAAAATGGATTGGGAATCCCGCCCTCTGCCGGCGCGTTGGGCATGCGGATCCGATCCCGGTACGCCACCTTTCCTTCGCCAGCCCGCCAGATTAGGCTGGCGGAATTGATCCGGTACCCTGGTACCGGCGCGCGGACACCTTTCGGGCAGCACTCCCGCAAGATGTTGGCCTGGCGCAGACCTTCGCAGAGGGCGCCGATGATGTCCCGGCTGGCGGCCACATCGATGGGGGGCTGGCCGGGGAAGGTCGATGCGGCGCGGAGGTACTGACCGAATCCGGAGAGCGCGGAGATGAAGATTGCATCCCGTTCGCTCTCCGCAACTGAGCGCTGGCAGGGAAACATGGTCCGGGCTCGTTCGAAAACCTCTCCTTCATCGAAGGCCCAGGGTTCGCGAAGCTGGCTGCGGCTGCTCCGCTTGAGGACATCCTGGACGTCCGTGTTCAGATAATCCACTTCGATGCAGAGCTCCCGCCGGACATAATCCAACAACGTCCGGCAGACCGTTTTCCGGACTTCCGCCGAAGCGGCGCCGAGCACCGGATGGAGGTTCAGCCAGATGTCATCCGCCGCGGCCAACAAATCCAGTTCGGCGTAGTCGATTTCCAGCAGGCCGCACTGTTCGAGATTGGGTGAACTGATGCGCCATCCCCGCCGGAGGTCCCGATAGACGCGATAGCCGATGACCCCGCGCAAGGCCTTGTCCACGGCCTCGCGGCCAAAACGAATTTCCGGATCGACCGCGTAGGCACCAAACGAAAGGGCCAGCGCATTGGTGACCTTCTGGCTGATCGTGTCGTCCCGCAATCCTTCCGTGCCGGCCTCCTTCGCCGCCTGGTAAATGGCTCCGCGCAGCAGACCAACCTCGATGAAATCGTTCAGATGGCCGGACTGCAAGGAGGCGTCCTGCCGGTTGTCGGTAAAGCTCAACAGCTTGCGGGCGGTGGGATCGATGGCTTCCTCACGCTGCAGGGCGGCCACGGCGGTCGTGGTCAGGATGGTGGTAGCCGTGCTGCGTCCCTCCGAGCCCATGGTTCCCAACTTGGAAAAATCCGATTTTTGGCGGGCGGAATGGGAAACGCCGCAAGAAAGACAGAACAAGAATGGGGTGGGTATGAACGCGGCCGCCAGCCCGCCTGGCCCCACCGTGCCGTCCGGTTTCACGAAAAGAGCCTCGGGGATCTTGGAACGGCGTGATTTGACGATGCTCCGAACGCCGTCCCGATCTTCCAGCCAATCGGCGGGCAGTCGTTCCACCAGGGCTTCCACGTTTTTCAGGTCCGGCCAGGGATTGTCCTGACTCACGTATAGAAAACCGAGGCTCATGCCCGGCACCACGGAACGGTCGTGGGCCTCGCGAGGCAGAAATTGCTCCACACTGGTGGCGGAATCCCGGGTCCGATAGACGGAATAGTATTCCTGTCCGCACTCCCGGCAGAAACAGAGCGGAAGCAGGACCTTGGTTCGATCTTCGGGTGAAAACATCTGCCCATTGATCGTCAGATAGCGATCCTCGGGTGCCTCTACGGTGGCGTAGATCGTATCGCCCCGGCTGATGAACTGGTGCAAACGGAATGCAAAGACGGGAAAACCGGTTTGAGGATGCCGGACTTTCGCTGCCCCCGTGAGCAGGGTGTGCGCGACGATTTCCCGGCAGAGCTCCACGGATGAATTGGTGAGCTTGGCAAGGTCTTCAGCAGAACCTTTGTGGCCGGTCAGAGGGATGGGCTTTGAACGGGTGAGGCGGCCGGATTCCGCCTCCGGTTTGACGCCGAAGGTGCCCTCCACCCAGCGAGCCACGGGGTCCTTCTGGAGATCCCCGAAAGTGGAAAGATCTCGGTCCTTTCCAATCCGAATCGCCTCGGCCAACTCTTGCAGATCGGAGGGTATGCCTGGGTCCAGTGGCAGGGTGGCTCGTTGCAGCGTTTCCCCGATGATATCGTCCTTCTCCACCGGAGCGCCAAAGAGTCGAGAGGCCAGTTCCGCGACATCCCGGCGTTGGTCATCCCAAGTTCCACGGCTGGACAGGGTGGCCGACGTGCCAACACATTGGAGACTCTTGGAACCCAATAAGTTGCGGACGCGGCGCAGCAGCATGGCTACATCCGCCCCTTGGCGGCCACGATACGTGTGCAATTCATCCAGCACCAGGAACGAGAGATTTTTCGCGGCCGCGATCAGCTTTTGCTCCCGGGGCCGGGTGAGGATCAATTCCAGCATTACGTAGTTGGTCAGCAGAATGTCGGGCGGCTGGGCGATGATCCGGTTCCGCGTCTCGTCATCTTCCTGGCCCGTATAGCGCTGGAAGCGGACCGGCCCTTGCAGATTGGGGAATCCCAGGTGGAGGAACTTGTGCAGCTCATTGAACTGGCTGTTGGCCAGGGCGTTCATGGGATACACGATGATGGCCCGGATCCCCTGTCCCGACCCCTCATATAAAATTCGATCCACTATGGGGATGATGTAGGCGAGGCTCTTCCCTGAGCCGGTGCCTGTCGTGAGAACATAGTTGCGATGTTCCTTGGCTTTCCGAATGGCCTCTTCCTGGTGTGCGTGAAGGCGGAGCTCCGTGCCGCTGTTTTTCTCGGCCGTTTTGTCCCGGCGGAAGACCTGGGCGCAAACCGGATGAATCAGCCCCTCGTCTGTGAGTTCCTGGATGCTCTTGCCGGGTTGGAATGTCGGATTTAATTGAATGAGCGATTCGGGCCAGAGGGCGCCCCGGTCGAAACAGCCTTCGGCAAATGCCTTGATTTTCGGATCGGCGATCCGGATAAAGCTGGTCACGTAGGAGCGATATTCCTCGATGAGCCGATCCCTGAATTGGAAGATGTCCATGACGCCTGAGGAGGAATAGGCCATTTCCTTGTCTTGTGACATGAATGCACTCTCCTATTGAAAGAACCGGGACTCCGATCAGGAGCGAGACGTCCCCATTTCGACGATGTTTGAATTATCAACAGAGTCCAATCCGATGTCAAAGAATATTGTGTCAAACTGCTTGATACTACAGGAGTACGGCCGGAAGGATCAGTTATCTCCCCTGATGGCTGTCAGTAAGCACTTGTCGGGCCAACAGTTGGATCAAGTAACGGTTGAGCGCGGACTTGTTACGGAAGCGGAGGCGTTGAGCCAGAGTCTGGAGAGTGTCCAGCGATGAACTAGGCATCAAGAAGGACATGGTGCGCTTCGTGTTTCCGATGACGACTTGGGACTCGGGAAAGCGTTGATACTCCTCATCCGCCAGCCGGGCACAGGTCTCGATGATGTGGGCCAGGGTGGCCGTGTTGCCTTTGTCCAGGGTGAAAGAGAAATCCCTAAAGAGACTCAGAGTGATCGAGTCGATGGCGAAGCTGATGTAGCGGGACCCGGTGGAGGGAGCTGGCGTGGGGGGAAGGATCTGCTTTGGTTTCTCTTGTTTTTCCTGACGCTCAGGTTGCTGCCTTTTGGCTTTGGTAGTGGGGCGCCTGGCTGGTTTGTTGGGTGCGGTCTCCGCTTGTAGCGGCTTACCATCTGCGTTGGCCCGGGCGATCCACTCCTCAGGATCAGAAGGCGGCTTGATTTCAGCGGGAGCGGGTTTATTCTTTCGGCGCAGCTCCATCGAGGGCTCCTTTCAGTTCGCGATAAAACGCCGTCATTTCACCGATGGCCTGGGGATCGCGGGAGC
>ENA-OSEO01003691-OSEO01003691.1-sediment-metagenome-genome-assembly--contig:-NODE-3691-length-17380-cov-12.927874_pt1 | contig 17380 bp, 15 predicted proteins | sample MGYA00237883_ERZ534232 | MGnify/ENA metagenome assembly ERZ534232
TTGAAGTGCTTGTGCGGCGTGATGCTCTTCGGCTTCGCCACAACCTGGCCCCGCTCCACGTCTTCCTTGTCGATGCCACGCAGAAGCACGCCCACGTTGTCTCCCGCCATCGCATCGTCCAGGATCTTGCGGAACATCTCCAGCGACGTCGCTACCGTCTTGCGCGTGTCGCGCATGCCCACGAGCTCCACTTCCTCGCCCGCATGGATCTGGCCGCGTTCCACACGACCCGTCACAACCGTACCGCGACCCGTGATCGTGAACACGTCCTCGATCGGCATCAAAAACGGCTTCTCCGTCTCGCGGATCGGCGCGGGAATGTAATCGTCGCACGCCTTCATCAGGTTCATGATCCCGTCCGTCCACTCGTTGTCCACGTCGGTCTCCAGGGCCTTCAGGGCGCTGCCGCGAACCACGGGCACGTCGTCTCCGGGGAAGTCGTACTTGCTCAGAAGATCGCGCACTTCCATCTCCACCAGGTCCAGGAGCTCCGGGTCGTCCACCATGTCGACCTTGTTCATGAACACCACCAGCGCAGGCACGTTCACCTGGCGCGCCAGAAGCACGTGCTCCCGCGTCTGAGGCATCGGGCCGTCCGCCGCCGACACCACCAGGATTCCGCCGTCCATCTGCGCCGCTCCCGTGATCATGTTCTTGATGTAGTCGGCGTGGCCCGGGCAGTCGATGTGCGCGTAGTGGCGATTGTCCGTCTGGTACTCCACGTGCGCGATGTTGATCGTGATGCCGCGCTCCCGCTCCTCAGGCGCCTTGTCGATCATGTCGAACGGCGTGAAGTCCGCATATCCCCTCCGCGCCAGCGTCTTCGTGATCGCCGCCGTCAGCGTCGTCTTGCCGTGGTCGATGTGACCGATCGTTCCGATGTTCATGTGCGGCTTTGTTCTCTCAAAATGCTCCTTCGCCATCTTCGATACCCTCCCTGCAGGTGTAATCATGACTCAATGATAGACTTCATAGGGCCTGATTTTATCATAAGGCCCCTCATGCTAAAAGAGACCCGGAACGTCCGCCCCGGATCTCCCATTTCAAAGCCTGGAGCCGACTTCCGGACTTGAACCGGAGACCCCATCCTTACCATGGATGTGCTCTACCTGCTGAGCTAAGTCGGCCCAACCTCTATGTTTAAGTGGTGGTAGGGGTAGGATTTGAACCTACGTAGGCGCTAGCCGGCAGATTTACAGTCTGCTGCCTTTGACCACTCGGCCACCCTACCACGCGTCGCTGCAACCTCTCATTTTGGAGCCGGCGATCCGGATCGAACGGACGACCTGCTGATTACAAGTCAGCTGCTCTACCAGCTGAGCTACGCCGGCGAGGTGCGCTAGCTATTATAACTGGAGAAACGGGCTTGTCAACCGGGAACGGAACAAGTTTTTCAAAGGACCTCCCGGACGTCCTGGATGAAGACTTTCAAGCCCGCTCTCCGTACGTGATCTTCCTCCTTCATCTTTCCAAGGAGAACCACGAGGCGCTCTGAAGGGGCCTCTTCCTCAACGGCCATGAAAGCCCAGTTTTTTCCCGGCCATACGGCATCCCCCCAGTGGGCTTCTCCTCCCGAAGACGCCCCCAGGACACCCTGCAAGACCGAATACCCGCGGATCGGGACACCGTCGAGGACCTCCCGCACTTCCTCCGCGATGCTCTCGTTACAGAGGATCCACAGCAGTTTCATTCTTTTTCCCTCCCTTTGCCTCGGCAAATCGCGGGGTCTTCCGCAGCCGTGTCTCCACGACCTGGTAGACCGTCGGGACCAGGATCAGGGTGATGAACGTGGAAACGGCAAGCCCACCCATGACCGAGATGGCCAGCGGCCGCCACATCTCGGCCCCCTGCCCGCGGCTTATGGCCATGGGCAGCATTCCCAGGAACGCGGCGAGCATCGTCATCAGGATCGGGCGGAGACGCCTTTCCCCGGCTTCGAGCAAGGATTCCCTCAGCAACATTCCCCTGGCCCTCAGCAAGCCCACGTAGTCGAGCAGGACGATGGCGTTGTTGACGACGATCCCGACCAGCATGATGATCCCGAGAAAGGCCTGCATCGAGAGGTACAGCCCCGTCAGGAGAAAGGCCATGACCACGCCCGTCAGGGCGAAGGGCACGCTGAACAGGATGATGAAGGGATCCAGCAGGGCTTCGTACTGTGCCGCAATGACCATGTAGACCAGGGTGATCCCCAGCAGCACGAGCAGACCAAGCTGCCTGAAGGCATCCGCCTGCTCCTGCACCTGGCCCCCAAAAGCGATCCGCATCCCCGGGGGAAGGGTCAGCGAAGCGATCTCCTTTTTGGCCGCATCGGTCACCTGCCCGAGGGATCTCCCCTGGACGTTGCTTTCGACGATCACGTACCGCTGGCGGTTCTTCCGGTTGACCTCCGAAGGCCCGCTGCCCTGCACCACCTTTGCCACCGTGGAAAGGCGCACGGGTACCCCTCCTGCCGTGGGAACCATGAGACGGTCGAGCACTTCCATCGTATCCCGCTGCCGGTTGTCCAGCCGAAGGCGGATCGGGTAGTCCTCCTCCCCCTCCCAGAAGCTCTCTCCCGTTTCCGTCCCGTAGAAGTACATGCGGAGAGTGGAGGCGACGGACGCCGTGCTGATTCCCATGAGAGCGGCCTTTTCACGGTCGACGCCGATCTGGATCTCAGGCCGGTCGGGTTTCTGGCTCAGGGTCACGTCCACCGCCCCTGGCGTGGTTTCAAGCCTGGACTTGATCTCTTCCGCCACCTCGAGGATCGACTTCAGGTCGTCCCCGTAAACCTCGATATTGACCGGCTTGGAACCGAGGAACATGGCCTGGATGGGGGAAGAGACCAGGACCGTCATCTTCTGGATTCCGGGCTTGCCGTTCAGCCAGTTGCGGACCTGGTCCGCGACCTCGAACGCGGAACGCTTGCGATCCGACTTGTCCACAAGCTTGAGCCCCACGGTCCCGACGTTACTGCCTTCGTCGCTCCCCGTGGCAATGCCGTATCCTTCCTCGGTCTGCCCGTCCCACCCGAACACGTGCTTCTGTTCGGGAACATTTTTCCTGCAATAATCGACAACTTCCCGCACGAGGGCGTCGGTCGTTTCAAGACGGGTTCCCTCGGGCAACCGGAAAGTGACGGAAATCTCGCTGGTGTCCGATTCGGGAGTCAATTCGGTCCCGATGAACCTGAAGCCGATGACGGTCAGGACCATGAAGAGGGCGGCGACCCCGAAGATGGCCGAAGGTTTCGTAAGAGCCCAGGAGAGAAGGTCCCGGTAACCCGTCTCCAGCCTGCGAAGAAACCGTTCCGTGACGGCATGGATTTTCAGGTTTTCCGTCTCGGCCCTGAAGACCTTGCTTCCCGCCATGGGTATGAAACTGATCGAGACAAGCAGCGAGATGGCCACCGCTACGATCATGACGACGCAGAGAGCCGTGAAAAAGACCCCGACGAGCCCCTGGACGAATATGAGAGGCAGCAGGACCACCACGGTGGTCGTCGTCGAGCCCAGGAGGGCTCCGCCGACCTCGCTGGCTCCCAGGATGGAAGCCACCGCCCGGCGTTCTCCCTTCTCCATGTGGTAGATGACCTGGTCCGTCGAAACGATCGCATTGTCCACCACCATGCCGACGGCCATGGCCAGAGCCATGAGGGTCATGATGTTGAGGGTGTAGCCAAGAGACTTCATCACGATGAAGGTGATGAGAAGCGAGAACGGGATGGCCGCGCACACGACCAGGGAGGCCGTGAACCGCTTCAGGAAGGCCCAGGTCACGAGGAAGACCAGGACGATCCCCCAGTAAAGGGATGTGGTCAGGTCCCTGATTGAATTGTCGATGTACTCCGACGTGTCCATGAGCGTCGTGATGTCCACGTCGGACGGGAACTCGGGTTTGAGCTCGGAAAGCCTGGCCTTGACGGCGTTCGTCACTTCGATCGTGTTGGCATCGCTGTTCTTCAGGACGACCAGGATGACGGCGTGCTTGTCGTTGACCCAGCCGTTCATTTCAAGTTCCTTGTAGGTATCCTCCACCTGCGCCACGTCCCCGAGGTGGACCGGGCGCCCCTGCCAGCTGCCCACCACGATGCCGCGGATTTCATCGATATTCTTGAACCTTCCGGGCACCCTGATGTTGTAGGCGACCCGCCCTTCCTTGAGAGAACCGGCCGGCGCGTTGAGATTTTCCTTCTCCAGGGCCGCGGCCAGCATTTGCGGCGGCAGGCGGAAAGCTTCCAGTTTCGCCAGGTCCATCGCGACGCGGATTTCGCGGCGCAGTCCCCCGTAGACCAGGATCTGGCCGACGCCCTGGACACGTTTCAGGTCCTCCACCAGGACGCTGTCGGCGAAGTGGTACAGGCCCGGATAGGAAGCACCTGCGGTCAGGGCGATTTCCAGCACCGGGACCGTTCCGGAAGACATGCGGAACACGATCGGTTCCTCGATGTCGAATGGCATCCTCCGCTTGGCAAAGTTCATCGCGTCCCGGACATCTCCGACCTTGGCGTCCAGGTTCGTTCCCCACTCGAACTTCGCCGACACGACGGAAAGGTTGTCGACCGATTTCGAATAGAGGTCGCTCACCCCTTCGATCATCCCCAGCTGGTCTTCCATCTCCTTGGAGACCCGCTGCTCGATATCGCTTGCGGAAGCTCCCGGCCAGGTCGTAAGGACCGTGATGACCGGGGGATCGATTTTCGGAAGCAGGTCGACTTTCATTGCGGCCAGCGTCACGACCCCGAGGAGGACGATGGCCGCGTAGATCATGGAGGTGAAGATCGGTTTCTTGACTGAAAATTCGGGGAGCCTCAAGGTTTGGCCACCTCCACCGAAGACCCCTCGCCGATGCGGACCGATTGGGTGACGATGACGGCCTCGCCAGGCCGAAGCCCATCGACGATCTCGATAAAGTCGCTCTCCTCCGCTCCCGTGCGGACCATGCGGCTTTCGGCCTTGCCCGCCTTTTCGAGGAAGACCCTCTTCTCGCCCGTGCCGGCAAGGGATTTCACCGCTTCACGGGGAACTGCCAGTCCCTCGTGGGACCCCACGTTCAGGGTGACGCGCGCGTACATCCCCGGTTTCAGCCCATCCTCGGCCTGCAGGATCAATTCCGCCTGCCCCGTCCGCGTCACGGGGTCGATCGCCGGTGAAAGCCTGGCCACCCTGCCCTTGACCGCCTTGCCGTCAAGGGCGTCCAGGGAGACGGTGCCCTCCTGTCCGACCCTGAGTTTTGCAAAGGCATTCTCGGGGACGGAACCCTTCACTTTCACCCTCTCCTGGCGATTGATCAGGAATGACGGCTTTTCGGCTGAACTCGTGTCTCCCGGATCGATATAGCGGGCGGCAATGACGCCCGAAATCGGGGCCCTCAGGACATGGTAGCCCATGAGGACGCCGATCTGGTTCCGGCCCGATGCGGCTTCGGCAAGCTGTTTGCGGGCGCTTGTCTCCCCGGCCTCGGCCAACTCGACCTGTCCCTTTGCGTGATCGAACTGCTGGCCGCTGATGACGTTTTCCCTGTAAAGCTGTTCATAGCGGGCGAAATCCTTGCGGGCCGTTTCGCGCTGGGTCGTGGCCTGCGACAAAACCGCCCTTGCCTTTTCGACCGTGGCCTCGGCCTGGGCCAGCTGCGGCTTCAGCAGGCTGTCGTCGAGTACGGCCAGCACCTGCCCTGCCTTGACCTGCGCCCCGATATCCACGAGAACGCCGAGAACGGTCTTGCCCGCAAGCTTGGCCACGACGGCAGCCTGTTCCTCCGGTTCCAGGTTCGCGACGAAGGAAACTTCGTCCGTGAAGAGACGGATTTCCGGAACGGTCAGTTCGACCGGGATCCGCTCTGCCTCAAGTGGTTTCGAGTTCAATTGGTGCTGCTGGATCCCCCTGAAAGCGATAAGGGCCAGGAAGAAAACCGCAACGCCTGCGATCAGCCCGAAGCGGCGGGGGTTGATGGATTCGGGCAGCCTCATCGTGTTGCCTCCTTGTTCTTTTGCAGTTCCGGCTCTCCCATTGCATAGAGCAGGTCGCCGTAGGCCGTGCGCGCTTCCGCAACGGCATCCGCAAGCGAGTTTCTCGCATCGGTGAGCGCCAGGCGGGCATCCAGCACGTCGATATTGGTTCCCACCTGGGCCTGGTAACGCTTGAGAGCCATCCGGTAATCCTCATCCGCCTGGGAAACGGCATCACCCGCCACCTGGACCCGCTGGACTGCGGAATCCAGGTAAAGACTGGCGGTTGCCACTTCAAGGGCGACCTGCCGTTTCAGGTCCTCAAGCCGGTTCAGCAATTCCTCCGCGGCTCCCCTGGCTTCAACCGCCTGGCCGTGAAGCTTCCCGGAATCGAAGAGCCGAAGTTTTGCGACGATCCCGATCGACCAGTTATCCATTTCGGAGGGGAAAAAGTGGTCGTCCGTCAGGCTCGCCTGGGCTTGAAGGCCGACCTGCGGGTAAGCCTGGCCTTTCACGGCCCTTAATGCCGCCAGGGCCGCTCTCCTTGCGGATTCCAGCCCTTTCAGCTCCGGCCTGCTCTCCATCGCGCGGGAGGTCGGGTCTTCAACGACGGGAAAGGATTCCAGGCTAAAATCGCCGGCCGAAACGGAGTAATGCTGCTGGAGCCCCTGGCCGACAAATCTTTCCAGGGTCTTCCAGGCCACATCGACTGCGCTTTCTGCCCGTATCCGGTTCAACTCGGCCGAGGAAACCGCCACCTGGACGCGCAGGACCTCGTTCTTGGCGACGACGCCTGCGCGGAAGAAGGACTCCACTTGCCTGAGGTGCTCCTTCGAGAGGGTCAGGGCCTCCCGTGCCACTTCCCTTCGCGAGACGGACCGCTGCAAGGCAAAGAACGCCTTGCGGATTCCGTTGCCGACCGCCTGGACCGTACGGTCGCGTTCGCTTCTGGAGGCCTCCAGGAGCAACCTGGCGCCTTCGGTCCTGGCGGTAAGGCTTCCGCCGCTAAACAGGACCTGGGTGAGGTTCACGGCCGCCTGGGTCGTCTCCTCGTACCCCAGGGGAACGATCCCGATCGGCGTGCCGTCAGGTCCGTAAGCCATCGTTTCGGGGCGTTCCTGGAGCTTCTGGTAACCCAGCGTTCCGTAAACCTGCGGAAGCGATTCCGAGCGAACCTGGATCAGTCGCCCTTCAGCCTGGCGAACACGGGCCTCTGCGGCCATCAGGAGAGGATTCCCTTCTGCGGAGAGGGCCAGTGCCTTTTCCAGCGTCAATTCTTCCCCTTTCTCCGCTCCCCAGGCCAGGCGTCCCGCCAGTATGACAAGGAGGCAGGCCGCCAGTGAAAACATCGCGAAAAGGAACTTACCTCGTCTCATGGTTGCACCTCTCATCCAGCAGCATTCGAACCATCGTTTCCCAGTATCTCCTGGCTTCTTCGGGCTTGAGACGAAGTCCCAGGTTGACGACAAGACCGTCGAACAAGTGGGTCAGGCAGAGGAGCCTTTCTTTGGGCTCCAGGGAACACTTGCCCGATACCTTTCCCGAAAAGGCCTGGTCCAGCTCGGGAAGAACCGAATCCATGAGGCTTTCGATGATTTCCCCGGCAAGGGCCCTGGAAAGCGAATCCCCACGCTGTGCCACAACCGTCAGGTCGACCCACAGCATCCGCTTTTCCGGATCCCCGTGAAGCTCGTCTATCAGGTCCCCGCCCTTTTCGACCAGGAAGGCGACCGGGTCGAGATGGCCTCTCATCCCTTCGGGAATTTCGAAATGTTCCATGATCGCCTTCGTTTCTTCCCCCATGATTTCCCTGTAAAGCTCGAGTTTCCCTGGGAAATGCCAGTAAAGGGCTCCCTTGCTCAGCCCGGAGGCCCTGACGATGGCATCCACGCTTGCACCTTCAAAGCCGTGCAGGGCAAAGATGCCTCGGGCCACGTCCAGTATCTTTCGGCGCGTGATTTCCTTCGGATCCCTTTCCTCCACCTTGGACATTCCCAATCCTCCCGACCGTTCGGTCTGTTCATCTCCGGAAGAATAGAACAGACCGAACGGTCTGTCAATATCAAAAAAGACAAAAAAAGGGCCTCCCGGAGGAGGCCCTGAAATGCCGTTTAACGCTTGGAGTACTGGTTGCGTGCGCGGGCACCCTTCTGGCCGAACTTCTGGCGTTCAACCATGCGCGGGTCGCGCGTGAGAAGACCGGCGCGCTTCAGCGCGGGCCTCAGATCAGGATTCAGCTTCAGCAACGCCCTGGCGATTCCGAGGGAAGTCGCACCGGACTGTCCGGTTAGACCGCCTCCGTGGGCCCTGACAAAAACATCCACCTTGCCTTCCACTCCTCCGACCTTCAGCGGCTTGAGGGCAACCAACTGCCAGGCCATGCGGGGGAAATAATCGCTGACTTCGCGATTGTTGACGAGAATCTTTCCTTCACCGGGACGCACCCGAACGCGGGCGATGGCTTCCTTTCGCCTTCCAGTGCCCCAGTTGTAAGCCGTGGATTGCACCTGTGTTCCCTCCTCTTTTCGAAAACGACGAATCAGTCTTCGATTTTCTCGGGCATCTGGGCCGCATGCGGGTGGTTCGGCCCTGCGTAAACCTTGAGCTTGCGAATGTAATCCAGCCGGGTTTTCGGGAGCATCCCCTTGACGACCCGCTCGAAAAGCCTCTCCGGCTTCTTTGCGAGCATCTCCCCAAAGGTGATGGACTTGATCCCGCCCGGGTAGCCCGTGTGCCAGTAAATACGCTCGCGCTCTGCCTTCTTGCCGGTCAGGAGAACCTTATCGGCGTTCACGACAACGACGAAATCGCCGGTATCGACGTGGGGCGTGTAAATCGGCTTGTTCTTGCCGGAAAGGATCCGGGCCACCATGACGGCCACCCGGCCAATCGGCTTGTCAGCCGCGTCCACGACGTACCACTTATGCTGCACTGTTTCTTTCCTCGCAAGGTAACTGCGCTTGCCAATCATTCACCACTCACTCCTTCATGGGTTCCAACTGCCGATACCCTTTCGAAAAAGCTAATGAATCATACCGGAGGGATCCGGCACTGTCAAGAAAGGCTTTCTCCCGCGGGAGTGTGGTAGGGCCCCCGCTTTGAAAACCCGATTGTTTTCCTCTTTGTTGTTTATTTTACCCGACTTCCCGTTCCGCTGCTTTGCGCCCGGCTAGAGAACCTTCCTGAGCAGGGGATTTTCAATGAGGCCGGGCAACCGTCCCCTTTTGGCGACCGGACGGCCGTCGACCATCTTGATGTCCATGGTCATGTCCCTGGGGGTGGCATGGGCGATGTAGCTTCCCACACCGAAGGCATCTGCCCCGCTTGCTCCGAGGAGACGGATCCGGTCAGGGTTCAGTCCCCCTGAAACGATGATCTGGACGTGCCTGGATCCTGCCAGGTCGAGGCGCCAACGTATCTCCCTGACCAGTTCGGCGGTCACTCCGCCGCGCTCTCCAGGGGTGTCGAGACGGATGCCTGAAAGGCGGTCCCCAAGACTCTTCGCAACCCTCAGGGTCTCCTCCGCCTCGTCCTTGAACGTGTCGACAAGGACGATTCGTGGCTCGCCTTCCGGTAGGAACCGGTCATATTTTTCAGCCACTTCCAGGGTATCTCCAACGATGATGATCGCGGCGTGGGGAATGGTTCCTTTTGGCTCAATCCCGGCCAGCTTCGCACCGATGATGCAGCTTGCGCCCTGGCATCCGCCCGCGGCCACCGCTGTCCGTTCCATGACCGGGGCCACTGCAGGATGAACGTGGCGTGCCCCGAAACAAAGGACGGGCTTCCCGTCCGCGGCTTCGACACATTCCCTTGCGGCTGTTGCCCATCCGCTCGCGCTTGCCAGCATTCCCAGCAGGACCGTTTCGTACATGCCGAAACTCGAGTAGGGACCTCGGAGTCGCATGACGGTTTCCTTTGACCCGAAGCGTTCGCCTTCGGCGAGGGACTCCACCTGGAGCCCCGGCTTGTCCTGGAAGAGAGTCAGGACTTCCGGCAACCCTGCGAAGATCCCGGCCCCCCGGGCAAAGACTTCCGCAACCACGGGCCGGTCGGCGCACCCGCAAGCCCGGAGGAGCTCAAGTGTCTTGACAAAATAGACATCCGTCGTCTCCCCCGAGAGGATCTCCTCGTGAGTCGCACTGAACAGGCGCGCCTTCCCAACCGACAGGTCGCGCACGTCCTTCATCGAGTTCAGCTGGCGGGAACCACCCATCGGGAGAAAACCTTCCGCCCTACTTGTAGGTGAGGAGAACCAGGATGAGCGACATCGCCATGAAAAGGCCCATCAGGCCAACGGTCACCTTGGTCATGGCGCTCAGGCGCTGCCACTGCCCGCCGCCCATGTCGGCCTGGGTGCCGCCCCCGAAAAGCCCCTGGAAGCCGCCGCTCTTTCGATGCTGGAGCATGATGACCCCAATGAGGGCCACGCATAGGGCCAGGTGAACCAAACCGAAAACGATCTTCAATCAAAGCACCCCCTAATCCGTTTCACAAAAGCGGACAGAAAGAGATTTTACCATAGAAGGCGATTCCAGCAAATCCCGCAATGCACGGCTTGCGACGGCGCGGTGCGAGACCCGCGATTTCACCGATTCCCCCAGGTCTCCAAAGGTTCGGGCCTCTCCCTTGGGGATGAAAACCGGGTCATAGCCGAACCCGGACCTTCCGGAAGCCGTCTTCGCGATTTCCCCCCAGCAGAGTCCCTCGGCAAGGATAACCCGTGTGCAGGAAACACCCGGCCATACAAGGGCAAGGCAGGCGACAAAACGCGCCGTACGCTTTTTCTCCCCCTCCATTCGCTCGAGAAGCCAGCGAATTCTTTCGGCGTCGGTGGGGGCGACGCGCGCGGAGAAAATTCCCGGGGCCCAACCGAGTTCCTGGACTTCCAGGCCGCTGTCGTCTGCCAATGCGGGCATACCCAGGGCGCTTGACCAGGCTTTTGCCTTGATGAGCGCGTTCTCCGCGTAATTTTTCCCGGACTCTTCCACATCGAGAGACATCCGTTCGGGCCCAAAGACGAGGGAAATCCCAAGCGGGCCGAGAAGGGCCTTCAACTCCTCGTGCTTGTGGGCATTGCCGCTGGCCAGCACCACTTCAGCTGGAAACGCCACGCTTTTCCTCCTCGGAGAGGCCCAGGCATTCTTCCTGAAGCCGGATGAGGCGGAGTATCCCGGATTCCGCGAGGTTAAGCATTTCCAGGAGGCTTCCCTTGTCAAAGGGACCGCTTTCACCCGTCCCCTGGACCTCGACGAATTCTCCCTCATGGGTCATGACCACGTTGAAATCCACTTCGGCCCGGCTGTCCTCGGAGTAATCCAGGTCAAGCAGAAGTTCGCCTTCGACCCGGCCCGCGCTGGCCGCTGCGACGAAGCCCGTAACGGGGAGCTGCTTGATCGTCCCCCGGTCTTTCATGCACCGTAGGGCGTCGACCACGGCGACGAAAGCTCCCGTGATCGCCGCGGTCCGGGTGCCTCCGTCGGCCTGGAGGACGTCGCAATCGACCCAGATCGTTCTTTCGCCAAGAGCCGACATGTCGATGACCGATCGCATGGAGCGCCCGATAAGACGCTGGATTTCATGGCTCCGCCCGCCGATTCCCCTGACCGAATCCCTGGGAGTCCGGGTATGCGTCGATCTTGGAAGCATCGCGTATTCGGCAGTGACCCACCCCCGGCCTGTCCCTTTCAGGAAAGGCGGCACCTTTTCTTCCACGGAGGCCGTGCAAAGAACCCGCGTGTTCCCCCACTCGATCAGGGCCGATCCCTCCGCGTACAGGTTGACCGCCCGGCTGATCGAGACCGGTCGCATTTCATCAGGTTTTCGTCCATCGTGTCTCAAAATGATTTCCTTCACACCGATCCCCCTGACTTTTCGATCCCGCCTACGGCTTGCGTGCCAATTGCCAGGGCACCGTCAGGTCTACGGGAGCCTTATCCTGGCTTTCTTTCCCGTTGACGAGGAACCGCACCCTGGTGAGAGGGCGGAAATTTTCGATCGCCGTCCTGACGATCCCCGTCATGACAAGGTTGGCTTTGCCCGAAGGAAGCGCCGCGATCGAGCGCATGCAGGCATCGTTAACATCGAGAAAAAGAAGGTCTCCCGTCCTGAAGACATGCAGGACGGTGGATTGGGAATCGAGAAGCCCTTCCGCCTTGAGAAGCCCGAAGAGCGTTTGGAGAACTTCCCTGAGATCCGCCTCCAGCAAGCCCCCGCTTGCCGCAGCACGGCTTTCGACAATCTCTTCCCCCTTCAGCGAGTAGACCTTGTAACCCGGGCGGGTTGGGACCGCCTTTTCACCAGGGATCGGTTCCTGCCCGGAAACGATGGCCGTTTCCGTTGGGCCGCCCTTCTTGTCCACCCACTTCAGGGCAAGTCCGGTACCGAAATAGCCGAGCGTGAAAAGCAGGAGCAGCACGGCGGACCAGCTGACGAGCCGGAGCAGCCATGGAGCCTTTGCCTGTTCCGGTGCCCTTCGCGCCTGTCTTGTCTGGGATGGTTCGGAAGTTTCGTTTTTCATCCGCGATATCCACTCCTTAACGGTATAGGGTCTTCAGGTAAGAGGACATTCCGGAAACCAGGGAACGCAGGAGGCGGTCCATGAAAACCGGGTCGTTCAATAGCCTCCTGTCCTCCGGTTCGGTCAGGTAACCCATCTCGACAAGCACGGCTGGCATGGCCGCACCCCGAAGAACGAAGAACGGGGCTTGTGCGACCCTGGACATCGGAAGTCCCGAACTGCGGCCCGAGCCGAAAAGGCTTTCAGCCAGTTTTGTGCTCTGCCCGATCTTGGCGTTCTGCTCCATGTCGCCAAGGATCTTGAGGAGAAGGTTCGTCTTCGCATCAGCGTCCTGGACCGTGTTGTTCCTTCCAAGTTCGCGGTTTTCGTAAAGCGCCAGCCGCATGGCATCCTTGTCGGTGGGAAGGGCCATCAGGTAGATTTCGACCCCCCTGGCATGCCGGCCCCTCGGGAGGGCGTTGCAGTGCAGGCTGACAAACAGATCGGCGTTCCACCCGTTGGCGAGGTCCGTTCTCTCGTTGAGGCGAAGGTAGGTATCGTCCCTCCGGGTCAGGCGGCCTTCAAACCCCGACTCCTTCAGCAGCGCGACAAGCCTGGCCGCGGCTTTCAGGTTGAGATCCTTTTCCCGGAACCCGCCTGCAACGGCGCCGGGATCGTGACCTCCGTGCCCCGCGTCCACCGCGATAACAAACGGCTTCCCATCGGGCCTTTTCCCGGGAAAACCTCCCTGGGAGCTGCTTTCCGGTGGAGTCGCAACCGGGCTCGGCACCGGTACGGGCACAAGCGAAGCAGGCGGCGGTGGAACTGGGCCATCCGCCGGCACTCCCTTCGCCAGGAAATCGACGACAAAGCGCTCCGGCTTGTGAAGGGAAAAGGCTTTGGCGGAATCGGCACGGTGCTGGAAACGGACGATGATTTTCTCGCCGAACTGGGTGATGGCCACGGAGACATCGCCCGTGTAAGGAGAAGGAACTCCGCCAATCGAGCGGCTTGAAGCCGCGCCGAGGGTCAGCTCGACCTCTCCGGGAGAGATCTTCGCATCGGGTTCGACGGCGGCCGAAAGGTCGAGGACAGCCCTGATCCGCTCCCCGTTCCGGCTCCATCGTATTCCCAACAGCTGGGGCAAGGGGCCGTAGACGGACGGTGGCTTTTCGCCGGGCTCTGGAGGCGTTGCAGCCGAAGGCGCAGGGGGCGCTTCGACCTTCTCGGCGAGAGGGCTCGTTCCTGCGAAACGAAGCCTCACGACAGCGCCTTTTCGTGAAAGGAGCCCTTCAAAAAGGCGGAGCGCACCGCGGTTTTCCGCCCACCATTCCCCTTCTTCAGCCTTGACGGCCGCGGCGAGGGGAATGATCTGTCCGGTCTCCGTCCTCGCCGCCGCGGCGCCCAGGACGAACTCCAGGGTCTTCTTGCCGGAAGTCACCAGGAGCTGATCGCCTTTCACCGCAGCCTGGCAGCCAAGGACTTCGGCCATCCCTTTCAAACCGACCCGCTCCAGCCCGTCGCCGGACCTGACGCTCACCGAGCCCGCGATACCGTTCCCTTTCCAGAGAGTCCAGCCCATCTCCGCGGACCAGGCCGGCGCAGTGGCGACCAGGATGAGAAGCAGGCAGAAAAGGAGCTTAGGAACCGGCGACCGCAACATCGTTGATCACCATAGTGCAGCCACCCGTCCCACCGAAGAAGCGGAGGTCGTTTCCCAAGGCATGGACTTGCCTGAGCCAATCGGCCAGGTTCCCTGCAACCGTGACCTCGGCGACCGGGTGGACGGGTTCGGCACCTTCCATCAGGGTTCCCTTCACCCCGAGTGAAAAGTCCCCGCTAACGGGATTGATCGTATGAAGGCCCATGATTTCCGTCACGAGGAGCCCCCGGCCTGCCTCGGCAAAGAGGGTTTGGGGAGACTTCCCGCCGGGAACCGGGAACAGGTTCGAACAGCCCGCATCAGGAGCAGTCCCGTTCCCTCTTGTCGCGTTACCCGTTGAGGAAACACCGGACTCCCTGGCTGAACGAAGATCGTAGAGATAGTTTTCAAGGACGCCCGAGGACAACAGGGATGTGCGCCGTGTCCGCACCCCTTCCCCGTCGAAGGGACTGGACGACATCCCGCCGGGCAGCCGCCCGTCGTCAACGAGGGAAAACGCGCTCGATGCAACGAGGGTTCCAAGCTTTCCCTTGAGCAGGGATTTGTTCCTGAGAACGTTCGGGGCAAGGAACAGGTCCCCGATGGCATCGATGAAGTCGGCACAGCTTTCCGGATCGAGAAAAACAGTCATCCGGCCGGTTTCAATCGGTCTTCCGCCCAGGATCATCGCCGTTTTTTGGACCGCCTGCTTCGCCACGGCGATCGGATCCAGCTTTCCCGCAAAACGGGAATCCTCTCCAAAACCGCCCATCTCGTAGGATTCATTTTCCTGGAGCACGACCGCAACCCCGCAGGAAGCGGTGGTTCCCCGCTGCCAGGCCCCGAAGCCACGGGTGTTTCCCAGGAAGATTGCCCCCCAGCCATCGCTCCAGGAAGCGCTTCGGACGGAGACAACCCTCTTGTCCGCGCTCTTGGCGGCTTCGGTCATTTCGAGACAGGATTGCACTCTCTGCTCATGCGTGAGAGCCCGCAAATCCGGATCTTCGAGGTGCAGGTCCTCCTGCTCGGGCTCGGCGGCCCCTTCACCGATTTCGAGGAAGGGATCGGGCTCCGAAACAGCGGCATTGGCCAGGCTCCACTCCACCAGTTCCGATAAAGCCCTGCGGTCAAACCGGTTGACCATGGCCAATCCCTGGCGCCCTCCCGGCAACAGGGCACGAAGGGTCACGGAATGACCGAAACCATTGCCATCCTCCTCCGGGACTCCTTCGCGAAGACTGATGTGGCGGCTTTCCCCCTCGGAGTAGAAGACGTCGGCAGCCGCGGCGCCTCCCTTCAGGGCTTTTTCCAGCAGCCAGCCACAAAAGCTTTCCACCTGGTCGGTTTTCATCGGGTTTTTCACCGGCTTGCGGCCTCCTCGAGGATGATCCGGGCCGCTTCCCGGACATCCCCCCTCGTTACGTCAAGGTGGGTGACAAGCCTGACCCGTTTCGGGTTCACAACGTTGAACAAAACGCCCTTGTGCCGGCAGCGGTTCGCGAGTTCACCCGCCGACAGGCCTTCCTTGCGGATACCGAAATAGACCATGTTCGTCCTCCGGAGGCAGGGTTCTACGGAAAGGTCCCCGCTGTTGAGCTGTTCAGCAAGGATTGCCGCATTCTCGTGGTCTTCCGCCAGCCGGGCCACGTTCTCCTTAAGAGCGACGAGTCCTGCGGCAGCCAGGACCCCAACCTGCCTGAGCCCTCCACCGAGAACTTTTCTCCAGTGCCGGGCCTCTTCGATGAAATCAGCCTTTCCGCAGACCAGGGAACCGACCGGGGCGCCAAGCCCTTTTGACAGGCAGAGCTGGACGGAATCGACAACCCCGGTGTATGTCTTCACATCCATATCCCATGCAACCGCCGCGTTGAAAATCCGCGCTCCGTCCATGTGAACGGCAAGGCCGAGATCCCGCGCCGCTGTTGCCACCTTCCGGAAAGCTGCGGGGGGAGCCGCGTTGCCCCCTTCCCGGTTGTGCGTGTTCTCGAGACAGAGAAGGCGTGCGGGAGCGAAATGGACGTTGGCGGGGCGGACCCATCCCTGTATTGAATCGACAGCGGGGAGCCCTCCCTCGTCTCCAACCGGGAGGGGCAAGATACCGCCAAAAGCGGCAAGTCCGCCACCCTCATAGTTGAATATGTGGGATTGGTTTCCCAGGATGGCGCCTTCGCCCCGCCGGCAGTGGCAAAGCAGGCTGACAAGGTTGCCCTGTGTGCCGGAGGTGACGAAAAGGCCCGCCTCGTGCCCGGTCATTTCCGCACCGGTTTCCTCCAGTCGACGAACCGTGGGGTCTTCCCCGTAGACGTCGTCGCCGACGACGGCCTCAGCCATCGCCCTCCTCATCGCGGCCGAAGGCCGCGTTACGGTGTCGCTTCTCAAGTCAATCGTTTTCACGGGCGCAACTCCTCCTTTATGCCTTGCTTTTTCCTGCTGCATTCCCCGCAACCATGGCACCCCTTGACGCACCGTCCCAAAGGGTGGCGCCCATGGAGGAGCAGGAAAAGGAACAGGACCAGGCTGCCGCTCAATACGAGGCCCACCAAGGGGAACATCCTCACAGGGGAACTTGCAGGCGTGCCCAGGGGAGAAAATCTTCACTGACCGGAATCCCCATCTGGACTCCCGGCCGATTCCAGCCGTGAAAATCAGTTCCCGCCGTGGTGTAAAGTCCCATGACGCTTGCGAGCTTGAGGTACCTGTAAATCTCTTCGTACCGGTGATGACTCGACAGGCACTCGAGGCCCCAAAGACCCATTTCCTTCAATTCCCCCAGGACCCGCTTGAGATCCGGTTCCTCCAGCCCCATCTGCCCGGGGTGGGCCAGAACGGCAACCCCTCCGCTCTGCCGGACCAGGGCAATGCATTCCTCCGCGGAAAGCCTGATCCTGGGAATGTAGGCTGCGGCCCCATCGGCAAGATAGTTTCGGAAAGCTCCCCCCATATCCTGTGCGTAGCCCTTTCGGATCATGACCCTGGCGATATGGGGGCGGGCGATCACATCCCCCTTCGCTTCAGCCTCGACTTCCTCCAGGGTCACTTCCAGCCCGAGCTCCCGAAGACGCTGGCAGATGGCCACGTTCCTGTCCTTGCGGTGTTCCCTCAGTCTTTCGAGGCGCTTTTCCAGGGGACCGTTTCCGGGGACAATGTTATAGCCCAGCAGATGCAAAGTGTAGGGAGCTTCCGCGGACAGCTCGATGCCGGAAAGTCCCCGGACTCCGGTGTGGCGGCAGGCAGCAAGGAATTCGGGGACCCCTTCCGTCGTATCGTGGTCGGTCAGGCTGAGAACGGAAACCTTCCTGCCCTTGGCTGC
>ENA-OSEO01003692-OSEO01003692.1-sediment-metagenome-genome-assembly--contig:-NODE-3692-length-17379-cov-3.736736_pt1 | contig 17379 bp, 15 predicted proteins | sample MGYA00237883_ERZ534232 | MGnify/ENA metagenome assembly ERZ534232
TCAGCTAAGCAGGCTTCTTAAGAGCAGGAGAGGGGTAAGGGATATCCCAATAATCATGCATACCAGCCTTTCCGAGGACAAGGACCGTTTCTGGGCACTCTCTTCGGGGGTGGATGCCTTTATAACTAAAGATTTCGACAATCTGGAAAGGCTTTCGGAAAAGGTAAAGGAGCTTTTAGGTTCCGCAAAACCCTTAGACCGTAGGATCATCCAGGAGGATGCCGAGGGAGTAAATGATGTAACTGCCCTGGAGATGCTTGGGAATCTCTTTGACCGGGAGCTTTTCCGGTCTACCATTCTTAATGAACTGGCGGCAGTGGAAAAGTATATAGGTTCGCTGTCCCTCTCCTCCCTGGAGATTCTTAGGCTTCTCTCCAAGATCTGCGAGGCACACCTGGGTATAATCCTCCTTAGGTATGGAAAGCTTGCCTTAGCTTATTCCCTTCCCTCGGAGGGAATCTTTAAAAAGGATGCGGAAGACTTTTTAAAAATATCCCTTTCCGATTTCCGGGAAAAAACCGGCGGAGAGGAGGAGGAGCTTAGAGAGGTAACCTATGGTCTGGAAAACAGGAAGGATTACGAAAAGGTAAGACTGGATAACAAAAGACTAAGCTCTTACACCTACTTTCCCCTGCTGGGGAAGGGAGAAGCGGTTATAGGTACCCTTCATATCGGAAATTTAAGCAACAACTATTTTTCCGAAAAGATCTTGGATAATATCGCAATCTTTGCCAAGGGAGCGGGGATGGTCCTGGAAAATGCCATTCTCTTTAACCGTATCAATGAAATGGAAAGAAAGGTAAGAAATGTGTTCTCCAAATTCGTGCCCCAGGAGATTATTAAGGAACTCCTGGAACAAAAGGAGGGGGATACGGCCATGAAGGTGGGGGAAAAGCGGAGTGTGGCGATCCTCTTTTCCGATATCCGCTCCTTTACGGTAATATCGGAAAATAACTCCGCAGAAAACATTGTCTCCTTTCTTAATTCCTATTTTCAAAAGATGGTGAGCATTATAAAGGAATGCGGCGGGGTTATAGATAAATTTATTGGGGATGCGATTCTAGCCATCTTCGGAGCCCCGGTTAGTTACGATAATAATGCCGAAAGAGCGGTGGAGGCTGCGGTGGGAATGATAAACAAGCTCTCCGAGATAGATGCCTCCTCCCTTGTGCTTCCCCAGGGTGGGTTTCAGATCGGTATAGGGATACACGAAGGCACTGTAATTGTGGGCAACATCGGTAGTCAGGATAAATTTGATTACACTGTGATAGGAGATAATGTGAATCTTGCCTCCAGGCTGGAGGGAATAACAAAACACTATAAAAAACCGATAATTGTTTCCGAGGTAGTGGCAAAAAAGGTTCAGGGTCTTCAACCCTTAAGGGAAGTGGATACAGTCAAGGTAAAAGGGAAAGAGGAGCCTACAACTCTCTACTCTGTGGAAACAGAATCCCAGGGCCTTTTCTCCGAGGAGGCGATGCAGTATTACAAAAAGGGCCTTGTGTTGTATAAAATGGGAAACTGGAATACAGCTTGCGACTATTTCAATAAAACCCTGCAGATCGCCCCAGGGGATTACCTATGCGAACTTTACCTGGACCGATGTCGGGAATTCCAGGAGAATCCGCCCCCGCCGGAGTGGGGGGGAGCCATAGCTCTGGACTTCAAGTAGTTATTAAAGGATACGCTAATAATGAGTGCAGAAGAGTCTTCCTTTTTATCCTATCTAGTCCTCTCTCGGGAGGAGGTGTCGGATGGGGTTCTTGCCTCGCTCCTAGAAAACCGTGCTGTTACCCTGCTGAACACCCTGGGGGAACTGATTTTTTCTCTCCTTTCCCAGGAGGAGCCAGAATCCTCCCTGGAACAGTTTTTAAGAAAGGAGGGAATCTGCGGCAGGGAGGAGGACCTGGATTGGCTTAAAAAGTCGTTCTTGGAACTTAAAAGGAACTTATCTGAACCTGCCTCCTTGAGGGAGGGAATACTCCGCTTTCTCTGCGAGGATTCCTCCTTTTTCCGGCTTTGGATAAAAAGAACCAAGGGCAGCGACGCCTATACCCTTCTTCTCTCCTCCTTCAGTATAATCCCCTATTTCCCCGAAGGGAGAAGCTCTGCACAGGTAAGGGAGCTATTAAAGGAACTGGATCCCCGTTTTCCCTTTCCCTTTCAGGGAATTATGGTTTTGGAGGGAGAAACCCTTTATACTGTAAAACCGGAGATTGTTAGGACCTGGGAGCCGGTAATCTCTTTTCTGCAGGAAAGGGAGGACTTTAGGGTTTCCATTGTTACCTGGCGAAGGATCTGATTATTTAAAAAATTAAAACTCTGGCGTTTTAAGATGTTTGAACCCGTCGGAAAATCCGTAAAATTCCACCAGGGAATTTATTACTCCAATAGATTCCTTTTTTGCCTTGATAATGCTGCATCCTGTGCAGAGGATCTTTGGATTAAGATCCGGCTTCATCCACCGGGTTTCCACCTCCAGCTGTAGTTCCTTTTCCGGCAGAAGCCCTGTTTCCGGTAGGCGGATGGAGACTCTAAAGGTTTTATTCATGGTTAGAGGGTGTTCGGCAAGGATCATTATACCCGTAGGCGATATATCCCCCAGTCTGCCCAGGGGCTCTCCTGTATCCAGGTCTAGTATTTCAAGATAATAGAAAACCCTTCTTCTGGGGATCCTTCTGTTCTCCTGCATCTTCCAGCTCCTTTGTTATTATTGTAAAACCTCGGGCAGGGTTTTACAAGCAGAGAATAGGCAAAGATTTAATAGAAACTAGAAATGGGAGATAGTCTTTATCCCCTTTCTCGCTATGATCTTAAGCCCTTCCTCTGTATCCTCTATACGAAAAATTATTACAGCCTTTTTCTTTGAATTCTCCAAGGAGGAATAGATGTATTCTATGTTTACCTCCTCGACCTTCAAGAGATTGAGAACCGAAGCAAGCCCGCCGGGGTTATCATCCACCTCTATGCCTATTACCTCCGTAACCTTGGCTGTAAAGCCAGCCTTAGCCAGAAGGGAAAGGGCCTTTTCCGGATCATCCACTACAAGGCGCAGTATGCCGAAATCCTTTGTGTCCGCCAGGGTAAGGGCTCTCAGATTTATTCCCTCCCTGCCTAAAAGATCTGTAACCTCCGCAAGCCTTCCCTTGGTGTTTTCAAGAAATACTGATATCTGTTTCAGAGTCATAACCCATCTCCTTTAAATCTGCCTTTTATCCAGCACCCTCTTTGCCTTTCCTTCGCTCCTGGCAAGGGTTTTCGGTTCCACAAGTCTAATCCTTGCCTGCACTCCCAAGGTGTTCTTAAGCTCTCTACCTATCAGATCCCGGAGTTCCTCAAGCTTCTTGGTTTCATCGGAAAAGATGGAGCTGTCCACCTCCACATCCACCTCCAGTTCATCCAGCCAGGCTCTGCTGCGGTCAATGATTATCTGGTAGTGGGGGAGAGTCCCTTCAATATTTAAAAGCACCTGCTCGATCTGGGAGGGGAACAGGTTTACACCCCGGATAATAATCATATCGTCCGTTCTGCCCAGGAGCCTGTGCATCCTTGTAAGAGTTCTGCCGCAGGAGCAGGGTTCCCTCATAAGGTAGGTTATGTCCCTGGTTTTGTACCTAAGAAGGGGGGTTCCCTCCTTGGTCAGGGTGGTCAGTACAAGTTCCCCCGGCTCACCGTCTGGTAGAACCTCTCCTGTAACAGGGTCAACAATCTCGGGATAGAAGAGGTCCTCCTGAATATGGAGTCCATCATTATTTTCGCATTCACAGGCCACCCCTGGGCCGATTATCTCCGTAAGGCCGTAAATGTCGTGGGCCTTGATGTTCAGAGCCTTTTTTATCTCCTCCCTCATACCCTCGCTCCAGGGTTCGGCCCCGAAGATTCCCGACTTTAGGGATAATTCCTTAAGATCGAAGCCCTCCTCACGAGCCGCTTCTGCCATATACAGGGCATAGGAAGGGGTGCAGGCTAGTATTGTGGCTTGGAAATCCTTCATTACCATAAGCTGCCTCTTTGTATTCCCCGCGGAAATGGGGATAACACAGAGGCCCAGTTTCCTGGCTCCATAGTGGACCCCGAGGCCCCCGGTAAAAAGACCGTATCCATAGGCATTCTGGATTATATCCCCGGGACCAGCTCCTGCTGCAGCCAGTGTTCTTGCCATGCTCTCCGACCAGAGTTCAATATCCCCCCTGGAATAAGCCCCCAGCACGGGAATTCCCGTGGTGCCGGAGGAGGTGTGCACCTCCACAATCTCCTCCTTGGGAATTGCAAGCAGCCCAAAGGGGTAGGTATCCCGCAATTCATCCTTGGTGGTAAAGGGAAATTTTCCCAGATCGGCAAGGGATTTAAGATCCCCAGGTTTTACCCCCGCCTTATCAAACTTATTTCTATAAAAGGGGACATTGTTGTATAATTTTTCCAAAAGAATCTGCAGGGATCTTAACTGTATACCCTCCAGTTCCCCTCTCTGTAGGCTTTCCCTATTTTTATTCCAGATCAAAACATTCCTCCCGGCTGTGTAATTCACTTCTATCCTGCCTGATCAACTCCGGTGGGTTTCTCTTACAGGTTGGATTTCCGCGGCAATTCTATAAGGAGTAAAATCTCTTGTCCATAGAATAATAAAAAAAGCTGCCCCATTTAAGGCAGCTTGGTTCTTTATCAACTATATTTTAACAACCATAATAGATCAAAAGGCGACATTGCCTTCAAAACTATTTTAAAATTAAATCACTATTCCCAAAACAGCGATTCGCATTTTGAACTACCTCGGTCTAGGCTTAGTAAAATATTGACCAATTTTACAACTATAATAGATCAAAAGGCGACATCGCCTTCAAAACTATTTTAAAATTAAATCACTATTCCCAAAGGTTAGCAATTTCAAAACTATCGGCATTGACAGTGATTGTATAATCATGGCTGTCGTAATTCCAGTTGGAAACCCCTTCCAGAATCTCTACATTCTCGTATATCCCTCCGCCGAGTTCCCCGCCTTCATTTGTCGAGCTTCCATAGAATCTGAAGTCGTAGGTGCCTTTTCCATCCAGAACGATTAAGCCGGTTGAATAATCAGCAATGCTGTATTTCCTTGTCCCTTCGTAATCGTAAAAATTGATTGATGTCCAGGTGGAGGATCCGGTTTCTCTGTATTCTACAGTCCAGATTACCTCACCAGAGCGGTTGTAGATGCTTATTACAGGTTTAACCCCAAAAAGATCACAGCTTGTAAGCGCAATAAGAACCAATACGAGTAATGCTGCAACAGAAAGTAAGGCTTTAAATTTCTTCATAATAACTCCTTCAAGTAATGTATTGAATGAAAACTCTTATATATCCTAATATTAATTAAGTCAATATAAGAAAAATAGACCTATTTGATAAATTTATTTAAAACTTTTATTAAATTAATGCACCGGCAGGAGATTTTTTCTAATAAATTGCGTTAGAATAGTTGCTTATGAAAGAGATCTTCGAACTACCAAAAGAGGGCCTCTCCAGGGAAGAGATCCTTACAACTTTAAAGGATTATACAAGCCTTGACCCGGATTACAAGGAGGGAAAAACCTGGAGTCTTGTATACTATTTAAATGAGGAGCATTCCAGGCTGGTGCAGGAGGCTTACGATCTTTTTTCCAGTACCAATGGACTGAATCCCATGGTATTCCAAAGTCTGCAAAGGCTGGAAAGGGAAGTTATAGGAATAACCGCCCGTCTTTTATCCGGCAGCGACGATGTGTGTGGGGTGATTACCTCCGGTGGAACGGAAAGCTGTCTTCTGGCGGTTAAAACCTACAGGGATTATGCCCGCCGGGTTAAGGGCATAAGAAGACCGGAAATGGTGATACCGGAATCTGCCCACGTTGCCTGGGAGAAGGGAGGAGAGTATTTTGATGTAAAGATAAGACACATCCCTTTGGACAAGGATTACAAGGCAGATCTCTCCGCCACCGAAAGGCTCATCAACCGCAACACAGTCATGATTCTTGGATCCGCCCCCGGTTATCCCCATGGAATCATCGATCCCATTGAAGAGCTTGGACAGATAGCCCAAGCAAGGGGGATTCCCCTCCATGTGGATGCCTGTGTAGGAGGTTACCTTCTCCCCTTTGTAGAAAAACTGGGGTATCCGATTCCCCTCTGGGACTACAGGGTTCCTGGGGTAACTTCCATATCCGCCGATACCCATAAATACGGGTATGCGGCCAAGGGAACCTCCACAATAACCTATAGAAACCTGGAATTTCTTAAACACCAGATTTTTGTATACGAAAACTGGCCTGGCGGAGTCTTTGCTTCTCCCGCTCTCTTAGGAACAAGGCCCGGCGGTGTTTATGCAGCAGCCTGGGCAGCCCTCCACTCTCTGGGTGAAGCCGGCTATTTCGCTTTGGTTAAGGAGATAATGACCACCACAGAAAAGCTTATCCAGGGGATAAACAGAATTCCGGGACTTCAGGTTCTAGGGTCTCCTAAGGCCAGTGTCTTTGCCTACGCTTCCACGGACCGAAAGGTAAATATCTATGCCGTGGCCGACCTTTTGGAAGAGAAGGGGTGGCAGGTGGATCGCCTTCATCGCCCACAGGCTCTCCATGCCATGGTTAATCCCGGGCATTCGAAGGTTTCCGATCAATTCCTTGCCGATCTGGAGGAATCGGTAGGTTATGCAAGAACTCATCCAGAGCTCTCCAAAACCGGGAATGCAGCCCTGTATGGAACAATAGCCAATGTACCTTTCCGGAAAAAGGTTAAAAAGGAGATTCTGGAATACTTTTCTGCAAATTATAAGCACCCTTCGGTGAAGGAATAGGAATACAGTATAAAACCCTGGGGTTCTAGGGGGAATTGGGATTCAGGAAATAAAGGTTAATATTCCCTGCCTGGGAATATTAACCTTTTTAACCTTTTCCAGTTTTATATTGCATCTTTTTAAGCTTTTCTATATATTCAAACTTTAATAATAATTTTCGGAGAACTAAATAATAAACCTACCTAAGCTGCGTAACCGAGAGATTTTTTAAAAGAGATTCTTGTAAAATTATTATTAGAAAGAACCTCTAGAAAGGGTTGCTTTGGGAAGTACTTATAAAATAGATACATCCCAAATCTAAAGATCTTGGTAGTTTCACAAAACAAGGTTTTTAAAAACAGCCCCAAAAATACTGTAAATAGATTTGGAGGAAGGTATGACTTTTAAATCAAGAAAAAGGGGTCTTGGAATAAGGGGTAAGATACTTGCTGCAATACTGACAGTCTCTATAATCATGGTTTTTCTTGGTTTTGCCATTTTTTTCATGGTAACGGAGATAAGCGGTAACCTTTTAAACACCACCTATTATGAAAGACAGTTCAACAGGGCCCAGGAGATCCGTTGGCTGGATGAGGTTCTTACCCAGTCGTTACGCAACTATCTCTTTACCCAGGATTCGCAGTGGAAAACAAGGTATTTCGACCATGCGGACAAGTTGGACAGTATTGTAGAAGAGGCAGTGGAGGAAGCCAAGGTGGCAAAGGATGAGGCAACCAATGGTATTTTTTCAAGACAAGGTGTTGCCAATGATCAGCTTGTGATCCTGGAGGATGCTGCCTTTGAAAGGATAGATTCAGGAGATACCGGGGCAGCAGCACGAATACTTGAGGGTGCAGAGTATAATCAGTGGAAATCCCAGCTTCTCGATACTATAGATGAGTTTCTAAATGATGCAGAGAGGGGTTTGGGGGCCTTCCAGAAGGCGATGGATGATAATCTTGCCCTTTTTGCCCGGATGTCCCGTCTTATAATCATTGCAACCCTGATCTTGGGATTTATCTTTATAGTTATGGCCTTTGTCATTGCCCAGAGGATTGCCAAGCCGATAAAGGAGATGGCAGGCATTGCAGGGAGTATTTCCGAGGGAGATCTAACTAGAACAGTTTCCCTGAATAAGGGGGATGAGGTAGGGCAGTTGGCTGCAGCCTTCCGGAAGATGCAGGAGGAGCTGTCAAGAGTAGTTATTAAGGTCCAGAGCACGGCTCTAAATGTAGCCTCGGGTAGCGAAGAGGTAAGCTCAACAGCTCAGGCCATGTCCCAGGGAGCAACGGAGCAAGCGGCATCGGCGGAAGAGGTTTCCTCCTCCATGGAGGAGATGGGTGCCAATATACGCCAGAATGCGGAAAATGCCCAACAAACCCAGAAGATTGCCCAGCATTCAGCGGAGAGGGCTCTGTCTGGTGGAGAGGCCGTGGAAAAAACCGTAAAAGCCATGAGGAAAATCGCAGAAAAGATCTCCATTATCGAGGAGATCGCGAGAAACACCAATCTTCTTGCCCTCAATGCTGCCATAGAGGCCGCCAGGGCGGGGGAGCATGGCAAGGGTTTTGCCGTAGTAGCCAGTGAGGTAAGGAAACTGGCAGAGAGGAGCCAGGAGGCTGCAGGAGAGATAAGCGAATTGTCTCAGAGCAGTGTAAGCATAGCGGAAACAGCTGGAACAATGATTGCTGAAATAGTTCCCGAGATCCGAAAGACTGCGGAACTGGTGCAGGAGATTAATGCTGCCAGCGCAGAACAAAACTCTGGTGCTGATCAGATAAACAAGGCTCTATTTCAGCTGGACCAGGTTATTCAGCAGAATGCCTCGGCTTCGGAGGAGATGGCTGGTATGGCGGAGAATCTATCCCAGCAGTCTCAGGAACTGCAGGAGGCAGTGTCATTTTTCAGGATCGAAAGGGAGTAAAAAAAACGGTATGCCTGTATCTCAAAGCCATTTTCGGGTAATTTCCGCCCATTTTCGCTTTGAATTGGCTACGCAAGTGGTCACGCCAAAAACGTGCTCAAGCCGTTTTTTTAAATAAATTTGGCTAATAAAAAGTTTATCTGGAGGTTACTTTGCATAAAATATGTATGCAAACAAGGAATAAAATAAACTTGTCGGGAGTTTAATTTTATACTATAATGCATAGTATATGTATGCGAAATCGATAAGGGATAAACTATAAGATGGAACCAATAGAGCAGGTGTTACCCGAAGGTCTTCTCGTAAATCGCGAATGGCTGCGGGAGAGAGGGTTTGACAGGCCGGTAATAGATTACTATCTCAGATCAGGAAAGCTTGTTTCCGTATGCCGCGGAATCTATAGAAAACCGGGTCCGCGATTGAAATGGGAGCATGTTGTATATTCTCTCCTAGAACTCGGATATACCGTACACATTGGTCATGAACGAGCCCTTCAGTTTCATGGGTATGCCCATTTCCTACAGTTAGAAGGTGAGAGTACAGTGACCCTGTATGCCGAGAAGAAAACTCCTCAGTGGCCTTTTGAACTTAAAACAAAACTAGAACGGCTAGCGCGTAACCCTTTTTCTGAAACGTATAACCGAGGGATAGAGAAGGTACCCTTCGGCAGCTGGGATTGGGAAGTACTATATTCGTCTCCTGAACGTGCTTTTATTGAAGTGTGCAGTACCTTGGATACCGGGGTGGCTATTGTGAACGCGGATAAATCTTTCGAGGGGGCGGGATCACTGCGGCCGAAGTTACTCCAGGACTTATTAGAAAATACGCAGCAGGTGAAGGCGAAGCGGCTTTTTTTATGGTTCGCCCGTCGCCATGCTTTCCCCTGGTTTTCAGAAATAGACATAGATAATATTGAACTCGGTTCCGGGAAGCGGCAGATTGTAACAAACGGTGTGTATGATTCCGAGTTTCAAATAACTGTGCCTAAGGAGCTTATGGATGGACAGGACGAACCCCTATTTTAAGCAAGTCTCACTTCTTATTCGAGCTCTTCCTGTTGTCGGCCGGTCAGATTGTTGTGCATTAAAAGGAGGAACGGCGATAAATCTATTTATTCGGAATATGCCGAGACTTTCGGTAGATATTGATCTTGTCTATCTCCCGATTAAAGGGCGGGAAGAGAGCTTACATGAAATCACTGCTGAGATGGAGCGAATAGAAAAAGATTTACGAAACAGCATAAAAGGTATTTCCATTCAGCGAAGCTACCTAAACCGTACGAAAGTATTAATCAGACTATTACTGGAATATGACAGAGCAAAGATCAAGATAGAGATCTCTGCCGTATTGAGAGGGACCGTTTATAGGGGGTCGCTTAGAAAGATATGCGCGATAGCTGAGGAACGCTTTGGGTATGCGGAGGTTCCTATCGTTTCATTCGAAGACCTCTTCGGCGGAAAAATTGTTGCGGCCTTAGACCGTCAGCACCCCAGGGATTTATTTGATGTCAAACACCTGTTAGAGAACGAAGGTATCTCCGAGAAACTTAAAAAAGCTTTCATTGTTTATCTTATCTCGCAGGACAGGACGATTCACGAGGTTCTTAATCCGACGTTCCTTGATATCGAAGAAAAGTTTTTCAAAGATTTTCAGGGAATGACAATCTAGTATGTCGATCTTGATGAGCTGAAAGAAACGAGAGTTAGACTTGTAGATTCAATTAAAGACTCGCTTAATAGGGAGGATAAGGAGTTTTTATTGGCATTCAAACGAGGTAATCCGAATTGGACATATTTCCCTGAACCTCACATTAAAGATTTACCGGCGGTGAAGTGGAAGCAGGATAATTTGGATAAGATTGAAAAGAAGAAACGGATGAAGATGATTGACAAGTTGGAGAAGATTCTCTCAAACATTTGAATATTCGGAATACGTGAAACACCCTTCCGATTTTACCTAAGCACGAAATCATAAAATTCTGGAATTGACCATCTTCGATTTCAGTTTCTAAACACATCTTTTGAATACATATTTACAGAAATTCATTTCATAGGACGAATAAACTACATTTTCATGTGGTTCGCACCGGTATTTAATTCTGTACACTTATCATCATGGAGGGAATTGGACAGCCTTCAGCGAAGAATCAAAATTAAAGTTTAATTCCATATCGTATAGTGTGACAAATCTTACGAGCCGTTTTCTTGTTGAATTCCTGGGAAGAGTTCTTCTATTTTATTTTTTCCATCCTGTCCGCCGGTGATAAACTCTGTCATCGTAAATTGATTTTCGGAGGCGATTGCTTCTCGAGCAAGTCTTGAATAATACTCAAGACAGTACTCATAGTTCTTTCTTTGTTCTGTTTCGATATTTTCAAGATACCCCTGTACCTGGTTGGGTAATTCTGCGATAAGATAGGCGCTTTCCAGATTCTCGGTGTATGCGGTGAAAACCTGTTTTTCCCAATTGGAATCGGCTTCGGAGATAAGTTTTTTATACTCTTCATTTGTAGATTGAAGGGATTCAATTAATTTCTGTATGGATGCGGCGTGTTTTGCTGGATTATTCGTGGTTGGAATAATAGTGGGAATCAACAGGATTCGCGAATTAAATTTTCGATAAATGCGGGCTATATAGTGACGATCAACCGATATCGTTATAAACCGCCCCGTCAACGTAAGCAAGGACATCCATAAAAATGCCAAGAATCAATACGGATGGGATATATATAGTAGGTAAGCGTAATGTTAAAATGGAACGAAAATAGTAGCGAAAAGCAATATATTAAAGAAAACTATGCAATTGAATTGGCTACATAAGTAGCTATGTTAATTTAAATAAAAAAACGGTATGCCTGGACGTCTTAAGCATACCGTTAATTTATCAAGGGTGGGTTACCTACCCTGATTATATTTTCGGCTCGGGAAAGCGGGAACTTTATCTATTTTGATTACCCTTAGACACTTTAATTTACTGTAAAACCTTAACCTCTGTCCCCTCGGGCCAGCAGGATTCGCAGATGATATTCACAAGCCTCCAGGAGAGCTCTGTATAATCTCTCGTTTTTATCTAACACTTCGGTAAGATCCTCTGCCTTGGAATTGTCCTTAAGGATCTCCAGGGAGATCTCCTGTACAAGAAAGCCTGCAAGATCCCTGCTGCCGGAGGAGAGTATCCTCTGATCTATACTGTCCAGCTCCTCAAGAACAGGTCTCGAATCTGCTGGTTCCAGATCCTTCAGTTTCCCAAGAAGTGATATTCCCCGTTCCGCTAAGGTTTTAAGGATTTCCAATTCCTTCTCAAGTTCCTTTAGAATTTCCTTGAGCCTGGAGGTGTTCCGCTTCTTCGATGCCACTTCGGCAGGGCCAAGCTCGGCGTTTTCTTTAAGATCGCTTAGAATCCTGTTTATCTCTTCCCTTCGAATCGGCAGATCTGGGAGCGCTGAAGGGTCTGAGTATTCCATGCCCTCAATTTTTATCCCCTCAGGAGAGAGGCTAAAGGTTGTCCTTTCCGGCAGTTCTCTTAATTGAGATTCAAACCAGGTTTTATAGAAGTTAAGCCTCTGATCAGTGAGGGTTTTACCGCCCCTATTGTTTTCACAGTAAAAGGGCTGGGCATTCCAAAGAACCCTGCAGGACCAGGTTTCAATAGGTTCGTAGCGGTTTGAATGGGATTGTGCCCTCTCTTCAAAAAAACTTCCCCTGTAGTGGGTCTGAAGGCCTGGATAACCCAAATCCAGCCCAGCTATAAAAATTGGGCTGCAACCGAGATGTCTTGCCAGATCCCAGGCGCTGGTAACCACGGATCCGCCGGCCCCAAGTTTGCCAAAGCTCCCCAGTTTTTGCTCAAACCTCTGGCCTAAGGGGAAAAGAGAGCTGCAGAAGTAGAGAACCGTAGATCCGGTAGTGTTCTTTTGAGGCAGAAACTCCCCAAGGGCTGGGAGATTAAGCTCGTCGGCAAGGGAAGGGAAGAATCGGAAGGTTCTGGGATGGGTGGAGGATTCGGATACAAGAGCAGTTTCGGAAAGATTGCACCCCTCCAGGTGCCGGGTGTTCCAGTATTGCGGATCCACCACCACTGTAAAATCCGGCTCTATTCCCCGAGAGGTCAACGCCTTAAGAGCTGTATCCACGGCGAAAATAACCATTCTTTCCCTTAGAGAATCCAGAATCGGCAGGACCAGGTCCAGGGAAGGTCCGGCGGCGCAGACCAGGGCAGGGATTCCCACAAGGGATCCAAAAAGGGAACTTACAGGTTTAGCTTTCTCCAGGTAGGGGAGATTATAAAAGAGGTTTCTCACCCATAATCTGCCGAATCTTTTTAGGGTATTGCGGTTAATGTCTCTGCGGGAGAGATAGTTTTGGATTGATCTGTCCGCCTCTTGGTAGTATGTCTGATCCTTAAGATAGAGACTTCTTAATTTGAAGATCCTTACCTGGCCGAAATAATCCTCTGGAAGATACCTGGAAACCAATTGAGGCGGAAGGGCTAAAAGAAAGGAGATTCTTGGGTTTTCAATAAGTTCTGTAATATCCCTGGCCCTAAGAAGCCGGATAAAAAGCTCTAGATCAGGTTCAAGGATTATCCCCTTCGCCTCCTGGTTGAGCTCCAGGAAGGCCTCTACCTGATAACCCAGGCCGAAGCCTTGGAAGATACAGATTCCGGAGTTAGGATCGGGGATCTCCCTCTCAAGAAGTCTCTTTGCCTCCTTCAAGGGATCGTAGGGGGAGTGTAGGAAGGTTCCTTCATATTTTGCAGTTATTGCTCCAGAGGGGGTTTTTACAATCTCTAAACCGGTGGATTCCTGCAGGATTTTATCCAAGTCCTTCCGGGGAATCTCTAAGCCGGAATTTTTTAGTGCCCTGAGATTACCCTCCAGGAAAAGGTTTCCCTCCTCAAGCTTATCCTGGTTCTTCATTCAAGCTCCAGGTTTATAGTCATTCCTGGTTCAACGGGAGTACCTGCGGGAGGATCCTGGTTAACCACCCACCCCTCGCCTGTTATCCTTACCCGGATCTCCTCCTCCGCAAAGAGGGGCAGGATCTGTCTTTTGGAAAAACCTGTAAAATCAGGCACTGTTTCCCCGATTTTTACAAGAGGCGGCTTTTCTATTTGAATTATTCCTGTATGCTCCACCACAATATCAGAGGATCGGGGTATTCCAAGATAAGAAACCGCTTCCTCCGAAAGGCTTGCTGCCAGGGGGGCGGCTATTCTTCCTCCAAGGTATTCTCCTGCCTTTGGATTATCCAAAACCGTATAGACTATTATCCTTGGATCCTCCGTGGGAAGGATGGAAAGACAGGAGGCTACAAAGGCAGTTTTGGAATACCTTCCTGTAGCCTTGTCAATAACCTCCGCGGTTCCGGTTTTGGAGGAGACTCTTACTCCTTTAACACCTGCCCGGGTAGCAGTTCCACCAGGCTGGGTAGAGGTTTCCATCATTAGAAGCATAGCCTGGGCAGTCTCCTGGGATATTACCTGTCGTACAGGTTCCCGGCTGAACTCCTGGATTACTCTACCCTCGGGGGAGACTATCTTTTTTACTAGATGCGGTTTAAGAAGGGTTCCGCCATTTGCCAGGGCAGTAGCAGCGGTAAGCATCTGGACTGCGGAGACTGAAACCTCTTGGCCTATAGCTATGGTGGGTTTCGACCTGTTTGACCAGGAAAGGGAGTTGCGAAGTATTCCTGCTGATTCTCCTGGCAAAGGGAGAAGGGTAGAGGAGCCAAAACCGAAATTTCTTAACATCTGATAAAAGGATTGAGAATCCACAGATTCCGAGACCGCAGCAGCTCCGGCATTGCAGGAGTATTTGATTATTCCTGCTGGTGTAATCTCTCCATGAATCCCCAGACAGTTCAGCGGTGGACTCACAGCATCGTATTTCCCGCTGCAGTAAACCCTGGTGTAGGGATTTATCCCCCCCAATTCGATAAAAGAAGCCAGAGTGAAGATCTTGAAGACAGAACCAGGTTCGTAGGCATAAGAGGCCGGACGGTTTTGTCTCTCCAGTTCACTGGAAATAGAAAACCTGTTTGGATCAAAGCTAGGATAGGACACATAGGCAAGGATATCCCCGGTTTTTGCATCCATAACCATAAGCATTACAGAATCAGCTCGGTGCTCGGTGTAAGCTTTCCTGGCTAATTCCTCAGCCTGGTATTGCAGATTAATGTCCAGGGTAAGAAAAACCTGATTCCCGTAAACCTCTCCTCGTGCCGATTCGCCGGCTACGGGGGAAAGGGTATCATTCATAGAGTATTCTATTCCAGCAAGACCTTGGTTATCGATTCCGGTGTAGCCAAGAACATGGGCAGCCAAGGTTTTTTCTGGATAGGTCCTGCCGAACTCTTGCCTAAGATAGATCCCCTTTAGTTTACCCTCCTCAAGCAGGGCTCTGATCTTTTCGCTCTCCTGGGGTGTTATCTTTCTCTTTATCCAAAGACTGGCGGTTTTTGTTTTGAAATCCTCAAGCAGGGATTGATTATCCAGGTTTAGGGTGGAGGAAAGCAGGCTGGCAGTCTCCTCTGGCAGGGAGACATAGGGGATCCACGCCTCCACAGAATCCAGCCTGTTTTGAATGGCTAAAATCCTTCCATTTCTGTCAAGAATAGGCCCTCTCTCTACAAGCATCCGAGGAGCCAGGCCGGAGGAGGGGATGTCTTTTCTCAGAACCATGACTGAGAGGTATCTTGCAAGAATACCAATAATTATGAGGGCTGTAAAAATAGTAAAAATCAGATATCTGCGGGATATGCCCTTGTCCATTGAAGTAATAGTAATATGAAGAGCTTTTTATGTCGATATGAATTATGTAGTTATGACAACCTTACTTATGAGCCAGAGAATCAGGAAACGGTGGAAACCCTCTGCACCGGTCAGCCTGAAAAAGAGACAAAAACCATCCTCCGGCACAGGACCGCTACTATTTTCCGTAGTGCTAAAACCGGCGGACCCTGTTCCCAGAAGAAAGAGGTTTTCGCTTACCCTTCCTGTAGCTCTTCGACCGGGGAGGGAGCATCTTTTTGTGGCTGCCCTTGTTTTTCTAGGGCTTGGAATTCTTGCGGTTTCAACAAACCTACAGGATCGGTGGAGATACTCCGATTTTGCAGGTGTTCTCCTTCCTTTAGAGGTGGAGAGGGATCTTCTCCTTCTAAACTTTTTAGATCCTGTAAAGGAGGATACCCAGGTCTACGACGGCACCCTGCCCAGAGCCCTAGAGATGATGTCCTCCACTCCCATAACCTATACTATAAAACGGGGCGACACCCTCTCTGAGATCGCAAAAACACATAATCTGGATATCGGCACCCTGATAAATGTAAATTCTATAAAGGACGTAAGAAAAATTATACCAGGAATGGTTATCACAATCCCCAAAATCAACGGAGTTATTTATACAGTTAAAAGGGGAGATTCCTTAAGCTTAATTGCCCGCAGACAGGGAGTCTCTCTAAATGATATTCTGGATGCCAATAATCTGTCTTCGGATACCATACGGCCTGGAGAGACCCTCTTTATACCCGGGGCCAAGATAAGCAGATATGAATACGATCTTGCCATGGGGCAGCTTTTTTTCTACCCAACCCAGGGAAGACTTACCTCTCCTTTTGGATACAGGATAGATCCTTTTACAGGCCGGCGCAGGTTCCATTACGGGGTGGATATAGCAAATGCCCTTGGTACAAGAATCAATGCCGCGAGGGATGGAGAGGTAATCAGTGTTGCCAGTAACACCGCCTATGGGGATTACGTGGTAATAAAACACGACAATGGGTTTCAGACCCTTTATGCCCATCTTGACGGAATCCATATAAAAAAGGGACAATGGGTTAAACAGGGGCAATGGATTGCGGATATGGGGAATACCGGCAGAAGTACGGGGCCTCATCTCCATTTTTCTATATATAAAAACAACAATGCTCTTGATCCTTTACACTACATCCAATAGAGGGTTTCCTATGAGAAAACTTGTTTTGGTTCTAATAGTTCTTTTTGCCCTTTTTACTTTTCTAAATGCTTTGGGCACAGTCTAAAATTTAACCCTGCAGAGCAACTTTGCATTCCCTTTAAAAAAATGTTACAATCTCTGCAGGGAGGAAATTATGGCAGTAATAAATCAAACCGGTCAGTATCTCACCTTTACTCTGGATAATGAGCAGTATGCTGTAGATGTAGCCAAGGTAAGGGAGGTACTGGAGTACACCAAGGTTACAAAGGTTCCCAGAATGCCTGCCTTTATGTGCGGTGTGATCAATCTTCGGGGAAGTGTAGTACCGGTAATAGATCTCCGCTTGAAATTCGGCCTTAAGGAAGCGGAAAAAACCATCAATACCTCCATTGTGGTTATGGAGATAAGCATAGGAGAAGAAACCGTTGTCCTTGGGGCCCTTACCGATTCTGTTAACGAGGTGGTGGATTTTGAATCCAAGGATATAGAGCCTGCTCCCAAAATGGGAACCAGGCTGGATACGGAATTTATTAAGGGTATGGGAAAAAGGGACGACAGTTTTATAATTATCCTGGATATAGACAAGGTCTTTACCGCCGAGGAGCTAACCTCCGAGGCTATAGCGAGACCTAGCCTTTGAACCGCCGGGTGGATTAAACCCGGAGATTCGCATTTTGAACCGCCTCGATTTGAGTTTATCTAAATATTGGTTCA
>ENA-OSEO01003695-OSEO01003695.1-sediment-metagenome-genome-assembly--contig:-NODE-3695-length-17364-cov-8.966969_pt1 | contig 17364 bp, 15 predicted proteins | sample MGYA00237883_ERZ534232 | MGnify/ENA metagenome assembly ERZ534232
GGGATTGGGGATAAACAAACTAAGCATGAATCCTCAATCAATACCGGCAATTAAAAAAATAATACGATCGCTGAATGCTAAAGACGCCGAATTGTTTATTAAAGATGTTCTAAAAGAGAAATCCGAATCAGGGATCATGGAACTGCTGTTGAGTACTTATCGCAGCATTGTGTTTGAAATTGGATATTCCGAACCGTTCTCACCCGCGAACAATTCGTAAGATAATAATAATTTTCAAGCAATATTAAAAGTTTTTTCTCCGGATTATCCGGATTAAGATCAAGTGAACGTACCGGCTTGAATACTTAATATTGAGGAGAAAAAAGCATTTGAACACCGACCACATAAAAATAATTGCTGAAAACAGAAAAGCCAGACATAACTATTTCATCGAAGAGACATATGAAACAGGTATGGTTCTTCTGGGAACAGAAGTTAAATCTCTTCGACTTGGCCGTGTCAATTTGAAAGATTCATATGCCCGGATCCATAAAGGCGAAGTGTTTGCTCACCAGATTCACATCGGAGCCTATCCCTTTGCCCATTATGACAATCATGATCCGTTAAGAAAAAGAAAACTTCTTTTACACAAATACGAAATCAAGAAACTCTACGGCAAAGTCAATGAAAAGGGGTTTTCCCTTATCCCCTTAAAAATTTATTTCCAAAACGGGAAGGCCAAATTAACATTGGCCCTTGCCAAGGGTAAACGAAAGTATGATAAGCGTGAGACCATCCGGCGGCGTGACGAGCAAAGAGATTTTGAAAGGGCTAAAAAGGGACACTGAAATTTAAGGCCGTATTTTTTGCATAACAATTTTCTTCTATTAAAAGATGTTTTAAAATATATTTGTGTCTTCGGATTGTGTAAATAACTTCACATTGTGTAATTAAACTCATAGAATTAAGCAGCATATTTCAGCATGCTGTCATCATCGAAAATCATACCAACCCAATATCATTAGATTTATACTTTATATAAAGATTTTGGCATGGTTTCTGCTGACTCACAATTAAACCCCCTAAGACTTGAACCGTACCGCAAACGGTATATGCGCCAAGCGGGATTTTCCGCTGTGCTCCAATAAGCTGCGGTACATTAAGATGAAAGGGAAAAAATGGGAAATCGCATTAATTTATATCAAAAAAAATGTGGGCTCAGCAGAGAAGAATTGATCGAGATGGGAAAAGAAGCTCGCGAACAACGGGATATTCTGCTGGGAGAACACCCTGAACTTATAGAATTCCAAAGAGAAATCGACAGATGCCTCGACAATGCCGGAAATTCCGAAAACCGAATGGCGGTTTTAGCAGTAATGATTGAAGCCAAGCTCAAAGAGCTTCAAGATGAACTGTTGCATCTTTCGTCTCTGATGCAACAAATCAGAACACCGAATTACCTCCCCGACAAAAAAGAATGGTTTCCCCGGTAAAGAATCCTGGCCCATCATAGATCCCGTATTCCGGGGAAGGGTCAGAGTTTGGTTATCTCCAGAGGGGATTCGCTTTACCTTATGTTCATCGACTTACTGAAATTCCAAACATGATTGTTTCGTAAAAAGTCGATATTGCTCGCTCCGTGACCATTTGGGGGCGTTTCCATCGGTGCCGCTAAATTTCAAAAACTCGGCGCAAGCGCCTCAAACAGTTTGAAATTTTTAACGCTTCACCGATTGAAACGCTGATTCCCCAAATGCTCAAATGTCGCTCACAAAAGACTTTTTACGAGTTTGTCAAACATCAAATCCCAAATATTTTACCCTGTTAAATAATGCTTCGCATTAAATCTTCGATTTATTTAACAGGGTGAAAATTTGAGACCTGCCCGCTCGTGCCTTGCAATGGCAGGCGGGTTTATTTGTAATTTGCCTGCCCGCCGGCTTTTTGGCGGGGTGCTTGGAATTTGTATTTTTTGACATAATACTCCAAGGCAGAGCCATCTATCTCTAACTCCCGCGAAGCTGGGATTTTATAAGGGATCTGCCTTGTTGTCTCGGATGTCTTGGCCAAAGAAACAAACCACTTCCACCTTGCATTTTCTGGAAGGCGTGATTATAGTTTGTTGAAAAAGGTTTTTTTGTTCCTGGAAGAGCCCAAAAGATCTAAACCATAAAACGGATACAAATACACGATTGAATGATGAAAGAACATAACGAAAAATTGCCGGATCCCAAAGAAATCGAAAAAGAGATCAGTGATTTTCTGGCAAAGAAATTTGGCGGCAGCGTTAAAATGGTATCGCCGCTGGTGTTGCCCCAGGAGGTAACCGCCGACAAAGGTGAAAAACCGACCCAAAAAACGAAAAAGATCAATTTTGATTTAAAACCCGAAGAGCTTATCTCCTTTCTTGACCAGTATATCGTAAAACAGGACAGCGCAAAAGCCATACTGGCAACAAAAATATGTACACATTTCAACCGGATAAAACGTGCCGAGAACGCTTCTGATCAGAGCGAGGACATTGTCGGACGCATCAAAAACAACATACTCATGTTCGGTCCGACCGGTGTCGGCAAAACATATATAATTAAACTGATCGCCAAAAAAATCAATGTCCCGTTTGTTAAGGGCGACGCTACAAAGTTCAGTGAAACAGGTTACGTGGGCGGCGATGTAGAGGACCTCGTTCGTGATCTTGTCAGGGAAGCCGACGGTGACATTGAACTCGCTCAATACGGTATTATCTATATCGATGAAATCGACAAAATTGCATCAAGCCGAAATGTCATTGGCGTTGATGTATCGAGATCGGGTGTTCAGCGTGCGCTTCTTAAACCCATGGAAGAAACTGAGGTTGATTTGAAAGTCCCCCATGACCCCATTTCAATGATTCAGGAAATCGAACGCTTTCGTAAAACAGGGAAAAGAGAGAAACGATCGGTCAATACGGGCAATATACTCTTTATTATGAGCGGTGCCTTTGGCGATCTCGCAGAGATTGTCAGAAAACGAATTGCGGATCATGAGATCGGCTTTGGCGCAAAAATTAAAACAACACGAGACGATAGCGACATTCTTAAACAGGCAAAGGCGGAAGACCTCATAGAATTCGGATTTGAGTCCGAATTTGTCGGACGGCTTCCGGTAAGGACGGTCTTTGAAAAGTTGACGGAAGCCGACCTTTTCGAAATCTTGAAAAATCCCAGCAATCCGATAATTCTCGGCAAAAAACTCGATTTTGCAGCCTATGGTATCGATATAAAATTCGAAGACACGGCCCTTCGAATATTGGCGAAAAATGCCTTCCAGGAAAATACCGGCGCAAGAGGCCTCGTCAGCGCAGTTGAAAAGGCACTGCTTGTTTTCGAAAAGAAATTGCCGTCCACTCACATTAAAAAATTTCCGGTTACCGGCACGCACGTGGAACATCCCGAAAAGTCCCTCAAAAACATGCTGGCATTATCAGACCTTGATGAACTCAATGAGACGTATGAAAAGCTGTTTCTTGATGAAAAAGAATTTATCAAAACGTATTTGAACTCAAACAGGAAAAATCTAGCGGAAAAATACGGTTTAACACTGACGATGTCACGTATCGATGTTGTGGCTTCTTATTACGCCAGGCACATAATGGATATCGAAAAGGTCATCAAAAAAATCAAATCTTTTTATGACGATATAAAGAAGATGGAATTATACTTTTTTAAAAATCATGACATCAATATTGTCATGGAAGATGATGCCGTTGACTTTATCATCGAACAGTTTGAAAATTCTGCTTATCATATTGATTCCTTCTACGATAAATTGGCGAACGATTTCGAATACGGACTCAAACTGGTTCAGGAAAAAACAGGTAAAAACCGATTTTTCATTACCAAAAACGCACTACTGGACCCCGAATCTTTTATTGGCAATCTGATTAAAGAAGAATTGAGCATGCACTCAAAATCGATAATAAAAAATCAATGATCGGAATATCAAAACTGTATTGCGGTACTGTAGAACCATCGGATGCCCTTCGTTATGGGCGAATGTCTTCCAAGCTGCCTTCCCATCTTCTTCAGTTTTCCAAAGATAAACGGCCCGTGGTTGTCTGGAACGTTACTCGACGGTGCAACCTAAAGTGTATTCATTGTTATGCCCACGCAAAAAACATCTTTTTTGACAATGAACTTTCCACCGTTGAAGGGAAAAATTTAATCGATGATCTCACAGGATTCGGCGTTCCTGTGATATTGTTTTCCGGGGGTGAGCCTTTGGTGCGAAAAGATCTCCCGGAACTTGCAGCCTATGCCGTCCAAAAGGGAATGCGGGCCGTTATATCAACCAACGGAACCCTGATAACACCTCAAGTTGCCCGGACTCTCAAGGATATCGGCCTCTCATACGTCGGCATCAGTCTCGACGGGATGGAAGAGATCAACGACCGCTTCAGAGGCGTAAAGGGAGCTTTCAGCTCAGCACTGAAAGGAATTAAAAACTGTAAAAAGGCCGGTATAAAAGTGGGTCTTCGCTTTACGATCAACAAATCAAATGCCGGTCAAATTCCGGAAATATTTTCACTCCTTGAAGAGATGGATATTCCTCGGGTATGTTTTTACCATCTTGTATATGCCGGTCGCGGATCAGCGCTTGTAAAAGAAGATCTTTCCCATGAGGAATCTCGAAAAGCCGTCGATCTGATCATGGATCTCACAAAACAACTCCACGACAGAGATCATCCCAAAGAAGTTTTAACCGTCGACAATCATGCCGACGGGCCATATCTTTATTTGAGGCTTTTGAAAGAAAATCCAGAGCGTGCCCGGGAAGTATTGGAACTTCTCAAAATGAATGAAGGCAACAGCTCCGGAATAGGCATCGGTTGTGTGAGCTGGGATGGTGAGGTTTATGCCGACCAGTTCTGGCGTCATTACAGTTTCGGAAATGTCAGAAATCGTCCGTTTTCAGAAATTTGGGCCGACACATCGGATCCGTTGATGAAAAAACTAAAAGAGAAGAAAAAACATGCCAAGGGAAGATGTGCAACATGTCGATGGCTTGAAATTTGCGCCGGAAATTTCAGAGTAAGATCCGAGGCAGTAACAGGTGATGTCTGGGCACCGGACCCGGCGTGCTATTTGACGGACGAAGAAATCACCGAACAAGCCGGATAAACCGTAAATAAAGAATTTTTATCACGAAAGCACGAAATTAACGAAATACGAAAAAGATTTTTTGAAAGAGTTTAGTCTTTCGAAAATGAATTGCTCCAGGTATGCTTAAAAACAGACTTGTTACAAAAAACTAAGCAGTTTCGATTTTTTTATTTCGTGCTTTCGCCCTTTCGATTTTTCGTGATTGTTTTTTTATTTTTTTCCACCAAATCCATTACATTTACTATCAAGGGGCTAAAATGCTGTTTCCCGATTACAGACCGAGACGGTTGCGACAAAATGATGCGTTTCGCCGTATGATCCGTGAAACCAAACTTTCGGTAGATGACTTTATTCTTCCGCTTTTTGCCATCAACGGCAAAGGGGTGAAAAATCCCATCGATTCGATGCCCGGCCATTATCAGCTGTCCATTGACAACCTTGTTAAAACGTCTCAAAAAGCAGTTTCGCTTGGCATCCCTGCGATAATGATTTTTGGAATACCGGACAAGAAAGATCCGCTTGGAACCGGCGCTTACGACAAAAACGGTATCGTTCAGAAAGCAACACGCGCCTTGAAAGACAAGATACCGGATCTTGCCGTCATTACCGATGTCTGTCTTTGCCAGTACACCGACCATGGTCATTGCGGCGTTGTGGACGGGGATATCATTGATAATGATGCCAGTTTGGACCTGCTTGCCAGGGCCGCCCTTTCCCATGCCCAGGCCGGTGCGGACATGGTCGCACCTTCGGACATGATGGACGGCCGGGTCACCGAAATTCGTAATATTCTGGATGAGAACGATTTCAGCAATGTTCCGATACTGTCATATGCCGCCAAATATTGCAGTGCATTTTACGGACCATTCCGCGATGCCGCACACTCTGCACCGAAGTTCGGAGATCGGCGGACGTATCAGATGGATCCCGCCAATGCACTGGAGGCCATTCGGGAGGTAACCCTGGACATCGAAGAAGGCGCTGATATCATCATGGTTAAGCCCGCCCTCCCCTATCTCGACATTATTTGCAGAGTCCGGGAAGAAATCGATCTTCCCATAGCGGCTTACAATGTCAGCGGTGAGTTTGCCATGATCAAGGCCGCCGAAAAAATGGGATGGGTGGACGGAAAAAAAGTCATGATGGAAACCCTCATCGCCATTAAGCGGGCCGGCGCCGACATGATTTTGACATATTTTGCACTTGAAGCCGCTGAGGCATTAAGGGCATAGACAGCGGCAGACAAGACCTGTTCGGAAAACGGCATCTTCGCCATGTTGGAAAGGCAGGGATTAACAAGATCGCCACCATGAAAGCACGGAAATGATTGTTTGATTTCGTGCTTTTTTCCTTTCGTGTTTTCGTGATCGGCTTTAAATTTTTGACTCAAAAACCGCTGAATTGACTGCCAGGGGAGTAAATGGTCACAACAACATCATGAAAAATGACAACCACATATCGTCCCCGAACTCAAACCCCCAAGCTGAAACAAAAGACCGCGCATTACGACTGGTGGCCTGGGAAACCACGCGCAACTGCAACCTTTCCTGTATACACTGCCGGGCATCTGCCACGCAGGGCTCATTCAGCGGGGAACTCGACACGAATGCATCTTATCGCCTGATGGATCAGATCGCACTTGTCGCAAAGCCCATCATCATACTGACGGGCGGAGAACCGCTTTTGCGGACCGATATTTTTGATATTGCAACGTACGGTACAGACAAGGGGTTCAGGATGGTCATGGCTCCAAATGGCACCCTGATTACCGAAGGCATCGTCAAACAAATGGCGGACGCCGGCATTCAAAGGATCAGTGTCAGTCTCGACGGCGCCACCCGTGAGAGCCATGACAGATTCAGGGGAGTGGATGGTGCCTTTGAAGGTGCGCTTCGCGGGATACGGTTGGCAAAAAGTGCCGGTATGGAATTTCAGATAAACACCACGATCACCAAGACAAATCTTCATGAAATCGAGACAATACAGGAACTCGCCGTAGAACTGGGCGCGGTCGCCCATCATATCTTTCTGCTCGTTCCAACCGGCCGCGGCAAATATATTGTGGATCAGGAAATAACCGCAGCAGAATATGAGCGCACATTAAACTGGTTTTATGATCAGCAGGGAAAGACCCTCCTGCAGCTGAAAGCCACGTGCGCGCCCCATTATTACCGCATTTTACGCCAGAGAGCAAAGCAGGATGGAAAATCGATTACGTTCAAAACACACGGGATGGACGCTGTTACGCGCGGATGTCTGGGAGGCACGGGATTCTGTTTCATTTCCCATCGGGGGATTGTACAGCCGTGCGGATTCTTGGATGTGAACTGCGGGGATGTAACCCGAACTTCTTTTGCAGATATCTGGAACCGTTCAGACATCTTTTTATCGTTGCGCAATGTTGACAACCTGAAAGGAAAATGCGGCGTATGTGAGTTCAATAAGGTGTGCGGGGGATGCAGAGCAAGAGCTTATGAAGCGACCGGCGATTTTCTGGCCGAAGAACCCCTGTGCAGCTATCAGCCGCACCTTTTGAGGAAAGAGGAAAGAGAAATTAGGAAATAGGAATGAGAAGATAGATTTACCGCAAATCAACGCAGATAAACATAAATATTCGCTCTTGTCCAAAAACGATCTTATTTTAGCAGATATGAGGCAGGACCGCCCTCCGGCCGGTAAGCCCTATGGGCTGAGAGCGCGGCCTCGGCGACCGCGGTGACGGACCGAGAGGCTGCGGTCCCTGCCCTCTTTCCTCTTTTATATTTCCTCTTTCCTATTTCCCAGGCTCCATTCAATCCATTGCATTCAGCACCTGATATCCGTCTTTTTCAAGGGCTTTTCTGATAATCTCCGTGTCGCAAGGAAGAAGTCGGAAGTAGTATTCTCTTTTGCTCGCCTTTTGTGCCGTCATTCCGACATTGATGATATCTCCGCCGTTATCGTTGATAATCTGTAAAACATTTTTAAAGGAACCAGGCTTTTCGCCCACAACCAAATCGATTCGTGAGCTGGCGGTGAGGAACCCCATCATATCGATAAACGTCCTTAGAATATCCGATGCCGTAATGATGCCAACCAGTTTATAGCCCTGAACCACCGGCATTCCACCGATTTTGTGCTTGTATATCAGTTGTGCAGCGACTTCGATGTCGTCATCCGGCCCCACAACGATGGGATTCTTTATCATCAGATCCTGGAGCGAAACGTCACCGAGCATGGAAGGGATAAGGCCCTGTTTTAAATCCGCAAGGGTAACAAAACCTTTTAGCTCATTTCCTTTTGAAACCACAGGAAGATGCCTGATGGAGTTAATCTTCATCAATTCGATGGCTTCCTGTATGGAGGCGTCTTCCATGATCGTAATTGGATCGTGAACCATCAACGCGTTTATTTTCATAGCTCTCTTCCTTCATCATGCCTGGACTGACCGAAAACAGGGTGGAATTTTTGTACCTGTTTAGATTTTTGAAACAAATCCGTTTTTGGGAAGCTTCAGGTGTGCTTAAATTTTTACTGGAAGCTGTTTGAGTGAATTACGGCTCGTTATGAAAAAACCATTCCGGATTAGCTTGAATGCGATCATATGGACTTAAAATCAAAACCAGTTTCAGAAGCTAAAACCAGTTTTTTCATTACGAGCCGTTATCTACGAGTTCTTTCAGAAAAAATTTAAGCACACCTGGAGCGATTCAATTTCAAAAGGCTAAACTCTTACTCCTTTTTTAATTTGATGTTCTCGTAAAACTTCAAAAATGCGATCTTTTACGAGAGTGTTTAGTATTTAGTGTGTAGTGTTTGATAGCCTGCAAAAATGGTATTAGAGAATATTTAGATAAAAAAAACTAAACACCAAACACTAAACACCAAATTCTTGGAACGTCGCTGAAAACCTTCCTCAAGCATTTGATGAATCCGACTTATTACGAAGCCACCAAATTTGGTTTTTTGGTATGAAAATCCGTGGCCTGTTCGAAATTGTATGCCGTCTTTAAAAGCTTTCCCTCCTCAAAATGCCTGGCCATGATCTGAAGCCCCACCGGAAGGCCGTCTGATGAAAATCCACATGGGACGGAAATTCCGGGGATCCCGGCAAGATTTGCTGAAATCGTGAATATGTCGGATAAGTACATGGTCAGCGGATCATCCGTCATCTCTCCTATGCGGAAGGCCGGAGTGGGCGCCACCGGGGAAAGGATCACATCGCAGGTGTTAAACGCTTTATTAAAATCTTCCATAATCAACGTCCGCACCTGGGAAGCCTTTCCGTAATACGCATCGTAATATCCCGCGGAAAGCGAATAGGTCCCCAAAAGAATCCTGCGCTGCACTTCGGGGCCAAATCCTTTGGATCGTGTGCTTTTGTACATTTCCATAAGATCTTTTTTCTCTTTATCCCTGTAACCGTATTTAACACCGTCATACCGGGCCAGGTTCGAACTGGCCTCGGAGGGTGCGATGACATAATAGACCGCCACCACGTATTCCGCGTGGGGCAAAGAGATTTCAATGCACTCGGCGCCCAGGTCTTCGATTTTTTTAACCGCATGTTCAACGGCCCTTGAAACGTCCGGATCGATCCCCCGGGTGGCGGTGTACTCTTTCGGAATTCCTGCGACCATTCCCGCCAACCCATTTTCAAGAAAGGACGTATAGTCCGGCACATCCTCGGGCACCGATGTTGAATCCTGGAGATCATAACCTGAAATGACGTTCATCAAAACGGCGCTGTCAGCGACATTTTTCGTCAAGGGACCGATCTGGTCCAAAGAGGAGGCAAACGCCACCAGGCCGAAGCGGGACACCCTGCCGTAAGTCGGTTTCAATCCAACGACACCGCAGTGAGATGCAGGCTGGCGGATGGACCCCCCGGTATCCGAGCCCAGGGATCCGATACACATATCCGCTGCAATCGCCGCTGCCGATCCTCCGCTGGAACCGCCGGGGATACGCGTGAGATCCCATGGATTACGGGTGAGCTTGAAGCCGGAGTGCTCGTTTGACGATCCCATGGCAAATTCATCCATGTTCAGTTTTCCGACAATCACAGCACCTTCTTTTCTCAATTTTTTTACCACCGTCGCATCGTATGGCGGGATGAAATTTTCAAGAATTTTTGAGCCACAGGTCGTCCGAAGACCTTTTGTGCAGATGAGGTCCTTCAGCGCAATGGGGATTCCCATGAGCGGGGCGATGCGGCCTCCCGAAATCGCTTTATCGGCAATCCGGGCCTGCGCCAGGGCCGTTTCACCATCCACGGTGATATACGCACCCACTGCCTCATCGACGGCATCGATGCGATCGAGAACTGCCCGCGTCAGCTCCTGCGAAGAAATTTCTCTTTGTTTCAAAAGCCGATGGGCGTCTTGGATGGTCAGTTCATAAAGTTTCATACCTGGTAATCCTTTTATCCAACCTATTGATCTCGATGCCTAATACGGTTAAATTCTCAAATTATGATGTTTATCAGGTTCTTAGTGTTTCGTGTTTGGTGTTTAGTGTTTAGTGCAGTTGACAGATTTCAGATATCCGTTTAAACAGGGGTCGAGGTCGTCGATTATCTTTTTCAGGTCTTCTATCTGAGTTTTAGTGAGAAGATCCCAAACCTTATCAGCCAATTATTCTGCCAATTGAAATACCTTAAGTTCTTCAAGGCGACAAAAAGTCATAACCCTTCGATAATTAAATACGAAACACTAAACACTCTCGTAAAAAGTCGTCTTTTAAGACTTTTTACGAGTTGACCACCTTCGGAACAATAAAATTCCCATCCGCCTTATCCGGAGCATTGGCAAGGGCTGAGTCACAGTTAAAATCCTGTTTTTCGACATCCTCTCGGAAGGCATTGGTCATGGAAATGGCATGAGCGGTCGGACGCACGCCTGTTGTGTCGACATTCTCCAGCGTATCGACATATTCCAATATCTTTCCAAGCTGTAAGGCGAACTTGTCAATAAGGTCTTTATCGATGTCAAGGCGGGCCAGATCCGCCACGTGAATGACTTCTTCTCTGCTTATTTTCATAATAAATATCTCCCCAAACCGGAAAAACCTGAACCAAAATAAAAATTTTATCACGAAAGCACGAAATTTAAAAAACACGAAAAAGAATACTTTTTTATTTCGTGATTTCGCCTGCCCCGTAGGTCTGAAAGATCGTACTGGGGTCCTTTCGAGTTTTCGTGATTGTTTTTAAATTTTTGCCACAAAAAGCACAAAATTGACAAGTGAGCACGAACTTGAAAACTATCGTTCAACAACGATGGCTTCTATTTTTTCTTTTTTCAGCCGCTTAAGCGTCGAATCGGCCTCAGTCCTGTCTTTGAAATACCCAACCCGAACCCTGTACCATATGCCTTTGTCAGGAATTAATCCGATACTTCGATATGCAGGATATCCCTCCTTTTTCAACCTGTCAACAAGACGGTCGGCTTCTTTGGGATCTCTTATTGAAGCGACTTGAACCGTGTACTTTTTTCTGTCTTGAGACGGCTTTTTCAGATCCGGGGTTTTTTCTTTTTGTACTGAGGCGATTTTTTTGGCTGGCGCTGCAGTGTTTTTGACTGGCGCTACGGTTTTTTGGGCTGGTGCTACAGTGTTTTTGACCGGCGCTTTTGTTTCTTCTGAGGAAACGAGCTTTTCGGGCAAAAACTTTATTTGATGATCGATCGAGCCATTTTTTAATTTGTCTTCACTGTCTGTGTTTTTAAGTGCCTCATAAAATTTCATTTCAGTTTTGTTATTATCGGAATTGAGATCTATTTTGTACTGATCCAGTTCTTTTTTGATAACAGCTTCCTTTAAGGCTGCCAATTCCGTCTGAAGTTTCTCGATATCAAACCGTACTGGGACCATTTCCCTTCCCACAAGAATACCGAGAACAAACATCCACGCACAGGCAAGCACCGTCAAACCTATCCATGGGATCAATCCTTTTCGCGCCTGTTTTTTGGAAGCTTTCTTTTCAGGAGACGAAGTTTTTTCTTTTTTTTCCATTATTTCTTATCTTACAATTCCAAAATTCAGCCACAAAGGCACCAAGGCTCTAAGGTTGAAATATTATCTTTATTTATTTATTAATTTGTGTCTTTGTGGCCGTATTCACTTCAACACTCACATCCTGTCCGGTGCGGAAACCCCCAGCAGGGTCAGCCCGTTCCGAATGACTTTCTGTACCGCAAGCACCAGATAAAGCCTTCCCTTGGACAGCATTGGTTCGTCCGTCAGGACCCTGTGCTTGTTGTAGTAGGCATGAAAAGAAGACGCGAGATCCATCAGATAAAATGTAATCCGGTGCGGCTCCATGTATTTAGCACTGTCTTCGACAATTTCGGGATATCGGGCAATGGTTTTAATGAGGTTGATCTCCTCGGGTTCCTGAAGCATCTTTACAGCCGCTTCATCCCATCCGATATCGTCCAGCCCCCTTTCTTGACTTTTGCGGAAAATACTCGATATTCTGGCATGAACGTATTGGACATAATATACCGGATTCTCGTTGGTCTTTTTCTTTGCCAACGCCAGATCAAAGTCCAGAGGACTGTCATAATGCCGCGTAAGGAATATAAATCTCGCGGCATCCCGCCCGACTTCCTTAAGGACTTCATTTAATGTAACAAACTCGCCGGCCCGGGTCGACATGGCCACAGGCTCCCCCTCGCGAAGAAGGTTGACAAGCTGCACAAGAATAACCTTAAACCGATCCCTGTTCAGTCCCGCCGACTCGATGGCACCGGTTACACGAGGAATGTATCCATGATGATCGGCGCCCCAGACATCGATGACCTGATCGAACCCGCGCTCAAATTTGTCCATATGGTATGCAATGTCCGATGCAAAATAGGTGGTCTGTCCGTTTTTACGAACCACCACACGATCTTTTTCATCTCCAAAATCTGTGGTTTTAAACCAGAATGCGCCCTCATTTTCGTAAATAATGTTTTTATCTTTAAAACGGTCGATAACTGCCTTCACCTTACCGGAATCATAAAGACTCTGTTCACTGAACCAGTTGTCAAACTCAATACCGAAATCCAACAAATCCTGTCGCATCTCCTCAGTAATTCGCTCTGCCGCAAAACGGGCACAATATAAAATCGCCTGTTCCTCATCCTGTTCCAAAAGCGCCTTTCCTTTTTGTTCCATTATCACTTTTGCATGATCAACGATATAATCCCCCTGATAACACTCTTGGGGAAATTGAACATTTTCCCCAAGAAGCGCTTTATAGCGCAGGTAAACAGATTTACCCAGTGTATTTATCTGCCGGCCCGAATCGTTGATATAGTATTCTCTTTGGACGTCATATCCGCAAAATTGCAAAATATTCGCCACACTGTCACCCACCGCGCCGCCCCGTCCGTGTCCGACATGCAGCGGGCCCGTAGGATTGGAACTTACAAATTCAACCTGAATTTTTTTGCCTTTCCCAATATCTGAAGCGCCGTAGTTAAAATCATCTTGATGGATTTTATGTAAAACAGGATGCCAGGACAGCGTATTGATAAAGAAATTAATAAATCCGGGACCGGCAATCTCCGTTTTCGCCAGAATATGATCGGGATCCGAGATGTGTCTTAAAATCGTTTTTGCGATGTCACGCGGGGGCATTTTCTGGATAGATGCAGTGACCATGGCAATATTTGTGGAAAAATCACCGTGCGTCGCTATCTTGGGCACTTCAACTTCGATCTCAGGGACCGATTTTTCAGGGAAATCCCCTTTTTCATATGCACAGGCAATGGCATCGATAACAAGATTTTTGATTTTCTGTTTCATTTTTTATGTGTTTCTGTTTCAGTGATATTATTTCAAAAAGGTTCCATTTCATAAAGACTTTTAATCCTTAAGTCAAGCTGCTTTGCCGATTTATCCTTTCAGCCGCACTTGAAATTTAGCTATTTTTGTGACACAGTCAATTCTCAAACATCAGACGGTTAACCGGTTGATATGTTTGAAGACAAAAAAGTGAATAAGAGTTTAGCTTTTTGAAAGTGAATCGCTCCAGGTGTGCTTAAATTTTTTCTGAAAGAACTCGCAGATAACGGTTCGTAATGAAAAAACCGGTTTTTGCTTCTAATAATAGATTTGATTTAAAGCCCATATAATCGCATTCGAACCCATCCGGACTGGTTTTTTCATAACGAGCCGTAATCCGCTCAAACAGCTTCCAGTAAAAATTTAAGCACACCTGAAGCCTTCTAAAAACTGATCGGTTTCAAAAATCTAAACAGTTCCAAAAATAAAGGTTTGTTTTGATATTCTTAAATTGGCAACATTCCTATTGCTCTCAACATTCCAGTGTTCCAACCCTGTGCAATGAGGCGTTAACCAAACGCCTACGGGATAAAACCCAGGCCGGGCCCTTTGGCATCGGAATCAGGAACCAGTGATTTCCAGCCGCCTCCCAGGGATTTGTACAATGCAATTAAGTTCGCCGTTACCCCACCCTCGCTGACGGCCAGCTGATCTTCAAGTGACAACAACGACCTTTGCGCGATCAGGACATTGCCGAACTCGATGAGTCCGGACGAATACTGCTTTTGGGCAAGATCAACAGCACGGCGGGCGGCTTCAGTCGCTTCGGTGAGCGATTCTCTGCGACGTTGTTCCTTGGCATAGGCAACCAGCGCATTTTCGACATCCTCCAGTGCTGTGAGAACTGCAGCCTCGTATCGAATCAAGGCCTGTTGCTGCAAAGCGGATTGTACTTCAATGTTGCTCCGAATGGCGCCGGCATTGAACAACGGCCACGTCACCGTGGGGCCGATACCATGGGTTCGGCTGCCGGATGAAAACAGTTTGTCCGGAGACAGGGCTTCGAGACCGATGGAGCCGAAGAGCGAAAACCTGGGATACAGATCGGCCGTCGCAACACCTATTTGAGCGGTCCGGGCGGCCAGCAGGCGTTCCGCTCTTCGGACATCCGGCCGGCGTCTCAAGATTTCGGCCGGCACACCGACAGCCACTTCAAGAGGGGGGACCGGAATGGCCTTGTGTTCCGCAAGAGTCTCCTCCAATGAACCCGGATGTTTTCCGATCAGTACGGCCAACCTGTTTTTGGTCTGTTCCAGCCCGGTTTGTAAAACCGGTATCTGAGCCCGTGTTTGCTCGAGATTGTATTTTGACTGTTCGACGTCCAGTTGAGTTGTCAGGCCGGCTTGACGGCGCCATCGGGTGATATTGTATGTTTCTTCCTGTGCATCAAGGTTGGCTTCCGCAATCGAGAGCCGGGTCTGAAATGAACGCAGATCGATATAATTCAGGGCAACTTCGGCGAGCAGGCTGATATATACATCCCTCAAATCCGCCTCACTTGCCTGTAACTCGGCTTCGGCCGCTTCAAGGGCACGTTTGTTACCGCCGAACACGTCCAGCTCCCAGGCGGCATCAAATCCTGCGGCGTAGAGTTCTCTCTCACTGCCGCCTCCGATTTCTTCGCTGCTTCGGCTCGACCTGGCGGAGCCGCCGGCATCAACCGTCGGGGAAAGGGCGGCCTTGCTGATGCCGCGTCGAGCACGGGCCTCACGAACACGTGCGCGCGCCTCCTTAAGATCGAGATTTCCGGAAACTGCCGATTCAGCCAGGTTCGTGAATACGGGATCATCGAGAATCGACCACCAATCGGCCAGGGCTTCTATGTTTTGATGTCCACTGACCAGGCCGCTTTCCGCCGGGATTTGCCATGTCTTTGGCATGGGTGTTTCCGGGGCTGCATAATCCGGTCCCACAGTCGCGCATCCGGAAAAAATGAATAGCATCAGCGCGGGAAAAAAGAGTGCCTTAAATCGGATGGAAATTATTTTAGTAAAAACGTTCATGTCTTGTTCGCATTTCAAGTGACTCTTTCTCAAATCGATGGATCGCTTCTCCAGAGGGTTGTGACCCAACGCTTTCATCCGCATTAGGTTGGAAAATCGCTTTGCTTAACCTTCCAACTTTCTCATCTTCTTACCTTTTTGCCTGCCTCCAACGTCCAACCGAGAGAGCTTTCTCCAAGCATCACAAAATGATTCTGCCAACCGGTCAGGATGATTCCTGACGAGGCGATGATCCATCGGACGACGAACGGTCCTCCCGTGAGTGTCGTGAAAAATGCCTTAGATGTTGCGCCAGGGCGCTTCTCTCTTTCTGGCTGAATTGACTGGCCAGTTCAATGGTTGCATCTGCCAGACGCCGTTTTATGAGATTCCGAAGCTCGTGAATTTTTTCAATCTGAATTCGGTAGGCCGCTTCATCAAATTCAGGTGCGGATAACAGTGTTATCGCTTCTTTTCGTGCTTCTCGGATCTGACGGTATGCATCCCGATTTTTCAGATGAACACTTTCCACTGTTTCAAGAAACAGCGATGCCTTATCCTTGGGCAATTTCGACGCCAATTCCTGGGCGGACTTTCGAACAAAGTATTCTTTGTGGAACCGATGCGATACATCGCCAATGATGACACCTGCAAGCAAAACGTTGAGGAGAAGTGAACCGAAAATCAGGATTTTCATTTTTTTACTCATAGTACGTCTCCTTCATCATTGAGAAAATCTTCCAGACGGGTTTCATATTGCTCTGCGGGAACCAAATCCGCTGAATTTGAAAAACCGATTGTAAATCCGATGATCAAGGTAAAGATGAGTGAAACGGAAACCGCCACAAATGCCCGCCTGGACAAGCTGAATTCCCGAAATATTTCAGTAAGAAACGCGCCAAGATGGCGTTGCGCTTTTTTCTTCCTGGGTAAAGCGGCTGTGACAATTCGTTCTGCCAGGTCCCTTCGCGGCTCTTCGTACTTCCGTGTCTTGAGAAATACTTCAAAACGTTTCTCGTCTTCTACCAATTTTTGAAGTTCAGGTGAACTATCCAGTGCCTTCAGCCCAGAGGACCTTGTGTCTTCCGGCCAGCCCCGAACATCAGATCCATACACCAGCAGGTTTTCCTTGAATTGTTCAAAGCTCATTGTCATTGTGAACCTCCGCCGAAATATCGCCGGACATTGTGCTTCAATGTCATTTTGGCACGCATGATGAGCGATTGCAGCGCTTTCACCTTCACACCAATGATTTGTGCCGCCTCATTATTGCTTAATCCTTCATAAAAGCACAGGTTGACCGCCAACCGCTGCCTCTCGGGCAAGTCCTGTATCAATCGCTCCAGTACAACCTGTTTTTGATGCCCATCGAGCAAAACATCCGGCTCGGGGTTTTCGTCTGCGAACGCCATGTTTTCAGGCAAGTTTATTAATTTTTTCTTTTTGCAATGATCCAAACACAGGTTTATGACGATCCGATAAAACCA
>ENA-OSEO01003698-OSEO01003698.1-sediment-metagenome-genome-assembly--contig:-NODE-3698-length-17340-cov-3.860974_pt1 | contig 17340 bp, 17 predicted proteins | sample MGYA00237883_ERZ534232 | MGnify/ENA metagenome assembly ERZ534232
TGCCCATGGACGATGGTGAAGGGCATACCGTACCCGCATCACAGCGGCGCGGGAACAAAGATCCGGGGGGATTGGGGATATACCCGTACTGGGGTTACTCCTGGCCGCTCAACCGCCACATTATCTACAACCGTTGTTCTGCCGACCTGAATGGGAAACCCTGGAACCAGGAAAAGGCGCTCATTTGGTGGGACGCGGACAAAAAGAGCTGGGCAGGATACGACGTGCCAGACTTCGGTAAGACCGTCGATCCGAATACTGCCGGTGGGCGGGACCCCTTCATCATGTTGGCGACCGGCAGAGGGGCGCTGTTCGGGAGTTTGAACGAGGGCCCGTTCCCGGAACACTACGAGCCGGCCGAAAGCCCCACGCCCAATCTCTTGTCTTCGATACAGCTCAATCCGGTTGTGCGCGTGTGGGATACGGACGCGGGGAAGGCGGTTGGCGACACGCTCGGAACATCTGATAAATTCCCCATCGTGGCAACCACCTACCGCCTGGTTGAACACTGGCAAGCCGGCGCAATGTCTCGCTGGCTGCCATGGCTGGCGGAAATGCAACCCAATATGTTCATCGAAATCAGTGGGGAACTGGCTGCAGAAAAAGGTATCAGGAACGGCGAAGTTGTCGAAGTGGAAAGTGCCAGAGGGACTATTACGGCAGTCGCCCTGGTCACCGAGCGACTGAAGCCGCTGAAGATCAATGGACAGACAACCCACCACATTGGTATGCCTTGGCACTACGGATGGGCAGGTCTGGCAACCGGGGATAGCGCCAATGACCTGACACCGCACATCGGAGACGGAAACACGATGATCCCCGAATACAAGGCTTTCCTCGTGAACGTGAGAAAGGTGGTGTGACGATGAACAAGAAAGCCATGCTTTACGATTCAACCAGATGCACAGCTTGCCGGGGATGTCAGGTGGCCTGTAAACAATGGAATGACCGTCAGGGCTGGAACTATTCCCATACGCACAACACCGGCTCCTATCAAAATCCGCCTAACCTGTCTCCTGAGACCTGGACACTCATCTCATTCCAGGAACATCAGAGCAACGGGGACTTGAAATGGCTCTTCCTGAAGCGAGGTTGTTTCCATTGCCACGATGCGGCATGTGTCGAAGTCTGCCCCACCAAAGCACTGAAACACGATCCCGTAACCGATATCGTCACCCTGCAACCGGAGCTGTGTAATGGCTGCGGTTACTGTTCGCAGTTTTGTCCCTTCGGGATCCCCCACCTGGAAAGCAACGTGCTTTCCGGAGAAGGGAAATCAGCCAAATGTAACTTCTGTCAGGACCGGCTCGCCAACAATGAGATGCCCGCGTGCGTAAAGACCTGCACCGCTGACGCGCTATCGTTTGGCGACTGGGACCAGATGGTAGCGCTGGGCGAGTCACGCGTCGAAGCCGCGAAACCCCGATTCCCGAATGCTAACCTGTATGGAGCGAACATTCTGGGCGGGCTCGGGCAACTCTATGTGCTGGCAGAAGCCCCAGCCGTCTACGGGCTGCCCGAAAATCCATCGTACGATGTGGCGAGGGTCTGGCAAGAGATTGTCCAACCCGTAGCGCAGATCTCGTTCGGAGTCGGATTGCTCGGCGTCGCAGCAGCATGGATCATTGCACGCCGTCACATACGAGTGGAGGAAGTAGAATGAGCTGGCAACTGAAGGATTCAAGTTCGGTCATCACCATTCGTTGGATCCCACGCTACGATGGCATGGAGCGCTTCCTGCATTGGGCCCATACCGCAGCCTTCTTCCCTCTGACCATCACCGGAATGGTGTTGTTCATGCCTCTCTTTGCACCGCTCGCGCAAGGAGAAGCGGGACAATTCATCAGGGTAACGCACCGTGTATGTGCCGTGTTTTTCGCTGCCGTACCCATTCTGTATGCCATATTCCGCCCACGTCGATTGCTGAGTACCCTGCGTGACCTCCGGCTTGGGCATTACGATATCGAATGGTTCAAAGCGGCAGTTCCCTATTATCTGCTGGGGCGTCACCGGACAATGCCACCGCAGGGGCGGTTCAACACGGGCGAAAAATTGAACGTGATCGTCCTGGTATCCGGAACGATTCTCTTCACGATCACCGGGTTGGTCATGTGGTTCGGCAAGGGCTTCGTGCCAACCGATGTGTTCAAAGCGATGGTCATCGTCCACGACCTGACCATGATCGTAACCGTCAACATGTTCATCGTCCATTTCTATCTCGCAGTCGCCCATCCCTTGATGTGGCAGAGTATGGTGAGCATGCGTTTCGGCATGGTCTCCGAGTCTTACGCACGAGAACATCACTCCGCCTGGTACTACGGGGAGGAGCGCGCACGAAAGCTTTACGAGGAGAAGAAGGCAGCAGCCATCGCAGGTACAGCACCGGAAGGAGAACACGCTTAATTCGCGGCGTGTGACGGAGTTTCGGTGCGTGCATGAGGGGTAATTTCGACTGCTCTGATTCCGCATGGTGAAGTGGACCGCTACGGTCTTTCCCGCCAGGATCTGGAGGCTCGGATGGAATTCTCTGAGATAGATAAGGGAATACTGGAAGCCTACGCTTCAGCCAGGAAGATACATGCCAATCTCGAACCGATACTGAGGTTCTACGAAGCCGTCTATCGGGCACAGGTCGAAGCCAAAGCGGAATTGGGGAACGTGATCCAGGTCATGCCGGTGGCAACATGCCAGGAGCGACTGTCCGCAGGAGAAATCCTGCTTAGATTCGAGCAATTGAACGTCGAATCAATCCGCTTCATCAAGCTGGTCAGAGCAATGTCATACATTATTCTGGAAAACAGCCCGGGCTGGGAACTACCGTCTCAACCTATAGACACAAGCATTCTGAATGACATTGCGCAACGCTGGTACGAAAGCGGGGAACCGGTGATTGGGAATGGGCCACCGACTACCCTGGTGGCCCTCGCGGTGGGTTTTGCTCTGTCATCCTATCTCCAGAAGGCCGCCGAGATACTCACCGCGCAGGTCGACCTGACGGATTGGCGCAGGAATGTGTGCCCGATCTGTGGGGGCAAGCCGGGCTTCGCCACGTTGTCCCGCGAGGATGGCAGTCGAAGCTTGTTCTGCCCACGCTGCCACAGCCAATGGGCTTACCGGCGGACCACCTGTCCGTTCTGTGAGAATGAGGAGGGAATCATATACTACCCATGTGAAAACGAGGTGTATCGCCTGTATGTATGTCCCGCATGCAGCCGCTACATAAAAACCCTGGACCTGCGCCATACCCAGCAGGAGCCAATTGTCCCAGTAGAACGAATCTTGTCAATCGGTATTGATTTGGCGGCACAGCAAGAAGGGTACTCGCACTGTTAAAGGCGCTGTGCTTGGTCTGAACTCGACCTTCCTCAATAGGCACCAGCGGGGGATCACTTGACATTCGATGATGAAAAATGTTATAATCTGGAAAGTTGAAGATGTTCATATAATCCCCTTCATCACAGGATACATACAAGGAGGTCGAAAATGGCACGCAAAGGTTTGATCTTGGTAGTCGATGATGACCCGGATTTCACGGAAATTACCCGCACGGTCCTGACAAAGGAGGGCTTTGAAGTAATTACTGCTGCCAACGGGGATCAAGGCTTGACCAAAGCCCGCAGTGAACATCCTGATCTCATCATTCTGGATGTGATGATGTCTTCCGTGCTGGACGGAGTCGATACCAGTGCGGCCTTGAGAGATGACGACGAACTTCGGCAAATCCCGTTGGTCATGATCTCATCGATTGCACAAAGCGAGCATGCCGATCAGTTCCCGACCGATGAATACATGCACGTCGATGCCTGGCTCTCCAAGCCAGTTCAGCCCCAAGAGTTGCTTGAAGCGATAGAGAAATTGATTGAATAGCCAGACGCCCCACAGAACCGGGGAGTCCCAGTAGAGGCGGAAAGAGGAGAATCGATCATGACCACCATCCTAGTTGTAGATGACGATCCCGATTTTGTAGAAGTTGTGCGCACTATTCTCAAGAAGGATTACGAAATCATGACGGCAGCAAACGGCAAGCAAGCTTTGGAGCAGATGCGCAAGCACAAGCCCAGCCTGGTCTTGCTGGATGTGATGATGTCATACGTTCTGGATGGCCTGGATGTGACAGAGACAATGCGTAATGATCCGGGATTGAAAGATGTGCCGATCATTATGATCTCCTCTTTACCCAGTACGAGATATGCAGACATGTTCCCAACTGACAAGTACGTTGCTATTGATGATTGGATATCGAAACCTGTCAGAGCGGATGACTTGCTGGCCAGGGTATCCAAAGCACTGGATAAGTCGTGAGCGAGTTGTTACTGCTTTTTTTTGAATGAGCGACAGGCTTGTCGGTTAAACCCAAGATCGCCCGCCACCATGTACTGGTCCCTTTCGGGACGGAGTGCTGAGATCAAGGAAGCTCGTTTGTGGATTAAGGGAACGGGAGAGTCGCCGGCATTATGTCTGACCCAAAATCCTCGGTTTGTCCCACCGTACCATGAGGTCGAACCGGGGATTCGCTGTTTGACCAGGAGCGTATGAGTCATTGATTGACGAACACCTTCCGTGGCGTGCAGAATTGATAGATCGCATATACTGGCTGGTCAAACTCCGCTGGTTGGCAGTACTGGGAACGGTCATCGTCATTTGTGTGGCATCTGTGCGTTTGCCGGGTGTACTGCCCATTATCCATCTTTTGGCGTTGAGTGGACTCATCGCCCTCTACAACCTGTTTTTTTATCTCTACGCACACGAAATCCGTGCTTGGACCGATTCAGACAGAAAGCTGAAATGCGCGACGATACTGGTGCACGCTCAAATCACTCTGGATCTGTTGTCGCTGACGCTGCTCCTGCACTATTCCGGCGGCGTGGAAAGCCCATTCTTCGCTTATTACGTTCTGCACATCATTCTGGCGAGCATCCTCCTGTCCCGGCTCGCTACGCTATTGTACGCATGCATGGCAACTTTCTTCTACGCCATGATGGTCATCCTGGAATCCACTGGGGTTGTGGCGCACATTCACCTGGCCGGCATTCTGGATCCAGAGCTGTACCGCCGGGAGACCTACATTGCTGCCGCAATATTTGCGCTGGCGAGTACCCTGTTCTTCGCCGTCTACATTGCGTCCTCAATCACGAGCCAGCTCAGAGAACGCGAGCGGGAGCTCGCCGAAGCGCGTAACCAATGCCAGATACGTAGTGATGCCCTCGCCGAGGCGAACCAGAAACTGCAAGAGTTGGATCAGGCGAAGACGCGTTTCCTGCTGACTGTGACACACGAATTGCGTGCGCCAGTCGCCGCCATTCAAAGTTTCTTAGATCTCATCCTGCAAGGGTATGTGGAGCCGGAACGCGTAAATGATGTACTCCAGCGTTCCCGTAACCGAACTGCGGAGCTGTTGGATTTGATCGCCGATCTGTTGCAGATGGCTCGCGTGCGCGAATTGGACACTCAACACGTGCAGATTGAGCCGGTTGACATGGCAGCCGTCATGGAAGAGGTCTATGCGTTGCTGCGGGGAGAAGCGGAGGAAAAGGAGCAGGTGATAGATATCAACGTCGCGCCCAAGCTCCCACCAGTCAGTGCAAACGAAGATCACTTGAAAGTCATCTGGACGAACCTGATCAGCAACGCGATCAAATATACTCCGGCTAACGGGCAGATCCACATCCGGATCGAACGAAACAGTGACCGGCGTTTTGTCATCGGCAGCGTGCGAGACACGGGGATCGGGATCAATGCGGAATCTCTGCCACATATTTTCGAGGAATTCTTCCGTACCGACGAAGCCAAGGAGGTCAGCGCGCGTGGCACTGGCCTCGGTCTGTCCATCACCAAACGCCTGGTAGAGACTTACGGCGGGCACATGGAGGTCCACTCCGAATCAGGCAAAGGATCGACCTTCAGTTTCACGCTTCCCGTCGCACGCTAAGGCCCGCATCGAGAACGCCAGCGCTACTGCCGCTGCCGCCAGGCCTCGTACAACACAATCGAGCCGGCGATGCTGGCGTTCAGCGAAGAAATACGGCCGAGCATCGGCAGTCCCACCAGGTAATCGCACGTCTGCTTGACCAGCCTCCCGAGGCCCTGCCCCTCGCCGCCCACGACCAAACCCAGCGGCACATCCAGGTCGGCCTGATCGTAGCGTTGTACGCCCGGTTCTCCCTCCAATCCCACCAGCCAGAACCCCGCTTGCTTCAAACGATTCATGGTGCGTACCAGGTTCGTGACCTGCGCGACCTTGAGATGTTCGACTGCGCCGGCCGACGCATTGACGACGGCGGGCGTCACGCTCGCCGAACGATTCCGCGGCAGGACAAGGCCCGCCACACCCACAGCCTCAGCGGAGCGGATCAAAGCGCCCAGGTTTTGTGGATCTTGCAGGCAATCCAATAGCAGCAAGACTGGTGGGTTCAGCAGCGACGAACCTGCTTCCAGAAGGTCTTCCAGCTCGCAGTAAGGATATGGCGATACATCAGCCAGGATGCCCTGGTGGTTGACCTGACCGGCCATACGATCCAATTGGGTACGGGGAACGAGTTTGAGCGGAATCCGCCCACCAGACACGGCATCCTGCAGGGGTGAATTCCCAGGCAATTTGGCCCGCTCCGCCATAAAGATGCCATACACCTTCCGCCGATTGGCAAGAAGCGATTCCTCCACCGCATGGCGTCCATACAAGATTTCTTTCACGCTTTGTATCTCCGCAGTGCTCTTATTTTACGTTCCGGTTGCTTCATGCACATCTGTCGCCAAGGCTCCCATCAACCCTGCGCCGGCGAATTGATCGAGCATCCGCTCCATTTCTGCCGCAGAACAGGGCATGTCATTCTCCAACCACCACATCGCGGTCCCAACGTACGCACCGACCAGATAGTGGGTCACGAAATCGATCGGAACGCACAACGATTTATCCAGGCTGCTGGCCCACGTCAGCACGCGTTCGCGTACCACCGTGGCTAAGTAATCGTGCAGTTTGGCAGCAAAAGCCGGGCTACCCTGTTTGCCCAGGATGACGCGGTAGAAATCGGCGTTCTTGGCAATGTGCCTAAACCCGGCACCGTTTCCAGCAGCGCCCGGTTGCATCCGCTCCAATAGCTCATCGATCATGTCGCGCACGCTGTTGAAAAGCAGCTCGTCCTTGTTGGCATAGTGCAGATAGAACGTCGTACGGGCGACATTGGCACGTTCGGTAATATCTTGTATCGAGATCGCTTCGTAACCCTTTGCGACAACTAACTCGATGATCGCTCGTTGCAGTAATTGCCGGGTACGTTGGATCCTCCGGTCGACTTTTGGTTCCATGTTCACCCATGCCCCAGGATCGAAAGTCCAGTTTGCACTACAAAATAATTGCTTCTGTTCATTATCCCACATTTTGATGCAATTGTCCAGTGGAGGAGATAAACGTGGATGAAACATCAAGCCCACAGGGGCACCGCTGCCAGAGTTGGGGCAAGGCGATGTAATCATCACCAAGATTCCTGGCTGTACCTGCCCGCTGCTCTTCTTTGACCTGAAGAATCCATTATAGTATACTGCATCAAACATACTGCTCATGACAGACAACCCATGGGGTGAACTATGGCGATTACGGTATTTCTTGCTGACGATCACGGCGTCGTTCGAGAAGGATTGAAATCACTCCTGGATGCACACGAAGATATCGAAGTTGTGGGAGAGGCGGCAAACGGTCGCGAAGCGACGCACCTGGCGGGAGAGCTTTGTCCTGACATCGCCATCCTCGACATCGCCATGCCGGAACTCAATGGGATTGAAGTCGCGTCGAGATTGAGAGTATCCTGCCCTCAGACACAGATCATCATTCTGTCGATGTATTCCGCACACGAACATATCACCCGCGCATTAAAAGCCGGGGCGCAGGGGTATCTGCTGAAGGAATCGGCGGGCGCTGAGATAGTCAATGCCATCCGTAGCGTGCACGAAGGCCACCGTTATCTGAGCCAAAAGATCTCCGATATCTTGCTCCAGGACTATGAGGGACCGGGCGATAGACCGGACCCTGCTCCTCTCTTGTCCAAGCTTAGCTCGCGGGAGCGGGAGATTTTGCAGCTCGTTGTCGAAGGCAAATCGAGCTCAGACATTGGCGACATTCTGAACCTTTCGTCTAAGAGCATCGACACCTATCGCAGCCGGCTGATGAAGAAATTGCGAATCAAGGATGTTCCCTCGCTTGTCAAGTTCGCCATCGTGAATGGCCTGATAGCTCTGGAGTAGTGTTGCTTGGCCATTGAAGCGCATGGCGCCAGCAATTGGTGCAAGCCTGACCTTCTGATACACGATTGCGTTTCGTCATGTTGGCAGACTGAAACATCTCGGCAGTTCGTTTTGCCTTCCCGGGCACCGCCTGCGGAATTCCCCGAGCGCAACACACACAGGAACTGGTCACGATGGCTGAGCATTACCGTTCCGCGAACAACCGGAAGAAACTGTTGTCCAGTGCCGGAGTCTGGTGTGGACTGATATTTCTGTGCGCATTGACGGTCTATGTGCACACGCTGGCTCCAAGCATTACGTGGGCCCACGCCGGGAGCGATAGTGGAGACTTCGCCAGCGCCGTCGCCTGTGGTGGGATTCCGCACCCAACGGGATATCCCACTTATCTGCTGTTGGCGGAGTTGTTCTGCCGGCTGCCCTGGGGGGATTGTGCGTTCCGCCTCAATCTGCTCTCGGCGTGCGCAGCAGCCACGGCGGCAGCCATGCTGGTACGGCTCGTATATGATGTCGTCAGAAGCGATGTGCGAGAGGCTCCCACAACTGCAACACACGCCACAGCGCTAGCCGTGTCGGCCGTCAGCGGCGGTCTGCTGCTCGCCTTCGATGCGACGCTGTGGTCACAGGCGGTCATCGCGGAAGTCTACGCGCTTCAGCTTGGTTTCGTCCTCGCGATCGTGCTCCTCGGGCTGTGGGCGTATCGCCGCAATGACTACGTTGCCGTCGCCCTGACCTTTTTACTGTGTGGGATCGGACTGGGCACCCACCTCTCGCTCGTATTTGTCGTGCCGGTGCTGCTCTGGGTGCTGCACCGTTTGTTGCTGGCCGATCCTGCCAGATTCGTCGTTGCCGCGCTGCTCCCGTTGGCGGCAGGGTTGTCTGTGTACATCGTGATTCCGTTGCGTGCCGTCGCAGTCCCCCCCATCAACTGGGGCGGCGCAGCGACCTGGCACGGTTTCTGGTGGCTCATCAGCGCTCAATTGTACCGGGGATTTTTGTTTTCGCTGCCCCTTGCCGATCTTCCAGCACGGCTCGCGGCCTGGCTGGGGATTCTACTGGCTGGATGGAACGGGTGGGGCATTCCTTTCAGCTTGTTTGGCTGGACACATCTCTTGAAACGAGATCCGACCCTGGCAACCGGCACGTTGGCGGTCTTCGTGTTGTACAGCGCATACGCCGTATTCTACGACACGACCGATTCCTACATCTATCTGCTGCCGGCAATCGCCATGTTGATCCTGTGGACGGCGTATGGCCTCTATCGGGCACTGGTGGCAATCGAGCCCCATCTCCGCGATAGCGCGTGGAAACGAAGCGCTCTGTGCGGAATCGCTGTGCTGCTATCCGTAATCGCCGCACTCTGGAATTGGTCAGGGCAGAACCTCAGTGACAACACCGAAGCACTCGACTACGGGTTGCAGGCAGTTGAAGCCGTCGAGCCCGATAGTCTCATCATTGCGGAGGGGGATGCCCACACGTTCGCGCTGTGGTACGTGCGCTACGGGCTGGAAAGAAGACAGGACATCGCGGTTGTCAACGATGCCCTGCTCGCATTCGATTGGTACCATATCATTTTGCAGAAACACCATCCCGGGATTGTCGGTGAGACCGATGCGGGCAGCGGTCTTCTTTCGCTGCTGGCACACAATGCCGGGAGAAGGCAGATCTACTTCAGCACAGAACCCGCTAACCTGCCAGCGGACTACCGCACCGAACCGTCCGGACTGTTGTGGCGGCTGAGTGTCGTCGCGCGCCCGCCCGAGACAGACTCCCTGCTGCCAGGAGAGGCATCCGCGCCGGCCAGGTAACCTCCGACGGGAATCTGTTCCGCCTATACTTGCTGCTCGGCCAGGGTTTGTTGAGTTTCCTCGTGTTCACTCTCCAGCACTTGTTGCGCAGTCTTGGTATCGGTGATGAGGCAATGACACAAACCGCCGCGCAGTGCGCCCAAGATAGGTTTTACCTTGTGTGCACCGGACGCCACCGCCACAACGTGCGGGATGTGGAGGATATCATCCCAATCGATGGAAATCACCCGTTCGTCCAGGTCTGTGACCACGCGACGTCCGTATTCGTCATAGTAACGCCCGATGACATCGCCCACCGCACCCTTGCTGCGAATATAATCGGCCTCTTCCTGGCTGAGGTGCCCGCGCATCACCATCGTCCAGTCGTGCCCCACGTGGCCGATGCCCACGAACGCGATGTCACACTGGCGTGCATGGCGCAGTGCCCGGCTGATCGCCGGCTCCGAGAGAATCGCCACGCGCGCGGCTTCGCTACGGACCACCGCAGGGACTGGCATAATGTCGATCGGGATTTCCAGCGCCTGGGCGACCTGCATGCTGACATTGTAGACGTTGGCCTTGCCGACGAAAGATCCGACCAGCTCGTGGACGACGGCCGGCTTGACACCAACACTCGGCTTGAGGTACGGGACCATGTAACTCAGCGACTTGCTCCAACCGACGATCCCCAGACGGCATTCGGGGAACACGATCTGCGCCAGATATTGCGCGGTCGCCGCACCCACCGCATCCAGCGTTTCCGCCTCGGTGTCGCACGTCTTGGCGATGATGACCTCTTTCAAACCGTAACGTTTCTGCAACTGCCACGACAGGTTGTAGTGCAATGGGAGCGGTTTCGTCATCCTGAACTCGACGACGCCCTCCTGACGCGCTTTCTGGAGCAGACGCGTGACGCCGACGCGAGACAAATTCAACTTCTCCGCGATCTGCTCCTGAGTCAGTTTCTCGTCGTAGTACAGCCACGCCGCCACGATTATCAATTCTTGCTGGTCTTTGCTATTCATCGCACCCATTCAACCCGAAAATCAGGGAAGTTCTATGGCCGAAAATGACTCCGTCATCTCACGAATGCCCGTCTCGACCGGCAACCGTTCGATGCTCGAAGCCCCAACGAACCCGTGGACCGGAACCAGTTTCAGGATTTCTACAACATCGGCAGGCATTGCGATCGGGCCACCGTGGCACAGGGCAAGCACATCCGGGTTGATGCGCTGCGCGACATCAACCATCGCGCGAATCACCTCCGCCGCCTCAACCAAACCCATCGTGTCGGTCGCGCCAATAGACCCTCCAGCGGTCAGACCGACGTGAACGATCAGCACGTCACAGCCGGCCTCGACCATCTGGCGTGCCTCATCAGGGGTGAACGCATAGGCGATAGTGAAAATGTCCATCTCGTGCGCCAACGCGATCATCTCGACCTCTTTGTAGTACCCCATGCCCGTCTGCTCGAGAGCGGCTCTGAAGTTGCCATCAATCAGCCCTACGGTAGGAAAATTGTTGACCCCCGAGAATCCGGCCGCGATGACCTGCCGCAAGAAGTTCTTCATGACACGTGTCGGGTCAGTCCCATTGACCGAGCAGATAACGGGCACTTCTTTGACGATCGGCAGGATATTGCGTTCACCCATCTCGAGTGCCACAGCATTGGCGTCGCCATAGGCCATGAGCCCGGAAAGAGAGCCCAGTCCATGCATACGATAACGGCCCGAGTTGAATACCAGCAGCAGATCTGCTCCACCTTGTTCCGCAAATTTGGCCGAGATTCCGGTGCCAGCGCCGGCACCCACAATGATGTGGCCGGTTGCGAGTTTTTCCCGCAGTCTCCGTAGGACCTCTGCGCGTGTATATTGTCTCACTGCTCTTCACCTCAAACTGACAGATTCGCTGATATGTTCAAGAAACCTGAGACATCAACTCGACGACCGTCTGACCCACCCGGGCCGCAAACTCGGGATCATCGATGTGATGCTCATCTGCATACACCGTGATAGTTGGTGACAGGTTGCGCCTGAGCGTCGAAAACAACGCATCGTTCGCAACCGGATCATAGAAGATCTTTCCTGGTCGATCGATCGACGAAAGGCCTCCCAAAGGCAGCAGGACTGTTACCGGGCCTGTGGCCTTGTTCAGTTTCTCTGCAATGAATTCGGCGATGGCTACGTTCTCATCCGCCGTCGTGCGCATCGTGGTCATCGATGGGTTGTGGAAATTGAGGGTCCTGTTTCTGAACCTTTCCGGAATCTGATCGCGCGGCGGCAAAACAATCGTATCCGCTGCACCGGGCACGATGACTTGCGGCAGCCCACGAGCGCTCGCCGCCTCCAGGCGGTGTGGACCGGCATCGTGCAGCCCACCGACGAGATGTGCGCCGATCTCGGCCAGGGTCATGTCGGCCACACCGTGAATATGCCCCAACGAGATCAGCTTTTCCATCGTCCGGCCACCGACACCTGAAGCGTGAAAAACCCAGGCTTCGAACCCGGCCTGTTCCACCAGCTGTCTGGCTCGCGAGACGCCAGGTGTCGTCGTCCCATACATCGTGAACGACACCACCGGCTTGCCCGAAGCGAGGAACGGCTCGTAGCCACGGACCATGCCCGCAATCGCCTGCGCTGCGTTGTTCAACACCATCTTCAGGATGGGGTTCAGCCCGCCGATATCGACGATGGACGGCATCATCACGATATCCGAGATATCCACGTGCCAGCGTGTGTTTCCCGACGCCAACGTCGAGACCAACAGCTTTGGTATTCCGTATGGCAAAGCACGCATTGCTGCCGCACAGATCGTAGTGCCACCCGAGCCGCCCAGCCCAACCACGCCAGCGGCCTGTCCGGCACTCACCAGCCCGGCCAGATGATACGCAGCAGCCCGGCAAACCACCTCGACAGCCTCGCCTCTGGGCATTTGTCGAAGGCCAACGACATCTTCACCAACGGCAGCAACCACTACGGAGGCAGGAATGTCCGCACTGACAGCGGCTTCACGCTGCACGCCGACATCCATCAGCAACGCGCGGCATCCAGCCGCCCGAACACGCTCAGCCAGGTACAGCGTTTCCGGTCCCTTGGTGTCCAAGGTCCCCATGACGACAACCGTTTTCTGATCTCGACCGTCACCTAGCATGCAGCATTACCCTGCCACCTTAGAGCTACATCTGAGCTACCAACTGATGACAATAGCGACTACTCTCCACCAAATCGTGACCATGCTGGTGCAACCCACCGCCGATGAGAAAAATAACGTCCCGTCCGTAGACCTCGAACATTTCGGGAATGCGCTCCAGGCTCATACCGCCTGCCGGCACGGGAAACAACGGGCGAATGTGTCCCATCTCTCTGGCTGAACCTTCTGCCAAGCCGACACAATCCTGCATGGTAAAGGAGAAACGTCCACCGTAATTCGGGAAGATGGAGGCATCAGCGCCAGCCAAACGCGGAATTTGTGCAAAAATGACAGCATGTGCCATCCCACTGTCCGGACAGGTCACGAAGCTTCCCTGGAACGCCGGATGGCTGATGAGCGGCAGGGCAATCCGGTCGTCGTCCGCGACCTGGCGCATGGTGTCCACCCCGACCAGCCCTGGGCAGATGAGCAGCCCCCCCGCTCCGTTTCGTTTGGCGAACAGGGCATGTTCGACCACCTTATCCGCCGGTCCCGGAATGTTGGGCAAATAGAGACTGCGGAAACCGGTTTCCCGATTCGCCCGCTCCACTGCTTCAACACATCGTTCCACTCGTTCCCTGAACGAGGCGAATGGCTGATTCGCCATTCCGTGATCGTCCTTGATAAGGTCCATACCCCCCAGTGCGAATTGGTACGCCAGCTGTGCAAGCTCTGCGGGAGGTAACCCCAACGGCTTCAACGCCGTACAGAGCAAGGGACGTTCCGGAACGCCGAGCAGGGTGCGCAGTCCTCCTCTGCCAAAGCGCGGCCCGTGAAATACAGCGAGCAGACTGGGAGGCAGGTCCAGACCTTCGACGCGAATGCCCGGCTTGAGGCTGGTATTGCCGAACACCACATTGAGAAGCTGGAGCAGATCGAACCCGGTCGTCTCGATCGCGTAACTGATCACCGCCTGGCAACACATCGCGTCGAGCGGTGTCAACGACTCAATGTGGCCCACGATACGCTCGCGAATATCCCCAGCAGGCACGAGCTCTCCGGGAAACTCGACCGTCTGCTCGAGACAAATGTCATTGGCTTTGATTCGCGCTTCCGCTTCATCGCCGAGCAAGCGGTAGGTCACCCGAAAACGCTCACCCGACAGCCCAAGAGAGACACTTGGCAGCATCACACCATCCCTAAGCTTCCTCGTATGCGGCGTCGAACCTGACCACCGAAGGGCTGAGATCCAAACGCCTGATCAGGGCGACCGCTTCCGGCGCGCCCTGCTCTCGATCCATCCCGTTGTCTTCCCACTCGACAGACAACGGACCCGTATAACCCACTGCATTCAGAGCACGGAAGATCTTCTCGAAATCGACCCCGCCGCGGCCCGGTGAGACGAAGTTCCAGCCACGCTGATGATCGCCAAACGGCAGGTGTGACGCCAGGATGCCATTTCGGCCATCCAGCAGGCGAACTGCATCTTTCACGTGGACGTGATAGATATAGTCGCCAAACTCATAAACGAACGCTGCCGGGTCGACCAGTTGCCAGTACAGATGGCTCGGATCGAGATTGAACCCAAACGCAGGGCGATACGCCATTGCTTCCAATGTCCGGCGCGCAGTCCAGAAATCATAGGCGATCTCCGAAGGATGCACCTCGAGGGCAAACTTGACACCGACCTCATCGTACACATCCAGGATGGGATTCCAGCGTGCGGCCAGATCCCGGTAGCCGTCGTCGATCATCGCTGGCGGAACTGGCGGGAATCCGGCGACGGTCAGCCAGATCTTTGAGCCGGTGAATCCGACGACCACTTCCACACCCATTGCGGCCGCGGCCCGCCCAACCATTTTCATGCGCTCAGCCGCACGCTGGTGCACACCCTCTGGCTCACCATCGCCCCAGATATCCTCAGGGACGATACGTCGATGACGTTCATCGAGCGGGTGATCGCACACACACTGCCCCACCAGATGGGCCGTAAAAGCATAGCACTTGAGCCCATATTTCGCAAGCAGTGCTTGTTTAGCCGGAATGTAACTATCGTCCTCAAGCGCTTTGACCACATCGAAGTGATCTCCCGCGATGGCCAGTTCCACGCCATCGAAGCCCCACTCATGCATCCTGCGGAGCAACGTTTCCAACGGCATGTCGGCCCATTGTCCAGTATACATCGCGATCGGTCTTACCACGTCTGTCTCCCTCACCACCACACAGTGCTCAGACTCTACTTTCGATATTTCGCGTCTACCTGATCGATCTTGGCCACTTTGGGTGCGGACCGGCCACCCTGATATTCGCTCTCCAACCAGATGTCGATCAGTTTCTTGGCTGCTGCGGTCCCGATGACGAGACTACCCATCGTGATGAGCTGTGCGTTGTTGCTCGCCCGCGCCCGTTCTGCGGTATAAGCATCATGAACGCAAACCGCACGCACGCCCGGCACTTTGTTGGCAACGATAGCCATACCGGCGCCGGTACCGCAGACCAACAGGCCGCGGTCGTATTTGCCCGCCGCGACGAGCTCGGCGACGGCAACGGCGACATCCGGATAATCGACCGGGTCATCGTTAGTGACGCCCCAGTCATCGACTTCGCAGCCCAATTCGCGCAGGTAATCACGCAGCACGTTCTTCAATGGCAACCCAAAATGGTCAGACCCGACGATTATCTTCGACACTCCGTTCATTTGCGTACTTCCTTCCCAGGCAGACGGCCTATAGGTAGGCTGTCGGCTGATATGACATCTATTCGCGAATACCTTGTGAAAACGATCTGAGAATGAAATAGCAGGACGTTGCACCCGCGTCTTGATGCCCAATCGTACGCTCACCCAGCCGGCTGGCGCGTCCGATCCGCGCCATGAGCTCGCGCGTCGATTCCATGCCCGTTTTCGCAGCCTGCTCGAAGTCGACGAGTGCATCCGGAAGGGACTTGCCTTCCTGAGCGGCTTTCTCTAACGCACGCACTGCTGGAACGAACGTATCCAGCAGTGTCTTATCTCCGACATCGGCTTTCCCCAGATCGCGGAGACCTTGCTCTGCTGCCTTGAACATGCTCACCAGATCATCCAGGTCCAATTCTGTCTTTCCGGCAGACTCCTGCGCGAGGCGCAGGAACATCGTCCCGTACAGAGCACCCATCGCGCCGCCCACGGAATTGAGCACGATCATTCCGACATTCTTGAGAATTGTCCCGGCATCCTGCCCTGCGCTTTCCGGCAGTTTCGCTCTGACCTGCCGGAAACATTTGGCCATGTTGACACCATGATCGCCATCACCAATCGCGCCATCCAATTCAGAAAGATAGTTCTTTTCCTGCTCAATCGTGTCGCACATGTGCTCGACGACACCATACATCTGTGCCGCTGTTATCACGTCACTCATTCCGAACGTCTCCTCACGAACTAAAATTGCTTGTAACTGGGCGTGTCGGCGGGTGCAAACAATAACTCTTTCAACTCGTCATCCAGTTTCAGGACTGTGACCGAGAAACCGGCCATCTCCAACGCCGTGAATATCTCGTTGACGTACGCATACATCACCTTAATCCCTGTGGCATCGAGTATCTGTTTGACTTTACGGAAACAGATATATAGCTCCAACTGCGGGGTAGCGCCCAGCCCATTGATCAGGACTGCGACCTCATCCCCACGTGTCAGAGGCATGTCGTTCAGGATTTCCGCGGTTATCTTCGCGGTGACCTCGTCGGCGGTAAGCATTTTGGTCTTGGCTACACCCGCCTCGCCGTGATGCCCGACGCCGTACTCCATCTCATCGTCGGCGAGCGTGAAAGTCGGGACACCCTTCGCAGGTACGGTGCAGGGACCGCTCGCCACACCAAAGGTACGGCAATTGTCGTTCACCTTCTCGGCAACCGCTTTGCATTCCGCCAGAGTGCCACCCGCCTCGGCTTTGGCACCGGCGCATTTCCAGGCCAGGAATTCGCCCACGACACCCCGTCTGTTGCCGATGTTGTCTTTCGGCGCCGAAGCGACATCGTCCGTCGCGATGACCTGCTCGACCTGAATGCCTTCGGCCCGCGCCATCTCCGCAGCAAGCTGAAAATTCATGACATCGCCAGCGTAGTTGCCGAGCAGAAACAGAACCCCCCTGCCAGCATCGACAGCCTTCGCCGCTGCGATGACCGCATTCGGCGGAGGAGAAGTAAAGATTTCCCCGAT
>ENA-OSEO01003699-OSEO01003699.1-sediment-metagenome-genome-assembly--contig:-NODE-3699-length-17333-cov-3.736439_pt1 | contig 17333 bp, 16 predicted proteins | sample MGYA00237883_ERZ534232 | MGnify/ENA metagenome assembly ERZ534232
TGACGGAATGAAACCGGTGTTCTTGAGGATCTCCGGATCCTCGATCATGAACGCGCGTGCTCCCCATTCGTAGATCATGGGTGTCTTGCCCTGTGCATACAGACGCGCGCGCTCGTCCCACGCCATGTTCAGAATGTCGGGAGGTGAGAATTCCATGAGCGCCATGGCATACTCAGCGGCCCGCACCGCGTCTGGTGTATCCAGGGTGGGCATCCATGTTTCGTCGAACGGGTGTTGTCCAAAAGCGGCGTAGAAGTGAGCCATCTGCTGGCCCAGTGCCTGTCCTCGCGCGCCGTTCCAGCCGACGCCGTAGAACCCGTTGTCCGGATCGTGGAAAGCCTTGGCGGCTGCGAGCAGTTCATCGGTTGTTTCGGGTGGTTTAATCCCCTTTTCTTCAAAGAGGTCTTTACGGTACCACAGAACCTCGGGGTGTGGTTGGAAGGGGATGCCCACCTGCTTTCCCTCATACTGGGCGCCCTTCCACGCGGCTTCTGGGAAGTCTGCAACCGGGAAATCCGACGCTGCAATGTAGTCGTCGAGTGGCAGCAACACATTGCCCGCTCCGAATTCGCCCGTCCAGACAATGTCGACCGCCACGATGTCGTAGGCGGATTCGTTGCTCTGGGAATTGAGCAAGATCTTCTGGTGTTGGGCATCATACGGCTGAACATCCAGTTGAATCGTGGCGCCGGAGGCTGCTTCCAGGTCAGCCAAGATCTTCTGTGTAGCGAAAGCATAGGGATCGGCGTTGAACAGCAGGCGGATTGTCTTGCCCTCGAAAGGCTTTTCCCCCTGAGCGAGGGCCGGGCTTGCTGCTGCTCCGAGAGATACAAGCATTGCCACCAATACGAGTATCGAAACCCAATAGAACGTCTTCACCATCTTGTCAACCTCCTTTGGTGTATGACAAAACTTTGCTTCCAACAGAACGAACTACATGGATATCTGCCACTGTGCTATTGGACTGTTCTGGTTGCATCACCTCCTTCACCCCGAGTTGCTGGACATAGGTCTGTCTAAAGAAACCGTCCGGTCTTCATTCTGTAACCCAGCGGCATGCTATACTGGAGGGCGGATAGGTCACCAACGGTCATCATTATCTTGAGGAATCTAAGGGGCTGTACATGATAAGACATTTTATCACGTTCCCGGGCCGTTGTCAATATATTCAATATTGTCGACCATCACAGTCCAACCAGAACACAAAACCCTTTCGGTGACAAATGGGAATCAGATCTGAGATGGATGCGGGTATGACCGGCCCTCATTCAACACACAACATGCCACCCGAAGCAGCACATTGTGCCGATGCGACGGTTCGATGTTGTCCCAATTGCGTCCAACAGACGTAGGCGTGGGATCACAAGGAAACGACATTGGGCGTGAAGGACACATCCGCTTCGGAACGCTCAATGTCCTCGGCTACAAAATCCATGTGTTGGCGCATGGCTTCCCGTGCGCCCTCTATGTCGGACTGCTCGATGCATTCCAGAATCCGCCGGTGGTAGATTTGCCCGTGCTGTGGCGACCCTTCCAGGTGATACGTGATGCGGCGGATATCTGCCAGGGTGCCCATGATCGGGTCGAGCACCGCTTGAAAAAGCGGATTGTGGCTGGCATCTGACAACATGGCATGGAAAGCGACGTCTGCGGCGATAAACCTTTCTTGATCGTTGGCAGCCAGACTTTCGTCGATCTCTTCTACCATCTGACGAAGCCTTTCCAACTCCTCCAATGTGGCGCGGGCCGCAGCGAAACCGGCGGCGGCAACCTCCAGTGAGGAGCGGATCTCGTGGAATTGAAGCAAAGAAGCGTTACGCGCCCGGACCAGGAGTCGCATGTAGAGAGAGAGTGCCTCGGTGTTCAGACTGGTCACAAAGCTACCCTTGCCGGGAATCACCTCAATGAGCCCCCGTGCGCCCAGTACCTTAATCGCTTCTCTGATCACCGTCCGGCTCACACGGAATTTCTCAGCAAGTTCTCGTTCGGGGGGAAGCTGGCTGCCTTCTGCGAGGAGACCATCGAGAATCATGTCCTGAACCTGACGCGCTACCTGTTCACACAATCGTTCGTATTGGACTGTGCCAAACGTCTGTTCTACCGTCATCAGGGTTCCTCTTGGATTTTTTGCGTCTGTGTGCTGTCGGCCGTACGGTATGATGGTACTACCCACTGTACAATTGTACAATAGCATAAATGATGGCGGAAGTCAAGACTTGCGGATGCGTTGTGTGGATAGGTCATTGACCTCGGATAGAACTGCGTGTATAATAGCATAGTGGCGAGCAGCCAGACAACACGACGACGATGAGTGAGAAATGCCCTTCAGACAGGTACCCTCGGAGACCGCCAAGGGTTCTTCCGGCATAGCAGAATATCATCTAACCATCCGCGATTTGCCGGAAGGTGAGCGTCCCCGTGAACGTTTGGAGCATTACGGGGCGGATGCCCTGTCGAATGCGGAATTGTTGGCTATCTTGCTGCGGACCGGGCTGGTGAACGAGAACGTATTGCAGCTTGCCACGCGGTTACTAACACGATATGGTGGTCTGACCGGGTTAGCGCGAGCCAGTTTTCAGGAATTGTGTCAGGAAAGAGGGCTTGGTCCGGCGAAGGCCACGCAAGTCAAAGCGGCGCTCGAATTGGGACGCCGCCTCGTGGCGACTTCTCCGGAATCCAGGCCGCAAGTGTGCTCTCCGGGGGATGCTGCCAATCTCGTGCAGGCCGAAATGGGTCTGCTGGAACAGGAAGAGTTGCGTACGTTGCTGCTCGACACGAAGAATCGCGTGATCAGCAGCCACACTTTGTCTGTTGGTTCCTTGAATGCCAATCATTTCAGAGTGGGGGAGTTATTTCGTGAAGCTGTTCGGGCGAACTGCGCCGCCATTATTGTGGCACACAATCATCCATCAGGAGACCCAACACCCTCACCGGAGGATGTGCAGGTTACAAGAGAGATTGTGAAGGCAGGCCGCCTGCTCGACATCGATGTCCTGGATCATCTGATAATCGGACAGCAACGCTATGTGAGTCTGAAAGAACGCGGGTTGGGGTTCGAATAGCCGGCGTTACAATCAATCGTCATCGTATATTATTATCTGAGTTGACCAAGGAGGTATCTATCAGCAATGGCGTATCCAAAAATGACCATGATTTCGCAGCCGTTGTACTCGGCGCCGATCAAGGACATCCCGGGGACTGTACGGGAGGAAATAGCGCGGCTCGATTTGCGGGGCAAATTACCCCCTGGTAGTCGGGTGGCGATCACGTGTGGCAGCCGGGGCGTTGCGAATATCGCCCTCGTCATCAAGAGCATCGTAGAAGAGGTGAAAGCGTTGGGGTGGACGCCTTTTCTGGTGCCAGCGATGGGAAGCCATGGTGGGGCTACGGCGGCCGGCCAGGTGGAAGTCCTCCACGGCTACGGCATCACCGAACAGGCGATGGGTGCACCGATTCTCTCTTCGATGGAGGTTGTGCAACTCGGCGTAACCGCTGATGGCCTGCCTGTCTTCATGGACAAGTATGCCAGCGAAGCGGCTGCGACGATTGTGGTGAATCGTGTCAAGAAGCACACCGATTTCACCTCCCACGTCGAAAGCGGCTTGATGAAAATGCTGGTGATTGGGCTAGGCAAGCACGCTCAGGCCCTGGCGGTGCACTCCTACGGAACTGACGGGCTGCGCCGATTGTTGCCACCGGTTGCCCGCATGGTAATCGAGAAGGCACCTGTGCTGTTTGGACTGGCGCTCGTCGAAGACGGACTCGAGAACACGACGATTATCCAGGCGATCCCGCCGCAGGAGATCGAGCAAACTGAAAGTGAGCTGCTCAAAAAGGCCAATTCCTACATGGCACGTTTGCCAATCGACGAGATCGACTTGCTGTTGATCGACCGGATGGGCAAGGAGATCAGCGGAAGCGGCATGGACACAAACGTCATCGGCCGCATGGAAATCACCGGTGAGCCCGATTTCGAAAAACCCAGGATCAAGTATATCGCTGTCTTTGATCTTACCGCAGGCGCTCACGGCAATGCGGTTGGAGTCAGCCTGGCGGACTTCACGGTCAATCGCCTGGTGAACAAGATCGATATGGCGGCGCTCAAGGCGAATGCGATCACCTCCGGCTTCCCGCGGCGTGGGAAGATCCCGTTGACGTTGGACACCGACAAAGAGGCCGTCGATCTGGCACTCCGTCTGCTCGGCGGTACGTTGCCGGAAAATGCGCGCGTCGTGCGCATCTGGGATACACTGCATCTTGGACATTTGCTGGTTTCCGAATCCTTGCTCGACGAAGTCACGCAGAAGGATGGTGTGGAGATCGTTGGTGCGCCCAGGGAGTTGAGTTTTACTCCTGACGACGATCTGGAACCTGTCGACTGGGAATCGTGGCTGCATAGCTAGGCGTTTCCCAGTGGGAAGGTCGTCCCGCGTGGTCCCAGAATTTCGGGTGACCGCTGCGTCCCCAAATAGGATTCGCAGTCTGAACCTGACGAGTTGCCCTCAGTCTCCGCGCGATCAGCCCCTGAGGTGACTGCTCAGTTTCGGACGGCGATTCCCAGGCGGCTTCTCAGTAGCTTTGGAAGCACTTGGATGCTTTCATGGATTTCCCGCTGATCGTGTTATCTCGCTTGCGAGTTTCCGAAATGACGAGTCTCCCGAAACTCACATGATATTTGGGGGTACACAATGGGAGAGGTACGCGCGCGTCGCCCAGTGAAGTACATGGCCAGTTTGCTGACGGGAGATCCGACGTTGTTGCCCGAGGTCAAGACGGTTCTGGTAGAGGAGTTGGGCGCGCTCGATTTCGTCAGTCCTGCTCTGCCGTTCAACGATACCACCTATTACGAGGATGAATTCGGCCCCAATCTGCAGCGTGAAATCGTCACGTTCAAAGAACTGCGCGATATGGCGGATTTGGGGGCGGTCAAAGTGCTCACGAACGAGCTTGAGCAACGCTGGACTGTCGCGGGCAGTCGTAAGGTGAACATCGACCCGGGTTACATCGCATTGGGCAAATTCGTGCTTGCAACCACCAAAGACCAAAGTCACCGGCTGTATATCGGGAAGGGCATTTTCGCAGAAGTCACGTTGCGTTACCGCAAAAAGTCTTTCGCGGTTTGGGAGTGGACTTATCCGGACTATGCCACGCCGCAGTATATCGCGCTGTTCAATCAACTGCGCCAGGCATACCGGATGCAACTGAAAGCGGAGGGTCATCAGGGTTACTGACAACGGATGTTGAAATTCGGAATACTCCGGAGGTACAAGTGGCACAGGCTGAGGTCATTGCCGGGATCTGTGGCATGCAGACTCACATCGAAACGCAACTTCTCGTGGATGGACAAACCGTCAGTGTTAGAGTGGAGAGCCCCTGCGCTGGAGTTATGAAGTTGGTCGAGCAATTGGGTGATGTCAATGCTTTCCAGGAGATCACCTATCGGCGGGAAGGCCCTCGGGTACTGCAACTCGCTCCCCAATGCCTGCCACATCCGGCTTGTCCCGTTCCCGCCGCGCTCATCAAGGCGGTGGAAGTGGCCGCTGGTTTGGCGCTTCCACGGGATGCGACGATCACCATCAAAGCGTAGAACCACCGGCTGGCCATGAAAAAGGCTTCGGAAGTTGGTTTCCCGAAGCCTTTCTTGATTCGCTTTGCGCGACGCGCTTATGCGCGTCGTGTAATTTGGGGCGCATCCCTGAACAGCGTGACAATATTTTCCGGGGGCACTTCGGGTAAGATATTGTGGGCACAGCTCAGTACCCACCCTCCACCGTCACCCAGCGTTTCGAACAGGTATTTGATCTCGTCACGCACGTCATCCGCGGAACCAAAAGGCATCACTTCCTGGATATCGATGCCACCCCAGAAGACGAGCTTCCCGCCGAACTCGGCCTTGAGCTTTTCCGGAGCCATGTTTGCTGCGCGCCTCTGGATCGGATTGAGAATGTCGACGCCGATCTCGATCAGGTCGTTGATGATCGGGTAGATCGAACCGCACGAATGGAGCAGCATCTTGGCCGGTGTTTTGTTGTGGACCAGCTCGAAGAATTTCTGTTGTCGTGGCTTGATCAGTTTACGATAGGTCGCGGGTGAGAATTGCGGCCCTCCCTGTGTGCCCATATCATCCCCGGTCATGATTACATCGACGTGAGGGCCCACAATGTCGAGAATCCGCGCGGTGGAAGCCATCCGCGTTTCAAGGATTGCATCGAACAAGGCCCCCGCGATTGTCTGGTTAGCGGCAAGATCCATGAACCAATCTTCAAAACCGCGTACGTATTGGCTTACGTGGATGAAAGGGGAAGGAACCCGGCAAACGATGGCGCAATCCGTAGTGTTCTTCCAGTGGTCGATTTGTTCTTCCAGCCCCAGAGTGATCTTGGGATCGTCGGGGTCAGGCCATGGGTAATTGACGATGTCCGCGATGGTGATCTCGCCGCCCAACGGTGCTTCTCCCGTGACGTCGTAATAGTAGGAGCCTTCCGGCCGGATGCGTTTGACGCCCCATTCGTCGACCCAGATCCCGCCTGCCTGCTGGTCGTCCGCTTCATCGTGGTCCGTGCTGCGGGTTGCGGTGGTGCCGGCATACACGCCACGCACATCGATGTCCAGCGCGTCTAGCACCTCCTCGTCTACCATGACATCCTGCATGATCTTGCTGACCAAAGGGGGTTTACGGTCTATCTTGATCCCCAGGTAGTCTTTGAGATTTTCGTAGGCGATGACATGAATGCTGCTGTCTGAGTGGCCTCCCAGGTCCATCGGCACTCTATCCGCTTCCTGGTGAGAGATGGCACGCAGGACACGTTCTCGATGCGTCATTTGCTCTGGCATTGCGGGTATTTACCTCCCTGCTGGATAATGTGAATCTGTACCTCGCGGTCGCACGGGCGCCGTCATTGAGACGCGATTGGCTCGACCAGGTTCTGTAGCCCCAGACGGGCCAGCGTCTCCTGTGTGGGGACGCCGAATTCATCCCATCCGCGATAATCGTAGTATTCGTGCAGCATGATGCCCATCGGCGGGACCTTTCCGGCGGCACCACCGTCTTTTCGCGCGAGGGTTGCAATGCGCAGGGGTATTGTGTCGTCCTTGCGGCTGATGCCCTCACGCACGTTGTACATGCGTTTCAGGTTGTATAGCCTCTCACCGGTCTCCATGTACGAATCCACTGTGAAATCCCAGCCGGTAACCAGATTCAGCCATTCCACATGGTGCTCCGGATTGATGCCGCACCACACGCTGAACTTGCACAGCTTCAGCGAATCCATCATCGACATCAGGTCCTGAAAACGGGCGGTGAATTCGCCTTTCCCGTCGACAGCGAACCGATCTATCGGCTCCGGGTAGCCGAACTCGGGCCACGCCGGCCCGCCTTCGTAGTCGTGCGAATAGGCCTGCAGGTGACAGCCACCGCGATTGCCAGTGGCATAGCCGACCGAGAGACCGAACCGCGCGCGTGGGTCGTGCGCCGGGATTTCCAGTCCCTTCACTTCCGTGGTGAATTCCTCCGAGTTCCGGCCCACCTGCCGGGCGGCGCGCTTTGCACCCTCGCCCAACAGGAACCCGATGTCCGTCCGGCGCTGGCCGATCCGGTGGACCATCTCGATCGCCGCTTCCGCGTCTCCCCAGCGCAGTTCGAGCCCATCCAGGTCGGCGGTGGTGAGGATGCCACGCTCGAACGCCTCCATCGCCCAACCTACCACCGAGCCGGTGGAGATCGAGTCGAGTCCGTACCGGTTGCACAGTTCCGTCAATTGCGCTACCGCTTCGACCTGCCCGATCATCAGGTTGGTTCCAAGCATACCGAGATTCTCGTATTCGGGCCCGGCGCCTAGCACCGGTGCGAATGGGCCTGCGTCGACCTTGACTTGCCGGCCACATCCCACGACACAGTGGGCGCAATGGTACACGCCTGTCAGAATTGTCTCGGCCATCGTCTTGCCGGAAAGCCCTTCCGCGCCTTCCAGCCAGGTGCCACCCCGCCAGTTCCGAATGGGCATATCACCCAGTGACTCACACGGCAAGACAACCTGCGGAGTTCCGTAGTCGTGGTAGCCCGGCGCGTTCCATCTTTCGATCATGTCGGGGATCAACGGCTTGTAGGCATTCTTCAGCCCGTCCGGGTCGGCGATGGGTTGCTTCATGCTGCCACTGGCGACAATCGCCTTCAGTTTCTTGGATCCCATTACAGCGCCCAGGCCACAGCGCCCGGCGGCCCTCCCGTCTCGGCCATCCGTGAATATGCCAGCGATGCGCGACAATCGTTCGCCCGCTTGCCCGATGCACTGCACAGTCGCTGTCTTCGGAATGCGTGGACGTAATGCGGCATCGGTATCGTAGGTGTCGAGCCCCCAGAGATCCTGTGCATCGTGCCAAATCACCTCGCCATCGCGCAGTTCCACCCACATCGGGGTGTCGGACGCGCCTTTGACGATGACGCCATCGAAACCGGCGCGTTTCATCCGGTCTCCCCACGATCCGCCCACGTCCGATTCGCCCCAGATGCCGGTCAGCGGGGATTTAGCGATCACCTGGTGTCTGCCCGAAAACGGGATGAGCGTCCCGGTGAATGGTCCGCCCAAGAACATCAGGACGTTTTCCGGAGCCAAGGGGTCAGTCTCGGGACCGGTCTCTTCCCAGAGAATCTTCGCCCCGAAACCGCTCCCTCCAATGTATCGGTACGCAAAACCCTCATCGATCGGTCTGGTTGTCGTCGTGTGGTCGGTCATATCGACTTCCAGCAATTTGCCAAAATAGCCACCCTTCACCGGTTGTCACTCCTTTCGCATCTCCCAGTATGGGTCTTACTCGCGCTTGGCGTCGCGTATGCGCTGCCTCGCTAGAATCAAGCTGCCCCTCACCTGGGCATCAGCCACCTGCCACGGCCCCAACGATCCGGACGATTGCGCCGTCCGGAATGATATCAGCCAAAGCAAGCGTCCGCCCATCGACCAACACAGCAACTGGCGGTTTTCCGTTCCGCCCATAACGCATGAGTAGTCGCACGTTTACGAATCGTTCGGACAGCGCGGTCAACATCTGCTCGACCGTCAGCGCGTGTGGGACCTCCAATATGTAGCCCCGTGAAGGTTCTATTTCTTTCACGGGAATGTGAAAGTCGATGCGATAGGTTGTACTCACTGGAAGTGTCCACTCCCTGTGCCCTGTATCGCGCTAGACACCAGTTGCCAGTTTCGTGGCAATCTCTTTCGTCGCATACAACATGACCTTCTCCTCGGTTGCTTCATCCCGCAATAACTCACCGGTGACGTACCCCTCGCGCATGACGATGATTCGATCGCTCATCCCCAGGATTTCTGGCAGTTCTGAGGAGATCAGTATAATGCCCAATCCCTGCTTTGCAAGTTGGCTCATCAATGCATAGATTTCGGATTTCGCGCCTACGTCGATTCCACGCGTTGGTTCGTCCAGGATGAGCACTTTGGGGTTGGTCATAAGCCACTTGGCGATCACCACCTTTTGTTGGTTCCCCCCGCTCAGGTACATCACCTGCTGTTGGACACTGGGTGTTTTGATGTCCAACGAAGTGACGTATTTTTGCGCAACGGCTGCTTCCGCCCTGAAGTCTATGAAACCGCGCCGGCTGACCTCACTCAGTCGCGGGAGCGTGGTATTTTCAGCCAACGTCCAACTCAGGATCAACCCCTGCGTTTTGCGGTCCTCGGGGACATAGGCAACCCCCAATGCGATCGCATCGTCCGGCGTTTTGATGTCCACGAGTTTGCCGTTCAAGAAGATGTCTCCGCTGTCTCTCTGGTCCAGACCGAAAATCAGGCGGGCGGTTTCCGTTCTTCTTGCCCCGACCAGACCGGCGAAGCCGAGAATCTCACCGGCACGAAGTTGAAACGAAACGTCATGAACGACGCCTTCCTGCTCCAGATGTTCAACTTCCAGGACGACGTCACGGATTTGCACTTCCTCTTTCCTGAAGAAGTCTTTGAGTTCGCGACCGACCATCATGGCGACGATCTGGTCGGTCGTGACCTCCGCAGTCTGCACACAGCCGACCAATCGCCCGTCGCGCAGCACGGTCACGCGATCTGCAATCTTCGTGATCTCCTGCAATCGATGCGAAATATAGATTACCGCAACATCGCGAGATCTCAAATTCTCGATAATCGCGAACAGCAATTCGATCTCATGTTCGCTCAATGCGGAGGTAGGCTCGTCCATGACGATAATCTTGGCATTGAACGACAATGCTTTGACGATAGCAACCATTTGTCTTTCGGCTACCTTCAGGTGGCTCACCAATGTATTTGGATTCACCGCGATGCCGAGCTTGTCCAGGCTCTCCCTGGCGATGCGATTGAACTCCCGCCGTTTGATCAATCCCAGGGAGTTCGCTGGTTCTCTGCAGAGCAGGATGTTCTCCGCAACGGTCAGGTTTTGGGCCAGATCGAATTCCTGATAAATCACACTGATGCCGTACTTTTGGGCTTCGATTGGGTCGTTGAATTCCACTTCGTCCCCATTGAGAATGATGAGCCCGGCATCTTTGGGATAGATCCCCGAGAGAATTTTCATGAGCGTGGATTTTCCCGCTCCGTTTTCGCCCACCAGGGCGTGTACCTCGCCGGGATAGACGTCGAAATCGACCTGTTCCAGGGCCTGGACTCCGGGGAATCGCTTGGAAATCCCTTTCATCTGCAAAATGGGTGTTTTTGACATGAGGCTCGCTCCGTATCGTATGGTTGGTCGAAATCTATTGCCGCGAACTCGCCAGGATCACCGCAAGCACAATCACAATCCCTTTCACGACGAGCTGAACGTAAGGGTCCACACCCAGGATAGTCAGGCCTGCGGTGATCGTGCCCAGTACCAATGCTCCAAACAGCGTACCGATCATGGAGCCGCCTTCACCGGCGAAGCCGGTCCCACCGAGCACGGCGGCGGTGATCGCATCCAATTCCATGCCTACACCTACACTCGGCAACCCGCTGGACAGCCTGCCGGCCATCATGAGCGCAGCAAACGCTGCAAAGAAACCGCTGAGCATGAAGGCGATTGTCTTGACCCGCCCCACGCGGACACCAGACTGGCGTGCGGCGGTCTCGTTGCCACCGACTGCGCGGACGCGGCGCCCATACGTCGAACGGTTGATCAGTGCCCAAGATATCACCAGAAACACGAGTGTCCAGATCAGCAGAACGGGAATGGGACCGATGTTGCCTCTGCCCATGATATTCAGGAACAGTTTGTTGTCGATGTAAACCGTCTTACCACCGCTGAAGATGAGCGCCAACCCACGCGCCACACTCATGCTGCCCAGCGTGACCAGGAACGGCTGAATTTTCCAGCGGACACTGACGAACCCGTTGATGAAGCCGAACAGCGTTCCGAGAAGCAGCGCCGCCAATATCGCAATCGGAATCGGTATGCCCTGCGCCAGCAGTAGAGCGGCGACGACACCGCACATCGGAATGATCGAGCCGACGGACAGGTCGATCCCACCGGCAAGCATGACGATTGTCATCCCAAAACCGACGACGCTGGCAACAGCCGTCTGCTTGACGATATTGGTCAGGTTCTCCATGCTCAGGAAGACTTGAGGTTTCAAAATCGAAAAGATGGCAACGATCACGATAAAAGCCAGGATGATTCCCAGTTGTGACAGGCGGACAGGAATCGATGTCCCCGCGCCTGCCCGTTTGGGGGGAGGAACCAGGTGTTCGGTTTTAGCATCGTGCTGTTGGGGTTCTTTCATTTGGACCTCACCTCGGTGTAGGTAATTGCTGTCGGGTGCCATGCCGGCAGAAATGCTGCTGACGAATGAGTCTGCCGCCGACAGGCGGTCTCACCAGACTGGGGGCGTTGCTGCGCTGCTGTCCGGTGAGAACCGCCTGTGTCACGGCTATACCTGTGCGTTCTCTTGGGCCGACCGGCCTGCAAGGCCCGGCCCACTTCGGTCGAATCGCTCTGGATCTATTGTGCGGTCAGGTCGAGTCCGGGAATCTCGCCCGGGGCACACTGTGCCCAAAGCTCATAGTAGGCCTGAACCAGATTGTCTTTCGAGACCATCATGACCGGAACCGGCAATTCCTTCGCCACCTTGACGCCCATCAGATACTGGAACGCAGCCTGGGTAGCCAGTGTGCCGTGAACTTCGGGGAATTGCGCTGCTGAGCCGGTGACCCAGCCTTCGTTGATGCGCGCCATGATTGCCTTGTCGGCGTCGATACCGGTCAGGACCACGTCGGATTTGTCAGCGGCCTGCAACGCATCAGAGGCGCCGACGATTTGGTTGCTGAATGTACACCAGATGCCATCCAGGTCTGGGTTGGCGACGAGGATGTTCTGGACGACGTTCTGTACCTCGTCCTGGGCGACACCGCTCTGGCGGGCGACGATTTCGATGGCGGTGTCCTTGATGGCGTCCTCGAAACCGCGTACGCGTTCGTCGATGCGCCAGAGGCTGAAGTTGAGTTCGATCACGGCGACCTTTCCTGTGCCGCCGAGCTTATCGACGAGGAACTGGCCGGTTGCCAGACCGTTCTGGTAGTCGCCGTCACCACCGACGGTGGAGACGATGTAATCGGCATCGGGGATTGTGGTGATGGCGATGATGGGGATGCCTTTTTCGTTGGCTTTTTCGAGGCCGGGCAGGATGGCTTTTTCGTCGAACGGTACGACGATGAGAGCATCGACGTTCTGGGCGACGAGGTTCTCGACATCAGCCAGCTGTTTCTGTGGATCGGCATTTGCGTCGGTGGCGACGATCGTGCCACCGTATTTCTTGGCGACGGCTTCAGCGGCGCTCACGACGCAAACCGCATAATCGTCGCGCATGAAGTGCATCGACAGACCGATGGTGAAAGGCTCTGCGGCCTGTACCGCCGGTGCAGTGGAGAAGCCCATGATTGAGGCAAACATCATCGTTACTACAACTGTGACAAAAAGCAACTTGCTGAGATGCTTCCTTGACATTGTAATTCCTCCCTCCATGGAGATTGTAACACGACACGGACAATAGACTGTGGGGTCAAAAACGACTCATCCGGGGTTGCCTTCACCTCCTTTCCGGACTACGGCTTGCGCAGCTGTGAACCATCAACAAAACTTCAGATTGGAACACTCAAAGTCCCCAATAACTCAGAAACCGCCCGCGCTGCAGATGACCAACGAGGCGAATCTCCCGCATGGATGTCAGCAAGTGCTTCCGCCTCCGCCATCATCGTGTCCGGAAACGGGAGACGGATACACACCCGCTGGTGGTGTCATCATGAGGATTGAATCTTCCTCTACTTGCGCGAGATGCGCGGCCATTGCCTCGCGGGCAGCAACTTCATCGTGGTTCACGATCGCCGTGAATATCGATCGATGGTGGAAATGTGATCGCTCGTAGCTTCGCGGGGCGCGCGTAATGAGCCATCTTGTTCTTTGCATGAGATTGATGATGGGTTTGATGAGAAGAATGAACAATGGGTTTTGTGTCGCTCGCGCGATCGCGAGATGAAATTCAAGGTCAATCTGAATGTACTCACCGTATGCGGTCTCGTCGCCTATCAGACGTTCCATGCCCCGGAGCAGCGCGTCCATTTCTTCGACATTGGCGGGCGTCACCCGCTGGGCTGCCATGCCGGCAAGGGGAATCTCCAGAAACTTACGGATTTCGATGACATTGTCGACGGTACCCTGTTCAAGGTGAAAAAGGATCTTGAGCGATTCGGTGATGCAATGCGGATCGGGTTGGGTTATGTAGGCGCCCTTCCCAACCTGCACGTTGACCAACCCACGCTCACAGAGGATTTTGATTGCTTCGCGGATGACGGTGCGACTTACCCCCAGGTTCTCAGCCAGGGCTCTTTCGGATGGCAACTTGTCTCCCGGTTTCAAATCGCCGCTGACAAGTCGCTCCATGAGATGGGTTACGACATCTTCCGAGAGCATGCACGGACTCTCCTGCAAATGGATCAGGTTACTGGAAGGGTCTTACTGGTTAGACCAGTCTAACCAGTATCGATTATATCGTGCTTCACGGGGATTGTCAATAGGGGATCCTGTATTTTAAGGTTGGCGGGAAACAGAAACCGGGTGGTCTCAAAGGCGCACGGGGTGTCTCGGGTTCTTGGCAAAGTGGTAATTGCATCTGGTGTACCAGCCATTCTCGAATCGCGGGCCAAGTACGCGAATGACGTAGCGCAGCGGTTCACTGCACACGCAAGGACCACAATCGAGCGAATTCCGCTCGCCTGGCAAGGCTACACCCTGGCGGGGCGGCACACGCAATCGCCGTCCACGAGCCCATTCGAATATTCGTGTTGGATTCGTGGACGGCGCGACCGCGCGCGGAGGCGATTGCTCCCTGATACGGTGAACGCACCCGCATTGCAGCGCTCGTTTGCCGCGATATGCCGAAGCCACTCCGTGCTTCTGGGACGGCCCCGTTTTGGCCAGCAATAATCATGCTACGATCTACACGGCGGGTTGGTCGAGCTCGTTCAAGAAGTCCAGTTGATGGAGGATCTGGATATCGCGCCGTTCGCGCAATGCTTCCGGATTGCGTTGCTGCCAGTCATAGAATCCCTGTCCGGACTTCATACCCAATTGGCCCTGATTGACCCGTTCTGCTAGACAGGGCGAAGGCTCATGGTTGTCGGCCAAGTCAACCAGAAGATATTCGTGAATCGTCTTGATGAGATCGAGACCCACCAGGTCCATGTTCTCCAGCGGACCCACAGCCGGCAACCGGAGGCCGAAGGTCAGCCTGGCAACCAGGTCGACGTCGGCTGGCGTGGCGATCCCTCGTTCCACCAGGCTGATCGCTTCGCGCCAGAGCGCGTGAAGCATGCGATTGCCAATGAACCCCGGAACGTCCTTTTCGACGCGCACCGGAATCTTGCCAATGGACTTCACAAGCGTGCACACCGTGTCCATGACAGAGTCGGGCGTCTCGGCTCCACGAATGACCTCAACGAGGGGCATCAAATGCGGTGGATTCCAGAAATGCGTGCCAGCGAGAAGGTGACCACAACCACTGCCGCGGCCGATATCGGTAATGCTCAGACCGCTGGTTGTGGTCATGAAGACGGCGCTTCGTGCGCTGCACAGCGGAAGCCGCTTGAACAGCCCGACTTTTTCGGCAACGTCTTCGACGATGCAATCCAGGACGGCGTCAGCCGCATCGTCGATTGCGCTCAACTCGTAACACAACTCGATGTTACCGCTGTCTGAGAGGGCGGAACGGCCATGCTGGGCCAACCAATCTTCCAATCCGGCGATTTTCGGGGGGAGTTCTGCCAGACGCTCCGGTCTGTGGTTCCAGACCAAAACCTGATAGCCTGCGCGCTTGAAGGCGACCGCGGCAGCGGCGCCCATTTGTCCGACCCCGCAGATTCCGATCGTCCGGATGCGTTTCACGCGCTGTGTCATGAGCGGGGCCGTTTGGGTGGCGCCGCTGAGATGCCAGCCATACCCCCGCTGACCGTGAATGTCTCGCCGGTGATCCACGAAGCGTTCGGGCTGCACAGGAAAGCCACCATGTGTGCGATGTCCTCGGGTTCGCCCCACCGTCCCAGGGGGACGGCCCGACGGATGTTCTCGACCATCTGCTCTTCGGAGATGTTCAGGATCTTGCTACGCTGGGCCATCACCGCTCTGTTGAATTCGGTGTATACCGGGCCTGGGCATACGGCATTGACCCGCACGCCATAAGCTGCCAGATCGATCGCCAGGGACCTGCTTAGCATAATCACGCCGGCTTTTGCTACATTGTACGCCGCAACCAGAGCCGCAGGATTCTGACCGTTGATGGAAGCCACGTTTACGATAGAGCCCGATTCCTGTCGTTCCATGATTGCTCCGGCTGCACGGCAGCAGTAGAACGTACCGTGCAGGATGACATCGATCACGCGATGCCAGTCCTGGTCGCTCAATTCCGTGGTTGGCATCACCCGTTGACTGACCCCCGCGTTGCTGACCAGGATGTCCAGGCGACCGTATTCCTGCGCCACCGTATTCATCAGTTCGGTCACCGCGTCGCTTTCAGTCACGTCCAGGTACCTGGCGTGTACGTCGAGCCCTTTTTCACGAAGCACACGCGCTGCGCCCTCCGCTTTCTCGATCTGAATGTCAGTGATAAAAACGGTTGCCCCGTCCTGAGCAAGCTCGCTGGCAATGCCTAAACCGAGCCCCTGAGCTGCACCGGTGACCACTGCGACTGACTCGTTGAGCGTTCCTTTCAAGATGCTACCTCCCTGTAGGCTTCAGATTGAAGCGATGCGAGACTGTGGATTCGTGCCGTGCTATACCTGCAGTGCTTCTGCGCCATTCGTCCAACTGCGTGCCTGGGCCGCCATCACGAGAAAGACGACACCGATGAACAGCACCAAGACCCCGAGGAGCGTGACGATGCTCTCCGGATTGAAGAAGATGAAGACACCAAATGCGATCGCCAGAATCCCGGTGAGGAGAGGCACCCACCCGCTGGCGCCCACGTTCATCAGTGAGATACCCATGTAGGCGTGGAATAGCCCCATGAGCAGTGCGCGAATCGCCACGAAGTATACCAGAAGGAAGAAAGTGAAACCGGGCCACATGAAGGTCACGAGTCCCAGCAATATGAGACACAGACCCTCCAAGATCACTAACCACCAGCCGCTGTCTGTTTGGTGTTTTGTGAAAATGCTGATGATGTGCAGAGCTCCGTCCAGTAGACAGAATACGGCGAACAGAATCTTCACAGCAAATTCAGTTGCTGCCAGAGGCCAGACCAGAAAGAGCAGTCCGAAGACCAATGCAACGACGCCTCGCAGTGCCAATGACCACCAGGTTCCTCTCAACGCTCCCGCCATCATGTATTGCCTCCTTGTCAACGACTATCCTGTTCTGAAGTCTGAGACGAATGACTATTTCGCTCAGCAGCTTGGAACCACGTATTTGCAGCCGGACCTGCCGATTTGCCAGGTTTTCGCGGGATGGAAACCGCCCCAACCGCTCCAATTATACCATGCCTGCACTGCGCAGTGAAATCGTACGCCCGATTTCACTGCAATGAGGGCGGTTCAGTCTGCTCAATCTCTGATCCTGACCAGTGTGAAAATCGGCTTGCCGTTGAGCTGGGTGTAGACCCGTTCCGTGAAGCTCGTTTTGCCTTCTTCCTGCAGGAGCGCATCGAACATTGGACCAAAAGGCAATCGGAACTCGGGATCAAGTCCGCGACCGGTCCTAAAGAACTCTTGAAGTGATGAGGCGGTTCATAAAGCCGACGAACCCGCAAAGGAAAGGGACAAGGCCTATGGCCTTGCGAGAAATAGAAAAAATCAATCGTGCCGTCAGCGTATGGTTTGAGCGGGTAGGAATCGCTGCCA
>ENA-OSEO01003700-OSEO01003700.1-sediment-metagenome-genome-assembly--contig:-NODE-3700-length-17332-cov-4.025732_pt1 | contig 17332 bp, 13 predicted proteins | sample MGYA00237883_ERZ534232 | MGnify/ENA metagenome assembly ERZ534232
GCCCGCTTGGCGAACGGAGCTTTGTAGCAGGGGATGTTGACCGCGAATTGCGAGACCAGATCCGGATGGTTGAAGTGAAATTCCTTGTCCGTCTGGAGGTCGTGCTTGGCGGAACTCATCCAGAGGGGATTGAAGTGCAGCAGGATCGTCCGCCCGCGCAGGTGCGGCCCGTAGTAGCGCAGCAGACCCTCCAGGGCGGCGGGGTGGGTCCCGTCCAGGCCCAGATTGGCGAAGCGTTCCCGGCCGGAGAATTCGTTGAGATAATGTGAGAGCGTCTCGTCGGGCGGCACGTAATGACCCCAGACGACCGAATCGCCGATCACGAGGACCTTCGATTGCCCGCACAGCTCGCGGCAGTAGCGACTGTAGAGCCAGTAATCGCTGCTGAGCTCATAGGGCATGCGATAGTCGGCGCCGGGCGCGAACCTCTCGAAGCGCTGCCAGGCCATCGGCGCCAATCCGATCAAGGCCAGCAGGGCGATGGCGACGATGATCCAGTCCCCGCCCGAGAGCCGCAGCGCGTGCGAGCAGTCGAACGAAGTGGCACAGCCCTCTTCTATTGGGCTTCCCTGAGTTGTCTTCGTCTTGTTCTGCATCATTCCATCCGGACGGTCGGTCTTGTTCGTAGTGACGCCGTAAGGCGTTATCTTCTGTTCCTCACGCAGGCGCGACGAATTGAAGATATGCCCTTACGGGCACACTACAAACGGGACACCTCAAAACTGCATGTAGATAAACGGCTGGCCCTCCGCCGGCACGGTCAGGACCATGTACGCCAGCAACAAGATCATCAACGCGATCCGCACGAGCCGGATCTCCAGAATCGCGCGGAGCCGGGATTCGTAAAGGTATTGATAGCACCATACCGCTGCGATCAGCGCGATCGCCAGCAGCGGGCACTTGGGATTCGCCAGGCCGGAGGTGAAGATCCTCGCGACAATCGTCCAGGCGTCGCCGATGCTCTCGGCGCGGAAGAAGACCCAGGCGAAGGTGACCAGCGCGAAGACAAAGAGCTGTTTGACGATCGTCGGCAGTCGGCGGACGTAGAAGGGCGTCCGCTCCAGCTCGCGCGTGGCGAAGTTGCCCAAGGCATGCACCGCGCCCCAGAGCACGAAGGTCCAGGCGGCCCCGTGCCAGAGACCCGAGAGGACCATCGTGAGGAAGAGATTCCGATAGGTGGCGAGCTTGCCCTTGCGATTGCCGCCCAGTGGGATGTAGACGTAGTCGCGGAACCAGGACGACAGGCTGATATGCCAGCGCTTCCAGAAATCGCCCATACTGACCGCCAGGTAGGGATTGCTGAAGTTGAGCATCAGACCGATGCCCAACGCCCGCGCGATGCCCCGCGCCATGTCGGTGTAGCCGCTGAAGTCGAAGTAGATCTGCCAGGCGAACAGGAACGTCGCCAGCAGCAGGGCGGGCGACTGGTGCTGTTCCGGCGCACTGTAGACCTGGGCGACATAGATGGCCAGGTAATCAGCCAACGCGACCTTCTTGAAATAGCCCACGACGAAGATGGACAGGCCGTCGGTGAAGTCCCGCAGGGTGACGCGGCCGGGACCGTGCAGTTGCGGCAGGAGATGGTTGGCCCGCTCGATGGGACCCGCCAGCAGGCGCGGGAAGAACGAAACGAAGGTCGCATAGGCGAGGAAGCTCTTCTCCCGCGGGGTCGTGCCGCGATAGACGTCGATCATGTAGCCGATGGATTGCAGCAGGAAGAAGGACAGACCCGCCGGCAGCAGGTAGTGCGGCGCGGGGATGGTGTACGGCACGTGCAGCGACGAGAACAGGAGATTGACGTTCTCGGCCACGAAGCCGGCGTATTTGAAGAAGCCCAGGACCGCCAGGTCGTTCGCGATGCTCAGAGCCAGCCAGGCGCGTTTGCGGGAGCCTTTCTCCATCCGGCCGGCAACGAAGTAGTCTACGATCGTCGCATAGGCCAGTGGGATCAGATACAGCGGGCTGAGCCATGCGTAGAAGACATAAGAACTCGCGAGCAGCCAGGGCAGTCGCAGGCGGGTCCGTTTGACGAGCAGATAGACGCTGTAGACGACCGCGAAGAAGACGAGAAAAGGCAGGGTTTGGAACAGCATTCGATTGTCAATCCATCAGGACGCGGAGGTGGGTCTCGACCGAGGCAGCCAGTCCGTCCAGGCCGTAGCCGCCCTCCAGCACGGACACCAGCCGGCCCTTGCACGACTGCTCGGCGATGTCCTTGACGAAGCGCGTGAGTTTGCCGAAACCGTCCGTGGTCACTTGCATGCCGCCGAGCGTGTCGTTCTCGTGGGCGTCGAAGCCCGCGGAGACGAAGACGAAGTCCGGGGCAAACGCCACCGCCGCGGGACGCAGCTTCCGCTCGAAGGCCTCCAAGTAGTCGCTGTCATCCGAGCGGGCGGGCAGCGGGACATTGATCGTGGTGTTCAAGCCCTTGCCGCGACCGGTCTCGAACTCGGTGCCCGAGCCCGGATAGAACGGGAACTGATGGACGCTGAAGTACAGCACGCTCGGGTCGTCATAGAAAGCGGCCTGCGTGCCGTTGCCGTGATGGACGTCCCAGTCCACAATCAGGACCTTGGTCAGGTTGTACTGCTGCTGGACGTAGCGCGTGCCGATGGCGACGTTGTTGAACATGCAGAAGCCCATCGCGCGATCCGCCAGGGCATGATGGCCCGGCGGCCGGACCGCGCAGAAAGCATTGGCGACGTGCCCCTGCATGACGGCGTCCACCGCGGCGAGCACGCCGCCGGCGGCCATGACCGCCGCATCGTAGGACCTGGTCGAAATCGGGTTGTCTCCTGTATCGAGGTAGCTGTCGCCCTCGGCACAGGCTTGGCGGGCCCGCTCCACGTAGCGTGCGGCGTGGATTGTCTGAATCCATTTCTCCGGGGCGGGTTGAGGCGTCAGGTGCACCAGCTTGTCGGCCAGGCCGGTGTTCTTGAGGCGTTCGACGATCGCGGTGAGTCGTTGCCGAGACTCAGGATGTCCCGGCGTGGTCTTGTGCTCCAGGTAGATCTCGTGGTAGACGAACCCGGTCTTTCGCTTGGCGCCAGATGACATGGTCTCACCTCCTTTTGCCACACGGGTCCCTCCCCGCGCGACGCCCTGCGTCTGGGCCGGCGCGAGCGGCTCCGTGGGCCCGTTCCTCACGCAACGAAATCCGATTGCGTCGTTGGCCAGGCACGTGTCGTCGAGGGCGGGATCGCTGGCGCGGTACGCGGACCGGCAGCTCGCGGCGTTCGAATTCCAGGCCCCGCCGCGAATGATCCGCTCCTGGCCCTCGGCCGGACCACGCGGATTCTCCGCCGGACTCTTCGAGTAATAGTCCTCCGCGTAGCGGTCATTGCACCACTCGGCGACGTTGCCATGCATGTCGTACAGGCCCCAGGCGTTGGGCTTCTTCTGGCCCACCGGGTGCGTGGCGCGAGCCGAGTTGCCCGCGTGCCAGGCGTAGTCATTCAGCAAGTTCGCGCTGCGACCGAAGCTATAGTCGGTGCTCGTCCTCGCCCGGCAGGCGTATTCCCACTCGGCCTCCGTGGGCAGGCGGTATCCGTTGGCGTCGAAGTTGCAGACCCAGGTCTCCTCGTCGTAGCAGGGCGTCAGACCCTCGGCCAGCGAGCGCTCGTTGCAGTACAGGGCCGCGTCGGTCCAGTTGATCTGTTCGAGCGGCTGTCCTGCACCCTTGAAGTGCGACGGGTCGGAGATCTGGTGCTTCTTGAACTCCTCCTGCACCACCTCGTACTTGTCTATCCAGAAGGGACTCAGCGTCACCTTATGCACCGGTTTCTCGTCGCGGGAGCCGGTATTGCTGCCCATCTGGAACGACCCGCCGGGAATGAGGACCATTTCGATACCACTGGCGGTCGTGATGGTCATCGGCGCCGACGATGCCGGTTCTCCCTCCCGTTTGCAGCCCGAGAGAAGGATGCACATCGCGAGTCCGCACCACCCGGCCATTTTCCTACGTGATGATCTCATGTCCACCGCTCTTTCTGTAGGGTGGGCCGTGCCCACCGTTTCCACGTCAAGCCGTCGAACGCGGGCCGATTATACGCCGACCCGTCCGCAAGCTCAACCGCAATCAGCCCAGACACCTCACCCGACAAAGTCTTGGTTTTGGGCCCCGAAACAGTCTGGTCTGATCCTATTTTGTATGGAGACGGGAGGTGAGCGGACCCCACGTCGTCGCCCTGTGCGTCGCGTGTGGGTGGGGCGTGGCCACCAGACTCATTGCCTGAGGGGTCTGCGTCTTGGTGCTGGCTTTCTGCGAGGGGACGATGCTCAGACAAGCACCAGGGAAGGCCCGTGGCGGGCACTCGAGCGGGACCGATCATCCGCCGGCGCTGGCAGCCAGAAGCCGGCGAGAGCGACGAGATCTCGAGTAGTTGAATGAAGGACTTGACAAATGCGACACAGAAGCTCATAATACCAAAGTCAAGCCAGAGATCGATGCGCTCGGCTGATGATCGTCGTTGTCCGATTCCCGCTGAGCCAACACATACTGGTTTCGATGACTCCAGCGGACATACCGGCAAGTGTCGGTGCGTTTGGGGACACCATCAGGGGAGGACGATATGATGTCGCGAACGGTGCTTTCTATCGTGTTGTGCCTGATCGCTTGCACGTCCTTTGCTCAGATGGGAGGGTTCTTTGAGGATTTCAGTGACAACTCTCTCGCCGGCTGGGGATTTGATGGCTCAACATTCACTCTCAGTGCTACGGACGGCACTCTGCGTATTGCTTACCACCGCACAGCCGCAAGCTGGGAATGGGACAATTTCAATCTCATGCTTCCGAACATCAACGTGGGATTCGATTCCCAACTCCAACTGAAAGCGAAATCGACAATCACGACGCAGCTCACGCTGAAACCTATCTACGCGAATGGAACGTATGACTGGCTGCCAAAGTACCTGCCTGCGGACAATGCCTGGCACACCTATACGTTCGCGCTTCCCGAAGCGGGCGGCACAACCATGACGCGCATCTACTTCTACCTCGACGGGGGATCGACTACGCCAGCCAGTGGCACCGTGTGGCTGGATGACTTGCGCATTGGTGATCAGGTGTCCGTGGATATCGACCGCTCTAAATTGGAGCAGGTGATTCTCGACGCGACAGTGCTGCTGGGTAATTCGCAGGAAGGCTCGAATGAAGGGCAGTTCGCGCCGGGCTCCAAGGCCCTGCTCCAATCGGTAGTGGACAGCGCCAAATTGGTGCTGGGCAACAAGACCGCAAGTCAGACGGCAATCGACCAGGCCGTCTCATCCCTGCACGACGCCTGTCAGACTTTCGAAACCACGGCCGCCGTTGGTGAGATCTCCGTCGTGGATCCGGGGGCGACCAAAGAAACGAAATACCTATTCTCGAACCTCGCGGGGTTGTCGGGTGATCACTTATTGTTTGGCCACCAAGACACCACGGCCTGTGGCGTCAGTTGGTGGGATGAGGATAGGAGGTCCGACATCAAGGATGTATGCGGGTCCTTTCCCGCCGTTTACGGTTGGGACGTAGGACAACTGGAACTGGGCGGTCAGCACAATCTCGATGGCGTTGAGTTCGAGCGAATGAGGTTTTGGATTCGCGCTGCGTACACGCGAGGGGGCATAAGTACAATCTCCTGGCATAGCACAAACCCGGTCAGCAGAGGCAACGCTTGGGACGTGAGCAAAGCCGTGTCGCATATCCTGCCGGGAGGGGCGCACCATGATGAGTATCGAGCAGGCCTTGATCATTTGGCCCGCTTCTTCAAGAGTCTGCGAGCGGCGATGGGGAATTCCATTCCGATCATATTCCGACCGTTCCATGAGAACACGGGCTCCTGGTTCTGGTGGGGAAAGAACCATTGTACAGCTACGGAGTTCATCAGCCTGTGGCAATTCACTGTGGAGTATCTGCGTGATGAGAAGGGGGTTCACAATCTCCTGTATGCGTATTCTCCTGATTCGTCCCCATCCGATAGCCGCACGGAGTACATGCGTCGTTATCCTGGGGATGACTACGTGGATGTTCTTGGGCTCGATGACTATGCCCTATTTCACAGAGGAGATACCGCCAAGGGCCTGCAGTGGCTTCGTATGATAGCAGAGCTGGCGAACGAGAAGAACAAAGTGTCGGCCATCACGGAATTGGGTTTGGATCTTGGGAATGAGCACTGTTGGACAGACTTCCTCAACGTGGTCAAGAGCGATCTCGTTGCGCGGGAGGTTGTCTGGATGCTCGTCTGGCGCAATACAAGCACGAGTCAATTCTTCTTTGCCCCCTATCCGGGCCAGGTGTCGGCGCCGGATTTTGTGCAGTTTCATAATGACCCCTACATGATGTTCGAGTCTGATCTTCCCGATATGTACGCACGAGGTCAGCTTGACGTGGTCAAGCCGGAGTTCGAAGACTTCGAAAGCGGACAATTCTCCGCCATCGGTTGGCAGCACGCGGGAGACTTGCCGTGGTTCGTAACGTCCGACCAGAAGCACGCCGGGAGGTACAGCGCCAGGGCGGGGGCGATCGGTCACGGCCAGACCTCGACCTTGAAGATCACGGGCGTCTGTGCGGCGGGCACGTTCAGTTTTTACTTCAAGACCTCGACGGAATCCGGCGACACTTTGGTGTTCAGGGTGGACGGGCAGCAGAAGGCGGCGTGGTCCGGGTCGTCGAACTGGAAGAAGGCGATGCTCACGGTCGTCGCCGGAACGCACACGTTCGAGTGGAGCTATGTGAAGGACGCATCCGCCTCCGGCGGCCAGGACACCGTCTGGATCGACGACGTGGTCTTTCCGTGATTTCCCCGGGCACCCTGCGTCGTCGCGGAAACAGTGGTGAGATCGACCGATCCATGCCGACGCCCACTACTGACGAAGGTAATAGGGATGTACCCCATCTTGTCTAAGGTGATGGCGACAGAGACACCCCGCATCTGTCGGGCGAATGATGGCCCCGCACGGGGCGACAGCAACGGATCGTCATTCACAAATCATCAGTTCTTGACCGGGACCCAGTCGGGCTCCTTGTTGTGGTGGCCGTCCGTGGTGATTTGGACCCACGTGCCGTTCAGATCGGTGACGCAGATGTTCCAGCCGGGGGCGAGGCCGCCGCCCATCTCGTCGGCCTCGGGGCCGTAGCTGAACGCGACGTACTTGCCGTCCGGCGAGTAATCCGTGTGATACGTCTCGTGCTCCTTGTCGCACTTGACGATCTGATGGACGCCCGTGACCTTCGGCGTCCCGGAGCTCGCGTCGAAGTCGGCGATGAACAGATCCCAATCGGTCTTGCCCCACGTGATCTGCTTTCCGTCGGGGGCAAAGTCGGGCCGGCACCCGGTCACGCCGAATTTGGTCAGATCGAAGATCTCCGTGCCGTCCACCGGGAAGGCGAGGTCCGCGTGGTCGAAGCCCATGCCGCCGTGCACCGTCGCCAGGAACCATTTCCCATCCGGGGACCAGCACAGGTTGTACAGATGGAGCAGATGCGCGCCGTTGGGGTGCTCGGTCGTCTTGCCCGTCTTGAGGTCGTAGAAGTAGACGCCTTTGGTGGCGAAATCGCGGTAGTCATAGCGGTCGAATTCGCTCTTGAGGAAAGCGATGGACTGGCTATCGGGGCCCCAGCACGCCTGGCGGGCGTTCTCGGCGAACTTCACGCGGTTGGTCCCGTCGAGATTCATGTAATAGAGGTTGCGGACCATGTTGCGCCTGTTGGTCCCCTCGTTGGCCTCGAAGCAGATCTTCGTCCCGTCTGGTGAGGCGTGCGGGTAGATTTCACTGACGTCGGGGGTCTTCGTGAGATTGACGGGGTTGGAGCCGTCGGCGTTGATGAGGATCAGTTCCCAGTTCTCCTTGCCGTCGGTCTGGCGAAGGCTCTCATAAACGATCTGGAACGGGACGCCCTTGAGATCCAATCCCGTGCCGGGACGAAGCGACGCCTCCTCCGCGGCCGTGGCGGCTGCCATGGGCACGCTCAGCAACGCGAGAAGGGCCACGTACGAAGACAGACGACGCATTGGGATACCACACAGTCTCGACATCTTATGTTCCTCCAGCAACCTTCGAAACACGGCACGCAGGACTTCGGCCTTGACGCTGCCACCCGGAGGGTCGCCCCGGTCGGGCGACAGCCGCAAAGCATCAATCATCCATCGTAAACCATCAATTCTTCCGCGGTACCCAATCCGGCTCTTTGTTGTGCAGGCCGTCGTTGGTGATCTGCACCCAGTTGCCGTCCAGGTCCGCAACGCAGATGTTCCAGCCCTCGGCCATGCCGCCCACCTGCTGGCCGCCGGAGAAGGGGCCGTAACTGAAGGTAATGTATTTGCTGTCGGGCGAGATGTCCACATGATAGACCTTGGATACGCGGGCGCAACGCAGAATGTCGTGGACGTTCGTGACCTTGGGCTCGTCGGAGGTCAGATCGATCTCGCCCGTTTGCAGGTTCCAGTCGGTCTCGCCCCAGACCATCCGGGTGCCGTTGGCGTTGAGGTCGGGCCGGCAGCCGTGGACACCCCATCTTTCGAGGTCGAAGACCCGCTTGCCGAAGGCCTCGAAGGCGATGATCGTGTCGCTGTAGCCCATGCCGCCCTGGACGGCCGCGACGAACCACTTGCTGTCGGGCGACCAGCAGATCGCGTACAGGTGGTGCAGCTCCTCGTTCAGGTGCTCCTGATGCCAGTCGTTTTCCAGGTGGTAGTACGTCAGGCCGGAAGTGGCATATTCCCGGGTGGTGTAGCGGTCGTACTCGCCGCGGAGATAGGCGATGCTCTTGCTGTCGAAGGACCAGCAGGGCTCCCGGCCGTTGGCGACGACGTGGGTGCGGTTGCCGCCGTCGAGGTCCATGTAGTAGACGTGGCGGACCTTGCCCCGCCGGCCTCGGCCCTCGTCCGCGACGAAGCAGATCTTCGTCCCGTCAGGTGAGACGTGCGGGTACATCTCATCGACGTCCGGCGTGTTCGTGAGGTTGACGGGCTCCGAGCCATCAGCGTTCATGATGAAGATCTCCCAGTTACGCCGGCCGCCCGTCTCGCGATAGGTCTCATGCACGATCTTGAAGGGGATCTGCTTGAGATTCATCGACTCCCGGGGCAACGGCGCCGAGACCGGCTTGGTCCGAGAATCGTCGGCTTGACTGAATTGGGCGAGGTCGGATTCCGCGGAAACACCGGCCCGTACGGTCGCACAGCTCAGCACTACGGCCAGAGCAACAGATTTCAGCATCATGGGCGATACCCTCTCAGTTCCGTCTTTCTGCAAAACCACTGCCAGTACCCCTATCAGGATAATTCCCCGGCAACCGGTATGCAAGATGTCAGGTCAGCAGGATCATCAGGAGAATCGCGACCCCGATGGCGATCCACAGTCTCCACAAGTCCTCGCTCATGATGGCACCTCAAGGTTCTAAGCGTTGTCGGTGTGGCTTGTTCGCGGGGAGAATGCTCAATCCGCGGGGACAATCTCCTCCGTGGGATCGCGTTCTGCTTGGGGGATGGACGTGGTCTGTTTGGGGTCACGCGTTTACATGGTCTTCAGCCGCCTGAAGGCGGGACTCCAAACCCTGTCCTCCATGTCCACTCGCCAGCTCAGGGGGGCCGCACCCCGGGCGCACCCTTTTTTCTTTTTTTTCCGAGCCTTCTTGTAGACATGCGGACGGCGGGGCGGTAGAATGAAATGCCTGTTAAGGAGTACGCTTTCCTCCCTCGAGGTCTACCCCTATTGCAGTAACAGAGGGAAAGTCCGTTTCGGGGCCGGAAGAAGGGTCCCAGGAGAACACACGTGGCCAGAGGTAAAGTAAAGTGGTTCAACGCGAGCAAGGGCTTTGGGTTCATCACCCCCGATGATGGCGGTCAGGATCTGTTCGTCCATCATTCGGAGATCAAGAGCCAAGGGTACGCTTCGTTGGACGAGAACCAGAGCGTCGAGTTTCAGGTCGGGCAGGGCAAAAAAGGTCCCTGCGCGACGAACGTCGTCCCCTGCTGAGGATGCATCCGGCGTGAGAATCGCGAGGCCCCGCCCCCGTGGCGGGGCCTTCTCTTTTCGCTTGCAGAGAAGCCCTGCGCTACCACATCACCGCTGCTGGGCGGCGGCGCGGACCAGGGCGCCGTAGATCGCATCGCGGTGGGCCAGGTCGGTCATGGCCTCCGGGTGCCATTGCACGAACAGGCCGAAAGGGCCGTCGGTCCGTTCCAGGGCCTCGGTCACGCCGTCCGCACTGCGGGCGATCACGCGCAGGTTCTTCCCCAAATCGTCCACCGCCTGGTGATGACTCGACAGCACCCTCGCCTCGTTCGCGCCGAGGATCTCGGACAGGATGCTGGGCGCGACGATCGTGACGTGGTGGTACTTGCGGTGGTCCACCGTCTTGCCCACCTCGGAAGGGATGTCCTGGATCATCGTCCCGCCGGCGACCACGCTGGTGAACTGCATGCCCAGACAGACGCCGAGAAGGGGCTTGCGGCTCTCAAGCCAGCGGGCGATCAGCTTTCGCTCGAATTCATACCGCTGCGGCGTCAACGGCTCGACGGTCTCATGCGGCTGCTCGCCGTAGGCTCGGGGCGGGATGTCGTCCCCGCCGATGAGTACCAGGCCGTCGAGTTCCCGCAGATACTTCTGCAGGACCCGCTCATCGTCGATCGTCGGCAGCACAACGGGCACGCCGCCGTTTTCCGCGACGGCCTGCGCATAGGCGAACGGTGCACTCGTTTTGGCGGACTCGCGTTCCGTCGGCGGCTCGTAGGTGCTCGTGATTCCGATCAGCGGGTGGGACGCGGTCTGTGTCTGCTGGCAGCCGCCTGCCATCCAGAAAAAGCTGATGCTCAAGAGCAAAGCGGCCCGGCCCACCGTGTGCCTTGCGTGTGTCATGGTCGATCCTCGTATCTGAGGCCCGTCTGTCGTGTCGAGCAATCCGCTCAGGACGGCGGCCAGCTTACCGCCGTCGGGCACGCCTGTCTATCGTGAAGATGCGATCAGCATGGCGTCGCCGTAGGAGTAGAAGCGGTAGTGCTGCGCGATGGCGTGGCGGTAGGCCGCGAGCATCGGCTCGAGGCCCGCGAAGGCGCCGACCAACGCCAGCAGCGTGGATCGGGGCAGGTGGAAGTTCGTGATCATCGCGTCGACGATCTGGAACTCGTAGCCGGGGGTGATGAAGAGTTTTGTCGTGCCTTCGCCGGCGGAAAGGTCTCCCGCTGCCGCCTGGCCGGCGACCGTCTCCAGGACGCGCGTCGCCGTGGTGCCGACCGCGACGATCCTGCCGCCGTCGGCGCGAGCCTTGTTGATCAGCGCCGCGTTGGCGGCGTCGAGGCGGTACCACTCCTGATGAATCTCATGGTCTTCCACGCGCTCAACGGTGATCGGCTTGAACGTGCCGGCCCCGACGTGCAGCGTCACGCGCGCGAACCGAATGCCCGTCCGGCCGAGTGACTCCAGCAATTCCTCCGTGAAGTGCAGACCCGCGGTCGGCGCAGCGACCGCTCCGCTCCGGCGCGCGTAGACCGTCTGATACCGCCGGCGGTCGTCCTCGGCCTTGGACCAGTTGTGATCCCGCCGGATATAGGGCGGCAGCGGCGGGAAACCAATCTCGTTCAGCACCGCTTCGGCGGGCGCCGGGGTCTGCACCTCCAGCAGGCAGATGCCTTCTTCTCTTCTTCGTTCGAGCACTCTGGCGGTGCAGTAGTCCTGCTCATGACCGTCCACGATCCGGATGGATTCGTCCGGCTTCAGCTTGCGGACCCCTTTGAGCAGGACCCGCCAGACGCCGGGAGTCGCGGTTTCGCCCAGGAACAACGCTTCGAGCCGGGCGCCGGTGGCGCGTCGCGCGAAGAACCGCGCCGGCAGCACTTTCGTATCATTGAGTACAAGGCAGTCGCCGGGCCGCAGAAACTCGCCGAGGCGATGGAAGCGGCTGTCCGTGAGACGGCCCGAGGCCCGATTCATGACCAGCAGTCGCGAGTCACTACGAACCCCAGCCGGGTCCTGGGCGATTAACTCGGACGGTAGATCGTAATCGAGCTGATTCGTCTTCATAGAGGTAGATTATCAGACCCGGACGACGGGAACAAAAGATTTCCGGGCCAATAATAGCTTAATTCGACTGGTTGCGCCGGCTGTTGCGATTTTTCCCGCAAGCCCCCGCCGAGACCGCCCGATAGCCCCGGTGCCACCTGGGCACTTCGCCGCGGGTGGGGATGATGTTCACCTTTTGGCAAGGTCACAGCCGTGAGCCCGCAGGGACAATTCGAACAGCTCGTCACGTCCATCGCCGCTTTGGGCAGGGATGACTTGAAGAAGCGGATCAAGGACTTCCGAGGCCGGTTCAAGCTCGACTTCTCCGACGCCTACCTCGACAGTCTCAGTTGCGACCGGCTCCGCCACATCCTCCTGGCGGCCCTCATCAACGCCCGAAGCCGCTCGTAGCCCGCGGAGGCAGGCAAGCACCGGAGGACGGAATATTCTTCTTTTTTGAGATTTTTCTCTTGCAATCTGCACGGGGGGGGGCGCAGAATAGAAGGTGGTGAGACCTGAGCAACTTTTGATGACCACACCTTCGGCGACACGGTCTTGAATGAGCGGTGGCGGTCCCTCGTTGAGGGGCCGCCGACAGGGAAGCTTCTTCCGGGAGAAAGGAGCGAAAGCGATGGGCCGTCAGGGGAGACGAAGAAGTAGTGCCGCAGCGGCAAGGGGGGGCCCCTGGGGAGGGATATTCCTTGTAGGGTGTGCCGTGCACACCATTTGTGTCGCAGGCATTCTGCCCGCGTGTGCCGAAGGCGTCCCGCCTTCGGAGGAGCCGGTGTGCACGGCACGCCCTACCGTTGAACAGACCCTGGCGACTGTGCGCGACTGCATGACCCGGTCCCCTGCCCCCTGGCCAAAGGAATGGCAATCCGAATATGTCGCCACGATCCGCGAGGCGGTTGCGCCACGCCGGGATGACCCCGACTACCCCAAGCGTCTGCAAATCCTGCGGGAGGGATTCGGACCCTACTGGGAGCGACTCAGGAAGGACGGAGAGAGGTCTCTGTTCGAAGTGCATCGGGCCGAGATCCGCTGGTATGTCGAGAACCTGATGGGCGCGCAGTTGCCCAGCGAGGAGGAGAAGCAAAGACTGCGGGATCAACGCAGGAACCTCATCGAACACGCCGCACAGGGCCTACTGACGCAATTCTCATTCCTCGACCCCAACGTGGTCCAGAAGGCTAAGGCGGACCATCTCACCAATTGTTATCGAAGCCTCGACGCGCCGTTGGTGCCGATCTTCCTGATACCCTTCTCTGAAAGTCAGATGAGCCAAATCAAACAGCGCTGGCACGACCTGCGGTATGCTCGCATCGATCTGTGGCGTTCCCTGGGTGCCCACGGGGTTACAGAGGCGCGAGATCCTGCGTCTGCTCGTATGCAGGTGAAGCGACCGAACGAGCATCCTGACTACCTGCTGACCCGGCGGAGCCTGGACCAGTTGCGCGGGCAGTTCTGGTCCGTGATTCCTGCTCCTCCCGACTACTACCGAGACGCGGTAGCCAAGGAGATCGCCGCCCGCAAGCAACGTCTTCAGGCAAGAACCGACGCGAGGAACCAGGAGCAACGTCTGGGAGTGACGGTCTGGCAGACGGAGTATCTCAGTTTCCTGCTGACGGCCCTCTTGGAGACGGCGGAAAGCTATCAAGAAGAGGCACAATGAATGGACGGGATACCTGAAACAAGCCAGAGGAGAGGAGATGTCGAGGCGGATTCGCGCCGGGCGAAGGGGCGCGATCGCCCGATCATCAATCATCAATCAACGATGATCAATTCCAACGGCTTCACCCTCATCGAACTCTTGGTGGTGATCGCCATCATCGCACTGCTCTTGGCGATCTTCGTTCCGGTGATGCGCACGGCCCGCGAACGCGGCCAGCGGGCCGTCTGCCTGAGCAACCTTCGACAACTCACGATGGCCTGGATCGCTTATGCCGACGAGCACGATGGAAGACTCGTCTCCGGCTGTGCGTTCGGCAGCCGAAGATATGGTTCGCGATGGCTGAAGGGGTGGGCAGGGCATGCCTTTCAGTACCCCGCAAGCCGTGCGGCCTTACAGGAAAACCCCGACAAGGGCGCTCTGTGGCCCTACCTTCAGAATATTGAGGTATATCACTGCCCTCGAGGTGCAGGTACTTTCTGGGCCTCATATGCGATTCTTTCTGGTGCGAATGGGGAGCTGATAGAAGGGACATACGTGCCTGTCACCAACGAGGTGGAAGCCTCGCCGGCGGGCATTCGCGTCGGCAAAACAGTGCTGCGACTCACGCGATTAACCGATATAGTCAGTCCGGGTGCTTCAGGCCGAGCGGTATTTGTCGACAGACGCAATCTGCTGTGCGATTTTACCGTCGATTATCTCAATCCACATTGGTGGCTGTCCTCTCCTCCTCCAATCCACCATGCGGAAGGTGTGACGCTTTCCATGGCAGACGGCCATGCCGAGTATTGGAGATGGAAGGGGCGAGAGACTACAACTATGCCTCGGATACCAAATGCAGACGGCATAGATCAACTCGTCGAACCGGAGCCCGGTGCCGAGTGGCGCCGCGTGCAGACCGAGGACGGCCTGTATGACCTACAGAAGCTGCAGAGGGCCACGTGGGGCCGGATGGGGTATTCGGCACAGTGGACTCCGTAGAATGGCCGATCAGCCAGAAGAACGTGACTCCCCTTGGAGCAGGGCGACCGAATGCGGAGATGAGATCTCGTTGACGCTCTCCCATAGATGCCGCCTATAACGATAAGAGCAGTACGGGAGATCACCAGAGGATCGCTCCGAAGTCTGTGTGTGGTTGACGGTTGTCATGACAAAGGAGGTGATGCGTATGAGCTGAGGAACGTTTTGCCCGAGCGGAAGAAAATCGCACCTGACTTGATGAAGACAAAAGGAGTTGTACCATGATGGCAAAATCCGTTTTCCGGTGCGCGATCGCAGTGCTCTTTCTGTCGGCCGCAACGTTTGGTGACATCTTGGACGATGGCTACTGGGATGGTGACTCGTACGGAGCGGGATCGCCGTCCGGCTGGTGGACAGACTCTAGCCCGAGGGCATGGGCGGGTGGCGACGACGATTACTCTTGGGCGTTTGGCACTGGCTCATATTCGATTTGGACTACAGAAACGGCGACTCTGACTGGATCCTGCACTGTCTACGTCTGGGCGGAGGCCTCGGTGGATACCGTTGGTCTCTCGGGCGACTATGCTTGTGCCTATGCACATGCCTACGGACACGTCAATCAGCGAACCCCCAAATCTCTTTCGGCTTCAGCATACGCCAACAAGGATGATCCAGAGGATAGCCGTGGGTATTCGGATTCTGATGCCAGGACGGGGACCTTCACTGCTGGAAACGGCGTCAGCTGCAATCATGACGCCTCCACGGCAGCGAACATTGTATATGGTGGGGGCGGCGTAGCGTTCTCTCACGCATGCGCACGCGCCTACGGCAATCTGCGCTGAGTAGGGCCGTATGTCTCTTGTCGTATTGGCAGCACCCAGGCAACTGCGTGTCTGAATTTGGGCAAGAGATCAGATACTGATCTTGCCCGCAGTTTCGTCGGGAGGACGGCGGCCTACGTACGAAGGGAGTGCGTGCAACGCGTCGATAACGGACAGGAACCGAGATCCCATGCCAAAGCTATTGCATATGCTCACCATCGCAAGTAAGGTCGCTGTCCTCCTTCTTCTGACCGTAGGATATGGCGTCACAAGTGCCGGAGACGTCTCGCCTACAAATCTACGTTTATTCCAGTTCTGCTGTGAGTTTCAGTTCCCTAACGGGCGCGGGTATCTCGATGGATTGATGGCTTCCGATGGTTACCGCCAGCGCATCGCCATTTACTGGATCGAGCCCGATGTGTTCCGTGAGGGGCCCTCATATGTCCGCCATAGCGACTTCATCTTCACTTCCGAAGGCGTGTACTACTGGGTCTACCCAGATGCACAACACGGGACTCTTCTGGCAGGCTGCAACGATGCTGAGCCTCTGCTGCTGCCCGAACAGGATTCCGTAGAATCGATTGTGCGGTCCGCCTTGGCAGTTGTCAGTCATATGCGCAAGGGGGCTGAGGACGAGCCGGTCTCGTTGGAGGTCAGCAGATTCTCTCAGGGCAGTCATGGCCTAACGCAATATGCATGCGAGACTCCGCCAGCCGATACGGGCGGGAACGAATCGTTGTCCAGCGCTACGGATTCCGATGTGCGCGCCTTCACGGTACTGCTCTCCGGGACACGATATTCCAAAGACCAGCGAGCCGACGGTACGTTCCTCTGGCGTGCTAAGAACGTGCTATCCGGTCGGCCCGTCGCCACCGTGACCATCAAGCGCGCCCCGGACCCTCACGAAGACAGTTGCTCCGGTGTTTTTAGCATCGACACTCTGGGGCGGTGGTTCCTCATACCGGAAACCTATACGACTTACTGGACCTTTGACCGGATCCTTTGCACTTTGAACCGATCACCAGATGAACGCACCGACGCCCATGGGCTCTGTGACGAGATCGAGTCATATCTCTGTGCACACGATCTACCAAGAGGATTACGGCGCGGGATGCATCGACTCTGGTGCAAGGCAGCGTTGATGACCGGTGACCCTGCGCGTGTGTGCCGGTCTGTCCAGGCCGCTGTCGGGGATTTCTGTGAGGATGCATCTCTAAGCAAGTACCGTGCTCTCCTGGAGTTGGCCCGCTTCGTAGGCCAAATCGAAAAACGATGTCCGCAGCAGTCTTTGGAATGGCTTCGACCGCTTGTCGGAAGAACTGTGAAACACGGCACGGGTGATACTGAGGACTGCTTTGACCGGCTCATGCCCCTGATTGAGGCAAACAGGTGGTTTGTCTTCGGAAAACTGTTACTCGATGAGGTTCGCAGGGAGGGTCTCATGGAAGAGGAGGCGATAGAGTTGGCAGATCTCCGACTCGAAGCCAGCCAACTGGCCAGGGAAGTACAGCCGTCAGATCCGTGCGAATCGTTCCCACGGGTGAGAGAGTACTTAGCGCGTCTCGACACTACTCCTCCCACAGGGACCATAGTCATCAACGACGTCCGCCACATTGTGGCAAAGTTCTTAGTGGACGACGGTTCATCGCTGAGACCTGCCCTTATAGAGGACATAGTTCGATCGATTCGTGTGATTGCCGGAGAGGGACCCTTCCGTGGCAATCGAATCGAACTGACAAAATCTGTTGAGCGATTCTCTGAATGCTACCGCGCGGTCTATGGAGCCAGCGAGCCAATCACCACTACTCTGGTTACGTTCCTGGCACTGGAGGTTGTCCCATCGGTAGTTGAAGGTTGAGGGAAAAGCGATGGCTACTCCGGCCTGATGGCAGGTACCATCAGGC
>ENA-OSEO01003701-OSEO01003701.1-sediment-metagenome-genome-assembly--contig:-NODE-3701-length-17312-cov-3.435567_pt1 | contig 17312 bp, 16 predicted proteins | sample MGYA00237883_ERZ534232 | MGnify/ENA metagenome assembly ERZ534232
TTTCACCCTTCGAGCCGGAGAATCGGGGAAAACGGAAATCCTCACTCTTCTTGGATCCCAGAACCAGTCCGAGATACCCCAGAATGAAGGGAATGAAGACATAGATATACCCGAGCGGTATTATCTCGTGTCCCTCCAGCCCGGGGATAAACCGCAAGCCGAAGGTAAAGAGAAGGGCGATCAGGAGCCCGATGACCGTTCCGATAACGCCGCCGAATATAATTCGTAATGACAGTTTTCGTATAGCCTGTTCTGTTTTAATGACAAGGATTGAAAGAAAAAGCCCCGCTGCTAAACCCAGCAATGAAAGAGGAAAGGTATAATATTTTAAAGCTATGAAATAACCAACCGTAGAACAGGCCACGACAAGTAAGAGCCGTATGACCACATATCACCTCCTGTAAATCAGTTGCTATATCAAAGAACGAAGCGCTGAATTACGCCGTGAAAATCGCATTGAGGTTTTCTTCAACCTCGGTTTCCTCGCAGTCACTCGCTATCGATATCTCTCGTATGAGCAGATTTTTAGCCGTATCCATCATCTTCCTCTCGCCGAAGGAGAGGTCTTTGTCGACCTTCAGGGTAAAAAGATCGCGCAATACCTCAGCTATCTCATACACCGACCCTGTCTTGATCTTTTCCCAGTACTCTTTGTATCGCTTGTTCCAGGTCTGTTTGTCCACGGCAATGCTTTTTTCACGCAGTATTTTATAGACGACGGGGATCTCATCCTCGGAGATGATATCCCTCAGCCCGACAAACTGGGCGCTATCCTGCGGTATCATGATGGTCGCGTTATTTCCCAGGATCTTCATGACGTAGAAGGGCTGTTCGTTTCCCATGACTTCCCTGGTTTCAATCGCCTCAATAACCCCGACACCGTGCGCCGGATATACGGCCATATCTCCTACCTTAAACACGCGCATTCCCACTGCCACGCTTCTCCCTTGTAATATGATTTTTAACGGATATTCATATAACACAGTTTGGAATTACGGTCAATTAAATCCTCTCTACCTGTCCTAAAAAGCGTCAAATTTGTCTTGACTTTGAAAGACTGAATACGCTAAGCGTGCTGGGTTATCACGTTACCGACAAATTACAGGAAGGGAATGTTATGGCAAAATACGATTCAAGTTCACTCAGAAATGTTGCGATTGCGGGACACGGGGGAACAGGCAAGACCTCTCTCTGCGAATCTTTCCTGTTTATCAGCGGGAAATCGGATAAACCCGGCAGGGTCGACGACGGGACATCTTCCCTGGACTTTGAACCGGAAGAGCAGAAAAGACATATCTCCATCAGCTCGGCTATCAGCTTCTTTGAATGGAACAAATACCGGGTAAACATCATCGATACCCCCGGGGATGCCAACTTCTTCATGGATACCAAATACAGCCTGCGCGCGGCCGACAGTGTCATTGTCGTCATGGACGCGGTGGGCGGCGTCGAATTTCAGACTGAAAAAGTCTGGGGGTATGCCGACGAGCTTTCGCTTCCCCGTATGGTGTACATCAATAAAATGGATCGGGAACGCGCCGATTTCGCGAAAACGGTTGAAGACATCAAAAATAAACTCGGCAAAAAGCCAACCCTCTGTTATCTGCCTATCGGCTCGGAAGAATCATTCAGGGGGCTGATTGATCTGGTCAACATGAAGGCCCTTCTCTTTGAGGATCCCAAGGGGAAATCCAAAAAGGAGGATGTGCCGCAAGACCTCATGGAAGAGGCCACGGCGGCCCGGGAGACCATGGTTGAAGATATCGCCGAATGCGACGAGGCATTGATGGACAAATACCTCGAAGAGGGGGAACTCTCCATCGATGATATCAGGGACGGACTCCGCAGGGGGGTCATCTCAGGGGATCTCATCCCTGTCGTATGCGGGGCGACCCTCACCCATACGGGAATAGCCCCCCTTATGGACGCTATTGTCAATTTCCTCCCCTCCCCCGTGGATCGCGGCCCTGTCGCGGGCACGAAACCAAACTCCGAAGAAAAGGTGGAGCGGTCTCCCGATGACAAATCACCCTTCTCCGCGCTGGTATTCAAGACGATCGCTGATCCTTACGCGGGCAAGCTCACGCTGTTCCGTGTCTTTTCGGGAACCGTCACGTCAGATTTCGTCTTTTATAATCCGTCGAAAGACGCAAGCGAGAAATGCGGGAACATCTTCTATCTGGAAGGCAAAAACCAGGTCCCCGTGGGATCACTGATCCCCGGAGACATTGCCGCCCTCGCCAAGCTGAAAGAGACATCCACCGGCGATACCATCTGCGACCCGAAGGTGCCAATCATCTATCCGCCGATCCCCCTCATAACCCCGGTGGTGCATTACGCCGTTGCGGCAAAGGCAAAAGGGGATGAAGAGAAGATACACGCCTCGCTCAACCGGCTGATCGACGAAGATCACACACTGGCAATACACCGCGATTCCCAGACTGGGGAAACGATCCTTTCCGGTGTCGGGCAGGTGCATATCGATATAACCGTTGAAAAACTGAAGCGCAAATTCGGTGTTGACGTTGCCCTCAAACAGCCGAAGGTCCCTTACCGGGAAACCATCAAGGGGAAAACAAGGGTCCAGGGCAAGTACAAGAAACAGTCGGGAGGGAAAGGACAGTATGGCGATACCTGGCTCGAGATTGAGCCTCTCCCGAGCGGAGGCGGGTTTGAGTTCGTGGACGCCATCGTCGGCGGCGTGGTCCCCAAAACATACATACCGGCGGTGGAAAAGGGGATCGTGGAGGCAATGGCCGAAGGGATCCTGGCCGGGTATCCCATTGTCGATGTCAAGGTTTCCCTCGTGGACGGGTCATATCATACCGTCGACTCATCCGAAATGGCCTTCAAGATAGCGGGTTCCATGGGTTTCAAGAAGGGATTTCAGGAATGTCGCCCCACCCTTCTGGAACCGATCGTCGACATCAAGATCGAGATTCCCGACGAGTACATGGGCGACGTGATCGGCGATCTCAACAGCAGGCGGGGCCGCGTTCTCGGCATGGACAAAGAGGGAAATAACCAGATCATCAGGGGGCAGGTTCCCCTGGCCGAAATCCTCTCCTATGCCCCCGATCTGACATCGATCACCAGCGGCAGAGGAACGTTTTCCTATGAGATCACCCGTTACGATGAGGTCCCCGCGCACCTCCAGGAAAAAGTCATCGCCGAAGCCAAAAAGGAAGAATCATAAGAATATTGAATTCTTAATTATGAATTTTCAATGAGGAACGATCGGTGATTACCGGCGGCGTCATAACGGTCAGCGACAAAGGCTCACGCGGAGAGAGAGAGGATCTCAGTGGCAGGGATGTCATCCGCATTCTGGCCGATCTTCCCATCAGGGTTGACGCCTACGAAATAATCCCGGATGAAAAAGAAGCCATCCGGGATAAAATACGGGAGTATGCCGACAGGAAACATCTGGACCTGGTGGTAACCACCGGCGGAACGGGGGTCAGCCCCCGGGATGTAACCCCCGACGCGACCCTGGAGATATTGGAGAAAGAACTTCCGGGAATGGCGGAAGCGATGCGAAGGAAGAGCATGGAGAAGACGCCCCATGCCATGATATCACGGGCTGTAGCAGGTATACGCGGTCAATGTCTCATCATCAACCTGCCCGGAAGTCCGAAAGGAGCCCGGGAGAATCTGGAAGTTATTCTCCCGGCCCTGAAACACGCCATAGAAAAGATAAAGGGTGATCCATCGGATTGCGGCAGCTAGAATCTTCCCCACCCTGCGTCAGGGATTCCATTTGTCGGTCGGTTCCCCGGTGTTCGCTTCCTGAACGGGGGCTACTTTCTCAACGGGCACCTTCTGCTTGAGCACCTTGATCTGTTTCTTGAGCCGCTTCACCTCCCCTGAAAGCCGAAACCGCTCAACAATCCCCATAAAACCGGCAAATATGATTCCCACGCCGAAGGAAATGAAAATCAGCAGATAGGTGGGCACGTTCACATCTATGAATTCATAATAACCAAGGTGGACCGGTTCGGTATTCGCCAATGAAAAGGTAATAATAAAGAGCACAACGAGCGTGAAGATAATGGTATACAAGAGCTTCATTCTATCCCTCCTCTCCCCGTAGAAAGTACTGCAGTAATATGTTCCGGGTTGTCGCGATATCCTCCGGAATCACTCTGACTTCTCCCAGGACTGTGGAAAAGTTGGTGTCGCCCAGCCACCGGGGGACAATGTGGATGTGCAGGTGGTCATCGACACCGGCACCGGCTACCCTTCCCAGGTTCATTCCTATGTTGAACCCTTCAGGGTTGAAAGCTTTTTTCAGGTTTTTTACACACGCCGCCGTCAGTTCCATCATCTCGATCTTTTCTTTCATCTGCAATTCTTCTATAGTACCCACATGTCTGAACGGGGTCACGAGCAGATGACCTGACGTATAGGGATACTTGTTCATGATGACATAACAGTCGGTCCCTTCGTACAGCACGAGATCCCGTTCTCTGGCGGATTCCCTGCAAAAGATACAGCCATTCGGCTTCTGGGCCTTAATAAATGCCATCCTTCCCGGCGCTATAATCGTGTCCATTGGCAGTAATCACGTTAATCCAGGGGTACGATCGTTCCCCTGATTTCTCTTCCGACATTGAGTATCCCCACTGAATTGTGCCGCGCGAATCTCCGATCGGTGGGTGACCCTGGATTGAAGAGAAGCACGCCATCCTTCACCTCATTCATGGCCCGGTGCGTATGGCCGTAAACGATGCACGCGACATCCTCAAATTCCCTGAGTACCCTGTCCTCCAGACCCGGTGGAGACCCCCAGCCGTGTATCAGGCCTATCTTCCATCCTTCAATCTCCACCACCCGTTTTTGAGGAAAAACCGCCCGGACGGAATCGGGGTCCATGTTCCCGCTGACAGCGTATATCTGTTTCCCCTTGAAAACATCAAGGACGGCAAGATCGACGATATCCCCGGCGTGGAAAATAATGTCGGCGGACTCAAAATGATCCGCCACGATCTGTTCCAGCCTGTCGTCGTAAAGATTCAGATGAGTATCCGAAATAACGCCTATCTTCATAGCCCGCAATCCCGGATTTTCTATTATATCCATGGCAAAAAGACAAGTGTTATTTTGGATCGTTTGGGTGCCCAAGCTTTTGGTTTGACATTTGAACGGCCCGCGGCTACTATCCCCGAACACGAATACCATCAAAGGACCGGTCATGATCGAAAAGACCCTTGAGAAGATCGCCGAAAAAATTCTCGCTCTCGACGAGGCATCCCTCACCAGTCTGTGGGATACATACAAGACAAAGCTGGAACAGTTCGACTCAACGAGGGAATGGGAGCGGGCCGCCATTATCTTTTTCATCATCAATTCGGTGAAAGTGAAAAACAGCATCTTCAACAAGCAGATTATGGAGAGAAAAGGCGAAAGAGCTGAAACCCGGAAATCTCCCGTGAACATTCCCTACCTCAAGCGAATAAAGTAATGGAAGAACAGGCCGCCCTGAAGAGAATAGAAGAACTTCGGAACCTGATACACCATCACAACAGGCGATACTACCAGTTCGATAACCCGGAGATAACCGACGCCGAATACGATGCCCTCATGCGTGAGTTGGCCGCTCTCGAGGAGCTCCTCGCCGACCGCATCGACCTCAGCGCATCCCCCACTCAGCGTGTCGGCGCGCCCCCCCTGGAGAAGTTCGACACTATCCCCCACCGCTCCCCCATGCTGAGCCTCGCCAACGCCCTTTCCGGAGAGGAGATTCGGGCGTTCGACGAACGGGTCAAGCGGTTTCTGGGAACGGAAGAGGAGATACCGTACGTGGTCGAACCGAAGCTCGACGGCATCGGGGTCAATCTGGTGTACGAGAAAGGGATCTTCAGATGGGGCGCCACCCGGGGAGACGGAACCATCGGAGAGGATATTACGCTGAATCTCAAGACGATCCGGGGAATACCCCTGGAAATGCTCAGATCAGGCGCCGCACCAGTCCCCGAACTGATCGAGATCCGCGGTGAGGTGTACATACGAACCGACGCTTTCAGACAGCTCAACCGGCAACGGCTGGAAGACGGCGACAACCCCTTTGCCAACCCCCGGAACGCCGCCGCGGGCTCGCTCCGCCAGCTCGATTCACGGATCACCGCGGGGCGACCGCTCGCTATTTTCTGCTACGCCATGGGATTCGTTGAGGGGGCCTCCTTCCCCACACACTGGGACTTTTTGCAGGCCCTTTCCGGGTGGGGATTCCCCGTCAATCCTCTCATACGGAGAGCCCGTAACATAGATACATGCGTCGATTATTATCAGGAGATGGCCGCCCTGCGCGAACAGCTCCCCTACGAAATAGACGGCACGGTCATCAAGGTCGACGCAACCGATATGCGGGATCGTCTGGGGGCCGTATCGCGAAGCCCCCGGTGGGCCATCGCCTGCAAGTTTGCCGCAACACAGGCAACCACCACCATTGAAGATATCATTATCCAGGTAGGACGGACCGGCGTTTTGACCCCCGTGGCGAAGATGAAACCGGTCCGCGTAGCCGGAGTCATGGTCAGCCGTGCCACCCTGCACAATCAGGATGAAATCGACAAGAAGCGAATCCACATCGGTGACACGGTTATCGTGCAGCGGGCCGGCGACGTCATCCCGGAGATCGTCAAGACGGTCGGCCCGTCCTCTCGCGAAAATAACCCGCCTTTCCGGATTCCCGATACCTGTCCCGTGTGCGGCTCACGCATCGTGCGCCTCGAAGAAGAAGCTGCGCACCGGTGCATCAATCTCGACTGCCCGGCTCAGATACGGGAGCACTTGAAGCATTTCGTCTCCCGGGGCGGCATGGATATAGAAGGACTGGGGGAGAAACTCATAGCCCAGCTCCTCGATCGAGGCATGGTCAAAGATCCGGCCGATCTCTATTACCTGTCTGCCGGCGACCTCGCGAGTCTGGAGAGGATGGGCGCCCAATCCGCCGGCAACGTGATGGCCGCGCTGGAACGGTCGAAGACCCCGCCGCTGGAAAAGTTTATCTACGCCCTGGGGATCAGACATGTGGGTGAACATGTGTCGAAGTTGCTGGCTCACCGTTTCGGTACGCTGGGCACCATCATGAACGCCACGCGCGACGAACTGCTCGCCCTGAAAGAGATCGGCCCCGAGATTGCCGCGAGTATCACGAGCTTTTTCCGCGAGCCTTCCAACCGCCGGACCATAGAACGGCTCAGACAGGCCGGGGTCCGGCCGGTGGAGCAATCCGCCTCATCGGGCGCTCTCTCGGGAAAAACCTTCGTTCTTACGGGGACCCTCGAACGGTTCCCGCGAAACAAGGCACAGGCGATGATCGAATCGCTGGGAGGAACCGTCTCATCGTCTGTGACGAAAAAGACCGATTATGTGATCGCCGGGGCGTCCCCCGGCTCAAAACTGGCGAAGGCCCGCCAGTTGGGAATCTCCGTTATGGACGAAGAGACATTCATGAAGATGATTGACAAGGAATGAGAACAATGGAACGTCGTGTGGATACCGACACCACGCAGGAGCAATACGGAAAAGAATCGCGGCGGGTCCGCATTTTTGTTTCAGGCAGGGTCCAGGGGGTGTTTTTCAGGGCTGAAACCCACCGGCAGGCGCTGAAACTGGGACTTACGGGCTGGGTAAGGAATCTTGAAGACAGGAGGGTCGAGGCGGTCTTCGAGGGAGAAAAGGCGGCCGTCTCGGCGATGCTGGAATGGTGCGAAAGGGGACCGTCTCTCTCACGCGTTACGGGAGTGGAGATCGTGGAAGAGGCGCCTTCAGGGAATTTCGAAGGCTTCGAAATCAAATACTGACAGATGCCGGCCGCGCATACCGAAGCAGAGCGGCATCGGCGAAAGGAGAGTAAGGTATGATGAAAAAGGTATTGTGCACGGTAGTGTTTGTGCTGTTGTGCGCCTTCTCCGCCGCGGCGGGGGAGTTGCGGGTGGGAGACGCCGCTTCGGACTGGTCTTTCCCGGACGCGGATAACCGGCTTTACACCATGGAAGACTGGGCGGGAAAGGTCCTCCTGGTCAACTACACCGATCCGGACGAAAAGGATATCAATGAACATTTCACGGAGGCGATGAAAAAGGCGAAAGATGACGGACTTCTCAAGGAAGCAACCTACGCGGGGATAGGAATTGCCGACTGCAAGTCATCGTGGAAACCGGATTCCCTCATAAGATCGTTCGGCGCCGCAAAGGCGGAAAAATATAAAACCGTTATCCTTTTTGATTACGACGCATTATTGAGGAACGCCTGGGGCCTCAAGAAAGACAGCGGAAACGCGATACTCTTGGATAAAAACCGCGTGTGCCGGGCCATCGTTCGGGGTCGTGTTCCGGACGATCAGGTCGCCCCGCTCGTCCAACTGGCCATCGAGCTTCAGAATCAGTAAAGCTCACCGATCCGCCAGAGTCTCCGTCAAACGGGTGAGGCCGCCGGCGATATCGTTCCCCAGGTGAAAACGGACCACCTGCCTTCCGGCATTTTCCAGGGCCCTTCGATCCCCCGCGGCCTGGGCTATTTTGAGAAGACCGAAAGTCATCGAGGAGGCAGACGATCCGGGGTTGTCGGGAATGGGAACGTCCACCGCGTCATCGGCGGTGGTCTGGACAAACAGTCCCTTCCCGCCGTCCCCCTTGTGCAACTGGCCGGTGGAATGCAGATACCGGGGGCCATATCCGACCGTCACGGCGGTTTTGAAACGGTCCCGCACCCTCACGCGAAGGTCATGGAGGACCTGGTCGGTCTCCGGGTTTGGTTGCAGGTATGCCTGAAGCGCCACATACGCGCCGTCGCGCATACCCTGCTCGACAAACGCACTGAGAACACTTCCGCAATCCTGAACGGCGGGACCTCCGAAGACCGTGATCTCTCCGTCGATCAGCGCCGCTTTTTCATCGAAAGGAAGACCCTGATTTTCCTGATACTCGTTCATCATCTGGCGGGCAAGCACCTTTGACGACTCCACATCGGGCTGATCGAATGGATTGATCCCCATGCGCCACCCGGCCACTGCCGTGGCCATCTCCCACAGAAAAAACTGTCCTCCCAGATCATAGCGATCTTCCAGGTTGATGGTGATCACCGGATGCCCCGCCCTCGCCAGATCGTCAAGTTCCGCTTCATTTTCCGTATCCCCTGCCAGCCGAAGATGAATGAAGAGGCGGTCGTTTCCATACACCTCCGGTGGACCCAAGGGCTCACCGACCACGGGAAGGATCCCCTTCCCCTCCTTGCCGGTGCTCTCGGCCAGAAGCTGTTCCACCCAGTCGCCGAAGGATGTGAGTTCCGGTGGAGTAACAAGGGTCATCTTGTCTCTCCCCGCCAGGGCCAGTTCGCCCAGGGCCGCCCCCAGCGCGGCTGCGTCACCGGCGGATGACTCGGCATCAGACGCCATGCCGGTGGCTCTCTCCAGCAGAACATTCAGGTCAATACCCATGAGGGCAGCCGGAACCAGGCCGAAACAGGAAAGAGCCGAATACCGGCCTCCGATATGCGGGTCATTGAGAAAGGTGGCACGGAACCCATGCTGTCCGGCCAGGTCGGCCAGGGCACTCCCCGGATCGGTAATGGCGATGAAGCGCTCCCCTGCCCTTCCCTTACCGAGCGCATCGACAACCCGGTTATAAAAGAACTTGAACAGGGAAAGTGTCTCCAGGGTCGTTCCCGATTTGGTCGAAACGATACAGAGAGAACGGGAGGGATCACATTGTTCGGCGCGTGCCAGGACCGCCCCCGGATCGGTGCTGTCAAGAATCATGAGTTGCGGGTGCCTCGGTTGAGGAACAAATATCTTTCCCAGGACCTCGGGAGCGAGGCTTGATCCCCCCATCCCCAGGAGGAGCGCATGCGTGTATCCATCCGCCCGCACCGCGTCGGCAAGTTCCATGAGTTGCGGTATGTTTCCGGCCATCACGCCGGGTGAGTGCAGCCAGCCCAGACGATTTTTTATCTCCACCGGGTTGGGGTTCCACACCGTATGGTCGTGGGCCCAGATCCGGCCGATGATTCTCTCTTCTCTCATGAGGTCCAGGGCCTGCTTCACTGCGCCCTCATATGATCCAAGCCTCCACGATATGGTTCGTCCACCCTCTCTCGCTCTCTTTTCCTCTTTCATATGCTCACCTGTACTGTAAGATGCTACCGTTCCAATGCCTGGCCTGCCGCGCCTAAAAGGGCTACATCGGGATTCAGGATGACATGCACCGGTATCGTTTCCATAAGTTGCGTATAGCGTCCCTTGTCCCTGAATGATTCCATGAAGATTTTCTTCTGTAAAAAGGGGAGTATGCGGGGGGCAATTCCTCCCCCGATGTATACGCCCCCCGTGGCAAGGATCTTTAAGGCCAGATTCCCCGCCTCAGCCCCCAGGATGGAAACGAATTGATCGAGCGCACCGGCACACAGTTCGCATGGCCTCTCCTCGTCGAGGGCGGCGTTGACAATAACCGGTGTCCTGTCTTCCGCAGCCGCCAGCTCTTCTGAAAGCCATGTCGGCTCTTCACCGTATCCGGATCCCTTCAGATACGCATATATGTGCGAGATCCCCGGGCCCGAGCAGACCCGCTCATAGCTGACGTGGCCGAACTGCCCGGTCAGATATGTCAACAGATCTCTCTCCGGCAGGGATTTCGGGGCGAAATCGACGTGCCCACCTTCGGAAGGAAAAGCTTTGTATCGCGCTGCGTCCCGGACAAGAAACGCCTCCCCCAACCCGGTCCCGGGAGCGATAACGGCAATCGCTCCATCTTTCAGGGCCTCTCCCGAATTAAGCGCGACCAGTTCCGACTCATCGAGATGCAAAACACCTGTTGCCATCGCCTCGAGATCGTTCATAAAACAAACCGATGAGAACCCGAAGGCCTCCGCCAGCCGGGCTTCTTCGACATGCCACGATAGATTTGTTGTTCTGACCCCTCCCTCCCGGACGGGACCGGCTATTCCGAAAACAGCCCGGTCGATTACGATATCGGTTCCGGCAAGAAACTCCTCGATGATCGTCTCCAGAGAAGAGAAATGAGCGCTCGAAAACGTCTTCCTGGCCAAGAGATCACGAGACCCCCGCTCCGGCGAGACGCCGGCCAGGGTCGTTTTCGTTCCCCCTATGTCGCCAACCAGAATAACCGCCATTATCTCATATCCTGTGCGCCCCAGCGCGGAGTCTAAGGGATCGTGATAATCCCCATGGAATCGGTCCCCCCTGCCGTACCCGCGAACTTGCCCTCCGTCAGAATAACGCGATCCCCGTGCCTGACGAGTCCTGAATTATCAAGAAGCCGGATTCCCTGCCGGTACCACTCCGGCGTGTCCGTGTCCATGAGTACAGGGAAAACACCATATGAAAACCGGAGAAAATCGCAGACCTTCTCATCATTATTGCAGGCGATAATCCAGCCGTCAGGCTTGAGCCTCGAAACGCGGCGCGCCGTCATACCCGATGTGGTGGCAGTGAGGATAAAAGGGGCCTCCAGCGCCCGAACCGCTTCGAACACATTGAGCGAAATCGTGTCCGGAACCGTGATCCTGTGCGTGATCAACTCTCCCTTCAACTGCTCTTGGAGAAACACGGACGATCGAATCATGTGCCGTTGCCGCTCCAGAGCAATGGCAATCCGCGCCATCATCTCCACCGTTTCGACGGGGTACCGGCCGATCGCCGTCTCCTCCGACATCATGACCGCGTCGGTGCCGTCCAGGATGGCGTTGGCCACATCGGTCGCCTCGGCCCTGGTGGGACGGGGGCTGTCAACCATGGATTCAAGCATCTGCGTCGCCGTTATGACGGGACGGCAGGCAAGGTTGGCCTTTCGAATCAACTGTTTCTGCACGACGGGCACTTCTTCGATCGGGATCTCAACCCCCAGATCCCCGCGAGCGATCATGACGGCGTCGGTCACTGCAAGGATTTCATCGATATGCCGGACGGCCGATGCCCGTTCTATCTTCGCCACGATGTAGACCTCTTTCCTCTTTTTCCGGGCGAATTCCCGTGCCCGGATGATATCGTCCGCCCGTTCCACGAACGAGATGCCGAAGGTGGTGATATCCTGGGCGAGGGCGAATTCCATCAACTCGAGATCATGATCGGTGACGGGGTTTTCAAAAATCTGCGCCCCGGGGAGATTGAGTCCTTTCCCGGAGAGGAGTGCCCCTCCCGTCGTCACGAGGCACCGGACCTCATCGTGCCCGGCCTCCAGCACTTTCAGGGCAATGAAACCATCATTGAGATAGATAACGCTCCCCGGAGAGACACTCTCGGGAAGCCGCCGGTACGTGACGGGGATGAGGGCCGGTGTGCCCGCAATCTCCCTGGTGGTCAGCGTAACTACCGCTCCCTTTGCAAGTATCACCGGCTCCGTTTCCAGCCTGCCGATCCGTATCTTCGGACCGGGAAGATCGACAAGAATGGGGCAGCGCCTGCCGAGCTTTTCCGCTATTGCTCGGAGGGTGGCAATGGTTCGCCGGTGTTCTTCCGGGGTATCGTGGGAAAGATTCATCCGGGCGATGGTCATCCCCGCGCGCAACATACGGGAAAGAACATCCTCCGACCGCGAGGCGGGGCCGATCGTGCAGACTATCTTGGTCTTGTGTAACGGAAGCTGAATTTTCATAAAACAGCGGCGATAGTCTATTCAGACCCGGGCGCGCCACGCTCCCCCCTTTCCATCTTCGTTGCCACAAATGTACCACATTCCGGAGCGATCCAGAAAGTAAAACTTCCTTCCCATGAGCCACTATCGGCTGGCAGTCAAATCCGTTTTCCGGTATACCAAAAGTGACAGCAATTCGGAGTGCCCTATGCAAGAGCGGTGGGTTCCGCCCAACATCGTGTTGCATCAGAAAAACGCATCAAAACGCGGAAAGGAGAACAGGAATGACTATTACGGTTGGAGAAAAGGCCCCGGCCTTTAACCTGAAGGACAATCGGGGAAAAGAAGTGAGCATCACCGCTTTCACCGGGAAACGGGTCCTCCTTTCGTGGCACCCTCTTGCCTGGACGGGAGTGTGTTCCGAGCAGATGAAAGCGCTCGAGGCCCACAGAGACGCGCTGGCCGGCCTGAACACCGTCGCCCTGGGGATCAGCGTGGACAGTGTTCCGTGCAAAAACGCCTGGGCGAAGGAACTGAAGATAGCGGAGACGAAACTGCTGTCCGATTTCTGGCCCCACGGAGAGGTAGCGAAACGGTACGGCATCTTCCGAGCGAAAGAGGGATTCTCCGAGCGGGCTTCCATCGTTGTGGACGAGAAGGGAACGGTGACGTGGGTCAAGATCTACGACGTTCCGCAGCTTCCGGACATCGAAGAAATCATCGCGTTTCTGGGAAAGTAAGGGGAATCATCGGCCGGATGTCGCCGGTGCTTATCGAACGATCGTAAGCGATCTCCCTCCTATTTCGAGCCGCATCAGATCCTCGGCGAGCAGGAGGCTGCCGCCGTACGTCTTCCTGCACTGGGTCTCCACATCGACTTCCTCGCACTCGGGATAGAAGTGGATAAGAATAAGATTTCTGACCCGCGCTTCCGTGGCGATCCTCCCCGCGAGCGATGGGGTCAGGTGGCCATCAACCTTCAACTCATCCGGCAGAGCGGACTCGCAGATGAGCAGATCCGCTTCCATGGAGAGCCGCACCGCGTTTTTACAATAATCGGTGTCTCCGGTATACACCACGGAGGTTCCGTCCGGCATGATAAGCCGGTAGCCGATGCTGCTTTCGATATGCGCCATGGGAATGGTAAATACATCGGCACACCCGAGATGCACGCAATCCTCCCGGACATTACTCATTTCAAGGATATCGACGATCCCCTCCTCCAGTTCGATCCACCGGCCGTAAGATTCCTTCAGTCGTTCATAAAAGACGGCAAAGCCCTCGGCGGCCGTAATTGCGAGACCCCTCTGTCTCCGTCGTCCCTCCGGATATTTGCTCGCGAAGAGAAAAGAGACCAGTTCCCCGGTGTGATCCGGGTGAAAATGACTGAAAAAAAGATGGGTTATTTCATCTATGGCGACCCCCGTTTCGAGGAGACGCCGCATCGTACCGGCCCCCATGTCGAAGAGGAGCTTGGCGCTGCCGGTTTCGACGAGCACGGAGCAGGAACTGCGCCTGAGGGAGGGGACACAGGTCCCCGATCCGAGTATGGTAACCGTAAGGGTCTCCATGTCAAGTACCTAGTGGTATAGTCGCATGACCGCAGAGCGCACATGAAACATCCCATGGGCTTCAGCTTGTGGGGTGTTTTATTTTGAGGCACAACATCAGGCCAAAGGCAACAGCGGCTATCATGTTCAGCACTGAGAATGCCGTGGTGTAATTAAGGAATCTGTCAAACAAGAATCCTGTGACGAAAGGGCCCAAGGATCCGCCAACCGTACCACAGAAAATTACAATGCCGAATAGACCGCCATGAGCGCGAATGCCGAATAACTCCGCAACAATGGGAGAAATAGCCGTGAAAAATCCGCCGTGCGCGATACCGTAGATCACGGCAAAGGCATACAGCTTCCACAGGGCATCTGCCCGAATCAGCCAAGCCAAGGCCAAAATGAGCAAAACAAAACTGATGATCATGATGCGTTTGCTGCCGATCCGGTCAATGAGTACGCCGCTGGCAAACCGTCCCATCATGGAAACCGCCCCGATGGCGGCCAGCACGCCAGCTGCACGGTGGGGTAGGATACCCAAGTCCCGGCTATGGGGGACGATGTGGATCATGATGCTCATAAGACAGAAGGTTGTTAGCAGATAGGACAGGCATAGCAGCCAAAGTTTTTTTGATTTCAGGGCTTGGGACAAGGGAATACCCGTGGCCTGGACTGACGGGGTTTCAGTATTAGAAACAGTTTCTTCAGGATTTGATAGTCCTGATTTAGCCATGTCATATATATCCGGATCTCGATAGAGAAACTGTGCAATGGCCATGAGCAAGATAAAAAAGATGACACCCATGACAATGAACGCATCCTGAAATCCGGTCCAAGTAATCAGAAAACTGGCCAACAGGGGAACGGTGAACTGACCGGCGCCGGCACCAACCTTGACCAGCCCGGTCATTCTGCCTCGGTTCAGGGAAAACCACCGAACAACGGTGGTCAGGGCTATGACATCCACAGTAGAAAGCCCAACGCCGAACACAAGACCGAACACGAGATAGAGCTGGGGCAGGCTTTCCACTTGGGACATAAGGCCGAATCCCAAGCCCAAAAAAATCGCGCCGATTCTCATGAGAAATCTGGGACCGAACTGATCGTTGAGCCGTCCCACGAGGAGGGCAAACACACCGGCAATAAAGAAAGCGGCGGACCAGGCCCCGGAAATGGCGGCTCTGGACCAGTTAAAAGAATCCATTAAAGAATTGAAAAACACTCCGTAGGAGATATAGGTTCCGATTCCTAGCGCTTGGATACCGAAGCAAGCAACGGCTATGATGCTGCTGTATGAGATTCGATGTTTTCTGGAACTTGTTTGCATGCAAGACTCACTTTCCTATATCAGTCTGCTCTCAAAATCAATCTATCTTAATAATATAACTGGGCATATTGATGTTTTTGTGCCATATATATTTGCAAAATTTCACCAACAAAACTACAGAAAGCCTGCAAAATATATCTTTGAAACCAAAGCGATCATCTCAACACAATCGACGGGAAGATTTGTTCCGATCGGAGCTTTCCCAGATCATTGGTCCTCGCCATCCCCTGGTAAAACTTTCCGGGACGGTTGACTGGGATTGGGTGGATGCTCTGTCCAGCGCGATCTACAGTCTGGATCAGGGTCGTCCGGCCATCAGCGCCCGCCTGATGGTATCTCTGCATTACCTCAAGTACATGCACAACCTTGGTGATGAAGACGTCCTTTACGGGTGGTTTGAGAATCCCTACTGGCAGTAACTAGGGGCATGAAGTTTCTTTTCATCGATCCCTCGAGCATGACCCGGTGGCGCACTCGCATTAGAGAAGCGGGAGCGGAAGAGCTGTTGAAGGAGACCATCGAGGCGGGCCTGAAACTCAAGGCGGTGAAGTCATCCCAGCTTGCCCGCATCAATGTGGATACCACGGTCCAAGAGAAGATCATTCGCTTTCCCACCGACAAGCGGCGACCGTGCCCGGGAGCGTCTGGTAAAGGCGGCTCAGAAACGGGGCATTTCGTTGCGTCAGAGCTACAGCTAGAAAGCGAAGCATCTTGTCACGTAGCGCTATGCCCATGCCCGTCAGATGAAGCGAGCTCAGGGATGCACCAGGAAGCTCAGGACCTTTCTTGGGCGGGTGATTCGGGACATTGAAAGGAAGCCTCCCAACCCGGATGCGCATCTTCGCTCACTATTGAAAACGTCACAGCGAATGCTCACCCAGCAACGACAGGACAGACAGAAGGTCTACAGTGTTCATGAACCATCGGTGGAATACATCAGCAAGGGGAAACAACATAAGTACCACGAGTTCGGCTGCAAGGTCAGTCATGCGGCTACCAGCCGGGGCGGATGATTATTACTCCGGCAACTAAATATATAAACCTACTGTCACAGGATTCAGAAAATACAGGCTTTACCTAAATTCCCTTTACATGTTTAATTACCGGAGTAATAATCGGCGCCAGGGCCATACACGGCAATCCCTATGACGGTCACACAGTGACGGAAGCCCTTTCACCGGTCGAACGTATTGCCGGCCGGTTCACCGGAGCATGTCTTTGTTGACAGGGGGTACCGTGGCCACGGATACACAGGCGATGTCGAGGTTCATGTGGACAAGAAGCGTGCAGGCAGGACCTCATGGAGCCTCTGGCGCTGGATGAAACGCCGTGCGGCCATCGAGCCGGGCATCGGCCATTTGAAACGTGAGCACCGTATGGACCGTAACCGCCTGAAAGGAACCGAAGGCGACCAGATCGATGAGATCCTCTGCGCCGCCGGCATGATACTTCCGGAAGCTGCAGCGCTTTGCTGCTGCTTTTTTGCGCCGATTGCTCCTGTAGTATTTCGGCGGCTGGCACTGGCCTTGGTACCACTTTGATTGTCAAAGAGCCTATGGGTAGCTCAGCAATCGAAAAAAAAAGACTTCTGCAGAATCGACTATATATGGAAGCCACCGCCGAATCCGTGCGCTTGTCCCTGTCCCAGGCGAGGACTAAATTACGGGCCTTCTTTGTCATGACGTCGCCGGGGTCCACGGAGACATGACACCGGATCAGTGACATGACCGCGCGGGCCAGGACGGAGCGCGTATCCGTCTGCTTGAAACATGCGGTCCTGGGCGTTGACGTATCCCCAGGCAAAGTAGAGGTCCTCCATGTTTTGCGCCGTGATGGACG
>ENA-OSEO01003702-OSEO01003702.1-sediment-metagenome-genome-assembly--contig:-NODE-3702-length-17306-cov-3.717163_pt1 | contig 17306 bp, 17 predicted proteins | sample MGYA00237883_ERZ534232 | MGnify/ENA metagenome assembly ERZ534232
GCCGTGCACAAAAATCAACCCTTCCGGATCGAGGGGCTCCTTGACCAGGCCCACCCCTTCCAGGTCGAGCTCCCGCACGGCGCGGGCCTTGTCCGGGCTTACCCGGCGGGCCACCCAGACGAATCTCCGCTCACTCTTGACCACTTGGATTACCTGGGTGGCGGGCAGGTCCAGGGCCTTGGCCAGGCTGCGGCCAGTGACCAGGGGGGTGTTGATGGCCAGTGGCCGAGCAAAAACCGAATCCGTGTCCAGGCTCATGGCCAGCTCTTGCTGGTTGCGGTCGAAGATGATCCCCCGGCGCGGGGCCACCTCCGCCTGTTTCATGAACTCCCGCTGAGCCAGGTGTTCCAAGTGCTTTTGCTGAAATATCTGCAGGTCCACGGCGCGGCCCAAAAGCACCAAAAAGACGCCCAAAAAGGCAATTCCCACCAGCATCAGGCGGAGCCTGATAAAATGCCGGCGCTCCTTGTCCCTGCGAGGATTCATTCCAACACCCTGATCTGTCCCGCCTTGGGCGGGGCCAGTTTCAACCGCGCGGCCACCCTTTCCAGACGCTGCGGCGAGCGCAGATGATTAAGTTCCACCTTAAGGGTGCGGCCCAACTCCCTCAGTTCGCGCTGGGTCTCCAGTTCCCGGCTTACTTGATAGGAGAGGTTCAGGGCCCGCACCGTGGTAAAGGCGTAAAACAGGGCCACGCATGTCACCACGACCAAAAGGACCAGCACCCCTTTCAGATTTAGCTCGAAAGAGCGCGGCACGGCGGCCAAACGCCTATTTCCCACCCGGGCACTTACGCTCAATTGACTGCCTCCGTGGTACGCACGGCCACCCGCAGGCGGGCTGACCGGGCCCTGGGGTTTTCCGCCGTTTCCTGAGGGCTGGGCCGCAGGGCCTTTTTGGTGGCCAACGTGAATATCGGTTTTAGGCCGCAGACGCATACGGGCAGTTCGGGCGGACATGTGCAGGGGTTGGCCCGTTTGTTAAAGGCCTGCTTCACCAGCCGGTCCTCTAGCGAATGGTAGCTTATCACCGCCACCCTGCCGCCCGGTCTGAGCCAGCGGGGGACATTTTCCAAAAAATCCGCCAATTGGCCCAGTTCGTCGTTCACCGCCATACGCAACGCCAAAAATACCTTGGTGGCGGGGTGTATCTTGCGCCGGCGGGCGGAGCCAGGCAGGGCCTCCTCCACCAGGCGGGCCAGGCGGTCCGTGGTGGTGATGGCCTGTTTTTCCCGGGCCCTGGCCAGATGCCGCGCCACCCTGGCCGCGTGGTGCTCTTCCCCCAGCCGGGTGAATAAATCCGCCATTTCGCGCTCGCTTAAGCTGGCCAGGATGTCGGCCGCCTTTGCTCCTTCTGGGCCCATGCGCATGTCCAAGGGCCCTGACGCGCGGAAGGAGAATCCCCGCTCGGCCTGATCAAGCTGCATGGAACTTACTCCCAGGTCCAGCAAAATGCCGTCGGCTCCCTCCGGTCTGCGCGAGCCCAGAAACTGGCCCATCTGATTGTAGGTGGCGCAAGCGAACTCTACGCGGCCGCCGAAGGTTTGCAATCTTTCCCTCGCCAGCTCAAGGGCGGCGGGGTCGCGGTCCAAACCCAAGAGCCTACCCTTGGGCGAACTGGCCCGCAGAATGGCCGCAGCATGCCCCCCGGCTCCCACCGTACCGTCCACAAAAAAACCCTCGCTTGCAGGTCTCAGGGCCTCAACCACTTCTGCCAGCAGCACCGGCTGGTGGGGGTCGGTCACCTAGACCCCCAATTCGGCCATGAAGGAACTCAGATCGCCATAGTTCTGGCGGATGTTTTCTCTCTCCTGATACCAGCGGTCCTTGTCCCAAATCTCGAAGTTGTTCTGCATGCCGATCAAAAGCACCTGCCCGTCCAACACCGCCATCTCGCGCAAGGCTTGGGGAATGAGCACCCGTCCTTGCTTGTCGCAAATGCATTCATTGGCGGCGCTGATAAAATAGCGTCTGAATGCCTGCACCCGCGGGTCAACCTGGGACAGCCGGCTGATCTTGTCCGCCATGGTGCGCCACTCTTCATAGGGGTAGCAGGCCAGACAACGGTCCGAGGTGGTTATGACCAGGCGTTCATCCCGGCGGGCCCTTAACACGTCGCGAAAGCGGGTGGGAATAGCCAGCCTGCCTTTTGCGTCCAGGGTATGTATTGACCAGCCGGAAAACACCTTGGCCTCCCTTGGGGATGGGAATCCTTTACCACTAATCCCCACTATTTACCACTTAGGCCCACTATAGGTCTCGCCCTGGCCATATGTCAAGAAAAAACGGCAGGTTTCCCGGTGTGATCGTCTTAATTTCCCGATGCTCCCCACCCCCCCAAACACGCTGGGAATAATTTGCCACTTTTGCCAAATTTAATACGCATCTATCTAATATATTACATAAAATTTGTAGGGACCGATGGTGCGCTAGGCTTGGAGGCTCTTTGGCGGCCCTTATCTGTTTCGGAAATGGTGGAAAAAAGTGGTGGAGAGGCGGTTGTCGGCCCTAAAAAAGGCGCTGCAGAGCCGCAGGTGGAAACCGAACAAGATCAAATGGTTGCTGGTTGACTCCGACAAAAGCCCGGTGTTATTTTCCTCCTCGATTGGCAGGGGGGTAAGATTTGGCAGACTCCATGGTGATCCAATCTGACGGGTTCATTTAATTTGGGGGATGAGTTGCCTATTATCAGGGCCGGCAAAAATGACTTTAAGGGCTGCCGGGCTGATGGGACGAGGGTTTCGACAAAATTTGGGGAGAAGTAAGCCGTGGTCAAGAAACCGATGAACCAGGCCGATTTAGTTAATAAGATGGCCAAGGACGCCAGGGTGTCCAAGGTGGCGGCCAAAGCGGCCTGGAGTCCCTTGCCAACACCCGTTGCCAGGAAATAAGGGCGGGCCGCCCCCTGGGGGGCCTGGTCTGGGGACCTTCCTCCTCATAAAATCCTCGGCGCGCAAGGGGGTCAACCCGGCCACCGGTGAGCCCATAAATATAAAGAAAAAAACGCATGGCCCAAGACGGTGGAACAATGTTATCCGGTTGACTTCCCCGAAAGCCAAGGATGCTTACTTTAACTTAACTTGCCTGGCCAGCCGTGCTAAACTAAAAGGCCATTTCCCAATATTTTCTCAGGCCCGTGGCCTGGGAGGCTTTCCCCTTGTAATGGGGTGGCTGGTTTAAAGGGAATTGTTTTAGGACTGGCAAGCTGACTATCTCTAAAGGAGATTCCTACTTATGGCGGACCAGAAGGAAAAAATTGAAAATTTATTGAATAGACTGGCCGCCGAGGTGGTGGTTCTGGAGCCCGGCGATCTGATGACCTACGGCGATGTCCTCACCCGGCTGGAGGAGTTGGCTGCAACCTGTAAAAGCGCTGGGGATCCCCCCCTGACCAGTTTGTCCGCAGCCTTGAAAAGCCATCTGGAAAACATGATTCTGGGCCAGACCCCCGACCAGGAAAAGGGGCTGGAGGTCCTCACGGATGGCGTGGCCCTGGGACAGGCCATATTGCGCGGCGATACCGAGGGCAATGCCGTGCAGGGTTTTTTGGCCGCCTATGGTCTTTCCTCGCCCGAGGTGCCAGTTGAGGAGGCTGTAACCGAACCGGAGGTCAGCGCCGAAGCCCCGTCTCCGGCCAAGGAGGCGTCGGCCCAGGAAGCGTTCAACCCCGAGGACGAGGAGCTTTTGGCCGGCTTTGTGACCGAGGCCCTGGAGCATTTGGAATCAATTGAGGTGAACGCCTTGGTACTGGAGGATACGCCGGAAGATCCGGAGGCCCTAAATGCGGTGTTCCGGCCTTTTCATACCATCAAGGGAGTGAGCGGATTTTTAAATCTCCGCGATATTAATGAGCTGTCCCACTCCCTGGAAAACCTTTTGGATCAGGCCCGCTCCGGTCAACTGGTCATGGGCAGCGAAGCCATCGACATTATTCTGGGCGGGGTGGACATGCTGCGTCAAATGATCAACGAGACCCAAAGCGCGGCGCAGGAGCGGCGTCCCCGGCGGCGGACCTTTGACTCCTCCGCCCTGGAAGAGCGTTTGGCCAGCGCGCTTTCGGAAAGTGAGGCCAGAGGGGAATCTTTTGGGAAAGTCAAGCCTCTGGGCGAGATACTGGTGGACAAAGGAGTGGTGCAAAGAGAATCGGTGGATTTGGCGCTTTCCCGGCAGCAAGAAGGCTCTCCGCGCCCCCTTGGCGAGCTTTTGGTGCAACAGGGCTCTGCCGAGCCGACCCACGTGGCGGAGGGCCTGAAAACCCAAAGGGCGATGGCGCAAGCCGCCAAGGGCCTGCCGGCCCAGGAGGTAAAGGTAGACACCAAAAAGTTGGATAACCTTTTAGATATGGTGGGGGAGTTGGTCATAGCCCAGAGCATGGTGCAATCCAATCCTAATGTGACCGAGGTCCGCGACCGCAAACTTCACACCGACCTTGCCCAGCTTGCCCGCATCACCTCGGAATTGCAGAAAACCACCATGGCCATGCGCATGGTGCCCATAAAGCAGACCTTCCAGAAAATGGTACGGGTGTTGCGTGATACGGCCAAAAAGGCGGACAAGTCGGTCCAGCTGGTATTGGAGGGAGAGGGCACCGAGATAGACCGGAACATGGTGGAGAAGTTTTACGATCCCTTGATGCACATGGTGCGCAACTCGGTGGATCATGGCATAGAAACGCCCCCGGAACGGCAGGCCACTGGCAAGCCCGAAGAGGGGACGGTGGTGCTGTCCGCCTACCATAAAGGCGGCAATGTATGCATCGAGATCCGGGATGACGGCCGGGGACTGGACCGGGAAAGGATTCTGGCCAAGGCAAAAGAACGCGGGTTGGTGGAAGATGGGGAAGGGCTGACCGACGACGAGATATATCATTTTATGTTCCAGCCAGGGTTTTCCACGGCCAAGCAGGTAACCGAGATTTCCGGCCGGGGCGTGGGGTTGGACGTGGTGCAGAAGGTGATCGACCAACTGCGCGGCAAGGTGGAAGTGAAATCAATCCTGGGCCAGGGCACCACCTTTACCATAGCCCTGCCCCTAACGTTGGCCATCATAGACGGCATGGTGGTGCAGGTAGGTCATGAGCGCTTCATCCTTCCCACGGTGTCCGTGGTGGAATCGCTGCGTCCTCAACGGGAAGATTATTTTACCGTTCAGGGTAAGGGCGAGCTGATTAAGATCCGGGGGCAGTTGGTGCCCCTGATCCGGCTGCATAAGGTGGTGAGCCTGCAGCCGGATTACCACAACCCCTGGGAAGCGCTGGTGGTGGTGGTGGAGTATCACAACAATCAACGCTGCCTTTTGGTGGATCGGTTGGTAGGTCGTCAAGAGGTGGTGATCAAGACCTTGGGGGAAAGCCTGAAAAATATCCGCGTGGTGGCCGGCGGGGCCATCATGGGGGATGGCAGGGTGGGTTTGATACTGGACGTGGAAGGCATATTCAAGACACAATGATTGAGGAAAGAGCTCTGCTGGCCCGGTAAAAAGTTCCAAATGAATTTTGGGGCCTTTGCAAGAAAGATTGGTGAAAAAGCATGTCGGCTAAGGCCAGCTTAAAGTGGATGCGCTGGCCATGTTTATATTGGTATAATCTATGACAAAATGGCCCAATGGCGCAAAATAAACTATCGCGACCCTCAACCGGTTGTTTCTAGCGAGTACAAATTGGCGTGGGCGCCTTTTTAAAACACTAGACGGCCTATTATCATAAAAGGATATTCATTTTGCAGAGACCTACCCCGGAGGCCGAAAAAGAAAAGCGAACGGATTTGGCCGCATCCGGCAAGGTGGATGGGCTGAATATTACCGACAGCCAATACCGTCAACTGGCCGAGTTGATCTACCGGCTTTCCGGCATTAGTCTGGGCCTGGGCAAGAAGGATCTCCTTAGGGCGCGCTTGGCGAAGCGCCTTAGGGCCACTGGCTGCAAGGATGTCCGTGACTACGTCCAGCGGATACAAGACGATTCCAGCGGAAGCGAACTGGTTTCCTTCTTGGATAGCATGACCACCAACAAGACCGATTTTTTCCGCGAACCGCAGCATTTCGATTTTCTGGCCGACGACATATTGCCAAGGATAGACAATGTTTGGAAGGATAGCGGTCCCTTGCTGATTTGGTCGGCGGCTTGTTCTACCGGAGAAGAGCCTTATACCCTGGCCATGGTGCTTAGGGAAAACGAGAACCTATGGGCGCGGCGTGGCGTTGATATCCTGGCCTCGGATTTAAGCACCAAGGTCCTCCAACACGCCCAAAGGGGTGTTTATGCGACGGACCGGGTGGAGGGGATGCCCCGCGCTATCTTGACCCGCTATTTCCAGAGGGGGACCAGACAGTGGGAGGGTCATGTGCGGGTGCGGCCCGAACTGCGTTCCATGGTGCGATTCGCCCGGATCAATCTTATGGACCCCTTTGAATTCGACAAATCCTTTCATATCATATTTTGCCGCAACGTCATGATTTATTTCGATAAGGAAACCAGGGAGGAACTTACCAACAAGTTTTATAAATGGGTGGCTCCCGGCGGCTATTTATTTGTGGGGCACTCGGAGAGTCTCACCGGTGTCAAGCATCCTTTCAGATTCGTACGACCTGCCGTGTACCGCAAGGAGGTCTGAGGTGCTCCAGAGGATAACTGTCGGGGTTGGCGATGTTGCCGTTTCCAACCGCAAAGAAACCGAGGTGGTCACCTTCTCTCTGGGATCTTGCCTGGGAGTGGTCATCCATGATCCCGTGGCCAAGGTCGCCGGACTCTTACATCTCATGCTGCCCGACTCCAACCTCAATCAGGAGCGGGCTAAAAACCAGCCCGCTGTATTCGCCGACACCGGCCTGCCGGTACTATTCCGCTCCGCCTATGAGTTGGGGGCCAAAAAAGGACGCATGCGGGTGGTGCTGGTGGGCGGGGGGCAGGTCATGGACGAAGCGGGCCGTTTCAACATCGGCAAGCGTAATTACACGGCGGTACGCAAGATATTCTGGCGCAATAACGTTCTGGTCGATGCCGAGGATGTGGGTGGCTCGGTGAACCGCACGGTGGGGGTCGAGGTGGATAGCGGACGGGTTTGGCTCAGAACCAATACCAAGGAGATCAAAACCTTGTGAGCAGGGTAAAAGACTTCATATCCGAGTTGGACCACCTGCCGGCCGCACCGGGCGTGGCTCAGCAGGTATTGGCCTTGATGAACGACCCCAAATTTTCTTTCCAAAGGCTGATGGAGATCATACGCCTGGATCCGGGCATAACCGCCAATGTGCTCAGAATATGCAACTCGCCTTATTATGGGCTGCGCCAAAAGATTTCTTCCCTGCAGCAGGCTCTGACCTATCTGGGGACCAACCAGGTTTTGGACATAGTCTTGAGCAGCGAATGGGTGGATCTTTACCGCCGGTCTCTGAACGGCTACCAGATGGAAAGGGGCGAGCTCTGGCGTCACAGCATGGCCACCGCCCTTTTAAGCCAGCGCATGGGCGAGAAACTGGGCTTTTCCGAGGTCCACGTTCTGTTCACGGCGGCCCTTTTGCACGATGTGGGCAAGCTCATCCTCAGCCAGTATGTGCAGGAAAATTTTCAACAGATAGACCGCCTGGTAGCCTCGGAGGGAAAGAGCTTCGTGGAGGCGGAGGAGTTGGTATTGGGTGTTGATCACGCCATCATGGGATCCCTGGCCGCCCGAAAATGGAACTTCCCGGATGTCATCGTGCGGACCATTGCATTTCACCATCACGCGGAAAAGGCCGTTTCGTATCGCAAGGTGGTATGCCTGGTGGCCTTGGCCAATCTGATAGTGGTTTCCATGGGTCTGGGAGGGGGCGCGGAGGGCCTGGCCGCTCCGGTGGCGCCGGGACTTTTGGAGGAAGTCGGCATCAAAGCCAGGGAGTTACCTAAGTTTGCGCTTGATCTTAAGGATATAATGGATCGGGCCGATGATTTATTAAGTCTGGCCCACTGAGGCCAAAGACGAGGGGAATCCATGTCGCTTAGAGTGCTTATTGTGGACGATTCCAAGGCCATGCGTTCGGTGATCAAAAAGACCTTGGCTGCGGCCGGCTTTGCCTTACAAGAGTGCCTGGAAAGTTCCAACGGCCTTGAGGCCCTGGCCGTGCTGCGCGAGCAAACGGTGGACGTGGTCTTGTGCGACCTGCATATGCCCGAGATGGACGGACTAGAGCTTTTGCACACCTTGCAGAAGGAAGACCGGGTGCCGACATGCTTTATTCTGGTGACCACCGAGGGCCGCAAGGACAGGCTGCGTCAGGCCCTGGCCCTGGGGGCGCGGGGATATGTGGTTAAACCCTTCCAGCCCGAGGCCCTGCGTAAGATCCTTAGCTTGTTCATGGGAGAGCCAGATGGAGCAAAACTGGACCAAGGCCCTGAAGGACTCGATTTCTGACGCCTTCAGCACCATGTTTTTCATGGTGCCAGAGGAAGACCCTGACCTAAAGGGACAGGTATATCCGGCGCCGGCCGCGGGATGGATAGAGGGCTGGGCCGAAGTAACCCAAAAGGATCGCAAGGTGCGGCTTTGGGTTTGGGCCGCCCGCGAGTTGGCCGGCGAACTGGCCGGCAACATCCTTTCCTCGGACCCTGGGAGCATTTCCCCCGAGGAGGTGCTGGACGCCTACCGGGAGATGATAAACATCGTGGTGGGCAGCCTATTGACCAAGGTTGACAAAGAGAGCCAATGGAATATGAGCCTGCCTCAGTCGAAGCGTCTGGAAACCGGCACGGTGGGGGAGAACCTAGCCAAGGCCCCAGAGCTGTTTTTTTATGATATGGAGGGCAGTCCCTTGGCGGCCGGCTGGAAGTCTTTTTAGGGGTCTTTAGTCTTCGCGCTGGGATGCGCGGTCAAACGGACCTTTTGGATATAACACAGATGGGAGCTAGCGGCATGGCTTATTCGCAAGGCCAACCAATTAAAGTGCTGATCGTGGATGATTCGGCCGTAGTGCGGCAGGTGCTGAGTCAGGCTCTGGCCAAGGTGCCGGATATCGAAGTGGTGGGCACCGCCACGGATCCCTATGCGGCCCGCGATAAGATTCTCAGTCTCGAGCCGGACGTACTTACCTTGGATATAGAAATGCCGCGCATGGATGGCATCACCTTTTTACGCAAAATCATGCAGCATCGCCCCATGCCGGTGATTATCGTCTCCTCGCTTACCCAAAAAGGCAGCCGCCTGGCCATGGAAGCCATAGATGCCGGAGCGGTGGAAGTTCTGAGCAAGCCGGGCGGCTCCTATTCGGTTGGCGAAATGGCCGAACAGTTGGCGGAAAAAATTCGCGCGGCGGCCAATGCGCGGCCCCGGGCGCGTCAGACCGACATGTCGTCCATCCAAGCGGCGCGCTTGTCGCCCACCAATTTGGACCTCACCGACAAGATTGTGGCTATCGGCGCCTCCACGGGAGGCACCGAGGCCCTTAAGGAAGTGCTCACCCGTCTTCCCGCCACGGTGCCGGGGATAGTGGTGGTGCAGCACATGCCGCCGCGCTTCACCACCGCTTTTGCCGAACGGCTGAACGGCTTGTGCGCCTTTGAGGTGCGGGAAGGGGAGGACCAAGACACCGTGTATCCGGGCCGCTGCCTCATAGCCCCAGGCAATTTTCATATGCTTTTGCGGCGCTCCGGAACCCGCTACTACGTGAACGTCAAGACTGGTCCCATGGTGCACCACCAACGGCCGGCAGTGGACGTGCTTTTCCGCTCGGTGGCCAAGGCCGCCGGGCGCAACGCGGTGGGCGTGATACTCACGGGCATGGGAGCCGACGGCGCCGAGGGACTTCTACTGATGCGCGAGGCCGGGGCGACCACTGTGGGCCAAGATGAGTCATCCTGCGTGGTCTATGGCATGCCCAAGGCGGCCTATGAGGCTGGGGGCGTGGAGAGAGTGGTTCACCTTTCCAATGTAGCCGGGGAGATCATGCGCATAGTGGGAAAATGAGAGGGCAACATTGCCCGATTCTGGCTGACCCTTTCTCCGGCTAATTTGCTACTACATGCCTGCTGATAAAAAATGTTGACATTTAATGTATCATAAGAACATATTATCATAAGTTTCCCATGTAAATTACGGTATTTATCTGGAATTTAGCTATGAAACCTCTCAAGGCATTAGCTCCAGAAGATTATAAGCCGCTTTATATCCAACTGTCAGACAGAATCTTAGATTACATAAAAGATAACAACCTTAAGCCGGGTGATTTGCTCCCATCTCAAAACGAACTGCTTAATTATTACGGAATCAGCGAGATCACCATCCGCCATGCGATGCTCAGGCTTACGACGGAAGGCCTTGTCGAGCGCATTCGTGGGGTCGGGACTTTTGTAGCCCAGCCGAAGATTAAAGAACAAATTCAGGGAATTCAGTCGCTCGAAAAACGGCTCGAAAAGCTGGGGAAAAAGGTAAGAAACATATTCTTGGAGTCACAAAGGGCCTATCCATCAGAGAGAGAGCGGAGGGATCTAGAACTGCCAGAGGGAACTCAAACCTTGAGGGCGAGGCGGCTTAAGCTGATGGACGAAAGCATATTTGCCATTGAATCCCGCCATCTCCCCCTTGATATAGTCGCCAGATTTTCCCAGGGGGAGATAGAGAACGAACCATTCCTTGACCTTTTTAACCGGCATGAAGACATTAAAGTTTGCATGATCGCTTACACTACGAGGGCATCGCTTTTGACCGATTTCGAGGCCGATGCCATGAAGGTCTCGGCCGATTGCGCGGCCCTGAATCAGTATGGTGTGTTTTACAACCGGGAGAGAAAACCGGTTATGATCGGCCGGCTCACTTATCTAGCCGATAAGATTGAGCTACAATACAGTGTTGAGGACAATTTAAATCATATTAGTCCCATTAAATGAAACCAGACCCCCAATTTTACCGAGAGATAAGACGCGAGTAACCATTAAGAGTCGGCATGCCCCTATTATGAAGTTAGAAAATCGGATGCCCGACCGTGCGTCCGCGGAAAGGTAAGATCAAAGTCATCCCCAAGCGTTAACTTTATTTGTTAAATAAAAAGGAGATAGGAGCCATGAAAAAGCTGGTTGTGTTATTGGCGTTGATGGCCGTGATGACTTTGCTGGCTGGCCCGCTGGCCCTGGCGAAGTATCCCGAGAAGCCCATAAGCTACATCATTGCCTTCAATCCGGGAGGTGAATCCGACATCACCGCCCGACTACAGGAAAAAGCCCTGGAGAAGGAATTGGGCGTTACGATCGTGATCTCGCACAAGCCCGGCGGCGGCGGGGCGGTGGCCTGGAGCGAATTTCAGCGCACGGCCAAGCCTGACGGCTACCAGCTAATCGGGATAAACATACCCCATATAATCGGCCAGCCCCTTCAGCGCAAGGATGCCGGCTATGAAACCGATAATTTCGCCATAATTATTTGGTTCCACTTCACACCCAACGCCCTGATAGTCCGCAACGAAAGCTCCTTTAAGACCTTAAAGGACTTCATCGCCTACGCCAAGAAGAACCCCAAGGCGGCCACGGTGGGCGGAAGCGGCACCTACAGCGCCAATCACCTGGAGACTCTGCGTATGGAGAAAGCCTGCGGCATCAAGGTGACCTATGTGCCCCATACCGGCACCGGCCCCATCGTGCCGGCCCTTTTGGGCGGCCATCTCACCGCGACCATGAACTATTCCATGATCGGGGTCCAGTACAAGGACAAGATGCGGACCTTGGCCGTGGCCGCCGATGAGCGCCTTTCCACCTTGCCGGATGCGCCCACCTTCAAGGAGTTGGGCTACGACATTGTGGGCGGCGCCTACCGCGGGGTGGCCGCGCCCAAAGGCACGCCCGAGCCCATCGTGAAACGGCTGGCCGAGGCTTTTGCCAAGGTCAACAGGATAGTGGCCGAAAAGCAGGAGCGCCTGGGCTTTGTCATGACCTATGCCACTGGCAAGGACGCCCTAAAGCTGGTGGATCAAATGAAAAAGGCCTACGGGGATATTTTCAGAGAGATAGCCAAAAAGCCGAAGAAAAAGTAGATTGACACTACCCGGCCGGCCCGGCCAAAGGCCGGGCCGGCCGGGGTTGTTTTTTTGGTTGAAACCCTTTATCTTTCCGGCCTTGCCAAATGGGCCGGAGAACCTGACCTTTTGCCAACTGGGAATAAGGAACAGATATGGAGCTTTTCCAGGCGACCTTATTTCAGCTCATGGATCCTTATGTGATCCTGCTAATTTTTGGGGGAGTGACGGCGGGTCTTTTCGCCGGGGCCATGCCCGGTCTTACGGCCACCATGGCCCTGGCGGTGCTTTTGCCGTTTACGTTCACCATGGCCCCTCTGCACGGTCTGGTAGCCTTGGGCGCGGTCTACATGGGAGCCATCTACGGGGGCTCTTTCGCCGCAATCTTGGTGAACACGCCGGGCACGCCATCCTCCATCGCCACCGCTTTCGAGGGCTATCCCATGGCCAAGCAGGGCAGGGCCATCGAGGCGATCAACGTGGCCACCATAGCCTCGGCCATCGGCGGCATCGCGGGGGTGCTTTTTCTGCTGTGGCTATCTCCGCCCTTGGCCCGGCTATCGCTGTCCTTTGGTCCGGCGGAATATTTCTGGGTGGCCATGCTGGGGCTCACCCTCATCGCCAGCTTGTCCGAAGGCTCTTTGCTCAAAGGGATGCTGGGAGGCACCCTGGGGGTGGTTCTGGGCACCATCGGGGTGGCACCCATCGGAGGTGAGACCCGGTTCACTTGGGGGATGCCGGTTTTGCAGGGTGGGGTGGCCATGATCGTGGCCCTGATCGGGCTGTTCGTTTTGCCCGAGCTGTACAACATAGCGGCCCTGGCGCGGTCGGCCTTATCTGACGTGAACCTGGAAAAGCAGGCGCATGCCTCCTTGTGGAAGAGTCTCAAGGACATACTTAAAATGCCGGGCAATTTGATTCGCTCCTGCGTAATCGGCGAGATCATCGCCATCATGCCGGGGGCGGGTGGCAACATCGCCAATCTGGTGGCCTACAACGAGGCCAAGCGGGCCTCGCGGCATCCCGAGCGTTTTGGCAAGGGCACCATCGAGGGGCTTTTGGCCACCGAGTCCAGCAACAACGTCACCGTGGCCGGCAGCATGGTGCCTCTTCTCACCTTGGGCATCCCCGGGGCGCCGCCGGACGCGGTGATTTTGGGGGTGCTTTTGCTGCACGGCTTGCGGCCGGGCATCGAGCTTTTCACCACCAGCGGCAAGCTCACCTATGCCTTCATCATCTCCATGGGGCTGGCCGCGCTGGCCATGATTCCGGTGGGGATTTTGGGCGGGCGTCTCATTTACCGCGTAATCACCCGCACGCCGTATTATTGTTTGGTGCCGGCCATTTCCTTGTGCACCATCCTGGGCACCTTTGCCCTGCGCAACAGCATGGCGGATGTGATCATCATGCTGATTCTGGGTACCATGGGCTATCTGCTCAAGCAGGTGGGGGCGGCGCCGGCGCCCATAGTGCTGGGCCTGATCCTGGGCGAGATCGCCGAGGTGGGTTACGTGCAAGCTGTGTTGGGAGGGCAGGCCTATGCATACCCGGCTTTGCGGCTGATCGAAAACCCTTTGTCCCAGATTTTGATCGCCATGACCATTTTTTCCGCGGCCTGGCCCTATCTGACCGCCCTGGTCAGGCGCCTGCGCGGGAAAAAGACCCGTCAGGAGAGCTGAAACATGTACAGAAAAGTCAACACGGATATAATCGCTGGAATTTTCGGTTTGGTTTTGTCGCTCATTTTCTGGTTTTCCATTGAGGAAATCACCCGGCTTAGCATCATGTTTCCCCAGACCATGGTGGCGATCATGGGTCTGGTGTCTGTGGGTTTGCTGGTGAAGGGTTTTGTCAAACCCGAGATGCGGGAGATTTTCGCCGAGGGGAACAACCGGCGGGTGGTGGTGACGGGGGCCATGCTTTTCGGATGGGCCTTGGCCATACCCTGGCTGGGCTTTTTTGTCTCCAGCCTTTTGGCCATGGGCGCGGTGACCTATTACCTGGCCCGGGCCCGTAACTATGTCAGCCCGGGCAAGCTGGCGGTTTGGATGATCTTCATAGCCGCCGAGATTGGATTTTTCTATTACATCTTCGTCAAGCTTTTGCATGTGCCCTTGCCTGAGGGCTGGCTGATCTGAACGCGCATCGGCGTTCGTGAGCGGACAAACTAACAGGAGACGAAGATGAATTAAAAAATAGCCTTGATTCCGGGGGATGGGATAGGCTAGGAAGTGGTGCCGGAAGAGATTCGTGTTCTGGAGGCGATGCCGTGATTTTAGTCTTTTGGATTCTCACGGCGTTTGCCACGCCACAGATGAGTTGCTTGTACCAAAGAGCGTCATTAAGGCGGGTAAACTATATGAAGCCAATCGCAAAGCCTGATACAAGGAAACCCGCTCACAATTGATAGTTTTGTGACACCAATTTTTTAAAAAGAAGATTTGGTCCTAAAAACTAGGGAGAAAAATAATATGGCAGATTACGACATTGCAGTCATACCTGGTGATGGGGTGGGTCACGAAATAGCCAGGGAAGCGGTTAAAATTTTAAACGCAGTTTCAGATAAGCACGGTTTTGGAATCAAAACAAAGACTTTTGAATGGGGATGCGATTATTATTTAAAAAATGGCAAGATGAATCCTGATAACATGCTTGATATCTTGAAGGATTTTGATGCCATTTTCCTGGGGTGTGTCGGAGATGATAACAAGGTCCCGGATTATGTTTCTTTGACTTTGTTGCTCCAAATCCGGATTGGCTTTGATCAGTATGTCAATCTTCGTCCGATCAAACTGTTTCCCGGAGTTGAGACGCCCATAAAAACGGCAACCACCGATACAGTTGACATGGTGGTGATCAGGGAAAATAGCGAGGGAGAGTATTCCCGGGCCGGCGGCTTTTTCAAGCGAGGAACTCCTGATGCCTTTGCTTTGCAGACCGGCGTTTTCACCCAAAAAGGTTGTGAACGAGTCATGCGTTATGCATTCAATCTGGCCCGTGCTCGAAAAAAGTTTGGAGGTAGCGAGCCTGTGGGCATGGTTACCAATTGCACGAAATCAAATGCGCTTAACTATTCAATGGTTTTCTGGGATTCAGTCTACGACGGTGTTGCCAAAGATTACCCTGATATTAAAACAGATAAAGCTTTAGTGGACGCCATGACCATGTGGATGATTAAAAAACCGGATTATTTCGACGTAGTGGTGGCATCCAATCTTTTCGGAGATATCATAACGGACCTTGGCTCCATGCTGCAGGGTGGCATGGGGTTTGCGGCCGGGGGAAACATCAATCCGGAAAAGACATATCCATCCATGTTCGAACCGATTCATGGCTCCGCGCCGAAATATACCGGAAAGGAAATCGTCAATCCCATCGCTTCTATTGAAGCAATTCGGATGATGTTGGAGGAGTTAGGCGAGACCGAAGCCGCGTTGAACATATATGAGGCTATAAGCAAAACACTTGCCTCGGGAATAATAAAGACAGCAGATATGGGCGGGAACCACAAGACTTTTGAAATGGGCGATTCGATTAAAAAAATGATTTTGGAATAATCATTATATATCTAATTCAACTACAAGGATTATCCAGAGGTCGCCGTGGACCAGTTTCACATCGACATCCTGACCGCCAAATTCGTCCAGCACCCTGTTCAAACCCGTGCACGGCTCGGCTCCGGACATTGCGTGAGCCTCACCCATTTATGGCACCGGCCAGAAATGGGTGAGGCTCAGACATCCTTTGGGGTTGGGGCGAGATAGCAGCAACATTAGGGGTGAGCGAAAATACCGCATGGCCTATTACGAGCAGGAGGGGCTTCCGGTGATTATTTGTAGGGGAAAGACGCCGCAGACTACCAGAACAGCCCTCAAGTGGTGGGCGGAAAGAAAAAGTTTTTGTGGGGAATATAGTTGAATATAAACGATAGCTTATTAATAATAATAGCTTAGCATGATTTCGATTTTTTCACCGCCTTACGTTGAACGGTTTTCCCATGCTCATTAAGGCTACAACTCTTCAAAACCCGTAGCTGTAAAGCAGTCTTTTTTACCGTGGCGAGGTTCTGCCGTGATAGTATTCCTTGATTCCCCATCAGCCGAGCGGGCCGCCCACGAACTAATTGAGCAAGCGTACCCTGTCGTGGGCAGTTGACGATATCCCAAATAACAAATTATACTTTATGCTTGAGTTACTTGGAGAGAGGCCGCGGTATCCGTCTGTGCCTTGAAAGGTAAGTCTATATTGAGTTGGACCGTTGAAATGATCTTATATGGTCTCACGGCCAAGTGCGGGAGCCCTTGTAAAGCAAAATTGTTAATATTTTTTGTCGGAATCCACTGGTTTTAAAATTAGGATCTTTTTGCCGAGAGCTAATTTCGGCTCGACTTGATCCCGGACAAAGAGGTGATTCGATATGTTTTTTTGAATCCGATGAGTTTCAGATATCTCATCCATAAGGAGCCGGGTGATGATAAATAAAAGGATCACAAATTGTCACGGACAATTCTTTTTAAGCATCTCCATCATTTTATTGACCTTATCATTCATTGGAGTCCCATCAGCGAAGGCCGTCAACTGGATTGTAACTGTCGGCGTCTATGAAAATGCCCCTAAGATATTCATCGACGAATCCGGCAAACCCGCGGGCATTTTTATTGATCTCATTGAATTCATTGCGGAAAACGAAGGTTGGACTCTGCAATATGTACCCGGCACTTGGGGCGAGGGGTTGGACCGTCTGGCAAAAGGGAAAATCGATCTCATGCCAGATGTGGCTTATACCACGGATCGGGAAAAAATCTTCACCTTTCACAAGGTACCGGTGCTCTCCTCTTGGTTCCAAGTGTATGCCCGCAAGGGCAGCGGGATTAAATCGGTACTGGATCTTGGCGGAAAAAGAATAGCCGTTCTGGAGCGCTCGGTTCAGCAGGAGGCGTTTGCCCGTCTCTCTACCAGTTTCGGATTAAACACTACCCTCATTTCCCTTCCGGATTATAAAGCCATTTTTGAGGTGGTTGCTAAAGGAAAAGCCGACGCAGCCATCACCAATCGTTTCTACGGGCTGATGCACGCGGAAAAATTCGGCCTCGAGGATACGGCGGTTGTTTTTCACCCTTCCAACCTCTTTTTTGCAGCGCCCGAAGGTGCTCACGAAAAACTATTGAACGCTATTGATACCCATCTTATAAATCTGAAAAAAGACACACAATCGATATACTACCAGTCCTTAAAACGTTGGATTTCCGAGGAGGCCCCCTTCAAAATTCCTTTATGGGCTCAGGTTGTGGCGTGGATAGCCGGCGTCATACTCTTAATGAGCCTGGCGGGAAG
>ENA-OSEO01003703-OSEO01003703.1-sediment-metagenome-genome-assembly--contig:-NODE-3703-length-17304-cov-6.476694_pt1 | contig 17304 bp, 13 predicted proteins | sample MGYA00237883_ERZ534232 | MGnify/ENA metagenome assembly ERZ534232
CTCCGGACCGCCGCCGTCACGCTCCGCGCCTGTAGCTCAGATGGATAGAGCGCCGGACTTCGAATCCGTAGGCCGCCCGTTCGAGTCGGGCCAGGCGTACCAGTAATATCAAAGAGTTATGCACAAAAAATGCATAACTCTTTTTTCGTTATCGATCAATTTCTAACATATTTCTAACATGGAGTGTGATTTGGGAGAGATCAAAAAAGAAAAACAGTCGAGGGAAAGCATACTTACTTAATCATCTCCTCACTAAATCACGCTAACTTCATCGAATGTCCTCGTTGGTCTTATTATCTTACCTCAGAGAATTCTATTTGAAAACTGTTCAGTTTTAAGGATTCAGGTCACTGAGATTTACCTTGCCCAAAAACTTACGGCGTCTGCCCCTTACATTTAACGCCATAAACTGTTTCAAATTGACATTCCAAGCCCCTCTACCTATTCTAACCTAATACTTCCAGGCAATTTTCTGTTTCATGTCAGGTCTGAAAGAAGCATCCACTCCAGCTCAATGCCTATTTAAAAGATAAAAAGCGGTTGAAGGGATAGGAAAAAGGACATCGCGGATGAGACTATATAATTTCTTCAATCCCTCGCCAATAAAATTGATTATAATACAATCCATCCTAACTGAGGAGGAAATATAAATAATGGACACTCACCTAGCACTTTTAACCAGACGAAGCATACGAAAATATTTGAAAGACCCGGTGCCACCGGAATTGATTGAGAGAATAATGACAGCAGCCACCTGGGCTCCTTCGGGCAGCAACACGCAACCCTGGCGGTTCTATGTGGCCATGGGAAAAAAGCGGGATGAACTCCTGCATGCGCTGATAAAGGCCACGGGTCCGGAGGCGCCTTCTATGGAGGCGTATGAAGAGTTGACTGGACGTGTCGAGGAAGCTTTGTCGGAAAAAATGAAGGAAAGCGACCCGGCGGGAGTCAGTTTATTAAGGTTGAGTGATGAGGCTGCTCAATTTGTCATTTTCGGGAGCGTTCGGTTCTACCAGGCGCCCGTGGCTATCGTGGTAGCCATACCGAAGCAGGCGGGAGGTTCTTCTCCCCAAAGCATCGGTGCAGCCGTCCAGAATCTGCTTTTGGCCGCACATGCGGAAGGTTTGGCCACATGCTGGCTGGGAATGCCCTTACGGTATAAAGAGCAACTTATAGAGGTCTTAGGCATTTCCGAGAACGAGGCTCTTATCACTTCCGTGTGTCTGGGATATCCAGATACAGAATCACCGATAAACAACATGGGCAGGGCCCGGCTGCCATACGACCAGACGGTCCATGTGCTTTCCTGAAGCAGCGCTGGACGAATCAGAACCGGTTTTAAAAGGATAACGGCCAAGTCCTTGCAATAATGGTCGTTTCCCATTAAGATATTATAAAAACATGGAAGAGGATTTTTCCTGTACCTACCACTATTTCAAAAAAATAAAATAGGGGAGACAAGATGAAATACCGCCAATTCGGTAAATTGGAGTGGAAAGTGTCGGCATTAGGTTTCGGTGCCATGCGACTGCCGGTAATAGACAATGATCAATCCAAGATCGATGAGGAAGAGGCGATCAGAATGATTCGATACGCTTTCGACCATGGCGTAAACTATATTGACACTGCTTTCCCATATCATATGGGGAACAGTGAGTATCTAGTCGGTAAGGCGCTTAAGGACGGCTATCGTGAGAAGGTCAAATTAGCCACGAAACTGCCTCCGCCGGTAGTGCAAAAAACAGAAGACTTTGAAAAACAATTAGACACGCAGTTAAAAAAGCTGGATACCGACTACCTTGATTTTTATCTGATGCACGGATTGACAAAAAACCGATGGTCGCATTTGAGTAAACTTAAGATACTCAACGAGGCCGAAAAGGCACTTGCTGATGGCCGTATCAAGCATTTGGGCTTCTCCTTTCACGACGATCTGGACGTTTTTAAAGAAATAATCGATGGATATGATAACTGGACCATGTGCCAAATCCAGTACAACTACATGGATATCGAATACCAGGCCGGGACCGAAGGTTTGCGCTACGCCGCGGACAAGGGCCTGGCCGTGGTCATCATGGAACCGATCCGCGGCGGGCAACTGGCCCGGACCCCACCGGAGGACGTGGTCGCCATCTGGGACAGCGCGCCGGTCAAGCGCACGCCCGCGGAATGGGCGCTCCAATGGGTCTGGAACCAGCCCGAAGTCTCGGTGGTGCTCTCCGGCATGTCCACCATGCGGCACGTGACCGAAAACGTGGCCTCGGCCGAACGCTCCGGCGTGGGTTCGCTTCTGCCCGAAGAGACGGCCCTGATCGACCAGGTGCGGGAGGCGTTCCGCAAGCGGGCGGCCATCCCTTGCACGGCCTGCGGCTATTGCATGCCCTGCCCCAACAACGTGAACATCCCGGGCGTCTTCGGCCTGTACAACGACGCCGTCATGTACGACGATGTCCGGCGGGCCCGGATGCTTTATGGCATCCGCATTCCCGAGGGGGAGCGGGCCAGTCTCTGTCAAAGCTGCCAGGAGTGCGAGGAACTCTGCCCGCAGGGCCTGCCCATTTCCGAATGGATGGTCAAATGCCAGGAACTCTTGGAGCAGGCGTCGTAGAAGAGAATGATGCAGGGCAAGTACCTCTCGTTCCAGGGCTCTGCCCTGGAACAGGGAATAGATTCGAGGCTCCGCCTCGACACCTTTACAGCCCGGATGGCTTGAAATTGCCGGGGAAAAGATGTGTTGAGGCAGAGCCTCAAGTCGTTAGGGCGTTCCAGGGCAGAGCCCTGGAACGAGGAGCACATTTCGTCTGGATTCTGGCTTCAATCATGCCGGAATGACGATATCGTGACCCGTGTGGCCAGAGCCGTCATTCCGGCGAAACACGTCACCCTGGAATGCTTTAATCCAGGGTCCAGGCGCGCCAAGGAAATAACCGGTGCGATTTGTTGTAGGGGGCGTTCGCGAACGACCCCTACCAGAGCATCTTTTGGTGGGTCATTTTCTGAATCAGGAAGCTGGAAGCCGTTGCCTCTGGATTCTGGCTTCAATCATGCCAGAATGACGATTTCTCGCTTCCATGCCTAATTAAAAAAACGCGCGGGCTGGATTTCGCCAGGCGAAATCCAGCCCGCGCCGCCAAAATTTTTGGGAGGGGCTTGGGGGAACCCTTTGTGATCAAAAAAGGTTCCCCCAAATCAAATCCGCTTCCCGCCTATTGCGGGCGGCGTTCGTAGTAGCCGACAATCCTGCTGGCCGCCCTGGCCGCCCGGCCGACGTTGGGATAGACCGGCAGACCGGCCGCCAGCAGCCTTTCCTCGATCTGGTTCGAGATGTTCTGATACCACGCGGCCTCTTTTTCGTCCAGGCTCCGGGGCCGGTCCGCGTACACGGCGATAACGGGCTTGCGGGTCACGCCGGACAGGTTGTAGCTTTCCATGTGCTTGTCCAGGTCGAATTCCCGCCCGGTGCGGCGCCACGGGCCGTGGACGAACATGATGAGCAGGTCGAAGGCCGGATGCTGGGCCATCATGCGCATGAGCACGGTGCCGATGGTCTCATCGCCCATGGCGATGGAAAAGTCCGCGGGGTTGCCGATCCAGTCCCAGATGGGGCTGCCCTGGGCCTTGAGTTCGTCGCGGATGTCCTGGGGCAAGGGAATGACGCGCAGCCCGGCTTCCTCGCACTGGTCGGCGGCCTGCACGCTGGAGCCGCCGCTGCCGCCGGCCACGGCCGCGTTGCGGCCGGTGATGGGCGGGGCGAAATTCAAGCTGACGGCCACGTCCACCAGTTCTTCGATGTCGGTGACGTAGATGGCCCCGGCCTGCCGCACCGTGGACTCCCAAATTTTAAGCGACCCGGCCAGGGAAGCGGTGTGGGAAGCGGTGGCCCGGGTGCCGGCCGACCCCCGGCCGCCCTTGAGGATGACGACCGGTTTGACCGCCGCGGCTTCCTTGAGCGCCTTGGCGAACCGCTGGCCGTCGCGGGCGCCTTCGATGTACATGAGGATGACGTCGGTCTTGGGGTCCTGGGTGAAATATTCGAGGTAGTCGCACTCGTTGAAGTCCAAGGCGTTGCCGTAGCTGAAGGCCTTGCTGAACCGCACGCCCCGCTGACCGGCGAAACCCACGATCTCGCCGACCACCTGCCCGCTTTGGGAGGCCAGGCCCACGGTTCCGGTCTCGCGGGGCATGCCCTCGTTAAAGGCGATGCGTTCCTCGGGGTAGTAGAGTCCCATGCAGTTGGGGCCGATGAGCCGGACGTTGCCGGCGCGGGCACGGCGGAGCACTTCCCGCTCCAGTTCGGCCGCGTCCTTCCGGCCGGTCTCGCTGAACCGGGCCGTGAAAAGATGGACGCCCTTGACTTTTTTCTCGACACAGTCGTCGATCAGTTCGAGGATATGGGTGGCCGGGATGGAACTGATGACATAGTCCACGGGGCCGGGGATGTCGCGGATGCGCGCGTAAGCCTTGAAGCCCGAGACGGTATCATACTTGGGATTCACCGGGTAGATGGCGCCTTTAAAGCCAAGTTCCAGTAAGGGGCTGACGAAGCCGCCGCCGCGACCGCTGTCCGAGGCGCCGGCCACGGCAATGGTTCTGGGGTGAATGATCTCTTCAATCGGATGCACGGACATGTATGACTTCCTCCTTCGACCAGTCTCGCGCTCCGGGCCGAAAAACGGCCCTCTGCTTGGCCATGCGACCCATCCTTGACCGCACGGACGCTCGATGCTTCACCCGACTGCGGCCACCCGGCCGAGGCGGAGAAGAACCGTAAAAATATAAAGAAAACCGGCCTCCCTGTCAAGATGGCTAGCCGGAGGGTAGTGGGTCAGTTTGGGAATTTTTATATCCCCTGGGGTTGTGTGGCCGCCATGAAGCAAAACGAGTGCGCGGGCAAATTCTCCGGAATTTCGGCCCCAAGTTTGCGCCGGAGTAGCCTGTTTCCCTTTCCTGGCGTTTGAACCATCATTCCCGCGCAGGCGGGAATGACGAGAGGGGCTTGGAGGCCAGTGAAAAAGGCCGACGGCAGTTGATAGGGGCATTTTCCGGGCAAGGAATCAAGATGCCGGCGTACCGGGGCTTCCCTTTTAATGAGGGGCAGCGTCTTACATTATCCTCAAACTGACCCACTACCGACACGGGGAGCAGTGGGCCTGTTGAGTAAATTCCGAACCTTCGCCTGCGTTAGGATGACACGTTTATCTTCTCTGTAGGTCGAAACGTCATTCCCGCGAAAGCGGGAATCCAGTCTTGTACGGCTGGGAATCCGAACTACTTTGAAATGAAAACCACGACGGCCAGATGGTTTTTGAATGGTATCACCACGCTGGGAGGCTTCACTCCTGGATTCCCGCCTGCGCGGGAATGACGAGAGGGGCTTGGGCGGCGGTGAAACAACTGACAGCAATCGATAGAAACATCTTGCAACGAAAGCGATCAGGACGTTCGTTTGGCGGGGCATGCCCTGAAAGAAAGCGCAGCGTCTTGCATCGGTTCGCCTCATTTAATTCCAACCCGGCGCCGACCCGGGGAAACCCACGATCCAGGCGGCCTTGGGTTCGCCGGTTCCATCATCAAGGAGGAGAACAGGTGATTCGAAAAAACGAAGGCAAATTCCCGCTGGCCGCGACGATCCTGGCCGCGGCCCTGTTTGCGCTGGCCGGGTTGTTCCCGGTCGCGGCCGAAGCCAAGGTGATCAAGGTCAACGAGGCCATTTACATGGCCCAGGGCCGCGGTCCGGCCAACAGCAACACCTTCATGATCGTCACCGACGAGGGCAACGTCATCATCGACACCTCGGGCCGAAGAATGGCGGCCGAGCACTTCGAGGAACTGAAGGCCGTGAACGCCAGCCAGGTGCGGTACATTATTCTGACCCACGGGCACGGCGATCACCGGGGAGGCGTTCATCTCTGGAAAGAGGACGGCACGCGGATCGTGGCCCAGCGCGGCTATGTCGAACTCCTGAATTACCAGCGGCGGCTGGCCGGCTATTTTCAGCGCATGAACATGGCCCAGTTCGCGGGGAGGGCCGTCACCCGGGCCGCGCCCTTTCCGGGCAATTACGCGGCCCAGATCGAGGCCACGATCCTGTACGACGAAACCTACGAGTTCAGCCTGGGCGGCGTTGACTTCAAGCTGTTTCACACGCCCGGCGAAACCTACGATCACACCACGGTTCATATCCCCAAGTACCAGGCGGTCTTCTGCGGGGACAATTACTATGGGGCCTTCCCCAACCTCTACACCCTGCGCGGCACCAAGCCCCGTTACGCCTTGGACTGGGCCGGGTCCGTGGACAAGGCCCTCAAGCTGAACCCCGAGGTGCTGCTGCCCAGCCACGGCCTGCCCCTGGAGGGCCGCGAGACCATCGCCGCCAAACTGAGCGCCTACCGGGACGCCATCCTGTACGTGCACGACGAGACGGTCAAGGGCATGGACGAGGGCAAGGACGTTTACACGCTCATGCGGGAAATTCATTTGCCCGAGGGCACGGACATCCCCGAGGGCTACGGCAAGGTGGCCTGGTCGGTGCGGGGGATTTACGAGGGGTACGCGGGCTGGTTCGACGCCAACCCGGCCAGCATGTACGCCCTGCCGCCGAGCGCGATCTATACGGACCTGGTCGAGCTGGCCGGGGGGCCGGATCGGGTGGCCGAACGGGCCGAGGCCTTGATCGAGCAGAAGGACTTGCTGCGCGCCCTGCGCCTGACCGACGCGGCCCTGGCCGCGGACCCGAACCACCAACCGGCGCTCCAAGCCCGGGTCAAGGCCCTGCGCATGATGCTGGACCAGGTGCGAAAAGGCCCGTCACCGAACATCATCGAGATCGGCTGGCTGAACTACGGCTTGAGAGACGCCAAAAAGCGGCTGAAGACCGGCCAGTAAACGGCCGCCAAAGTGCCGTTCGGGTGCGGTTTGCAGTCAACTGCACCGAGCCGATAAACCGCTGTTTGACATCCGAGGCCTGGGCCGGGGTCGAAAGCGCGAGAGGCGGGTCAAAGCCCGCCTCTCGGATCGAGATTATGTAACGATTCTGGCTACTTGGCGCGCCAGGTATCGTTTTCCCGCACGAACTGCATCTCTTTTTCCGCCGGGGTGGGGATGGCGCCCGAGGACTGGGCCTGCTCAACCACGGCCTTGGCCTCGGGGTCGGCCATGATGATTTCGTTCACGGCCGTCGGATCTAACCGTTCGATATATTTGGAATTTGCCTCATCCTTGTTCGTCTCGACGCTGATGACCCTGTCCAGCACGACCTTGTACACAGCCAGGCTGGCGGCCAGGGTGCCGTCCGCGGCCACCTCGATGTTGCCCTGGGCATACTGAGCGCCCTCCGCGGGGTCCTTGGGCGTGTAGACACCCGGAGCCACGGTGCCTTCCGTAGCGGCTTCCTTGGCCGGTTCCTTGGCCGACTCCTTGTTTTCTTCTTTGTTTTCGTCGGCAGCCGGCGCGGCGAGGAATATGCCGGTACCTATAAGATTTTTAAGGTATTTTCCAAGTTCCGAATCCGGTTTGATGCCTGCGAAATTCACGTTGATGAAGGTTTGGGCTCCCATTTTCTCCGTGATCATCTGGGCTGCCTGCTCCTCGGTCAAAGGCGGGCCGCTCTTGGCGCAACCAAAGACCAGAAGCATGATCGCACCCAACAAAACCGCTGTCCAAATGTGTTTTCTCACCTTTTTTGTCTCCTTGAATAAGGGTTGTTAAATCGCGTTTGTGCGGCCCATTGCCGTCAAAAAATCACGCGGGCCGCGAGGCTGGAGCGGGAAATAACAGAAGGCCAGGGCCGTGTCAATAGTCAAGTATGACGGGAACAAAAAAAGATTGGCCGCCCGATCGTCTTAAATAACGGGGGAATCGTCCCGTCGGAAAGGGAAAACGCCCAAGGGACGTATCCTCTCGCCCGCGTGTATCTAATGGACCTTGTTCAGGAAGTTGCTTTTTTCGCCGTGCAAGGCGCTCAGAATCCGCCGCCCGACACACGCCCGTTCCGCCGGGGAACCGGCACCATACGTGGCTCGGGCCTCACGCGAAAAGCCTTGACCCATGGGGATTTGAGGCGGCCCACCCCGGTATTTCCCCGCGAATCGGGGCAAAAAGAGGGCTTGAGGCTCCCATACTTTGCCGCTCTTCTGCCCGGCTTGCATTTTTCTTGGTCCCGGGTAATGCTGGTGCTGGTATTCTGGTGAAAGCCTATAGGCAATTAATGATGCCTCATTGATGACGCAGCGATCAATTTCCCAACGCGAAAGGAGAATCCATGATTATCGACTTCGAGTGCGACTCCCCGACCGAAGAGGTCAAAAAAGCCACCCTGGACCTCCTGCGCTCCGGCGGCGGATTTGTCCATCGCGGCTACTTCGCCAACTTCGGCCACCAGTGGGCGGCCATGCTGGGCATGACCCCGGACGAATTCAAAGAGGCCCAAAAATCCATGGGCTATATCGAACTGGCTCTGCGCATCGCCGAGAAATACCTAGCCAAGACCATGACCCACGCGGAATTCATCCGCATGCTGGACGAGGCCGGCGTGACCCGGGCGGTCATCGGCACCACGGGCATGTGGGCCTCGGTAGAGGACACGGCCGCCATCGCCGCCGAATACCCGGACCGGCTCATCCCCTTCTTCCGCAGCAGCCCGCATGAGGGCATGGCCAACGTCCGGGAGTTCGAGCGGGCGGTCATGGAACTGGGCTTTCGCGGCCTGGTCGTGTCCGGCTTCCGGGAGAACCTGCCCTCCAATCACAAGAAATACTATCCGTTTTACGCCAAATGCGTCGAGCTGGACGTGCCGGCCCGCATCACCACCTCCCTGCACCTCTACACCGACCGGCCCCTGGACCTCTGCCGGCCCAGCCACCTGGACGAGATCGCCTGCGATTTCCCGGAACTGACCATCGTGGCCGGCCTGGGCGGCTGGCCCTGGATCGCGGAACTGGTGGCCGTGGCCCGTCGGCATCGGAGCGTGTGCATCGACCTGTCCTGCCAACGACCCAAGCACGTGGGCAGTCCGGGCAGCGGGTACGAGGAACTGATCGAAGCCGGCAACCGGGGGCTTCAGGACCAGATTATCTTTGCCAGCGGGTGGGGCACCCAGGGATTGCCGCTCAAGCGGATCATCGAGGAGACCCGGGACCTGACCCGCGGCGAGACCGTCTATAAGAAATGGATGTACGAAAACGCGGCCCGGGTGCTGAAGCTCGGCTGAAAGGAATGGTCTTGGCCGGAAGGCCCGGCTAAAAACAAACGGGGTCGCCACGTCGTCCGCCTCCGTCCCGCTCCGGCGGGACTCCGGCCCGACTTGCGAGCTTGGCAATGGTCGCAAGTCCTGGACCCTGGCTTAAATCATGCCAGGGTGACGTCCCTTCTCGCACTTGTGCCCAATAATGCCATTCCGGCATGTTTTTAGCCGGAATCCAGTATTCCTAAACGGCCCTCCCGCCATGACAGGGATGGTTCTTGCGCGGAGCTTCAATCAAGTCTTGCTTTGCCGGGTTTGATCCATGCGGATGGTCGCGGGCTCGAACCCGAACCGGCGATAAAATTCGAATACGCCCTCGTTGCCCACGCGGACTTCAAGATGCCGCGCCTGGGCGCCCTCCTGGTCCAGCCAGGCCAGGGTCCGCTCCATCAAGACGCGGCCCACGCCCGTACCGCGCTGGTCCTCCTCCACGAAGATGGAATCGACCTCCCCGCGCTGGTCTGTGTCAATGGTACTGACCACATAGCCGACCAACCGGCCGTCCGGCGCGGATCGGGCCAGGTCCACCCGCAGCTTGCCGGGCGCGGCTTTTCTCAGCAAACCATCCCTACGCCTAGCAAAGGTGCGCCTGAGGATCGTGTCGCGAAAAGGCGGCGACAGCCGGGCGTGATGAGCCTTCAGCTTTTCCCACAGCGGCCCGATTTCGTCCAAGAGTTCCACCCCGCCTGAGATATATTCGATGGTCATAACTGCCTCCTGCGCCAAAATTCAGTAACAACCGGCGGCGATGATACACCCTAAAAACACCTTTTCAAGGAACGCCATGCGCCGGTTTTGACTCACCTTGAATGGACGCTATTTCTTGAACAAATTCGGCCGATTTAGTATAAGGGTCGCATAACAGATGTCCAGTAGAAAGCACAGTGTGGCCTGAATAACGCCCGGGTCCGCCAAAGACGGACAAGAGGCTTGCCGTTCAGCCAATCACTTCAACAACCATCTTGAACCGGGGCACGTGCAACGTGCCCCTACGAAGCCGGTTTCAACGTCACCCTCATTAGGGAAAATGATTCTGTAGGGGCACGTTGCACGTGCCCCAATGAAAACGGTTTCAATGTCAACCCGATGGGGCAAACCAATGGAGGGCGTTCTGTAGGGGCACGTTGCACGTGCCCTTACGGTCAGGCAGCGCAATCAATCTACACCTGTTTGGCTCGGCCGAGCATTGTAATGAAATTCGATCCGGAAATACATCACCGGCGTTCCGTTCGTTTGGCGGGATACGACTACGCGCAATCAGGAGCGTATTATGTGACGGTTTGCGCCCATGATCGGGGATGCTTATTCGGCGAAGTTGTCACCGGCGAAATGAAAATGAACGACTTCGGAAAAACCGTGTTCGAGGAATGGCATAAAACCAGCAAAATGCGTCCCCGTATTCGGTTGGACGCATTTATGGTCATGCCGAACCATGTTCACGGTATATTGGTGATTGACGACGGGAGTACATGGCAACCAAAGGAATCCTTTGATCGTCCAGCACGCGGTAGGGGCACGCTGCACGTGCCCCCGCTGTCACCTATCCCGATGCAACATTTTCCTGCAGATAGACAAATTGAACAATTAATGCCCGATTCGATACCGGCAATTACATCGGATCGGGGCACGTGCAACGTGCCCCTACGTCATGACAACGCCGTCCCCAGGGTCGAACAATTCGGACGATCCACATCCGATTCGATTCCAACCATTGTTCGCTTGTTCAAATCGGCCGCCACCGCGCATATCAACCAAACGCGCAACCGGCCAGGTCTTCCAGTCTGGCAACGCAATTATTATGAACACATCATCCGGGATGAAGTTGAATGGAGTATCAGCCATGAATACATTGAGACCAATCCAGCTCGATGGGCCGAAGATCGCGAAAATCCGAACGCCAAACCGAAGTAATACATGCCGGTATGTTGGAATCGGCCTGGGCGGTTTGGGTTTAACCGTGACCTCTAATCAATGCTCTTGCGCCTTGGCCGGGTCCAGGATGCCCAAGACCTGGATGGGCGTGAGCCCATTGGCGTTGCCGATCTCCTTGAGCGTCTGGGAATCCTCCACCTGGGTCACCCCGGCCGCGGCCAGCTTCCTCTTGGCCTGGTCCACGGTCAGGCCCAAGCTCTGAGCCACTTCGGCGAACTTCATCCGGCCGTAGCCCTGCCCGCCGGACGGGGTCGCTCTCGAAGCGTCTTGACTGCCCTTTTTAAAGAGCGCGTCGATTTGGCTGGGCGCGACTTTATGTTTTTCGGCCAGTTCCTTCAAAACCTGGTCCGGTCCCGCGGGTTCAAAACCCTTTTGGCGCAGCACGGCCAGGACATTGTCCACCGGCTCCTGGATGGTTTCGGCGTATTGCCGGAGGGTCATGAGTTCGGCGTGGGCCGCCGGGGCCTTGACCCGGTTGTCCTCCCAGCTCGCGGAGATGGCCTCTCCCAGATCGGCCACGGTGATCATGGGCGGAATTTTGGCCCAGGTCCCGAGAAGCAGCACCAGGGACAGGACCAGGGCGGCGATCATCTCCTTTTGAAAACGCAGACCGCCTTGGCCCCGGGTGGTGACATAGGCCCAGAACTGCTTCCAATTGAAATAGAACAGGTGGAGCGTCCCCACCACCAGGAAGACGACGATGAAGGTTAGATGAAAGTTGGTCCACTCGGTCTTGCTGAAGCCCCACACGTTCCAGTAGGTCCAGTTGGCCACGCGTCCCGGCGGCGCGATATACAGGATCAGGCCGGAAACGACCATCACCAGGAAGGTCACGAACAGCAGGAAGCTGGAAAAAATTTTATAATTGAATTTTTTCTTGGCCATGGCCTTGGCCTCTCCTTGTTTTCGAGCGTTCTTCGGCTCCATCCACGGGGTTCCCGCTTCTGAGCCTTCTCCGTTCCATGATAGCCCAATCCATTGATAGCGCAATCCATCAGATTCCGCCCGGAAATCGGGGGATGCGCGGCCGATGCGGGCCTTTCGGGAGCTGGCGCGGGGGTCCGGGTGAAGGCCGGCCGCCCCGGCCAACGATCTTGCGCTCCGCTTGCGTGCGTGATAAAAAAAGAAGGCATCCCTGGGGTCGTCCCGGAACGAAACGGTTCCAAACTGGCGGCCGATTCTGTCCCTTTAGGAGACCGCGACCTTGACCGACAACGTCACCAAGAGGACCGCCCTCATCATCTCCTGCCTGGGCTCCTTCATGCCGCCCTTCATGGGCTCTTCGATCAACGTGGCCCTGCCGTCCATCGGCCGCGAGTTCGCCATGGACGCGGTGCTGCTGGGCTGGGTGGCCACGGCCTATCTGTTGTTCTCGGCCATGTTCATCCTACCCTTCGGCCGGGCGGCCGACATCTACGGCCGGAAAAAAATCTACACCGCCGGCATCACGGTTTTCACCATCGGCTCGCTGCTGACCGCCCTGGCCAATTCGGAGGCCATGCTCATCGCCCTGCGGGTGGTCCAAGGTATCGGCGGCTCGATGATGGCCGGTACGTCCGTGGCCATCCTGACCTCGGTCTTTCCGCCGGCCGAGCGCGGTCGGGCGCTGGGCATCAACGTGGCTACAACCTACACCGGGCTGTCCCTCGGCCCGTTTCTGGGCGGCATCCTGACCCACGCCTTTGGCTGGCGGAGCATCTTCCTGTTCACCGTTCCCTTTGGCGTGCTCGTGGTGGTGCTCGTTTTCCGGTGGCTCAAAGGCGAATGGGCCGGGGCCGAGGGGGAGACCGTGGACTATCCCGGCTCGGTGCTCTTCGGCGTCACCCTGGTGTTGATCATCTACGGCCTGTCCCGTCTGCCGCACACCTTGGGTCTGATCCTGTTCCTCATCGGCGTGATCGGCGCGGTCGGATTCTTCATCTTCGAGTCCAAGGTCAAAAGCCCGGTGCTGAACGTGAGCATCTTCAGCCACAACATGGTCTTCACCTTTTCCAACCTGGCCGCGCTCATCCATTACAGCGCCACCTTCGCCGTGGCCTTTCTGATGAGCCTGTATCTGCAATACGTCCAGGGCATGAGCCCCCAGGCGGCGGGCACGGTCCTCATCGCCCAGCCGGTCATGATGGCCCTCTTCTCGCCCCTGGCCGGCCGGCTCTCGGACCGCGTCGAACCCCGCATCGTGGCCTCGGTCGGCATGGCCTGCACCTCGGCGGCCGTCTTCCTGCTGGCCTTCATCGGCGATAAAACTCCCCTGCTCTACATCATCGGCTGTCTGCTCCTGTTGGGCTTCGGCTTCGCCCTGTTCAGCTCCCCGAACACCAACGCGGTCATGAGCGCGGTCATTCCCCGGTTCTACGGCGTGGCCGCGGGCATGCTCGGCACCATGCGCGCCGTGGGCATGATGCTCAGCATGGGCATGGCCATGATGATCTTTTCCCTGATCATGGGCAAGGTCCAGATCACGCCCGAGGTCTTTCCCGAGTTCCTCAAAAGCGTTCGCGTGGCCTTTCTCATCTTCGGCGTGCTCTGCGTCATCGGCACGCTCTTCTCCCTAGCCCGGGGCAGCGTTCACCTGCCAGAGGGGAAACCCGCTCCAAAATGAGGCTTTTATAGTATGACCCTGGAAAAACCCAAAGGCAGCGTTGTCGGGGGCATGTTCATCATGCTCCTGGTTTCCCTGGTGCTTTTCTGGCTTCCGGTCGTCGGCCCCATCCTTGCCGGAATTATCGGAGGCAGAAAGGCCGGCGGCGTCGGTAATGCCATTTTGGCGGCGGTGCTGCCGGCGTTGATCGTGGGCACGATTCTCTTTTTCCTGGCGGGTTCCCTGACCGGGGTCCCGCTTCTCGGCGCCGTGGCCGGCATCGGGGGAATTATTCTTTCCCTGGCCCATATAGGGCCCTTGCTGCTGGGAGCGGTGATCGGCGGGGCTTTGGCCTGAAGGGCGGGCGTCCCGGTCCGGGAAACGACGCGCGTCCCTCGATGGACGCGCACAAATCATTGCTCAAAAGGGTGACGGTTTACGGAACACCGGGAACCCAACAACGTCATTCCGGCATGTTTTAAGCTGGAATCCAGCATTTCCGGGGTATCCTTCCGCCCTGAAAGGGATCGCTCCTGTAATGCAGACTGCCTTGGCTGAAAAATGAATACCATCATGCAATCTATTAAATGACCCCATCAATAGGAGGCAAATCCCATGAGCGCTCAAGAAGTCAGTCAAACCCAGGACGGGGTCCAAATCATACGGGCCACGTCGGCCTTTGACTGCGGCGGCCGGTGCCCGCTCCGGCTGCATGTCAAAGACGGCGTGCTGCTCCGGGTGGAAGGCGACGACGGCCCCGAGGAGGAGCAACTGCGGGCCTGCCTGCGCTGCCGGGCCATGCGTCAGATGGTTTATCACCCCGAGCGGCTGCGCCATCCCATGAAGCGCGTGGGCCGGCGTGGCGAGGGCAAATTCGAGCGCATCTCCTGGGACGAAGCCTATGACACGCTCATCCGGGAGCTGACCCGGGTCAAGGAGACCTGGGGGAACTCGGCCATTTTCCTGGCCGGCGGCGGCGGGTACCTGGGCGCGCTGCACAGCGGTCCCCGGGCCGCGTCCAACCTGCTCGCCCGCTTCGGCGGTTACAGCGCCAGCTACGGCAACGTCTCGTCCGAGGGGCCGGTCTGGGCGGTACTCACCCAGTACGGCTCGGTCATGGTGGGCAACAGCCGGGAGGACCTGCTCAACTCCAAGCTCATCATCCTCTGGGGCTGGGACCCGGCCCGCATGATCTCGGGCACGAACACCATGTACCACCTCATCAAGGCTAGAGAAAACGGGGCTCGGGTCATCTCCATCGACCCGCGCTACCACGACACCGCGGCCACGGCGGCCGACGAGTGGATTCCGATTCTGCCGGGCACGGACACGGCGGTCATGGCGGCCATGGCCTACGTCATGATCACCGAGAACCTGTACGACCAGGCCTTCCTGGACAAGTACACGGTCGGCTTCGACAAGTTTAAGGACTACGTCCTGGGCATTGAAGACGGCACGGCCAAGACGCCGGGCTGGGCGGCCGAGATCAGCAGCGTGCCTGCGGACGTGATCGAGCGCCTGGCCCGGGAGTACGCCGCGGTCAAGCCCGCGGCCCTGATGGACTGCCAGGGACCGGCCCGGAGCGCCATGGGCGAGCAGTACAACCGCTGTGCCATGACCCTGTGCGCCATGACCGGCAACGTGGGCCGGCCGGGCGGCAGCGCCGGCGGCGGGCTGATGGGCATCCCCATCGGCCACATGTTCCGCAGCTCGGCCATTCCGGGCATGAAAAATCCGGCCGAGGCCGGCGGCCCGTCGGTGCGCGGCTCCCTGGACCTGCAGGACCGGCTCATCAAGCGCGTCCACACCAACAAAATTTTCGACGCCATGATCCATGGCCAGGCCGGCGGCTATCCCTTTGACGTCAAGATGGCCTGGTTCATCGCCAGCGACCTGGTCACCCAGCGGGGCAACACCAACAAGGCCGACCAAGCCCTCAAGGGGCTTGAATTCATAGCGGTCAACGAACTTTTCATGACCCCCACGGCCCGCTACGCCGACCTCTTGCTGCCGGCCAGCGCGGCCATCGAGCGCAACGACCTGACGCGGCCCTGGCCGTCCGGCCCGTACTTCACCTTTATCAACAAGGCCATCGAGCCGCCGGGCGAATGCAAGTCCGATTTCGACATGATCTGCGAACTGGCCGAACGCATGGGCTACAAGGACTTCAACCCCATGACCGAGGACCAGTGGCTGGAGGCCTTTGTCACCAAGAATCCGGAGACCGGGCCGATTATCAAGGACTACCGGAAATTCAAGCAAGAGGGCGTGCACCGGGTCAAGCTCAAGGAACCCATCATAGCCTTCCGCCAGGAGATCGAGGACCCGGAGAACCACCCCTTTTCCACGCCCTCGGGCAAGATCGAGATTTTCTCCCAGCGCGTGGCCGACATCGGCAACCCGCTCCTGCCGCCCATTCCCAAGTACCTGTCCACCTGGGAGGACCGCTTCGATCCTCTGAAGGAGAAATACCCGCTGCAACTCCTGTCCCCCCACCCGCGCAACCGGGTCCACTCCGAACTCCACCTCGTGGGCTGGCTGCGGGAGACCGAACCTCACGCCATGTGGATCAACCCGGCGGACGCGGACCCGCGCGGCATCAAAAACGGCGACGAGGTCCTGGTGCACAACGACCGGGGCAAGCTGGCCGTCAAGGCTTGGGTGACCGAACGGATCATTCCCGGCGTGGTCAGCATCCCGGAAGGCACCTGGTACGACCCGGACGAGGAAGGCATCGACCGGGGCGGCTGCGTGAACGTCCTGACCAACGACGCCTATTCGCCGGGCGGCGCCGCGGCTCTGAAAACGGCCCTGGTCCAGGTGGCCAAGGCCGAGGGGAGGTAAGGAAAAATGCAGATCGGTTTCTATTTCGACCAGACCCGCTGCACCGGGTGCAGCGCCTGCCGCGTGGCCTGCAAGGACTGGCACGACGTGCCGGCCGGGCAAGTCAATTACCTGCGCGTGAACTACACCGAAAAGGGCCGCTTCCCAAGCGTGTTCGTGGCCTACACGGTCGGTCCCTGCTTCCATTGCCAGGACCCGGTCTGCGTGCCGGCCTGCCCGGCGGGGGCCATCACCAAACGGCCCGAGGACGGCGTCGTGGTTGTGGACCGGGAGGCCTGCCTGGGCAACGAGGCCTGCGACGAGAAGTGCCTCAAGGCCTGCCCCTACGACGCCCCGCAGTTTGGGCCCGAACCCGGAGCCAAGATGCAGAAGTGCAACTACTGCCTGGACCGGCACCTCAAGGAGCAAAAGCCCATCTGCGTCGAGGCCTGCCCCACCCGGGCCATGGACGCCGGGCCTCTGGAGGAACTTGAAAAGAAATACGGCCAGGGCCGGGAAGCGGCCGGGTTCGCCTATTCCCAGCGGACCGCGCCAGCCGTGGTCTTCAAGGCCAAGCCCGAGCCGGGAGCATAGTCTGAGTAGTGGGTCAGTTTGGGAATTTTTGTATCCCCTGGGGTTGTATGGCCGCTGTGAAGCAAAAACGAGTACGCGGGCAGATTCTCCGGAATTTCGGCCCCTCGTTTGCGCCGGAGTAACCTGTTTCGCT
>ENA-OSEO01003704-OSEO01003704.1-sediment-metagenome-genome-assembly--contig:-NODE-3704-length-17299-cov-5.595343_pt1 | contig 17299 bp, 14 predicted proteins | sample MGYA00237883_ERZ534232 | MGnify/ENA metagenome assembly ERZ534232
ACTTTGTAAGTGCTTGATATTATTAAACGTCGTTTTTTGCCTCAAAAATAATATCTAACAATATCAAAATGTTACAGCTCTATATTTTTCAAGACCGCCAGGCTGCCAGGATCTTCATAAATAGGTTGAAATTTATGGGTTATATTCGGATGTTGCGGCCCGCTATAGGAGGGTTTTGGGGCTCCCTGTTATGTACAGAGTGCCCCGCATCGCTTCCTAATATTCGGGCTTTCTCAATGAATAGTCTTCTGCTATAATATTATAGCAGTTGTAGCTTGAGCCACGACCGATGGCGGGTCCACCCGCAACGCCCGATGAACACATATACAGACCTTTTATAAAGGTACGATACCCTCCGGGCAGGCCTCTAAACCGACCACTTTGAGAACCGCCGCAGTTGCCTTCTGACCAACCCCCTTCCCGCATGTCGAGATGGGTATCCTGAATATCGATAGGGGTCGCAATGCGTTCTGCAATGAAATTGTCTTTGGTCATATTTGGAGCATATTTCTGCCACTGCTCAATCATGGAATCATAAAATTCATCATGGAGTTTTCTCCACTCTTTCCTGGAAAAAATGCGGGCAGGCGCAGTAAATTCCTCAATATGAATAGAATGCTTGCCTTCGGGAACCCGGCTTGGATCCCAGATGCTGTCAGGGGCCGTCAGGCAGTAAAACTTGGAAGGCATGCCCAGCAAAAATATCTCATGGACATATTTGTCTTCCATGAACGCCAAGTCATTGGGCATCCAATAGGTTCTCGGGGTAGCATTAATATCGGGATTGTCTTTCGCCGCTTTATATTGGGGAAGCTCGTGTACGGCGACTGGACCCCAGAAAAGCTGAGCGCGGTCAAAGAAATAGGTATCAACCTTACGCCTCATATGGGTTGTCAGATGGTCTTCGCCAATCATACGTTTAAAAAGCTGAGGAGAGGCATTATCCGAAACCACCATCTGTTTGGCCTCGATTTCGGTGCCGTCCAATAGGCGAATACCTTTTGCCTTTCCATTCTCAATAAGCACTTTGTCCACTTCGGAGTTGATAAAGTATTCGACCCCAAGCTTCTTACCGGCTGATACGAGAGAATCTGTGATAGATTGAGTCCCCCCTTTAGGGATAGCTGCCGTTTCCCATCCTACGACCAGATGAAGGGTGGCAAAGGCATACATGATGCCGGGCACATCGTCCGCATAAATCCCACAGGAGGTTAGGAAACCTCTTAGCATCAAGGCCCTCAGTTCATCGCTTTCAAAGAAGAAGTGCGCAAACTCTTTGGCGGTCATAAAATGCATGGAGGGATCAAGGCCGCTTTTTGGGTTCAACGCAAGTTCCTCAAGAGGATCAGGTGTACCCCAGGGAGTTGGGACCGAGTATCTGTGTTTGGCGAATGCGGGCCGGATTATATCGCGGTACTTTTCAGTCCAATAAATATATGCTTCTGCATCAGCTTTTGAAAATCTGGAAATCTGCTCGTAGGTTTTCTTTACATTCTCTTCACTATATTTTGTCTCGCCCGTTTTCGGGTCGACCACAGGAAAACCGGCGTAAGCTACATAGGATTTTCCATCATCAAAAATCGCCGCCTCGTTTGTTTCAGGAAAGGCGTACACAAGCCCTTCATCGCGAAGATTAAATTCTTTGTATGCAGGATGGCCATAGAAACGGGTAAAATGGGCGCAAAAGTTGCCCCGAAAGCCAGGGGCGGGCATGTCGTCATAAGATACAGCACCGCCGCCAAAATGATCCAGACGTTCAAAAACACCCACTTTTAACCCAGCCTTTGCCAAATAGGGAGCGATTGTTGTGCCATGGTGTCCCCCCCCAATGATAACTGCATCATAAACCTTGTCTGCCATCTCGTTACCTCCTCATTTTAATTGGATTATTTAAAAACGTTTTTCTGATTAGTTAGCATCATTTGAGTTCACGGAAAACAAGGGCCAGTTTTTCAGCCATTTCATTAGGTGTTGCGCCATCTAAGAACTGACAATCCCGGCCCATATCCGGCGGAGACGACAGTTCTATGATGTCCATCTTTTGAAGTCTGTCCTTTTCGGAAACAAAATCTGCCATGGTCCATGTAGGAATTGAAGAGGCCCCTCTAAGCATCTTCAACATCTTGGTTCTGGAAATATATCGAAGTTCGCCCACTTCATTGCTTACCGTGACCAGCGCAGGCATCGGAGCCTGGACGCGTTCGAAGCCAAGAGGATGGGCCTTTTTTACGATTACATTTGCGCCTGTTATCTCAATTTCACGGGCCAGGTTGATGCACGGCAGAGATAGAATCTCGGCCAACAAGAGTCCGACCTGACCGGAATCCCAGTCACCCGCCTGCCTTCCAGTTAGGATGAGATCGTATTCTCCAATCTTACGAATGGCGTCTGCCAGCGCCAAGGCGACGGAATGGCTGTCAAGTTTATCAAAGGCATCGTCCTGAAGAAGGATCAATTCATCGGCCCCGGCTGCAAGTACTTTCCGGAGCACCGTGTCTGACAATTTTTTCCCCAGGCTGAGAACCGTAATCCTTCCATCCAGATCCTCTGTAAGACGAAGGGCCGCCTCCAATGCGTTTTCGTCAAAGGGGCTGATTACCTGAGGCGCGTCGACAACGACTTCTTTGTTCTCTGCATCCACGCTGACGTCGGACAGGGGGGCTTCAGGATCCGGAATCTGTTTCGCGCAAACAATGATATGTCTTTCTGTCATGATAAATCCTCCAATTTTGTAATCAGTGCGGGAATGATCTTCTCGTAATCCTCCACTATCCCATAATCTGCCACCTTAAACATATTGCAGCTTGGATCAGTGTTGATGGCGATAATTTTCTTTGAGTGCACCATACCAACAAGATGTTGGATAGCTCCTGAAATGCCTACCGCAACATAGATGTCCGGAGAGATCATTGTCCCGGTCAGCCCCACCTGGTGATCCGACGATATCCACCCCTTGTCCACAGCTACCCGGCTGCATCCAATCATTACACTGCCAAAGGATTTGCTTAAGGCCTTTCGCAGGTCTTCCAGAAGTTCGAAGCCTTCTTCTTCACCCAGACCTGCGCCACCCGATACCACCACATCCGCCTTGTCAAGGGCCACGACCTCTTCTTTGACAATCTCCAGCGAAGTGACTTTTGCCAAATTTTGGTCGATTTGCACGCCTATCTCGGCGATTTCAGCGGCACCTTCGGTTCGCTCGACAGGGGAGAAGACTTTGGCGCGGACCGTGGCCATTTGGACTGGGCCAGGGCACTTGAATACTGCAATAGCATTTCCACCCGAAACCGGTTTAGTTCGCAGCACGAGCTTATCCTGCGGATCAATAGTCAGGTCTATGCAGTCAGTGGTCAGCCGCGCACCCAAACGACAGGCGAGTCTTGGTCCAAGTTCCCTTCCCATGAAAGAGTGACTCATGAGGAAAACGGCAGGCTTAATCTCTTGGCAGGCCTGTTCCAAGGCCGCAAGCCAAAGCTCTGGCTGAAAGTCTTTGAGCAGGGAGTGTGTTACACTATATACCTTGGCTGGGCCATATGAACTCGCCTCAGCAGCTGCATTGGCGGGCGAATCTCCCAAAACGAGAATACTGAGCTTGCTCCTCAGGTCTTCGGCAAGCTTTTTGCCGATCCCGAGCAATTCTAGGGACCTTGCGTCCAGGGAACCTTCCTTGACTTCTCCCAAAATCAGAACATCATCCATGTCGATCCTCCTCTTGCAGATAGGGTTATCGGGTCATATATGCGGCGTTGGAGATTTAGACATCAGCGTTATCCGATGCCAGGGCCTGGAGAACAAGTTCATTTAGATCCATAACCCGAAGGGTCTCGTTCAACCCAGTCGCTTTGCGCGCATCTTCCAACATAATGCGGCACAGGGGACAGGCCGTCACCAGAATCTTTGCACCGGTGGCTTCGGCCTCCCTGATCCTGATTTCGCTCATCTTTACCTCACTGGGCAAATCCTGCCACATCCGACCGCCGCCGCCGCCGCAGCAGAGGCTGTTTTCGCGATGGTGGGCCATCTCTACCAGTTCGATTCCCGGTATTGAGCGAATTATATGCCGAGGCTCATCAAATATGCGGTTATGCCGCCCGAGATAACAAGGGTCGTGATAGGTAACCTTTGTTTTCTCCTGTTCGCGAAACCGAAGTTGGCCATTCGCGAGCATTTCGTGCAACAACAGCGTATAATGGCGTGCCCTAAATGGGGCCTCGGGGTATTCGTTCCGAAAGGTGTGGAAACAGTGGGGAGACGAGGTGACGACTTCTGTGATGCCATAGCGATCGAAGAGGTCAAGGCAGTTATCCATCTGTTCGTGAAATAGGCCTAACTCACCCACTCGTCTGGCAATGTCCCCGCAGCAGGGCTCCTTCTTGCCGAGGATGCCGAAAGAGATCCCGGCTATGTCGAGTATCTTTGCCAAAGAGCGGGCAATTCCTTGAGCAGTATCATCAAACGAGGTAGTGCATCCCACAAAATAACACAGATTCGCATCAACCCCCTTCCTCGTCAGATCGGGCAACTGCAGGTCTTTTGCCCAGGCACCCCTCTGTTTTTTCGATGATTCCCAGGGGTTATCGTATCTTGCGAGTTTTTCAAGGGTCTGGTTAAGGAGCTTGGGAACCTGTGTCCCCTCCTCTATGGCGAACATCCGCTTTTTGATTACCGATTCAAAGGATGCACCATACACCGGACAGACTTCGAGGCAAGCTCGGCACGTTGTGCAGTACCAGAAATTTTTGTCTACCTCGCCTTTTTCGTCCCTGAAAAGGAAGCGAATATCCCCGAAAGGCGAATGTGCCTGCCATAAGGAACGGCGCATGGCCTGGATGAAATCGCGGGGGGCAAAGGGTTCTTTAGCACCTGCAGACGGACATACCGCTACGCACCGGCCGCAGCGCATACAGGCATCAAAGAAGACCGAATCACCAAGATTGAACTCTCCTGCATTTTCGTCGAAATCGGACGAAACCGATTTCTCGAGTCCTTGGAGGTAGATGGATGCCGGGGCACCGAGGATATGAAAAAGTTTTGTAAATGGAATAACCGCGATCAACGACAGGCTCAGAAGCGTGTGTCCCCACCAGAACGCCGGATAAACAGCTTCGGCTATAGCCGCTGAAAAAAGCGCTCCTATCCAACCACCTGCAAATGACCATCCTCCCCAGGCGGGCTGGTCGTATGATAGCCGAAGCCCTTCCAAGGCAAATCCTGAGAGCCCTACGAGGAGTACCCAAATTGGCACGGTGATATCCTCCAAGCTGCGCTCAAGCCTTGGAACCCGCTGGATATAGCGACGAATCAGAGCCCAAATAATCCCGACCGTCAGCATAATGCCTGCGACTTCCATAGCTATTGAGAAGACCAAATAGGGGGTTCCCGTCAAAAACGTGAACAGGTAGTGGTGTACCGCAAGTATCGTCGTACCGATGAGAAGGAGAAGAAAACCCCAGAAAATCAGCAGATGCATCAGGCCTGCGGCGGGTTCTCCCTTAAAGATGCGACGTCCTAAAAAGGTATCCAAGATCATCCGGCTGAACGCTGCTTTAGAAAACGGGAGCTTCAGTGAACCGGCGTTTTTTTTCCAAACCAATAAATGAAGTGCGATTCCGGCGAAGAAAAGGCTGCTAGCCAAGGCCGCCAACAGATAAAACAGCCACACATGATCTATTTGCCAAAACATCATTCGCTGTGGTGCCATAATATTGTCCTTTTTGGAATCGGTGCACGAAGTTGCTTGTTTTAAAAAATACTCCCTGTTTTTCTGTTGACTTGTCAAAGCATTTGTTTTTATGTTATCATAAGATTTGCTTATGATACTGCAAAGCTAATTTGGGGATGTGGCATGTATATCAATTTGAATCAACTCAGGGCCTTTTATCTTGCAACCAGAAAGAAAAGCATAACCAAGGCGGCCAAGGCCTTGTATGTGACCCAGCCAGCGGTCACTATGCAGATTAAGTCCCTTGAAGGAGCTCTTGATCTTAAGCTGTTTAAACATTACGGGAAAACACTTGAATTGACGGATTCAGGGCGCCTGCTGTTTCACTATGCTGAAAAGATTTTCGAAATTGTGAAGGAGATGGAATGTGTGATTGAAGGTCGCTCTGAGCTGTCAAGGGGCTCGCTTATTATTGGCACCACCCGAAGCTTTGCAAGGCATCTCATGCCGAATATTCTTTCTCGTTTTCAAGAACGTTATCCGAGTATCAAAGTGCATCTAAAGGAAGCCAGTTCCACCAGCATAGCTGAGGGTGTGATTTCGGGTGAATTCAACATAGGAGTCATCGCTCGGATCCCTTTTTCCAAGAAACTGACCGTTATGCCCTATTCCTTAGAAGAATTCTGCCTAGTCGTTCACCCCAAGCACCGTTTCGCGAAGATGAAGACTATTCGAATGAGTGATCTGTCTGAGGAGCCGATCGTGATACGCGAAGACGGTTCAGGTTCCAGGTACGCAATTCTTTCGATGCTCGATTCCCACGGTACGAAACCATCAGTCGTGCTTGAAGCAGGAAGCGTTGAATTCATAAAGGAATATCTTATTCAAGGTCGGGGCATCAGTTTCCTCTACAAACCGGATGTTCGATGGGAAACCCAAATGGGGCTGCTCAAGCCCGTATACTTAGAAGAGGGTCCTGTTTTGGTGCAGACATACATAGTTTTTAGAAAAGGCGTGGATCTCAGTACTCCGACGGAGGCATTTCTTAGCTTTTTTGAAGGGATAAATTTTGCTAATTCTTGATGTGATTTTAATGTGTTCAGCCTTATTGCGTTTACGAGGGAGACGAATCATTGTCGGCATCTCAGGGGCCAGCGGCGTCGAGGTGAGGCTGCTTGCCCTTTTGAAGGAAAAGAGAATCGAGACCCACCTCATCATATCCGAGGCCGGGGAGAAAAACATAGAAATCGAAACCACCTACGCCCCGGACCAGGTCAAGGCCATGGCCGATTGCTGCTACAGCAACCGGGATGTGGGCGCTCCCCTGGCCAGCGGTTCTTTCCTGACAGACGGCATGGTGGTGGCGCCCTGCACCATCAAGACCCTGTCGGGAATCGCCAATTCCTATACCAACAATCTCCTGGTCCGGGCCTCGGACGTGACCCTGAAGGAGAAACGAAAATTGGTGCTTTTGCTGCGGGAGACCCCCCTTCACAAGGGACATCTGCGTCTCATGTCTCTGGCCGCAGACATGGGCGCCCATATACTGCCGCCCATCCCTGCTTTTTATCACCGCCCCAAGACCATGGACGACATCATTCATCAAACCATCGGCAAGGTATTCGACTACCTGGGGATCGACAACGATCTGTTTCAGAGATGGGAAGGATGAGAGAGCGCTTGTCCGGGGTTGCCAAGACCTGGGCTTTCTGATACCTAAGTGCTTTGATTTTCAAATCATCTACGGCAACAAGGAGGGGCGCTGTGTCGGAAAGAAGTCTTTTAACAGGAAAGAGAATCCTGGCGGTGGACGATGAGGCCGATATCCTGGAAACAGTGAAAGAAATGTTGCCCATGTGCGAGGTCGTCACGGCCAGCAACTTTGAAGCGGCCAGGGCCTTGCTGACATCTGAGCCGTTTGACATGGCCATCCTGGACATCATGGGCGTCAATGGATATGCCCTTCTGGAAACAGCGCGGCAGAAAAAGATCCCGGCCGCCATGCTGACGGCCCATGCCTTCACGCCCACAAATCTGGTAAGGTCCATCAAAGAGGGGGCCGTTGCCTATATTCCCAAGGAGGAACTGTCTAATCTTGTTGCATTTTTAGAAGATATCCTCAAGGCCGCGAAGGAGGGGCGGAGTCCCTGGGAGCCCTGGCAGGAGCGCCTGCCCTCCTCCTATTTTGAAAAGCGGTGGGGCGCAGCCTGGCGGGATATCGAGGAGGAATTTTGGGCGCGCTTCAAGGCCAGCATCCAGGCCAAACGGGATGCCTCTTCATAGCCCGGAGACCACTGGGTCGCGCAACTGCACCTGGTGCATCCTTTTTCGTCCCATGAGAGAACATGCAGACACGTAAAGCCATTGCCGTCCTGGGCACATTCGATTCCAAAGGCGAGGAACACCTTTTCCTGAAGCACCGTATCGAGGACCGGGGATTTGCCGCCATCACCATCAACGTGGGAACCCGCACCCGGCCCTCCTTTGTCCCGGACAGGGACCTTTTTCACGAGATGCAGAAAGACCCCCGGTGGGTGGCCGCGGGCCGGGACAAGTCCCTGGCCGCTGTGGCAGACAGGGCCGAAAGGCTGGTGCGGGAACTCTATGAAAAAGGGGAGATCTGCGGGATCGTCTCTGCCGGCGGGGGCACGGGTACCTATGTGGCGACCCGGGCCATGCGGGCGCTTCCTTTTGGCGTACCCAAGGTCATGGTCTCCACAGTGGCCTCCCGGGACATGTCGTCTACCGTGGGCACCTGCGATATGGTTATGATCCACAGCGTGGTGGACATCATGGGGGTCAACTCCCTCCTGGCACGGATCCTGGATCAGGCGGCCGGGGCCGTGTGCGCCATGGCCGGGTCCGCATGGGAGCGCAAAGAGGAGAAAAAACGGATTGCTCTCAGCATGTTCGGGTTCATCACCGAGGCGGCCGAGCGGATCAAGGGCCTGATGGAGGACATGGGGTACGAGGTGATCCCGTTTCACGCCAACGGCACGGGCGGCATGGCCATGGAGGAGCTGGCGACCCAGGGGTTTTTTGACGGTATCCTGGATCTGGCCACCCACGAACTGGCGGATGAGCTGAAGCAGGGGTACTGCTCGGGCATCGGTCCCGGTCGGCTAAGTCCGGACACGGATCTAAGGATCCCCCGTCTGGTGACGCCCGGGGGACTGGACTGCGCAGTCCTGGAGTTTACCCGGGATCATATCCCGGATATCTACCGGGACCGCCAAATTTTCTTTTATGACTTTCGCTCGGCTATCGGCCTCAATATACACGAGACCCTGATCCTGGCGGATCAGCTTGTGGAAAAGCTCAACGTCCATCCCGAAAACGTCCGGGTCCTGATCCCCATGGCCGGTTGGTCCGAGGCAGACCGCAACGGAGGGCCTCTGGGCGATCGGGAGATCAGAGAGGCATTTGTGAGGCGGTTGTCCGAGGAACTGGACCCGCGCATACCTGTAGAGACCGCGGAAACCCACATCAACGACCCGGATTTTTCGCGCCTGGCCGCAGAGACTATGAATGGGATGCTTCAGAGCCAGGCGAAGGCCCGCTCCATCCAGGCGAATGGGCTGATTTCATCTTGATGGAAGCTGTTCATGGTCATATGTTCACTTTTGCGCGACCGGATTGACTGCCCTGCCTGATGCAAATTTCCAGGATGCCCTCGCGAGGATGCTGGCAGTTGTCCTGCACAACAATGCCGCCGGCGTGCAGGTCCTTCGGGGCTGCCCTATCTGGCAAAGGCCAGTCAAACAGGCCTTGGAACGTGGCACAAGCAGGAAATAGAGCCTCCTGCGACAGCCGCTGGGTTCTTGTGGTGGATGACGCGCTACTGGCCAATTGGGCCCATCCCTGCCGCTATGCCTCTGTTTCGCCCGATCTCTCGGCCGTCGCCGTGCGCTATGCACCCACACCCCTGAGCGTTGGCGATGTTTCCTTTCAGAAAGCTGATGGCTACAGTGCGCTTGAAACGATCATCCCCTTCGTGCCTGATGCGAAGCGCGACAAACGAGAAACAAGAATCATAATTGGCCTGTCCCCTTCCCTCCCCGGCAGACATTTCCATGGCATCCGTCTTAAAAGCTGTACATCTCATTCACACCCGGGGGTGACGATGCCTCCATGATATTGGGGGCTGGCCACGTTATAGGTGATAAACCACGGCTTGTCGCCTGAACCCTGCCGGTAAGCAGGCACCCAGTCGGCATCCTCCTTGGGGTTGAGCCAGTAGGCGGTTACATCGAACTGAATCACATCGCCGTCTTCCCTGGGTTCAGGGTTCCAGAGGTTGAGTTCGGTTTCGGTGCTCACGGAAGTGGTGTTGGACCAGTTCAGTTGGAATTCTCCTTCCACACCCAGGGAAAAGAGCTTCATGATATTCAAGCCGATCTTGAAATTGGCGTAACCGCCTACCTTTGACATGGTCATGTCTTCGGTGGTCAGCTTCACCTTGATCGCGTCTTCCTGTTGCGTATAATGCCAATCGTTGTGGCCGCTGGTGTATACCGAGGATGGTTCAATGGCCTGATCATAGGTGTTGACACAACCGGCCTTGTGCCTGTAGAGATGGGGGAAGTTTTCATCAAAATCCTCCTGCTCCATGCTCCAGGTTTGAAAGTGCAGATAGGCGTTTTGGACGGTCACCATGGTGAAGACGTCTCCGGTAGGCTTGTTGTCGGTATCGTAGCGCTCGTAATCCGTAAAATTCAGGACCGGTGCGAGCATGACAAGTAAGATTTGAGCGGGGTCGGCCGCATTGAGGACATTCGTTACCGTCAGGGCCTGGTGAAAGTCTGTTTTGTTGGCATAGGTTGCGCCGGCGCTTACCTGCATGGTAAAGGGCTTCTTCTCGCCGCCCGCCTCAAAATACGGACCTGCCTTGAGTTCCACATCAAACCCGCTTCCGCTTCCGTCCTCTTTGGCCAACATGAAATAGGTCTTGTTTTCCTCAACCGGTTCCCCGTTGAGGGCAAAGGGCGGCGCATCCACCACGGCAAGGACCGGACTCACGCCAAACGTAGGTCCCGGCGTACCATCCGGGTTGAGAAGCCCTTCAGACATGTCGGCGAGAGTCGTGCTTTCTTGTCGCCACAGACCCAGGTCCCGATCTATCCTCCAATGGACCAAATCATCCATACAGGTGTAAACACAATACATCTGTCCCTTCATGTCGGGATAATCCGGGTCCTTTCCCGTTCCTGGAGATACAGGACTGTAGGCGGCCACGGCCGTCAGGTAGGAGAGCCAGGTCTTCCATGACTCCTTGCTCGTCCATCCATGATCGCCCTGGTCGGGTTTCTGCCAGTCGTAGTAGATCACGTTGCCGTAATGGCTGGTGCCTTCCCAGAGCAACGCCGTCAGGCCGTTTTCCAAATTCACCAGGCAGGGGGTATCATTGGTCTTTTCATCCAGCATGTCGCTTCGGGCCGCATCATAGCTGCCGTTCAGATAATCGATGTGGATCTTCTTGTCATTGTCGGCATAGGCCAGCATGGTCTGGTAGACTGGATCGCCGGTCTGGGAATCAGTGCCGGTCTGCACAACAGCAGCGCCGGGTCCGTATTTGGATCCAGGCAGGGCGGCGCCGGGATGAGCCTGTTTAAACGTAAGCTCAAACGGGGATTGGGGATCGGGCACATCCGCATAAAAGCAAACGATTTTCCCCTCGGACGTATAATAAAGCTCCAGCCGGTTGGTCGTGGGATTGTAAACGGCCGCGGGATCATATTGGCCGGGTATGTTGGGGTTGGTTCCGGGCACCCACTGCCAGATATCGTTAAGGTCCTGATCCTGGCCGGTGTACATGGCGTAGGTGACGGCCCCGTTCGGATTGAACCAGAACACAATCAGCCAGTTATTCACAATGACCGGCGCCACCTTGGTGTGGAACCCGGCCGTCCCATGTACGGACCCGTTGATTTTCAATGAGGAACATTTGGACCATTTGTCATTGGCAATATCATAGGTCTGGTATTCAACAACATAGTCCACATAGTCCGTGGTGACGGGCTGAAACAGCCAGATCTTGCCGTCGTAGTAGGCAAGACCCGTGGGGCTGTCGTCACACGAGTGGCCCACATAACCCTCGACCTCCGGATTCTTTTTAACATGAACATAATTGGCGATAGTGCTCTGGCCCGAAGAGGAGGAAACAAGCAGGTCACAGAGACCCTCTGCCCCCTCGGGCACCTCGAAAATGACCCTTTGATGTCCCCATTCAACGATAGGGCAGATGGTTTGGATCCCCTTTCGGACCAGATAGATGTCTCCCACAGTGTCCCCTAAATTTTCGCCGTTGATGGTCAGTGTATCGCCTGGGGCCAGGATGTGGGCGCCCGAGACACGATAAACGGTCAACCCGGAAAGAGAAGACGATCCGTTGTCACTGCAGCCACCGATCAGAACGAGGCACAACACCACCGCCAAAAGGAGAACCCCCGAAGTTTTCATCTCTTTCCCTCCTTTGTCCATCAGGAAAAAACCGTTAAAAGTCCAGTCATCTGGTCGGCAACCAATCAGAAGTTATGCGATGATTTTCATTGAACCGCCCTTGGTAATAGAGGTTTTGTGTCCAGATGCAGAATGGAAGATACGCCCGGAACTCCCCATCGTCCGGCCCTGCGCCGTGTGCTGTGCTCAATGAAAAATGAATTCCCCGTTGATTTTATGCTGCCCGCCTGGGTCTAACGAGCTTTTGAGTGAGTGATCGAATATCTTGAGAGAAACTGATGAGTTTTGCTGATAAGGAGCCGCCTTTTTGCAGAAAGAATAGGTTGTGGAGGTTTCGGGGTCAAGGGAAATGTAAGGGTTGTAGGAACCCACATTATGGAGGCATGAAGGAAAGATAGATTTTGGAACCATACTGACAAACGGGTTTGCATATCGAATTACATGGTCTCTTTTTTGGCTCGGGTAAATTTTTAGCTTCCGGGTTGCGGACTCGGCCCGTGCTGGGGTATATTCTGTTGTCCAGATGGGATAGGGGTCCAAGAGGCACCCACATCACAAAGAAGGAGGGATTCGAAGATGGCAAAGGTTCTGGTACTCAGGTACAACAACGGCAAGTTTCCCCCATCCGCTGTGACAGACGAGTTCAAACAACAGGTTGGCGGGGCCATGGCGAAATATCTGAAAGAAAACCCGGAAGTCAAGTTCAACGGGCTCTGGGTGAATGAAGAGGGCGTAGGCATCTGCGATTGGGAAGCACCGAACGCCGAATTGGTGAAAAACTTTATTGACAGTGCCGGCGGGACCTATGACGACATCGTAGCCGTGGACAAGGTATTGTAATGCCAGACGGCAGGCCCAAAGGGTGCGGCACCCCTTGCCGCGCCCTTGAAGGCCGCAAAGATGAATATCCCTCACCCGTTCCCGCAAATAGCGGTCTTCCCGGTATATCGCCGACTGGTATCTATTCTGGAAGGGTTGACCGTGGCGTCGATACGGCCGGTTGACGGATATGGGACACCTGATGAGGAGTCTTCTCGTCAGGGGGCGACCCCCATCGTTCCTGAAGATCTTTCATCGTTCAATCCCCCTGGGCGTGATCTCGCGGGTCGCGCAACAGAAAACCGGGGATATCTGAGCGGGTGATTCTCGGCATGGTCTATGGGCACCATCACATAGATTCTATCCCAAGTTATTTAATTATGAAAGGACGTTATAGCCTTTTAACCTGAGGGTTTCAAAAGCCTTGCGTACTCGTTATGGGAGCCGATCCACACCCAGATGAAATCAGGTCCGTCCTGGACTGCGAGTGCCCTGTGGTCGAGTCCCACCCTTGCTGACCAGAATTTGCCTACTCTCTTAAAATGAAGAGATGGGTGCCTGGGGTTTCTTTTCAGAAGATCGAATTTCTCTTCGGCTACGCGTTGGACAGCCGCAGGAAGTCCATGGAAGCAGTCCCGGAAGCGCCTGGTTGTCCTGTGCATCTACAGATCTCTCAGGCGTTCCTGATGCTTTTCGTGGTAGGCCTCTTTGACAAGGAAATCCAGCCTCCCTGTTTCCGAGTCCGCCTCCAACTCGCGATCCCAAATCTGCCAGTCCCTCTCGGAGATCCATTTCCTGATTTCGACAAACTCTGCCCCGGGAAGTTCCTCTATGGCCGCCTTGATTTCCTCGAGCCTCATTTCGTCCCTCCATTCCAAGAAAAAATCATACTTGGAAAATTGCCAGGATGTCAACAGGATTGGCCGTTTCTCACCAAAGCGGCCTTTGATTTTAGAAGAACTCGGTCCTTCATTCCACTTCGATGTCCTTCAAATGAAAGGATCAAATACGCTTGGCTTATCTTCAAAACGGTTTTGATTCCCACGCCAAGGAGGTGTCTGTCGGTGACGGTGAACGTCATAACCGTTCCATCCCGCCATGCCAGGTATATTTCAGATCAAAGGGCGGTTCGCAAACCCCGGTCATCACCAAGCGGCTTTGGGGAGCGTTCTGGTTTGGCGGGGATGGGACAATGGTCGCCAATCGTTCGCCTGGGCTCACAGCAGGGTAGGACGAGATCTTTTTTCGGTTGGACCCGGAAAATCGAAACACATGGAGACATCGTCGTTCCCATGATCCATTACCAATGCCGAATCACGTATCCTTGTGGGGCCTGGACCGTCACTGTTGCGGAATGTCTGGGGACGCTTTCTCCATAGAACCACAAAGACACCGTGTAATCCCTTCGGCCGTTGTCGCCGTCGTTGATTTCGATCTCCACCCAGGACATGGGTTTGCTGTCGATCCATGTGCCCGTATTGACGTAGATGGTTTCCACGTCGCCTGAATGATACTGGAACGCCGCCTGGTGGGTGTGACCGAAGAGGACGATCCGGGGGGTGAAGGGGTATCGGTCCCTGATGCGGTCCGGCATCTCGAAAAGGAGATTGGCCGCGCTGCTGAGGTGTCCCAGGTCGTTTGAGAGCGCCTCATAATTGGTGACGATGTCCTGGCGTGATGGCCAGCCGCTGAATATGGCGTCGTAGGTAAAGGCAACCTCTTCTACAGAAGGATCGGGCGTGTAGTCGTCCAGGGCATCCATGGTAAAGTGACTCCAGGGCCGGTTTCCTGACCAGAGGGCAATGGCATTGAACACCGCGATAACAAAGGCGTCATCGATGGCATTCCCCACCTCCTGATAGCCGCCCTGCCTCAGGTATTGATTAACCGTGGCCGGGGACTTGACAAACTGATCCAGCACCTCGAGTGACGTGACCACCTTTCCGGAAGATGCGGATTTCGAGGCCGCCAGCCGGGAGATGAAGTACCCCATGGGCAGGTGACCGTTTCGCCGGCTCCACGTGTCGGGTGCATTGAAAAGGGTGTATCGGTGGCCGTGCTCGGCCCAGATGACGTCGTCTCTGGTATAAGCCCCCAGCCCCGGAGACTCGGACACGATACCCATGCCGGGGAAGGCCGCGGCAATGACGTCCTTGTTCTGCGACTCAAAGGAAAGCATGTCATGGTTGCCCACCACATAACTAACTGAAATATCCTGAGTATCGCAGAGCGCCCGCAGTGCAGCCGTCACCGCGGCATTGTGCCCGGCGCTCAGGATATCGGCGAAGGTCTGGCGCGTCGTTTTGACAGGTGACACCCAATCGTCCAGGAGGTCCCCCAGAATGATCAGTTCAGCCACATCGGTCCTGGCCCTGACGTCATCGAGAAACCCGGCAAGGTCCGGGGCGTGGTTGACAAACCACGAGTAGGCGCCGTCCACGTTCATGTGAATGTCGCTGATGAAGATCAGCTTGTTTCTCCCGGCTGCGTGGGCGGCCCCGGGCCTCAACCACGTGGGTGTCATGCCCATGCTGCCGGACACAGCGGCGGCCGCACCCGCAGCCATTGTCTTCAGGAAATCCCGTCTTTTCATGGACCCTCCCTCCCTTCTCCGAATTCCGTCCGGACCCGCGACCCCCTAAAAGCAGTAGCTGATGCCGATGGTCAAAGCCGTACGGCTCACAAACGTCCCCTGGATATTGGCCTTGAAGTTCATCCCGAGATCCATATCCAGACCGATGAGTCCTGTGAAGGCGTTCTTATTATGGAACGATGCATCATACTCAATCCAGCCATAGTATGAACCTGCATGGGTCCATTTCCCACTGCAACTGACATGGTAGTAGGTGTAGCCCGCGCCCACATAGGGCGTAAAGGCCCCCATGGTCCAGTAGGCGTGGGCCATGGCATCCAGTTGCCAGTAATCGATACGGTCGTCTGTTGCCCATCCCAGATCGGCGGCGCTCTCTCCGGTGTCCATGGACCGCCGGTTCTTGACCTTCCGGTCGTCGTAGCGCATGTACTGGGCAGCCAGGCCGAGGCCGAGGCCGTTGTCAAACTCATACACCTTTCCCTTTGCGCCGATGGCCCAGACAAAATGGCTGTCCAGATCCCCCTTCCAGTTATTCCCTGCCTCGTGGTCCACCCATTTCCCGCCGTCCACGATGCCCAATCGGGCAAACACGTTGATCCGGTCGAGAATCCCGTAAGTCACCGTGGCCAGGTAATACTGGTCATTTTCAAAATCCGCCTCTTTTCTGCTCTCGTCATGGTAACCGCCCGAATAGGTCCGCTTCAGTTCGTAATGGTCAAACTCCTGCTCGAACACGCTGTTCCACTGAAGACCCACATCGAACGCTCCCTGCTGGACAAATTGAGCGGGATTCCCCAACTCCCCGGCAACTGCCATACCGCCTGAGAAGAGAAGAAGAGACGCCACGGCAATGATGACCCTTTTCATACGCCTTTTCTCACTTTCGACAGTATAACACCCCGATCATCATGCTCCCTGCTGAAGCCGTCTTTCCACCGAACCCGGGACCAACCCGGGTCGTCACAATAAATGGCCTGACTTGGAATCAATGCCCACAGAAAACAATGTCCAATCCGTGAACCGGCCGCGTGCCTTTCTCATGCCTGGATGAAATTTGCAGGCGATATCTCAAGACTCTCCTATACTCCCTGTAACCAGTCAAGTGCATACCTCTGCACCTTGTAGGCGTCTTCAGCCACCCAGAAGCCGATGTGTGATGCCTGGTCGATCCACAACAATTGCGCGCCCGCAATGGCTTCGTGGGCATACTCGGCATCACGCGGGGGCACGTCGTTGTCTGCGTCGCCATGAATGATCAATGTGGCGGAGTCGATCTTATCAAGGGGCAGCTTGTCAATGGCCGAACCCAAGGCGATATCGTTTTCCGCACCCGCTTTTCGCTCATCAAAACGATAACTCATGGTTTGGAACATGGCATCAACCAAGGCAAATTTGTTCGGATCGCCCACTATTTCCTTGACGCGTTTTCCAAGATCATGTTTCTCCAGGGTGCTTTCAGTCTGCAAAAAGCTTTTCACGACCGATGAGGGAAAGTGCTTGAAAAAGTAACCCATCAACCACTGTCCCGGCCTGCTGAGATACATCCACTCCTCAATCTTGTTGATATCGTCCCCCTTGCTGTAGTTCATGCTGATGCCGTCGATGACCACCAATGCCTTCACCCTTTCCGGGTGACGCTGGGCCAGCTGGTAGCCTGCCGGACCGCCGCCGGACGCACCGACCATAATAATTTCGGAGATATGCATCGCGTCAAGAAGCGCGGCCATGAAGTCTCCCTGCTCCTCGGCTGTCTTTCCAAACCGCAT
>ENA-OSEO01003705-OSEO01003705.1-sediment-metagenome-genome-assembly--contig:-NODE-3705-length-17297-cov-8.503368_pt1 | contig 17297 bp, 13 predicted proteins | sample MGYA00237883_ERZ534232 | MGnify/ENA metagenome assembly ERZ534232
AAAAGGGTAAATACAAATGAATTTACAACCCGGACTTATACCAACGGAAACCCGGATATTAATTCGCAGTTTCTTGAGAACCGCACACAGCAACTTTACAATATAAAGGGTGGATTCGACTGGTTTATTGATGATAAAAACAAATTGACCTTGTTTGCATTGTTTGAGGATGAATACCATATTGATCGTGGTCACGTGCCGTATGATTTTGCTTTTGATGGAACCAGAAAAAGGATTTGGACATGGGCAGAGGATGAAAATACCCGGTTTATAAATTATGCAGCAAATTTCTCACATACTTTTAAAGAACCGGGTCATACGATTGAAGCAGGTATTTTATATACAAAAGGAGGCGAAGATGAACTATTCCCATTTACCGATTCAAGTTCAGTCCGAAATTCTACGGACGAAACACATTTACTTGTTGACGAAATTGTTACCGACATTAACGTGGATTACGTTAAACCTTTACGTTCCGGGCGCATTGAATTGGGTTCAAAAGTTCAATTGCGAAAAATACCTATTTCATACAAAATTAACCCTGGGGTAAATTCCATTCTTGACCCTAATTTAGGAGAGTGGTCGGAATACAATGAGGATGTTTACGCTGTTTATGCAAACCTGATACACGAAAGTAAGACAATTGATATTGAAGGCGGGCTTCGTACAGAACAAACAACGGTAAGCTATGACATTGACCCTGCAAATATTTATTACACAAAAAATGATGCTTACAATTATCTTGAATTGTTTCCAAACATAAGGGTAACGCTTAAACTAAACGAAAGAAACAGGGTTTCGGCATTTTACAACCGAAGGGTTGACCGCCCTGGCGAATTTGAATTACGACCTTTCCCAAAATATGATGACCCCGAAATCCTAAAAACCGGCAACCCATATCTTAGGCCCCAATTTACACAAACCTTTGAACTGGCATACAAAACCCATTGGCAGAACGGTTCAATTTATTTTGCCGGGTTTTACCGTTTGATAAATGATATTTTTGAACGTGTTTATACAAGCGATACCAGAGCTTCAACCATTATTATCAACACCATACCTCAGAATTTGGGGAAAGGAACAAATTTGGGCTTTGAGATTGCATTGGAACAGAAAATTACCGAAAAATGGGATATTAACGGAAGTTTCAATTGGTACGCCAACACCATAAATGCTTTTTCAGGAACAAGCATTTACCCTTATCCGCAAACCTTTAGTTTCGAAGAAAGTAAAAGCAATACATGGAGTTGTAAGCTAAACAGCAATTTAAAACTACCCTATCAAACGGACTTTCAATTATCAGCAGTTTATTATGCACCGAATATCATTCCGCAAGGAAAGATTAAAGAACGTTATTCCTTGGATTTTGGTCTAAAGAAACAAGCATTAAAAGGTAAAGCAGAAATTAGTTTATCGGCTATCGACTTGCTAAATACCTTTGCGATTCGCAAAACAATTTACGGCGATGGATTTAATTTAACTGCCGATAACTACTATGAAACACAGGTTATTACTTTGGGAATGAAGTTAAAGTTTTAAATAGCTACACTATCGTAAACACAATGGCAAGTCGCCCTAACCGTACTAAAATTAAAACTTGCCAAAGAGCTTACAAAGCCAGCCAGAGTAACCGTCTTTAATGGTGGTTTTTGGGTTTGCCCACCAACAATAATGTATAAAAATATTAGCCGGTTCAGTAGTAAATTCAAGGTTTATTGCCAGCTTCTACTTTCTTATAATTTGAAAGGAATGAAGCCCGCAATTATCTATTATTCTTATACGAACTGTTAGTTCAACAAATTACATAGGTGAACTGAAAGAACATATACATAGATTTTATTTGCTGCAAGGCTTAAAAAATTCTATAATAAATAACCAGTTAGTGAAAAATCAAATTACTTTTGCAACGAAAATTTGAAAAATTCAATGACAATGGACGAAGGCCCGTATCATAGTAAATTAATGTATTAACAATTCTGTAAGGGCTTTATGCTTCCTTACAGAATAAAATTGTAAGGAGGCAACATCATGATTAAAATCTTCAAGATATTCGGTGGTTATGTTGAAATCAATGAACCACAAAAGGGTTGCTGGATTAATACAACTAATCCGACATCAGATGAAATTCAAAAGTTAATGGATAATTTTGGTTTGCCAAACGATGTCATTAATTACATTTTAGACCAGGATGAAAGGCCAAGAATAGAGTTTGATGAAGATTGGACATTGATAATTATAAGAATCCCAATCGAAATAAAGAATAATGGAGTTCCTTTTAACACAATACCGCTTGGAATTTTTATAACGGAAAATTTTATACTGACCCTCTGTTTACAAGACAATGAAGTATTACCAACAGGACAGCCCTCCCCGTTTAGAGACCAGTACAAAGAAATAACAGATAGCATTAATTTTATTCTACGCTTATTTCTTCGTTCAGGGAATTTATACCTGAGATACTTAAAACAAATAAATCAAATGACATCATTAATTGAACAAGACCTTGAAAAATCAATTAAAAACAAGGAATTGAATAAGTTACTGAAAATGGAAAAATGTTTGGTCTACTTTATTACATCTATTAAAGCAAATGAAATTGTCCTGGCAAAACTTCGTAATTCAAAAAAGATAACCACTGAAATAAACGAAGATTTACTGGAAGATGCATTTATTGAAAACAAACAGGCCCTTGAAATGGCACAAATTTATTCAGATATCCAAAGTGGAATGATGGATGCATTTGCTTCGGTAATTTCCAACAATTTAAACGTTGTAATGAAACAACTAACTCTTATCTCGATTATCTTAATGATTCCGACCTTGATAGCAAGTATTTTCGGGATGAATGTTCCCAACTTTATGGAAAATTCATTATGGGCAATGCCTTCAATAATTTTAGGTTCATTAATTTTTTCATTCTTTGGGGTAATATTGTTTCGAAAGAGACAATGGTTCTAAACAGGAGAACAATAAGCAGTAGTCAACCTGTAATCAAGAGGGTCTAAAAATCTAAAAAAATAACAACTTAAAAAGTAGGATAAAAGCTAAAAACATTACGTTTGCAAATGAAAAATGTAATGATAACTTTTCTTTAGGATGAAAATAAATAAATTCCATTTCAACAATTTTGAATGGATTGATATTGAAAATCCATCTGACAGTGATTTGAACACAATAGAGCTGCCATTTCCAATTGATGAAAACTTACTGGAAGATGCTTTTACACCAGGGCACTTACCCAAAATTGAAAGAACAAAAGACTATGGTTTTATTATACTTAGAGCCTACACTGCTACTGAAGATGAAAAAGCAATTGAGGTTGGTCAGATTAGCAATAAGATAGCCTTTTTCATATATGATAAGGGATTGCTCACTATTCACAGAACATCATTTGAATTTATAAAAAATACTCCCATAAGTTTTGATTTGCCAAACGCAGTTTTGTTGCATTTGGTAAACCAATTGTTGATGACGTTTGAAGACCCTATCAAAAAGCAATCTGACAGAATGGATGAACTGGAAAGAAGTGTTTTTTTAAAAGGCGGTAATAACTTATCTGTCGAACAACTATATTTTGAAAAATCCAAGGCAAGACTGACAAAAAAGATTCTGGTCATTATGCAAAACGTCATTAATCAATTTAAGGTTGAAGAAGAATTAACAAGCACACTGCAAGATTTAAGGGATACGATTATAGACCTTATTTTAAGGACTGAAGAAGTAGTTGAAGACGCTATTGCCCTTCTTAATACCTATATGACTTTTACAGCCCAAAAAAGCAATGATGTCATGAAGTTATTGACAGTTTTTTCTGCTTTTTTCTTGCCTCTTACGTTTATTGCAGGAGTATATGGAATGAATTTTGACTTTATGCCTGAACTTCGCTGGGCTTATGGTTATTTTATTACACTGTTAGTAATGGCAGTAATTGCAATAGTCATTTATTTGTGGTTTAAAAGAAGAAAATTTATATAAAACCTCTGCCAAACATTTTAGGAGATTAAAGCACAATTGAGCCTATAACAAATTAAAATAAATAGCAAATGACAATGCAGGTTTTATAGCAAATAAGAATGTAGTTTCCCGGAGCAACGATGTCCATGAATTGTCCATGTACACTTTTTAAGGACTGGAGATAAAGTGTTTATTGGTTGATTTACAGTAATTGATAATAGAAAATTATTTCTTTGCTCTAATTTGCAATAACAATGAATAAAATATTATCACGTATTCAAGAATAATACAAACGACTGTGGGAAGTAGAAAGATTAGTATAATAATAATTGCTTACAATGAGGAAAAGTTCATTGCCGGAATATTAAAAGCATTGAAAAATCAGACAGTAGAAAACTTTGAAGTGATTGTTGTAGATAGCAACAGTAGTGATAAAACTGAACAAGTTGCCAGAGGTTTTTCATCTTATTTTAAGGAATTTGCATATATACAACTTGATACAGCCCAAGGTCCGGCTTATAGCAGAAACAGAGGTGCTGAAATTGCAAAGTATGACAGATTATTGTTTTTTGATGCGGACACATCAGTTAAGAATAATTTTATCCAAAGAATTGACAGTGAAATAAAAAAAAGAAAATTAGATGTTGCCACCTGTCCTGTGAGAATCCTGGAAGGCGGAATAGCTTCTGATTTCGGGGCTTTTTTTCTTAATTCATTCATGATTTTGCTAAAACCTATTTACTCATCTGGATATGGTGCATGTTTTATCACAACCCAAAAAGTGCATAAACAAATAGGAGGCTTCGATGAAAAAATAGGTTTATGTGAAGATTGTAATTACATAAAAAAGGCACGAAGAAAACATCATTTTAAATTTGGAATTTTATCTACCTGCTTCTATACTTCAGACAGAAGAGCAAAGGCAGAAGGAGGGTTGAGGTTTATACTTAAATACATAAAATTTCATCTTTACAGAATGTTGACTGGTAGAGAAATATTTAAAGAGGATATTGTTTATAATTACGGGAATTTTTAATTCTGACATGAATAATAACCAAGACATTAGTACGAATAAAGTGTTACAAAAATTATCGGAAATAGCAAGAGAACTTATTAAGCTGCTTAAGAATAAATATTTTTACATAGGTGCAGCAACATTATTTTTAGGGATAGAACTAAATTTTTACTCTCAGGAATATTTGCTTAATTACCTGCATAATGGAAAATCCTTGCCTATACTCTCTGATTTAATATTAGATAATATCCCTTTTTGGGATATTGATTTTTTATATGACATCTTTTCAATAGTCTCGCTTTTAGTTCTGATAATTTTTACAATTCATAAACGCAAATATGATAGTGTACCTTATTTTTTACTGCTGAACGGCATTTTTCAAATAACCAGAGGATTTTTTATAGTGCTGACTCCTTTTGGCAACCCTATGGGATTTGATGGAACTGAAGGTATATTTAATGGTTTTACGGATATTGAATTGGGAGTTTATCCATCAGGGCATACAGGAATTGCTTTTCTATACTTTTTATTGGTAAAGGCGAAACCCTACAGATATATCCTTTTATTTTCCGTATTAATAATTGTATTCTCACTTTTTTTATCAAGAGGACATTACACAATAGATATCCTGTCAGGAATTTTCTTTGCTTATGCTATTAAATGCTTTGGAGATAGAAATTTACTAAAATATATTGTGCCAAATTCTGATGATAAATAGATAGATTGAATTATTATTTTTGGTAACATTTTATTATTAAGGTCCAGTTGACTGAAACAGTACATTATGATTGATTGTTTTTATTAAAAGACAAAAGAATAAATTATGAAAGAATTATTAAATTATAATCCTGTTTTATTAGCATTAATAGCTACATTATTTACATGGTTTGTTACAGCAGCTGGCTCATCAATGGTTTTCTTTTTCAAATCAATTAACAAAAAAATCCTTAATTCAATGCTTGGATTTGCAGCAGGTGTTATGATTGCAGCAAGTTTTTGGTCATTGCTAAAACCTGCAATCGAAATGGCTGAAGAAAATGGAACATTAGCATGGTTGCCTGCATTAGTAGGGTTTTTATCAGGTGGCACATTTTTATTAATTGTAGATAATATTTTACCTCATTTACATATGGGATTATCGACTGATAAGGCAGAAGGTATAAAGACACCATGGCAAAGAAGTATTCTATTAGTACTTGCAATTACACTTCATAATATTCCGGAAGGATTGGCTGTAGGTGTAGCTTTTGGAGCATTAGCCAATAACCCTGATATTGGAATACTTTCAGGGGCTGTTGCTTTAGCAATTGGGATTGGATTGCAAAATTTTCCGGAAGGAACTGCAGTTTCAATACCATTGCGTAGAGAGGGCCTCTCAAGATTACGTGCATTTAATTATGGTCAATTATCTGGAATAGTTGAACCTATTGCTGGAGTAATTGGGGCATACCTTGTAATGACAATTACGCCATTGCTTCCCTATGCCCTATCATTTGCAGCAGGAGCAATGATTTTTGTTGTAGTTGAAGAATTGATACCTGAATCTCAAACTGGAAATGAAACAGATTTTTCTACAATTGGTGCAATGTTAGGTTTTGCAACAATGATGTTATTAGATGTTGCTAGGCTAAAACATGAATGTACTACATACAATAAATAAAGGACTCTGAGCGGTCTGCAAGACCCAGCGATGAGTTGAACTAATTCTTGCAACAGCGCCCAGCTTTGTTTTATCCATCATTTTTATTTAGAATAATTTTCCATTTTTTATAACTTTAAATCTCAGTACTTTGTTGTGCCTCGCATGAACGACAGATAAAATACTATTACGTTGGCAACAACTGAAAAACCACACGGTAGATAGGTGCAAATTGATAAAAATTTAAATATGGAATTTAGCTCTATGATAAGATACTGCAAACGTGATAAATTTATGTTGTTTTTTCAATCCTGCTTTTGTGTGGAAAGGGCATTATTATTACCGTTCTTTCCGAATCGTTTCTGGCTGCGATTATGGTGTCGTTGTTCCTTTATCTTTTTACGGGGGATTTGGCTTTAGCATTAATATTTGGAGCTTTAGCCCCGGCCAGTGCCCCGGCTGGCACCATTGCTGTTATTGATGAAACTAAATCCAAAGGCAGCCTCACCCAGACTTTATATTCTATCGTTGGAATAGACGATGGATTGGCCATCATCATATTCGGGTTGATAAGTCCTGTCGCCATCTTTCTTCTTTCACATTCGGGCGGTAATTCAACTCTGGACAGCAGTTTTTGGGCATCCCTAATCGAGCCGTTTCGCGAAATCGGACTCAGCATTTTATTGGGTGGAGTAACTGCTGCTCTATTAATTTGGCTGACCCGTTTTAAAAGTTTTCGCAAAGAGTTAATGCTTCTTTCCTTTGGTGTAGTAATATTGGTTACCGGAGTTAGTCAACTTGCAAATCTTTCTGAGATTCTCTCGGGCATGGTGCTTGGTCTTGTAATTGGAAATTATCCGAAACTAAAGAAACTATATCCGAAACTCGAGAAACTAAAAGATTTTGAAGAAGAGAAAGTTGTTTTTATAATCCCACTATTTTACCTTCTGTTTTTTACCTTAGCCGGGGCAAATCTCCATCTAAAATCTGTTCCTGCTCTCGGACTGATAGGTCTGGTTTATGTGGTAGGAAGAATTGTTGGAAAAGGGTCAGGTGCATTTATCGGGGCCAGTCTTAGTAGGATGGAACCCAAAATCCGTAAATACCTGGGCTTTGGATTACTCTCACAAGCAGGTGTTGCAATTGGTTTAGCTTTGGTGGTTAAAAACCGCTTCCAAGGCCCTGAAATCAACGATGCCGGGCTAACCATGGGTGACCACATCGGAAATATTGTTTTCACCACTATTACAGCCACCAGCGTGATTTTTGAGATAATCGGGCCAATCTCAGCAAAATATGCACTTAAAAAATCAGGAGAAGCCCAGGTCTAATTAATCAATGTTTTACTATTGCTCCTGTGTTTCCTGAAAAACTTCTTTTTGGTAAAAACAAGAAAGAAGATTGTAAGAATGTTTATTAAGATTGTAACTTGCCATCCTACCGTCGTAAGCACATTTGCAAGCCCACACGAGCCAATGCTAAAAACAAAGGCATGCAAAAGAGCTTGCCTGCACAAACGCACTGACAGAAAATATGCAGCAAAAATGAAAGACAGAACAACGAAAGACAAGTACGGGCAGCTTGCAACTGTATAGTGTATTTAACGGATAGTGCAAATTTTAAGGGTTTTACATTTATTAAACTTTGTAGAGGTTTGAAAGTTTGGTACTCCGCAACGGCAACTTTTCATACCGCCGGGTCGTTAGTTCAACAAATTCCAAAGGTGAATACTTTAGAAATCTCCATTTTAGAGGAAAGGAACTTTTCTCCTGACTTTCTCTTCGCTTAAATCACGGCAAAGTTATTAATCGCCCGCCGGAATGTGCAAGGGTATATAAACTCTATTATTTGATTTCCACAAGTGGATCCGCCCTTGCGCGTATCCGTCGTGGCTCAATTAGTGGCCGCCAAAATTTAACCGGCGTGCCAGATGCCATAATAAACCTCCAGGGCAGGAGTAAATTCTGATGAGTAAATTTGATATCTATGAAATGGTGACCAACCAAATTATTGACCGGCTGGAAAAAGGAATAGTTCCCTGGCAGATGCCTTGGAAAACAGAGTCAGTTATTCCAAGAAATCTGATCTCTAAAAAACCATACCGGGGAATTAATTTTTGGTACCTGCTCAGTTTTAACCTGGAGCGGCCTTATTTTCTCACCTTTAACCAGATAAGAAAGATTGGTGCCCGTTTGAAAAAAGGATCGGAGTCATTTCGGGTGATATTCTGGAAACTTCTCGAAATTGAAAAGGAGGATTCTGTGGATACAATTCCTTATTTGCGTTATTACCGGGTTTTTCATATTGACTCTGTTGAAGGCATACCTGATAAGCTGATTCCAAAGGATAAAGATCATGACCATGACTTCAACCCTATTTCTGCATGTGAGCAGATTGTTTCAAACTGGAAGGATAAGCCAATAATAGAACTTAACCATCAGCAGGCAGCTTATATGCCATGGTCAGATAAAGTCATAATGCCCTGTTCACGAACATTTTACAAGGATGAATATTTTTATTCAGTTTTGTATCATAAACTTTGTTATCCCACAGCACAGGCCATTCCTCCAGGACCGGCCGTCATAAAATCTTTGCTGATCACCAGTTTGGCTGCAAAGATTATAGCCAGGAACTTTGTGTGGAAATGGGAGCAGCATTTCTTTGCGGTATAACAGGTATTGAAAATAAAACAATCGACAATAGCGCTGCATACATAAAAAGCTGGCTTACCAAATTAAAATCTGATAAAAAATTTATAATCCAGGCAGGAACTCATGCACAGCATGCTACTGATTATATCCTGGAAAACCAGCAGGAACCATTCTATCCGGTGCCAAATCCGGAGGAGGAACCTGAACTGGTCACGTTTTCTTATTAAAAGAGGGGGATCTACCCTTTTTTGCTCATTATTCCCATTGACAGGTACTGCCGGAACATGTTTTATTTTCTTTACGCTGGGGCACTTTTTTTTCTGTACCCTATTTTCTGATTTAGTTATGCCTTTTTCATCTTGTTCTCTTGCAGTATTTCATTTTATGTAATGTCCGGATTTTTCAGGCTTACTTGTCAACTTCATATACGGTGCCTTTTATTCATTTGTCGCATACATTTTTTGTAACGACATTTCCTGAGATTTTCATGACCCCTTAGCTGATTTTTCCTGTGGCCTGATTTCATGGGTTTTAAATCAAAAATCACATACTAAGGTGCCACATGGAACCGGCTTTGCCTTCAGGGAAAATAAATCATGCAAGGATTTTCCCGGCATATCCTCAATACATCCGGTATTCCAGTTCCTCCTTGCCTTCGTTGAAATTCTGATTCAGGGGAAGCACATCATTTTAAAATTTTTTAATCATGAAATCATTATTTAAAAAAAACAGCCAAAAAGAAATGAACCAAACATTCAACATTTTAGATGCTTTTTCTGATTAGATCGATAGTATTTATTTTCCGGGTGCTTCAGAAGTTTTGGATCCTGATCTGCTAACTTTTGAGTTTTCCAAATTCAGATGTGAAGTTTCAGCTTAAAGTTAAAGTCCTTCCTTCGGGAAGGATTTTTTTTGGTCACTCAAATGGAAATTTTCCCGATCATTATGAAGATGAAATTATTAATTCTTAAAGTATCATCACCCGTAATTGCAAGCAAGGAAATGTTTTAATAAGTAACATTCCTACCTATAAGATTCACAATCGAATAGGACGGATTGGATCACCCATTATCTATGCAAGTAAATTGCAAAATGTTATCAATTCGGTTGACTGGGTTTTTAGCCATGAATAAATTCTTTTAGGCTTCTCACTAAATTTAAAAATAAATCAGTTTTTACAATTTCAGTTTATTTTTCATATTCAACAATTTCTTGAAATACTTGATAATCTTCATATGGATCAGCAGTAAAATTTTTATTTCGCCTTTCATAAACTTTTTCAAAGAAAGAAAGTGGCTAAAATGCCAAATATGGGGAGTTAGATTGAAATTTTTGCGAGGTAGATAAAAATTATTATTTGCTGTTCAAGAACTTTTATATCTTTAAAAAATGAAAAATTTAATTTCATATTTCATATTAATTATTTTTATTAATTCAGTTTCCGGGCAGGATACAATTATCTCAGACCTGGCAACAATCCATGTACTAGTGACCGATTTTGATAGTAATTCAAAGAAAGGTGAACAGATAATATTTGAAGGAATGAATACTCATGAGATTTATCAAGGAATAAGTAATTCAGAAGGAAAATTTGAAATACAGCTAGAAGGAAATGAAACATATTTGATAAAAATTAAAAGTATTGGTAAAGCAGAGGATTATAGTACATTCACAATACCTAAGCTAAATAAAGGAGAGTTTTATGCTCCAATCCAAATGACTATACAAATCGTCCCAGCAAAAACTTATTCTCTGGATAATGTTCATTTTGAATCAGGGGAATCAGCTTTAATGAAAAGCTCATTTAAAGAACTTGAGGAACTAGTAGAATTTATGAGACTAAAAAACGATATTATTATCGAAATAGCAGGACATACCGATAATGTTGGAGATGATGAGTTTAATCTTAAATTATCTGAAGCAAGAGCAGAAACAGTTAAAAATTATTTAGTTTCAAAAGGAATATCTTCAAATAGAATTATATCAAAGGGTTATGGAGAAAACCAACCAATTGATACTAATAGCACCAATGAAGGAAGGCAGAATAATAGAAGGACAGAAGTAAGAATTTTAAATGAGAAATGATTTTATAAGTCAAGAGACTGTAAAAAACTCTGTACGACACTTTTAATTTAAAGGAAAGAAAATAATCAGACAGAGTTTAAATTACACTTCCTTATTAAACAATAATTTAAATGTAAAAAGAATCTTTTAAATTTAAAGAAAAATTTGTGCAATTAGTATTGAAGTTTAACACTGCATTCTATGAAGATTAAGCCAGTTCAGATTGCAACCATTTTGGTTCATTTATTCTTAATTTTTACAAATTTTTCTTTTGCCCAAAAATCAATGACAGCTTTTCGGCTGGAGAATCCTATTAAGATAGATGGAATATTTGAACGGGAAAAATGGATGACGGCTGACAGTGCCACCCAGTTTTATCAGATGGAACCCCAACCCGGAACAATGGCATCGGAAAAAACAGTGGCTTATTTCGGATTCGATGATCAGAATATCTACGCTGTAATAAAATGTTACCAATCGACGCCCATCGTGGCAAAAAATCAAAGCCGCGATGCGCTTACCAAAAATGACGATATTGTTGCACTGATTATTGATACATACAACGACAGCCGCCGGGGTTATGTCTTTTTTGCTAACCCGTTAGGCACGCAAATCGACATGGAGGTTAACGACGACGGGAAAAGTATGGATTTAAACTGGGACACTGAATGGAGGTGCGAATCAGAAATATTTGAATGGGGCTGGTGTGCCGAATTTGAGATACCTTTTAAAAGTCTGAAATATAAAAAAGGAACCGAAAGCTGGGGAATTAATTTTGGCCGCGTTATTCGATCCAACTTTGAAACAGTTTACTGGTCAGGGACATTAAGTGAAGATTTCAGGATTTCACAAAGCGGAAAACTAAAAGGAATTCAAATTCCCGGAGGAAAAATGCAACTTACAGCGTTCCCCTATTTATCGGTTTTTAAAACTTCTGGTGATAATATAAAAACCGATGTCGGCGGTGATATTAAATTGCAAATGAGTTCTAACATTTCCCTAAACGCAACCATCAATCCCGATTTTGCCACAGTAGAAGCCGATGAACAGAAAATAAATCTAACGCGATACGAATTGAGCTACCCGGAAAAACGACTGTTTTTTCAGGAAGGAAATGACTTGTATAATACCCGGTTTAAAACATTTTATTCAAGAAGAATTCAGGATATTGATTTTGGGGAACGGTTAACAGGGAAAATTGGCAAGACACAATTCAACATTTTGAATGTAAAAACACCCAACTATTCAGCAGAAAATCCAACGACTTTTTATACAGCCGCACGTGCGAAAATTGATTTCCTCAAATCATCCAATATTGGCATTACAATTGCAGATAAAAGCTGGAAAGATAATTACGTGAGATCCGTCAGTCTCGATTATGTTTTCACTTTTGGTAAAACCTACCTGACAGGACAATTTGTGGGAAGTGCTCCGGGTGATTTAAAAACCCATAGTGCATGGTACATGCGGTTTGCACGAGAAGATAATATTTACCATTATCATATCCGGTTCAACAACGTAGGGGAAAACTTCATGGACAATGTAAATCAAACCGGGTTTATCACTGATGACGATCGAAAAGAGGTTGATTTTGAAGGAACTTATAAATTCTGGTTAAGAAATTCATTTTTGAAGTATATCAATCTTCGCTCTAACAATAATATTTTCTGGAGTCACAAGGATGTCTTGCGAAGCTGGAATACTGATAATTCAGTCGAATTTTATTCCAACAGCAGGTTTAGTTTTAGGTATAATTACAATAACGAATATAAACTGTATGAAAAAGAATTTTACAATTTCAGAAATGAATTTACTTTAGGTTACAATACTGAAGAGTGGAGTCATTTAATGATTGGTTTTAGTTCCGGAAAAAATTTTGACAGAAATTTCACTTTGTTGAATACCGGAGGGAGAGTAAAACTTTTTGAGAATCTTTCTTTGACGTATTCAGCCAACTGGTTGGATTTCAAGCCCGACACCGATGCAAACTCCACCTTTATTAATATTTTTTCAGCCAATTATAATTTCACAAAAGATTTATGGATCAAGTTGCTGGCTCAGAACAACACGGCTGAAGAATTGATTTATTTTTACGGAATGTTTGGCTGGCGATTTAAACCCCCTTTTGGAGCGTTGTATATAATTTATTCACACGACGAATTCAGGGAAAATATAAATTTTTCAAAAACCGGCAGCCTTTTTCTCAAAATAACTTACCCTATTTCTATTTTTTAATACAGGATGAATACTTTGAAGCCGGTGCTTAAATCTTTTTTAATTTATCCAATAATTTATAATGTGTTGATATCCTTTATGTGATCTTCTTTGGCTAATATTTTCATTATGATTTTTAAAATTATGAAAAATCCTTATTGAACTAATTCAATTAATATCCAATGTCTATTGCTCTCCTAACACCCACTCCGGTTAAATCACGGCAAAGCAAAAGACGCCAAAGTCGAAGTCAAAAAAACAAGAGCCCAAAGCAGCTGATAAGATCATCAGCCTGGAAAAACGTATCCGGAGGGTGGAAGAACTTAACATCGTTATTGAGAAATGGAGAAAGCTCAATGAAGCAAGAAAAAACCTTACCGGCTTTCAGCCGGGCAATGACGGGCTCAGCGCCCAGATCACCCTTCGGGATTCAACCGGACAGGAATTCAAGACCAGCCATTCACTGGTTGTCAACACTGTTCTGGATACTTTGCAGAATGTAGTTGATGAAAGAATCCGTGAATGTGAAGATCAAATCAAATTTGAGGATTAACAATTAAAGGGACCGTCTCAGGCGGTTCCTTTTTTTGGTCGTTTTCTGAAAGGAGTTGTCTTGATTTAACCACTTTTAATTTGTCTTTTTTTAATATGCGTTCTATTTATATTGTGGAAAAATTTCAAATGGCAATCCGAAGAAACCTGGCTTTATTGGATAATGGCTATGATAATAGTGTGAATCAATAGATAATTAATTCAGTGATGATTAATAAAGAAAAGCGAAAACTGAATTATGAATTTCAACCGACAGTAAAATAAGTGGATAAACAAGTTATTTAATACAGGAATATCACCACAAGTTGAAGCTAATATTTAAGAAAGAGTTTTTGATTTTTACATTTTTAAAGGAAGGAATTACCAATGACAGCAACCGTAAAAATAACAAAGAATGTTGCTATTTTAGATTCCAAGATTGAGCCCACTCCGAAAAGTCGGAGGGGCGGTTAATAATTAATTTAACTCAAAATGTTAACATGTTTGTTGATAAAATTATTCAAATAATACGTTGTTTTTCAGTTGTGTATGTTGTAAATTAAGTAAATATTTATTATATTCATGGCTGTAATCAATCTTCATAGCAGTATGTTTAAAAAATCAAACAGGGATTCGCAGATAAACCTTTTCGGGGGCATTCCTGCGATGCTGGAAGGAAAATTCAAAAAGCAGTTTGACGATCCTTCAGCCTGAAACAACCAGTTCCGCAGTCATGTTATCTCCCGCATTGATGAATCACCCTATCAGGTGCTGTTCAGTGACAGGATGGGCGCACCCAATGCTTCTGTCTCTCTTTTACTGGGCATGATGATATTAAAAGAAGCCATGAACTGGAGTGATCTGCAGCTTTTCGAACAAGTCAGATTTAACATATTGGTACGCAGCGCATTAGGTTTATTTAACCTGACTGATGACATTCCTGCCGAATCAACCTATTACCTTCTTCGTAAGCGTATTCATGAACATTACAGAGAAAAGGGAGAAGATCTTTTTGGCATTACCTTCAGCCAGATCACACGTGACCAGATAAATGAATTCAATGTCAACGGGAAAAGTATCCGGATGGACAGTAAATTAATCGGCAGCAATATTGCTTTTTATTCCCGTTATGAAATCATTCATCAGGCCCTGACCCTTTTTTACAAATCACTTAGCAAACAGGAGCTGAATTTAATATCGACATCAGATAAAGAACAATTAAATCAGCTATTGGAAGAAGAATCACAAAAGATCGTTTACCGCAGCACAAGGGATGAAATCAAATCCCGCATGCAGCAGATAGGCATCCTGGCATATAAGCTTATAAAGCTTTTTGACAGTAACTCCGGCAGTCAGTTTCAACTTCTCAGACGGGTTTTTGAAGAACAATATAAAGTGATTGAAGACCAGAAAATTACACTTCGTCCCAGAGAAGATATCTCTTCCGACAGTCTGCAGTCACCTCATGACCCGGATGGAGCATACCGTCAAAAAGGCGAACAAAAAGTAAAGGGTTACAGTGCCAATGTAACTGAAACTGCATCAGAGGGTCCCCTGGATTTGATTATAAATATTGATGTAAGGCCTGCCAATACTCCTAATACTGAGTTTGTCAGGCCGGCAATAGAAACAACAACCCAGGTTACCGGGCAGAGAGTTGAGACAGTATATGCTGACGGTGCTTATCAAAGTCCTGAAAATGATCCTTTTTGTAAAGATATAGATATGGTCTATACCGGAATGCAAGGCCCCCAGTCAAGGTATCAGCTTGAGATGGAATCCGACGGGCTTCATGTTACAGACATGGCAACAGGCCAGACCCAGATTGCATCACCTGTAAAAAAACGCAAAAACAGCAAAGAAGACAGGTGGTACATTCTAACCGAAAAAGGTAAAAAGTATTTTGGCCAACATCAGATAAGGGCATCACGGCTGAGAAAGAAAATGCACCAGCGCCCAATCGAGGAGCTTCGAAAACGAAACAATATGGAAGCGACAATTTTTCATTTGGCTTGTACGCTTCACAACAAAAAAACCAAATACCGTGGCATCTTTAAACAGCAAATGTGGGCCCACAGCAGAGGCCTGCGGATAAACCTTGTCAGAATTATCAAACTTACACAACAAACATGTCAAGGAACGTTTCAAACTTTAAAAAATTAGGTCAATTCTCTTTTTTTCAGGCCAATTTCTTCAGCCTTGAAGGTTTTTAGAGTAAAAATTGACTTGAATGCTATCATATATGTATTTTTATTAGTTTTTTATAAAATTTTTTAATTTTTAAAATATACACTTTTTAGAGTGGTCTCAACAATTTAATTCGATAGATTTAATAAAAATAATAAGATATGGCAACTATTTTAAAATCTGATAAAAGAGAATTTCAAGAGAGTCCGAATAAAATTGACAATTACAGGATATATACAGATATTTCAAGAATAAAAAAAGGAGTAAATCCTGAAAACCTGAACTTTGATTTAAGACAATTAAATTCTGACCAATATTCGGCACCATTTCATTTTCACAGATACGCAGAAGAATTGTTTTTAATAATTTCCGGCTCGGCAACATTAAGAACCCCAGATGGATTGCAGATTGTTAATAGTGGTGACTTGATTTTTTTCGAAAAGGGAGAAACAGGAGCACACCAACTGTATAATCATACAAATAAATCATGTATTTATTTGGATATTAGAACTTATATTGGATATGATATAGCTGAATATCCTGATTCTGACAAAATTTTGATTGCTCCGTCATTTGAGATTTACAATAAGAATTCACAAGTGAGCTATTTTGATGGGGAAACGAAAATAAAAGATAAGTGGAAAGAAATTGAAAAATAAACAAAACAAATCACAATAACTGGCGTAAAAGCTGGCGCACAAAAAAATGAGTCACGAAAAACTTCATAACTCTTTGATATTCAGTTGTCCTGCCAGGGCTCGAACCTGGACTCTTCTGATCCAGAGTCAGAATATTTTGTATTTTGTTTATATCATTTTTATATCTGAATCTTCATAAAATCTTTATGAATAAACATTTTTCTATGTGTTTATTATTTGTATAATATGTAGTTTTTCTTATATATTTTGTGCAAATTTTGTGCAAATTTTTTACCTTTGTTTTAAAAGTATTCAAATATGAAAGCGGAAATTTCAATCATCCTGGACAACCGAAGAGAAAAAAGAAATGGGACCTATCCTGTTAAACTTCGTGTTTATTCTCC
>ENA-OSEO01003709-OSEO01003709.1-sediment-metagenome-genome-assembly--contig:-NODE-3709-length-17276-cov-8.456422_pt1 | contig 17276 bp, 9 predicted proteins | sample MGYA00237883_ERZ534232 | MGnify/ENA metagenome assembly ERZ534232
CCATGCTGATCATATAATTGCATCTTGTGAATGTCCAGCGATAAATAACCTGTTTAATTATTTTGTGCTGAGTCCCTAAGGATCTTCCTCCTTTCCGAGGTCCAAGTTTCGAGTATCAAGTTTCAAGGTTCAATCCAATGGAGGTAGTGTCATGAGTGCCGTAGAAATGGCTGAAACAATAGCCGGGACAAATCAGTATCTCACCTTCACTTTGGGAGACGAGGACTTTGCCCTCGATATCGGCAAGGTGCGGGAGGTCCTGGATTACACCACAATCACCAAGGTGCCCCGTATGCCCGAGTTCCTTCGTGGGGTGATTAACCTGCGCGGAAATGTCGTGCCGGTGATCGACCTGCGCTACAAGCTCGGGATGGGGGCCATCAAGCAATCGGTGGACACGTGCATCGTAATTGTGGAAATTATGATTGATGATGAAATGACCCACATGGGCGCCTTAGCGGATTCCGTCAAGGAGGTCATCGACATCGATCCGGGTCAGATCTCCGCTCCGCCCAAGCTGGGGATCAAGATCAACAACGAGTTTATCCGGGGGATGGGCAAACAGGGCGAAAAGTTTCTCATCATCCTGGATATCGACAAGGTCCTCACCGCAGACGAACTGGATGTGGTCCAGAAAACAGGGGAGGAGCCCGAGGCAGCGGCCGGGGGATCGGCTGAAAAGGCGTCGTAAGATAGTACAATGGTCGAGTGGGCGAGGGATCCGGTGGTTGAATGAGCGAGATGGGACAACGCCACTGCCGGATCGCCCGACCCATTCAAAAATTGCGCCGGCCGCTCGCCCCCGTTCGTAGTTGCGCCGTAAGGCGTTTGCCGGCTTTGCTCCGACCCGCAACGAGCAACCAGAGGTCGGAAGAAGAAGGTGAGAAGTTGAGAGGGTCAGAGGGTGAGCCCCCTGCCAGCAATCCCGCATTCTGCGGGATCTCCGCTGCGCTCCGACCAGCAACCAGTAACGAGCAACAAGCAACCAGCAACGAGTACGCCACAGCATGAACGATATCGCACGCAGTCAGCTTACTTCCATGTCCGACCGCGATTTCAATCGCTTCAGGGATCTCATCTACAATCAGTGCGGGATCAATCTGACTTCGATAAAGCGGACCATGCTGGCTTCAAGGCTGCGGAGACGGTTGCGGGCACTGGAAATAGACTCCTTCAGTGAGTACTACGATTATGTTGCAGGTGGAAAGGGCGGGACCGATGAACTGGTCCATATGCTCGATGCCGTCTCTACCAATAAGACGGACTTTTTCAGGGAACCCAGGCATTTTGAGTATCTCATGAAGGAGGCGTTGCCACGAATGTGCCGATCGGGGTGGTGGAGGCCCGGCAGGAGGCTCAATGTCTGGAGCGCAGGATGTTCCAGCGGCGAAGAGCCCTATACCATTGCTATGGTGCTGGCGGATTTTGCCGCGGGCAGTCCTGCGGGAGAGTTCTCTATCCTGGCTTCGGATATCTCCACCCGGGTGCTGGATTTGGCCCGTAAAGGGATCTACCCGGATGATGCGGTTGAGCCTGTGCCGGCCGAACTCAAACGAAAATATTTGATGCGCGGAAAGGGGTCGCAACAGGGCTATTGTCGTGTTGTGCCGGAACTCAGGAACGCCTTACGGTTTCGACGCATCAACCTCAACGGCGGGAGGCATTTCGGGATCAAGACCCCGATGGATGTCATCTTCTGTCGGAATGTAATCATCTATTTTGACCGTGACACACAGAAAAAACTCTTTGAAAAATTTTACGAACAGCTCGTTCCGGGCGGCTACCTATTTATCGGCCATTCAGAGACCCTGCACGGGATCAACGACCGGTTCAACGCCGTTGCCGTGGCGACCTACAGGAAACCGGGGGGATGAAACTGGAAATTCGAAACTGGAAACTTGAAACTGGATGCTTGAAACTCGGCGCTGGGTAGTGGTGGACAAACGTTTGTAGTGTGCCCGTGAGGGCATTGGGGACTGGGTAGTGGGTATTTGGTACTGGGTATTGGGTATTGTTCATTTTCATTCGATGTTGGACGTTCGAAGGCCTTTTTCGGTAACCCACTAAACGTCTGACCCTCTTTGCGGCTTCGTGGCTTTGTGTGAGATATTTTGGGTTCCGGGTAGCCTCGTTAGCCACAAACAGTGACTGACAAAACGGAAAGCGACTTGAAATGGACAAGAAAGTTAAAGTTTTGGTGGTGGATGACTCATCGGTTGTCCGGCGGACCCTGTCGGAGCTCCTCACATCGGACCCCGACATAGAGGTGATGGGTGCGGCTTCGGATCCCTATATGGCGGCGAAGAAGATACAGGAAGAGGTCCCGGACGTCATGACCCTGGATATCGAGATGCCCAGGATGGACGGGATCACCTTTCTGCAGAAGATCATGACACAGCACCCGATCCCGGTGGTCATCTGCTCCAGCGTGGCGGTGAACGGTTCTGAAAACGCGATGCGGGCAATGGAGTACGGGGCCATGGATATTATTGAAAAGCCAAAAATGGGGACTCAGCAGTTCCTTCAAGAGTCCAGAATCCGGATTTGCGATGCGGTCAAGGCCGCGGCCAGGGCGAAAATCAAACCTGTCCGTGCAACTTTCCGTGTGGAAAAGAAACTCTCGGCCGACGCGATGATTGAAAAGGCCAGCAACACGAGGGTAATCCAGACCACGGAAAAGATCGTGATGGTCGGTGCCTCCACAGGCGGCACAGAGGCCCTTCGGATGTTCCTGGAAGTCCTCCCCCAGGACAGTCCCGGCATCGTCATTGTTCAGCATATGCCCGAACACTTTACCAAGGCGTTTTCAGAAAGGCTCAACGGGATCTGTCGGATCGAGGTCAAGGAGGCTGCGGACGGAGACACCGTCCTGAGAGGCCGCGCCCTGATCGCGCCGGGGAACCGTCATCTCCTTCTAAAGAGGAGCGGCGCCCGCTATTACGTGGAGGTCAAGGATGGCCCGCTTGTATCTCGGCACCGGCCCTCCGTAGATGTCCTTTTCCGTTCGGCGGCACGATATGCGGGGGCGAATGTGGTGGGGGTCATCATGACCGGGATGGGAGACGACGGGGCCAGGGGGATGCTGGAGATGAAGGAAGCAGGGGCCTACACCATTGCCCAGGACGAGGCCACCTCGGTTGTCTTTGGCATGCCCCAGGAGGCGATCAAACTGGGAGGCGTTGACAAGGTGTACCCCCTTGACAGGATTGCAGGGGCGGTGTTGAGGGAATGCTCGGAGTGAGCGTGACGAGGTCCACCATCCGATCGTTATGAAAAAACAGATCACCATCCATATCGGCGAGTGCCACGCAAGCAGTGATCCGGCCGTGATTTCCACTGTTCTCGGATCGTGCGTGGCGGTCTGCCTCTTTGATCCGGAACGCCGTATCGGGGGCATGAATCATATCCTCCTGCCCGGAAGGGCGGACATGCAGCATTTCGATGCCGCAGCCCGATATGGGATCAACGCCATGGAACTCCTGATCAATCGAACCATGGCCCTGGGGGGCGACCGACGGAGGTTCGTCGCCAAGGTCTTTGGCGGCGCCCATGTGATCCCCGCCATTTCGAGGGAAAACGGGGTGGGAGAGAAAAACACCGCATTCGTCCTTGATTTTCTCGAAAGAGAAGGGATCAGGGTTTTGTGCAAGGACGTTGGCGGAACCGATTCACGCAGGATCTATTTTCACACGGACACGAACGATGTGCTTTTGAGGCGTATTCCGTGCAAAATGTTCAAGGATGTCGCCATTAAAGAAAAACGACGGTTTGCGCAGGTCAAGAAGGATTCGCAGAGGGACGGTGATGTGACCCTTTTTGACGAAGGAAATCGACATCCCTGAACCACAGAGATCGCCCCTAAAGCAAAGGCCGTTGCGGCACCCCTGGAAAAGGCAAAATCCGAAGACATCATTCCGATGGGTGGTGATGGCGAATTCAAGGGCGCTTAGATCTCAAAGAGGGTATCCTGAGCCGGGGGAGAAGAAGAAGCGACCTTTTCAACGTCTGCAATAATTAGTGCCTGAACGGCTCCTTTCCCTTTACCCGCGCCTCGAGTGCCTGTTCATGTCCGGCTACACATCCGACATGATTGCGCATCACGGGGTTCTGGACACCGGCGTCCCCTTCATCCAGAATCCGTTCACTCGTCAAAACCTGGACTCCAGGCTCCGTGATGTGTTGGAAATGAAAATTTTCGATTGACGATGGGTCGCTCATTGCTGAATACTCGTTGCCCGTTACTGGATACAGCTTGTTGGTTTCCATCCTGCTTTCAGCTTTGAGCCTTGAGCTTTCACCCTGTTGCTGGTTACTCGTTGCTCGTTTCGCTGACTTCTGACCCCTGTTCTTCGTTGCTCCGTTCGTAGTGTGCCCGTAAGGGCATGGGAGTGGCTTTTTTTATTGACGATTGACAATTGAAAGGGCATTAAAGACAAACCGTATCAAGCAGTTGGTGGGATTTTTACAAACCTCAAAAATGCATGGATGCGATGCCCCTGACCCCCACATCTGTTATTCAGGGGGGTCATGGAAAGGAAAGGATGAGCCGGCATTGCTAAAAGAGAGATGGATACCATGAACCACTCAAGCATCATCGGCCTGGTCAACAACGCAGCCCTGCTGCTGGCCCTGGCCTTGATATACGACATGATGGGAGAACGTCCCCGAGGCGGGAAGCCGGAGCCCCGGCAGTTTTTTACCGGCATTATCATCGGCGTCATCGGCATCGCCGTGATGCTGAACCCATGGCAGCTTGCACCAGGGATTGTATTCGACACGCGCTCGGTCCTGCTGAGCATCTCGGGCCTTTTTCTTGGGACGGTTCCGACCGTTGTGGCGGCCCTCATGACGGCGGCGTTCCGGCTGTCCCAGGGCGGTGCAGCGGCGTGGGCTGCGGTCGCCGCTATTGCGGCCACATCCGGCATCGGTCTGGCCTGGCGACACCTCCGCCGGGGAAGAGACCAGGACCTTTCCACAGGCGAATTGTTCCTTTTGGGGATTGTGGCCCATGTGGCCATGCTCCTCTGCATGCTCCTTCTGCTGCCCTGGCCCGTGGGGCTGGGGGTGGTCCGCAGGATCGGTCTGCCGGTCATGCTCATATATCCCCTGAGCACGGTGCTCCTTGGGAGGCTGATGTCAATCCGGGGGGAGCGCCGGCGGATGGAGGCGGCCCTTCAAAAAAGCGAGAGGCGTCACCGGACCATTCTCCATACTGCCATGAACGGGTTTCTCATGATGGACATGGAGGGCCGTATCCTGGAAGTCAACGACGCCTATTGCCGGCTGACGGGGTACAGCGAAGCGGAACTCCTGGACATGCACGTCTATGATCTGGATGCCCTCGAGGCGGCTGCCGACAGCGCCCGGCGCATACAAAAGATCGCGGTACGCGGCCAGGACCGTTTCGTGTCCCGGCACCGGCGCAAGAACGGGGATGTATTTGATGTGGAGGTCAGCGCCCAGTACAGCCCGGAGGAAGGCGGGCGCTTCGTCGCCTTTGTTCAGGACATCAGCGAACGGGTCCTTCGAGAACAGCGGCTCAAGGAAAGCGAAGAGCGGTTTCGCATGATTGCAGAAAGCAGTGGTTCCATGATCGGCGTAATGGACGCCCAGGGGAACTATGAATATGTGAATCCGGCTCATCGAATACTGGGATATGACCCTGAAGAACTGGTAGGCGCTTCCGCCTTCAGCCTGGTCCACCCCGAGGATGCGGAGCGACTGGCCGTTACCCTTCAGAAAGGGATCAGGGGTGAACTCTCAAGAATCAGCAACGGGTATCGCGTCGTGGGCAAAGACGGGAGCATTTACTTTCACGAGGGGACGTTCGATTCCATACGGAACAGCCAAGGAGAACTGGAGAAGATCGTTTTTGTGTGCGACGACGTTACCCAGAAGAAAGAGATGACAGACGCCCTGGCCCACGAGCGGGAAATTCTGAGCATGGTCATCGAAGGAACCCGCGCGGGGACATGGGAATGGCACGTTCAAACAGGGGAGACCGTATTCAATGATTTTTGGGCTGAAATGCTGGGATACACCCTGGAAGAACTCCGGCCCATCAGCATCCGGACCTGGATGGATTTATGCCACCCGGAGGACCTGCCAAGGTCCAAAGATCTGCTGGAAGCCCATTTCGCAGGGAAACTCCCCTATTATGAGTGCGAGTTCCGCATGCGACACAAGGACGGGCGCTGGGTATGGATAGAGGACAGGGGCAAGGTGGTCAAATGGTCTGAGCAGGGGACCCCTCTCTTGATGACCGGGACTCATTTGGATGTGAGCGAGCGCAAGGCGGCCGAGGCGGAGAGACGGGTTCTGGAACGACGGCTGCATCAGGTGGAAAAGGCCGAGAGCCTCTCACGCATGGCCGGCGCTGTCGCTCATCACTTCAACAACCTGTTGGGCGCGGTCATAGGGAATCTGGAGCTGGCACAGATGAATCTGGCACAAGGAGAGGGTGTCGCCGAGAGGCTCGCAGAGGCCTACAAGGCGAGCCGGCGTGCGACAGACATGAGCCGTCTCATGCTGACCTTCCTGGGACAGACGCCGTCGAATCCCATCCCCGTCGCGCTCTCGGAAACCTGTCTCGATCGCCTCACGGAGCTTCGGGCAGAGATTCCCGACCGGGTGGCCCTGGAAACGGATCTTCCCAGACCCGGACCGATCATTAAGACGGATCCGGGCCAGATCGGCCAGGTTCTCGCGATCCTGGTCACCAACGCCTGGGAGGCCATGGACGATACGGAAGGCCATATCAAGGTGTCCGTTTCAACAGCACAAAGGCGGGATATTCGTGGGGACCATCGATTCCCTGTGGACTGGCAATCCACAACAAACGTCTATGCCTGCCTGACTGTTGCTGACAACGGCCGCGGGATGCGCGCCAAGACCATCGACCGGATTTTTGACCCCTTCTACACGGACAAGTTCACAGGCAGGGGCCTGGGTCTGGCCGTGGCCCTCGGGATCGTCAAGTCTTTCGACGGGTGCATCACGGTGGAGAGCCAGGTCGGAACCCGGAACGGGGCCAATGCGGAACAAATGGGGCGCGGAGGTACTTCGTATCCGGGAGGGGGATATGGAGGGAGTGTGTTCCGGGTTTTTCTGCCCCTGTCGTCCGAACGGCTCCCCGAGATACTCCCGGAGAAACCGGCGGTTGAGCAAGAGATGGCCGTGGGCGGCGTTATCCTCCTGGTGGAGGACCAGGTGATCGTCCGCGATGCAACCGAGGCCATGCTGAAATGCTTCGGCTTTGAGGTGCTCACGGCCAGAGACGGGGTCGAGGCTGTGGAGATCTTCCGTGAGAGGGCACATGATATACGCCTCGTGCTTACGGATCTGAGCATGCCCCGCAGGAACGGCTGGGAAACGCTTCAGGCCCTGCGCAAGATAAGGCCCGATATTCCCGTGATCCTGGCCAGCGGCTATGATGAGGCCCGAGCCATGTCCGGAGACCATGCCGATCAGCCCCAGGTCTTTCTGAACAAGCCGTATCAGATGGAAACCCTGAAACAGGCGGTGGTCAAGGCATTCACGAAACAATTGTCGGGGCCTAACTATTTCACTCCCCCCCGCAAAATGGGCGGAAAAATGATTCCGGGAAGCGGAGGCCGGTCATGAACGGTCCTAAGACGCGCGTCTATCAGGTGGCCGTGGCGGTTGATTCAACAGATGGATAATGTCGACAGTATGAACATGGAGATGGAAAAGATACTCCTGCATCTCGAAAAGGAGCGGGGTCTGGACTTCAGGGGGTACAGGTCTTCCATGATAGCGCGTCGGATCTCTCAGAGAGTCTCGGCCACGGCTTGCAGGGATTTGGTTTCATACCTGAGTTATCTACGAGAACATCCCGCTGAACTGGATGATCTGGTTGATGCCCTCACCATCAATGTCAGCCGCTTTTTTCGAAATCCGCTGATGTTTGAATACGTTGCCAGTGAGATTCTGCCCCGGGCGCTTCAGGAACGGCACGAGCGGGGAGAAAATTCCTTCCGGGTATGGTCCGCAGGATGCTCGTTTGGCGAAGAAGCCTATTCCGCAGCCATTTTGATCCATGAGATACTGGAAAGAGAGGACCTCCCCATGGATGTCCATATCTTTGCCACGGATATCGATCAAAATGCCTTGATAAGGGCCGGCAACGCCGTGTATCCTTTTGAAGCCATTAAAGACGTCAAATACGGCCTGCTCAAACGGTATTTCACGCCTGTCAGGGGTGATGAATGGAAGACATCAAACACAGGCGAGGATGCCTTTCAACTGAAACAGGAGATACGCGATGCCGTGAGCTTTTCGCCCTATGACATGCTGCACCGGAATACCTTTGCGCCCCCCGAGAGCGTATTCGGGAGTTTTGATATGGTATTCTGCCGGAACCTGCTGATCTATTTCAATCTGGAGTATCAGGATGCAATCCTGGAGAAACTGTACCGGTCTCTCAGCCCGAAGGGCTATCTGATTTTGGGAGAAACCGAGGTCCCCACCTCCAGGTATCAGAGGTATTTCGTTAAGGTGAATGCGTGCTGCCACGTGTATCAAAAGGCGTGAGGTCTCTCGCAAAGGCGCAAAGAAAAGGTAAAAAATTATGTCAATTATTTAATGGCATCTGTTACGAGTTCAATAATCAAGTTTAGGGTTTTAGCGAAATCAACAGCTTTGCGCGAGATAAATAAAATGAAAAAATACGGGTTCAAAAGCATGAAGGGGCGTCTCACATTCTGGCTCCTTATCGTCGCGCTCCTTCCCCTGTCCGTTGTGGCGGGGTTCACCTCTTATCAACGGTATCATGCCATCAAGGCCCGTGAGTTCAGCAAGCTGACCGCCATTCGGGACTTGAAGGTGGAACAGGTCAACCAGTGGCTCGAAGAGAAGTCTGCGGATATCCGGACCATTTCCGAAGACCTTGAAATCCGCGAACTGGAAACGGCGATTCAGAAAAACGAGCCGAATGAAGAACGCACCATGGTCCTCGATCGTGCGAGGAACCTCCTGAAACGCTATGTGCGCAACTATTCGGATTACGCTGAAATCTTTATCGTCAATCCCGTCTCCGGCAGGGTCGAATTATCCACAGACCCGTCAGCCGAAGGCGAAGAGAGGTCCGCAAGAGACTATTTCACCGTTCCTCTGAAGACAGGCAGTCTCTTTATTGAAAATATCGCCTATTCAAATAAGGTGAAAGGGCCATCCATGGCGTTTTCAATGCCCATATTCGACCCTGTTCACCCTGAAAAAATCCTGGCCGTTGTGGTCGCGCGCATTGACCTCGATCACTCCTTATACACCCTCCTTTTGAACCGGGCGGGCATGGGGGCCACCGGAGAGACCTTGATCGTGGATGAAAACCAGACGGCCCTGAGTCAATTGAGATGGTACGAAAACGCGCCTTTTACACTGAACATATCATCCGATCCGACGGCACTGGCGGCCGGGGGAAAGACCGGTATTGTGGAGGGAGAAGACTACCGGGGGGTCCGCGTGCTCGCAGCCTATACCTTTATCCCCACGACCCGGTGGGGATTTGTGGCCAAGGAGGACCTGTCTGAGGCCTATGCCCCCATTTACGGCATGTTGTGGGACATCGGGGTCCTTTTTGTGCTGGCTGCAGCCGGGGTGTATCTGCTGGCGCTGTTTCTGGCGAGGGCCATTGCCCGGCCGGTCCAGGAGATGGCGGAGGTCTCGAGAAAGATCAAAGGGGGCGATATGATGGCCCGAAACCGTATCGAGAGCCGGGATGAGCTGGGGCTTTTGGCCGAATCATTCAACAGCATGGCCGGGTCCATTGCCCTGCATGCGGAGCTGCGGCAGGTGAATGATGAGATTACCCAGACAGTGGTGGATGCGAAAGATTTATCGGAATTCAGGACCAACATCCTGAAGAAACTGGTGATGGTTACCGACTCGCAAATGGGCGCTTATTTTCTGCTCAACAGGGAAACGCGCATGTTCGAGCCCTTTTTCTCCATCGGCCTCACGCCCGGGCTGTTGGAACCCTGTGACGCGTCGCGCCTGGAAGGGGAACTGGGCATGGTCGTGGAGACAAAAAAGATCACGCGCATCACCGATATCCCTCAGGACAGCGTCTTCAGATTCAAGACATTCACCGGGGCACTCCTCCCGAAAGAGATCATCAGTATCCCCATGGTGATCGACTCGGTCGTTTCAGGCATTGTGAGCCTGGCCAGCATCAAACCCTATCCTCAAAAGGTCCTCGACATCATGGAGCAACCCTGGACAACGGGGTTCGGCACGGCCCTGGCCAATATGTGGGCCGATGAAGAGACGGCGCGGCTCGCTAAAGAACTGAAGGCGGCCAACCAGAGGCTTCAGGCCCAGACCGAAGAGCTTCAGGCCCAGACCGAGGAACTGGAGGCCCAGTCAGAAGAACTTCAGCAGAACGCCGAGGAGTTGCGGGAGCAGAACGTGGAGCTTGAGGCCCAGAGAGACCAGGTCGAATCGGCGAACCGCCTCAAGAGCGAATTTTTGTCCAACATGAGCCACGAGCTGAGGACCCCGCTCAACTCAGTCATGGCCCTTTCCCGGGTCCTGACGATGCAGGCCAAAGAGAAGCTGTCCCAGGAAGAACGGAGTTACCTTGAGATCATCGAACGGAACGGCAGGAATCTGCTCTCTCTGATTAACGATATCCTGGATTTGTCCAAGATCGAGGCCGGGAGAATGGAAATTCATCCCAAACCGTTCTCGCCGGCATCCGCCGTCGAGACCATTTTGGAACGGCTTGAACCGATTGCCCGGGAGAAAAACATCCAGCTCCGGCATCAACTCCCTGAGGACCTCCCCCTCATCGAAAGCGATGAAGCCAGGGTGCATCAAATCCTCCAGAATCTCATTGCCAATGCCGTCAAGTTTACGCAAGAGGGATCGGTCGTCATCTCCGGGTCAACGGATGACGACCATATCTCTATAAAGATATCCGATACCGGCATCGGCATACCCAAAAAGGACCTTCCCCACATATTTGAAGAATTCAGGCAGGTGGACGGCAGCACCGCCAGGCCGTACGAAGGGACGGGCCTGGGTCTGGCCATCGCCCACAAAACCGCACAGTTACTGGGCGGCGAGATGACGGTTGAAAGCCTTTTGGGCAAAGGCTCCACCTTTACCCTCACCCTCCCCGTCAAGTGGGGCCGCGTCATGCCGGTTTCCGAACCGCTGACCTTCAAACCGGTTGCCCAGGTCAAACGGTCGCGGCCTGCGGTCCTGGTCATTGACGACGAGCCCGAGGCCGCAACGATGATATCCAGTTATCTTTCCCGGGAAGGATACGCCGTTATGACGGCCACTTCCGGTAAGGACGGCGTCAGACTGGGCCGAAAGCACCGTCCGTTTGCCATCACACTGGATATCATCATGCCGGACATGGACGGGTGGGAGGTATTGCAGGAATTGAAGCAGCACCCTGAAACCGCCGACATCCCGGTCATCGTCGTGTCCATATCCCATGACCGGGAAACCGGAATGGCCCTGGGCGCTGTCGGATTCATCACCAAGCCCGTCAACCAGGCCCTCCTGATGGCTGAAATACGATCCATCGATGGCCCGGCCCCGCATGCGGTCCTGATTGTCGACGATGACGCGATCGACCGGCAGGAGATGGCGCGTATGGTGACGGAAGAGGGGATGGATGCTATTGTTGCGGAAAACGGGGCCCAATGTATGGCGCGGCTGAAGGAAGCCCTTCCCGATGTCATGGTGCTGGACCTCATGATGCCGGAGGTGGACGGGTTCGAGGTCTTGAGGCGGGTTCGGAGCGACCCTGCCGTCCAGTGTGTGCCGGTCATTGTGGTGACGGCAAAAGACCTTACCGATGAGGACAGGGCGCAATTGAGCGGCAATGTATTTTCCGTACTGACCAAAAGCGATACCACCTCCAGGACCCTTCTCGAAGAACTCAAGCGGGTCCTTTCCGAACTGGAAGGGGCACCCCCGGGGTTGAACACGCCTCAGCGGCTTCTCCTGGTGGAAGACAACGATGCCGCCATTGTCCAGGTGAAGACAGTCCTGGAAGGCGCGGGCTACGGGGTGGACGTGGTGCGGGATGGCCGGGAGGCCCTCGACTATGTGGCGCACACCATTCCGGACGGGGTCATACTGGATTTAATGATGCCCGGAATCGACGGGTTCGAGGTGCTCGAAAACATCCGCAGCCGGGAGGCCACCGCCCACATCCCGGTACTGATCCTGACCGCCAAGGACCTGACGTCTGAAGACCTCCGGAAACTGAGCGCCAACAACATCCAGCAACTGATCCAGAAAGGCGATGTGGACCGGGAGGGACTCCTGCAAAAGACCGCCCGAATGCTCGCTCCGGCCCCTGAAGCTGAAAATGCCGGGATGAATAGGGAACATCGAAGGGAAGGAATGAACGTCGAACATCGAACGTCCAACGTCCAACATCGAATGGAAGAAACAGCACCTCCCGAGACCAATCCCCAATCCCCACTACCCAGTACCCAATCCCCAGTTCCCACTACCCAAATCCCTTCAACCATCCTTATTATCGAAGACAACCCCGATAACATGACCACCATCAGGGCCGTTTTGCAGAAACAATATCTCCTGCTGGAGGCCAGTGACGGCGAAAAGGGACTGAAAGCAGCCCTCACAGGGCGGCCATCGCTCATCCTCCTGGATATGTCACTGCCCAATATGGACGGTTACGAGGTGGTCAGAAGCATGAAAGCCAACCCCGAAACCTGCCATATCCCGGTCATCGCCCTGACCGCCCATGCCATGAAGGGGGACCGGGAGCGAATGATCGAGGCGGGGTGTGATGATTACATCGCCAAGCCGATCGATCCGGATGAGGTGGTGAAGAAGATCGGGTACTGGGTGGAAAAGTAGTTGCGAGTTGCAGGTTGCGAGTTGCAGGGTGCGGGTTGGGGGTGGAGGTTGTGATGTGCAGATGATATGATGCTAAGTTTCAGGTTCCAAATTAGAGGTCTTGCCGGGGGATTTTGTAATAGATGGGAGCGTTATGAAAAGTTACAGGGACTTGGATATCTACAGTTTGTCATATGAGTTAGCCGTTAAAGTCCACAAGATGTCTTTGACATTGCCCAAGTACGAGCTGTTTGAAGAGGGGAGTCAATTGAGACGATCATCCAAAGGAATCACATCTGCTATCGTAGAAGGCTATGGCCGAAGAAGATATAAATTGGATTTCATCAAGTTCCTGATATACGCCCATGCATCCTGCGATGAGACGGTCGTTCATTTGAGTTTTATAAGAGACACTCATGAAATCAGTGAAGCCGTTTTGGACTTTTTCCTTGATGAATATGAAAAATTGGGCAGAAAGATCAATAAATTCATCCAATACGTGGAAAACGAATGGAAGTAACCCGCAACCTGCAACCCGTAACCTGCAACCCGTAACCTGCAACCCGCAAACAGGAACTCACATGCCTAAAATACTTGCCATTGACGACAAACAGGACAATCTGGTCTCGCTGTCAGCGTTGTTGAGGGCCTTGATACCGGATTGCGAAGTGATCACCGCGTTATCCGGGCCGGAAGGCATTGAAAAGGCCGTATCGGATGCGCCGGATACCATCCTCCTGGATATCAGGATGCCGGGCATGGACGGCTTCGAGGTTTGCAGGCATCTCAAAGGCAATGAAAGGACCCGGCATATCCCGGTTATCATGATTACGGCCGTCAGAAATGACCCCCAGAGCCGGGTCAAAGGCCTGAATCTCGGCGCTGATGCCTTTTTCTCAAAACCGATCGAAGCAGCCGAACTGGCCTCCCAGGTGAAGGTCGCCCTCCGAATCAAAAAGGCAGAGGATGCCCTGCGCTGGGAGAGGGATTCCCTGGAGGAGGTGGTGAAAGAGCGCACCGCTGAATTGACTCAAGAGATCCTGAATCGTAAAAAGGCTGAAGAGGAACTGAAGGCCGCCAATGCGCGACTCCACGCACTATGGGGTGTCGCATCCCTGGCCGAAGCCGATGTGAAAACCATATCGGACCATATTTTAAATACGGTCACGAAGATGACCGGCAGCGCGGTTGGTTTCTATGGGTTTATCAATGAAGACGAGTCGGCCATGACCATTCACTCGTGGTCCGGCGAGGCCATGAAGAACTGCTCCATGGTGGAAAAACCATCGGTTTATCCCATTCGGGAAGCAGGCGTGTGGGGAGAGGCGATACGCAGACGGGAACCCTTGATTCTCAACGACTACAGCGCGGAGCATCCCGCCAAAAAGGGTTTGCCGCAGGGACATGTTCACCTCACCAATCTGCTGGTGGTTCCGTTTATGACCCAGGACCGGATGACGTCCGTGGCCGCGGTGGCAAACCGCGATGCCCCGTATGACCAGAACGATGTCACGCAACTCATCTCTTTTTTGTCCAGCATACAGGCCATTGTGGAAGGGAGGCTCGCGGAAGAAGCGCGGCGGGAGAGCGAGGAACGCTTTCGGCTCCTTTCGGATCTCACAATGGAAGGGATTGTCATCCACAAAAACGGGATTGTCATCGATTTGAATACCTCTCTGGCGAGACTTATTGGCTATAAACGGGAGGAACTCATTGGAAAAAGTATTATGGAACTTGCCGTTCATGAGGACGACAGAGACACCGTACGAGAAAACATTGTTAGAGATTACGCCGAACCTTACACGGTCAGAGCCGTAAGGAAGAATGGAGAGGTGTTTTTTGCTGAACTTGAAGCACGAAACTTTCTGATGAACGGTGACTCGCTGCGAGTGGCGGCGGTGCGGGATATCAGCGAGCGCAAACGGGCGGAAGCCGAACGCGAACGACTCATTGCAGCCGTTGAACAGAGCGGCGAGGGCATTATCATCACCGATGCCGAAGGAATCATCCAGTACGTCAACCCGGCCTTTGAAAAAATGACGGGTTATACCCGTAAGGATGCTACAGGGCAAAATCCCCGCATCCTGAAAAGCGGGAAGCAGAACGAGGCGTTCTACGCCGATATGTGGTCCACCCTTGCCAGTGGCCATGTTTTCCGGGGACGCTTGATTAACAGGCGCAAGGACGGCAAGCTCTATACCGAGGCCGCCACCATTTCTCCTGTCCTCGACGCCGGGGGCAGGATCGTCAACTACGTAGCCGTCAAACGGGATATCACAGAGAACCTGCAGCTGGAGGAAAAATTGCAGCAGGCCCACAGGATGGAGTCCATCGGCAATCTGGCCGGGGGGATTGCCCATGACTTCAACAACATCCTCTCCCCGATCATGCTTCATGCAGAGATGACCATGATGGATCTTCCCCCGGAAAGTCCGTTGCACATGAACATGAAGCAGATATTCACATCAGGTGAGCGGGCCAGGGATCTGGTGCAACAGATCCTGACCTTTGCCCGTGTCAAAGAGAAGGAAAAGGTCCTGCTGAAGGCCTCGCTGATCGTGAAAGAGGCAGTCAAATTTTTGAGAGCGACCATCCCCTCCACCATCGATATTCAGTACGAAACCAGGACCGAACGGGATACGGTCATGGCCGACCCCACCCAGATGCATCAGATCGTGATGAACCTCTGCACCAACGCATTCCATGCCATGCGGGAGAAGGGCGGGCAAATGAGAGTGACCCTGACGGAATCGCACCTGGGGCCGGAGGAGACGGTACGTTTCGAGAATATGGCGGCCGGAGACTTTCTGAAAATGTCGGTGAGGGACACAGGGGCGGGGATTTTGCCCGACATCATCGACAAAATCTTCGAGCCGTACTTCACCACAAAGAAACAGGGGGAGGGGACCGGTCTGGGGTTGGCGGTGGTCCATGGTATTGTGAAAAGCTTTGGAGGGGATATCATTGTCGAGAGCGAGGCGGGCAAGGGGAGCGCGTTTCATGTCCTTCTCCCCATTGTGGATGTGGAGGTTTCCGCTACCCGTGAAGCGATGGCCGATCTTCCCAGAGGGACGGAACGGCTCCTGTTTGTCGACGATGAAATGGCAACGATGATCGCCATTGAGCCGTTGCTCGAAAGGCTTGGGTATCGGGTGACCGCAAAGACCGACAGCCTGGAGGCCCTGGAGATCTTCCGTAAAGGGCCTGAGATGTTTGACCTGGTGGTTACGGACCAGACAATGCCCCACATGACGGGCAGGGATCTGGCCATGGAACTCATGGCCATTCGGCCCGGCATCCCGATCATTCTCTGCACGGGTTTCAGCGAGCAGATCGATGAAAAATCCGCCAAACGGATGGGCATCAGCGGATTTGTTCCGAAGCCGATTGAGATGAGCCGGATTGCCAGTACGATCCGGGAGGTATTGGATCGGAAACAAGGCGAAAATAGGTGTGGCGGATAAGGAAGGATTGGAGAAACAGAGTCTCCTGGGTGGGATAGTTCACCAATGGGCGCCAGGTCGGGGCTGATGTGCTGTGCGGTAGCAATTCTCATTTTGCGATTGATGATGCCCCATATCACGTTCGTAGTGTCGCCGTCAGGCGATTTTTTAGGGCTTTACGAACTCAGTACGAACCTGTCCTGTCCCTGCTGAAAGCAAAATATGAATTGCTGGGATTGACTGTTTTCCATTGACAACTGACGATTGTAAAATCGTGAAAAGGCACGTAAGCCATGCAAGCTGAATAGACGCGAAAAAAGCCATAGCATTATATGGTTCCATCAACCCGTCGGAACCATTCGACCGTTCTGTTTAAACGCGCCTCATGGGAAAGTAGCCAGACGGAGAGATCGCCCATGTCTGACAAGCCGGGATATGAAGAATTGGAACAGAGGCTCAGAGCCTTGGAAGCGGAAGTCTCGAACCTAAGGCACGCGAATGCGGGCCTGCGGGAAAGAGAGCAGCGGTTTCGTGAGCTTTTCGAAAACAGCAGGGACGGGTTTGTGGTTGTGGCTGTCGACGGAAGCATCATCGACGCCAACCCGGCCTATTGCGACATGCTGGGCTATTCGCTCGACGAACTGAGGACTCTGGAAGATTTTTACTGCATCACGCCCGAACGCTGGCGTGACTGGGAAGCCAAGGAAATATGGGAAAAACGACTCATGGGCCACGGCTACTCCGGCCTCTACGAAAAGGAATACATCCGAAAGGACGGAACGGTATTTCCCGTGGAACTTCGGTCGTACGCGGTCCGACGTGAAGACGGCGCCATCGACTATCTCTGGGGGACCACCCGCGATATCACCGAGCGCAAGCGCGCCGAAGAGGCCATCCGACGCAACGTGGAGCGTCTCAAGGCGGTGGTCGAAATCCTGCAATACCGGGCCGACAGCGTTCAGGATTTTCTGGATTACGCCCTGG